>Ga0209758_1000476_pt1 | contig 66180 bp, 64 predicted proteins | sample AraplaMF_Col_mMF_FD_184258 | JGI IMG/M metagenome (GOLD analysis project Ga0209758, IMG submission 184258) | Arabidopsis root microbial communities from the University of North Carolina, USA - plate scrape MF_Col_mMF (SPAdes) (version 2) | ecosystem: Host-associated > Plants > Roots > Endosphere... | reverse complement strand
CGCCGATGGAGTGGAAGGTGCCGAGCCACGGCATGCCCTCGACGGCGTGGCCGAGCATCTGGCCGAGCCGGTGCTTCATCTCGCGCGCGGCCTTGTTGGTGAAGGTCACCGACAGGATCTCGGCGGGGCGGGCGCGGCCCTGGCTCAGGATATGGGCGATGCGCGTGGTCAGCACGCGCGTCTTGCCGGTGCCGGCGCCGGCCAGCACCAGGACCGGGCCGTCCAGCGTCTCCACGGCCTCGCGCTGCTCGGGATTGAGCCCGGAGAGGTATTTCGGGCCCACGGAGGCGCGCGCACGCGCGGCGATGCCGCCGGCTGCGGGCTGGTGGTCGGGTACGCTGGTGATCTTGCTCGGCTCGGTCATGCGAATCATTTGGCCCCACGATGGCACCGCGGGGTGACGGGAGGGAGCCTTCTTAACAGGGATTGGTGCCTATATGGGGCGTCCGCGCAGGGTTTTCCACGTGCACAGCCGGCCAATTTGTTCCAGCGAAGGCAGCGAATTTCGCCGTTATACGTGCCGGAACCATCGTTCCCGCGTCGAGATTGTCTGGGCAGGTGGCGCGGCCAGCCGCGCCTGATGACATCAAGATGAGGGTTTGACCATGCTAGGCTGGGTTGTGACGTTTCTGGTTATCGCACTGATCGCCGGCATCCTGGGCTTCGGCGGCATCGCCGGCGCCTCGATCGAGATCGCCAAGATCATCTTCTTCATCGCGGTCGTCCTGTTCCTGGTCTCGGCCGTGGTCGGCCTCGCCCGCGGCCGCAGGATATAGCGTGCCTACCGCTTCGAGGGCATCGCCACGTTCCGGCCGATGCCCTCCGGGCGCGGCACGGCGCTGTGGGCCTTGATCACCGTCGCGATGCGCTCGCGGATGTCGGGCGGGAAAGCCGCCACCTTGCGCGAGCCCATGTCGATATGCAGCGACATGTTCTCGGAGGTGGCCGACAGCCAGCCCTCGGTCGCGTGCCGCAGCTCCTGGAATGTGTGCAGCCGCTTGTCGTCGGCTTCCAGCAGCCAGACCGAGACCTGCACGGGATCGCCGAGGTGAATCTCGCGCAAATACCGCACATGGCATTCGGCGGTGAAGGTCGAGCCGTTACGCTCCTTCATGTATCCGGGCCCGATTCCGAGCTGCAGCCACATCTGGTCGATCGCGCGATCGAACATCACGTTGTAATAGGCCATGTTGAGGTGGCCGTTATAGTCGATCCATTGCGGCTCGATCTGCATGATCGATGAGCGGAACGGTTCGGCGGTGGCTGTCTCCGGCATGTGTCCTTCCCAAGCTATGCGTCCGGTCGCTTGACTTGACCGGTTAGATGTCCTTTGCCACGGTCTCTTCTCGTCGGGAGGAAATTTCCGTGGGCACCACCATCACCAATAATCCGCCGCGGCCGGAGCCGAAAGCCCTCGCGAGCGCGCTGGAACAGCTTGCCGCACGCTTCGGCAACCGCCTGATCACCTCGCAGGCCGTCCGCGAACAGCACGGCCATACCACCACCTGGATCGTCAACCAGCCGCCGGACGGCGTGGTGATGGCGCAGGAGACCGCCGACATCCAGGACGTGGTGCGGATCTGCGCGAAGAATCGCGTGCCGGTCATTCCCTTCGGCACCGGCACCTCGCTCGAGGGCCAGGTCAACGCGCCCGCCGGCGGCATCTCGATCGACCTGCGCGACATGAACAAGGTGCTCGCGGTCCATGCCGAGGACCTCGACTGCGTGATCCAGCCCGGCGTCACCCGCAAGGCCCTCAACGAGCACCTGCGTGACCAGGGCCTGTTCTTCCCGATCGATCCCGGCGCCGACGCCTCGCTCGGCGGCATGGCCTCGACCCGCGCCTCCGGCACCAACGCGGTGCGCTACGGCACCATGCGCGACAGCGTGCTGGCGCTGAAGGTGGTGCGCGGCGACGGCGAGATCATCACCACGGGCACGCGTGCCAAGAAATCGTCCGCGGGCTACGACCTGACGCATCTGTTCGTCGGCGCCGAAGGCACGCTCGGCATCATCTCGGAGCTGACCATCCGCCTGCGCGGCATCCCCGACACGATCGCCGCCGGCGCGGTGTCGTTCGAGACCGTGCATGGGGCATGTCAGGCCGTGATCCTGGCGATCCAGACCGGCATTCCCGTCGCACGCATCGAGCTGCTCAATGCCGCGCAGGTGAAGGCCTGCAACGCGTACTCGAAGCTGACGCTGCCGGAGACGCCGCTGCTCCTGATGGAATTCCACGGCAGCGAGATCGAGGTCGCCGAGCAGTCCAAGGCCTTCGGCGAGATCGCGAAGGATTGCGGCGGCGGCGAATTCTCCTGGACCACCAAGCCGGAGGATCGCACCAAGCTGTGGCAGGCGCGGCACGACGCCTATTGGTCCGTCAAGGCGCTGCGCCCCGGCGACAGCATCGGCGTGGTCGCAACCGACGTCTGCGTGCCGATCTCGCGGCTTGCCGATTGCGTCAGCGAGACCGAGGAAGACCTCAAGCGCCTCAATCTGCTGTCGCCGATCGTCGGCCATGTCGGCGACGGCAATTTCCACTGCTCGCTGGTTTGCGACACCAACGACGCGGCCGAGATGGCGCGCGGCGAGGAGTTCATGCATCGCCTCGTCGAGCGCGCCCAGTCGATGGACGGCACCTGCACCGGCGAGCACGGCATCGGCCAGGGCAAGCAGAAATACCTCAAGGCCGAGCTTGGCCCCGAGGCGTTGGACGCGATGCGGGCGCTGAAAAAGGCGCTCGATCCGCTCAACATCTTCAATCCCGGAAAGATCGTGCCGGAGGCCTAGGGCACGATCCGGGCCGAAAGGCTCAGCAACAACCTGAAGCGCGACGACGGTTTATCGCAACCTCGTCGTGTGCTTCGACGCAGTCCGCTGCGCTGCGGTCGGCGGAACTTTCGACGGTCCGGTTGGTTCCAATTCCCGACAATTTCCGATGCCTCAATGGCGCGGCTTCTCGGGAGGATGCGATGTTGCGACCCGTCGTTGGAATTGCCGTGATGGCGATTGCCTGCCTGCTGGCAGGGACGGCCCTGGGCAAGGGCGGCGGCGGTCACGGTGGCGGTCACGGAGGCGGTCATGGTGGTGGTCACGGCGGCGGGCATCATGGCGGTGGACATGGTGGCGGCCATCATGGTGGCGGTCATTTCCGCGGCCACGGCTTCGGGCATGCGCATGGCGGCGGTCATCATCGCGCGATGCGGTTTGCGACCGGCGGTCGCCACGCCTCGAATTTCGGCCAGATCCGCAATGCGTCGGTGCGACCTGCGAATTTCCGCAACGCTCTCAACGTACATTCCAGCGCGTTCCGCAACGGCCGCCTGATCGGCAATCCGGCGGCACGCGCCCAGATCACCGCGGCGGCCGCGCTCGCCGGCTGGCACGGTGCGAGCAGCGGATGGTGGCAGCATGCGGGCGGCGGCTATGGCTGGGTCGGTCCGCTGTTCTGGCCGTTCGCCTACAACGATCTCTACGACTACACGATCTGGGGCGACGGTCTCGGCTTCTGGGGTTACGGCTATCCGGACATCTATGCCGGTCTGTTCGGACCCTACGGCTATGATGGCCTGTCGGCCTATCTGCCGCCGCCGCCGCAGGGGCGGCGCCGGGCGGCGCGCGGCGTTGCGCTGGATCAGCTGTGCGGCAGCGACAGGCGCGAGATCGTCGGCCTGCCGATCGACCAGATCGCCGCTTCGGTGCAGCCGACCGAAGCGCAGGGCGCCAATCTCGATGCGCTCGGCAATGCCTCGATCGACGCTGCCGCGCTGATCCGCACGTCCTGCCCGACGCAGGTGGCGGCGACGGCGCCCGGCCGGCTGGCGGCGATGCAGCAGCGTGTCGAGGCGATGGTGAAAGCCGTCGATCTCGTCCAGCCTGCCCTCGACAGTTTCTATGGCTCGCTCACCGACGAGCAGAAGGCCCGCTTCAACGCGCTGGCAGAGGACCAGCGCCGTGTCGCGGCGTCCGACAGCGGGGGATCGCTGGTCCAGACTTGCGCCGCGCCTGCTGCGCTCGATTGGCCCGGCACCGACATCGAGTCCCGGCTTCGCCCCAACGACACGCAGCGCGCCGCGCTGCAGGTGCTCCAGGATGCCAGTGCCAAGGCCAGCGCATCGCTCAAGGCGGCCTGCCAGCCGAGCGAGGTGATGACGCCGCCGGCGCGAATGGCGGCGGTGCGCAAGCGGCTCGATACGATGCTCGAGGGCGTCAAGTCGGTGCGCGCGGCGCTGGACGATTTCTACGCCACGCTGAACGACGAGCAGAAGGCGCAGTTCGAGGCCATCGGACCGCGCCGGACGTCCTGAATGCACAGCAGGCGGGAATGTGACGGGAAAATCGTCTCGCCGATCCCGGCGGGCTTCTCTATGCTGGAGAGAGACTGAAGCGCGGCAGCACGGCGGCTCGAAGATCGCGGATGGTGAGGCGATGAAGTGGTTCGCGCGCAGGACGCGGCAGGACATCTGGGACGAGGCGATCGAGGGGCCGCTCGGCGACATCGAGGCTGCCGCGCGCATCCGCGCGATCTGCGAGGGAGCGGCCGCAAGCGCGGCGCGCGCGCAGGGCGACAAGCGCGAGAGCGCGCGCTACGAGCGCGCGGCCAAGGTCGCGATGGAGATCGCGATGAAGATCTCGGACGGGCTGATGCGCGACGACGCTGTGCATCGCATCGTCGATCTCTGCATGAAGGCGAACGACCTCAAGACCGCGCAGATCCTGTTCCGCGCGATCCATGCCAGCTGGATCCGCGAGACGGTGCAGCAGGATCACCCGACACTCGTGGAGTGAGAACGATCATTTCGCCAGCTTCCGCACCGCTTCGTCCACGCTGTGGAAGACGTGCTCGCGGGGCAGCGTGTCGAACAATCTGAAGCGCTCGAACGCCGCCTGCGCGCGCACCGATTCCAGCCGTGCCAGCGCCACCGTGACGCCCTGCTCGTCGCAGGCCTTGAAGACGTCCAACAGGATCTGCGCGGCGGTGAAGTCGATCTCGACCATGCCGCTCGCCTCCAGCACCAGCAACCGGGGCGTGGCCGTGCCGAGCACGTTCGCCACGTCGTTGCGGAATCCCGGCGCGTTGAGGAAGGACAGCGGCGCCTGCAGCCCGATCACGGCGACGCCGTCGACGCGCTCGCCGCTGATATGCGGATGCGCCGGCCACCAGATCGTGGTGCCGGGCACGCGCTCGAACTCGACCAGCCGTGCCCGCGTCGTGCTCCAGATGCCGTGCAGCAGCGACAGCGTGATGCCGAGGAAAGCGCCCTGCTGGATCGGCAGCACGATGATCAGCGCGGCGGTGGCGAGGATCAGCAGGAACTCGCTCGGCGACTGGCGGTAGATCGTCACGATCTGCTTCACGCGGATGATGCGCAGCGCCACGAACAGCAGGATGCCGCCGAGCGCCGCGTCGGGAACGTGCTGCAGCAGTCCGGTGCCGAATGCGAGCAGCGCCAGCACGATTGCCGCGGCCGCCAGTCCCGCGAGTTGCGACTGTCCGCCGGTCTCCGCGACGATCCCCGTGCGCGGCGGGCTGGCGTTGACCGGAAACGCCCCGAACAGCCCGGACAGCACGCTGCCGGCGCCCGCGCCGAGGAAGTCGCGGTCGACGTCGGCGGGTTTGTCGGGATCGGACGGAAAGGATCGCGTGGTCGCGGCGGTCTGCACCATCACCACGACCGTGATGACGAAGGCCAGTGGCACGAGGCGAACCCACAGCTCCGGTGCGAGCGCGGGGAAGATCGGCCGCGGCAGCGTGCCCGGCACGCTGCCGACGACACTGACGCCCTTGCCTTCGAGGCCGAGCGCGATCGTGGCCAGCGTCGCGCCGACGAGGCCAATCAGCGCGCCCGGGATTTTCGCGCTGATCCTCTCGGAGATGAAGACCGTCGCCAGCACGCCGAAGCCGATGAACAGCGTGAAAGGGTTGCTGCGGCCGAGCTCGCCGGCGAGCACGCCGATGCGATCGAGCGTCGGCCCGCTCGGCGATGATAGCCCGAGCACGCCCGGCAATTGCGAGACGATGATGTGAACGGAGATGCCGGCGAGGAAACCGACCATCACCGGCACCGACAGCAGGTTGGCGATGCCGCCGAGACGGAAGGCGCCGCTGGCGAGCATCATCGCGCCGACCATCAGCGCGAGCGCGATCGCAAGGCCCTGATATTCGGGCGTGCCGGCGGCAGCGAGCGCCGCGAGCCCGCCCGCAAAGATCGGCGTGATCGTGGAGTCTGCACCGCACGACAAAAAGCGGTTGCCGCCGAGCAGTGCAAAGCCGAGCGAGCCGGCCATGAAGGCGAAGAAGCCGATCTGCGGCGCGAATCCGCCGAGCCGTGCCGTCGCCATCTGCTCGGGGATCGCAATCGCCGCCAGCGTCAGCCCCGCCATCAGGTCGCCCGGCAGGGAATAGGAGGCGAGCGAACGAAACAGCGGCCATGCGTGCTTGGCTGGTCCCTTGGCGTCGGCGGCGTGCGGCATCGAGGTCCCCGGAAAGGCTGGCGTCGGTCGATCAGACTACAGCATTTCCGCCAGTTGCGTGTCCCGGACAAGCGGCAACGCGAAGCGTTGCTGCGCAGAGCCGGGACCCAGAGGCCGCGTCATGCATCGCTACATGGGCCCCGGCTCTGCAGCGCACCGCTGAAGAAGCGTTGCGCTGCGTCCGGGGCACGAGAGCCGTTGATCGCTCACCATCAACGAGAATGTCCGCAAGCCATGTACTTGCGCACATTGGGCTTGCGGACATCTCTGTCGCGTCGTGGCGGAAACCTCAGTACCGGCCGCGGTCGTTGTGGTAGTCGCCGCCGCGGCCGCCGCCACCCATGCCCATGCCGAGGCCAATCCCGATGCCGATACCTTGCATGATGGCGCCGGGCGGCGGGCCGCGATCCGGCGGCGGTGCGCGCTCGTAGACCACTTCTTCGGGCGGCGGACGGCGCGGCTTCGGCGGGGTCTCGACCACCTTGCGCTTCGGCGGCGTGTCGTCGACGCGCTTCTTGATCACGGGTGCCACGGCCGGGTTGACCGGCGAGGCCGGAGGCGTCGGCGTCGAGCACGGGCAGGTCGGTGCCATCGCGACGGTGACCGGAGCGGGCGTGGCCGCGGCGGCAACCGGCAAGGCATAGTTGCGGTTCTGCACGCGGAGCAGCAGCCGGCGCGCGGTTGCCGCGAGGTCGCTGTTGTCCCAATTGGCAAGATAGGCCTCGAACGAGGCGCGGGTGTTGATGGCGACCGCGCGCTCCCAGGCCAGCATCTGGCGCCGGCGCTCCACCACCGTGCGCAGGCGCGGGGTGCGGGCGTCCTGCGTGTACAGCTCGATATAGGCCTGATACGCCTCGACCGTGTCGTCGGTGAGCACGAGCTCGTAGGCGACCTTCGCTTCCTTGCCCTGCAATTCCTTGCGCCATTCCGCGACGCTGCGCGTGCCGCTGGCGAGCGCCATGGCGGATGCGCCAGGGAAGGCGGGCTGGCTGCTGCTCTCGCCGCCGAAGAATCTGAAATCGGTCGTCAGCGACGAGCTTTCCCAGGGGATCTGCCGTCCGTCGGTCGATTGCGCCACCGCGACGCGGATGCGCTTGAACACTTCCTCGATCGGCACATTGGGCTGCTTGGCGATGCTCAACGCGGCCGTGGTGTAGGGGCTATCGAGGCCGTTGCCGTCCTCGGCTTCGGCGCCGGGCGAGGTCGAATAGGAAATGAAGGAGCCGGGCGCGCCGGCCTTGGTATCGACGATCGCAAGGCCGTGCCCGGCGCCGCTGAGTGCCGGGAACGGATTGTTGCGGCAGGCGTCCAGCATGAAGATGCGGGCCCGCGTCGGCAGCGCGCCGAGCGTGTTGAGCATGTCGTTCAGCCGCACGCCCTGGAGCGGGATGTCGGCCTCGCGCTTGGGATCGAGGTCGACGGGCACGAGGTAGTTCTCGCCGTCGATCTGCAGGCCGTGGCCGGCATAGAACACCAGCGCGACGGTGTCGGCGCCGCTGGCGCTGACCTTGCCGGCGAAGTCCGAGATCGCCGCGCGCATCTCGTTCTGACCGAGATTGGCAGCGGACGTCACGGTGAAGCCGGCATTGCCGAGCAGCTCGGTCATCCCCTTGGCGTCGTTGGCGGCGTTGGGCAGTTCCGGCACGGTGCGATAGGCGGATTGGCCGATCACGAGCGCGAGCCGAGCTTCGGCTGCAGCGTCGGTCGGCGACGCCAATTGCGTGAGTGCAAGCAGGCCGGACGCAAGCAGGAAATTGGAAAAGATTGGACGGCGCATGGTGTCACCTCCATCGGCAATGCGCGCGAGGATGTCACCTTTTCTATGGGCCCGCCATGACACTGTCTGTGCGCTGGATCACTCTGCCGGCTGCGGCAAAATGGGGCAGGGTGTCTGCCGGAGCATCGTTTCGGCGCGATCCATGTGAATTGCGCATTGATCCATGCGCCAATTGGATTGATCCTCGCTCGTGCGAACGAGCGCGCGTTCGCACATCGCGCCGCTGGCCGATCTCGTCGAAATTCCCGGGAGAACATGGCAGTTTCGCACGGCGCTCGTGCGCTCGCCATCCACCGCGCGGCGCGCGGCGGCGGGGTCCGGCGTCCCTTGCCTGTGCCGTCGCTTTGGCCATACAGTCCGCACAACAGGCCGCGACAACGATCACGGCCGTAAACAAGAATGCTTGGGGAGAGACCGCACCATGACCATCGTGCCCGTGAACCGTCGCGCGTTCATCAAGTCATCGGCGGCGGTCACCGCCGGCCTCGTGCTCTCTCCCGCCATCATCGGCCGCGCCGAAGCCGCGACGCTGAAGCTGAAATGCTCCTCCTCGCTGCCGAACGATCCCAAATACGCCAACGGCCGCGTCTATTACGACAACCTCGTCAAGAACCTGAAGGGCAACGGGCTCGGCGAGCAGGTCGAGGTCGCCTTCTTCCCGGACAATCAGCTCGGCCAGGAAATCGACGTCATCAACTCGGTCAAGCTCGGCGTCATCGACCTCATGGTGTCGGGCTCGTCGATCTCGGCCAATCTGGTGCCGCTGGTCGGCACCTTCGACCTCGGCTTCCTGTTCTCGAGCTTCCCGCAGCAGACCAAGGCGTTCGATGCCGGCGCCGCCAAGCCGATCGAGGACGCGCTGCTCAAGGGCGGCAACATCCGCATCATCGCCTGGGCCTATAATTTCGGCTCGCGCAGCGTGCTGGCGAAGAAGCCGGTGAAGACGCCGGAGGATCTCGCCGGCCTCAAGATCCGCACCCTGCCCAATCCCGTCATCACCGAATGCCTGCGCCTGATGGGCGCGGCCGCGACGCCGCTGGCCTTCGGCGAGATCTACACGGCCCTGCAGGCCGGCGTGCTCGACGGCCTCGAGCACGATCCGCCGACCATCCTCGCCAGCAAGTTCTTCGAGACCTCGAAGTTCTACGCGCTGACGCAGCACAATTTCTCGCCGCTCGCGATCTATTTCAGCGACATGACCTACAACCGCATGGACCCGAAGCTGCGCGAGGGCTTCCTCGATGCTGCCAAGAAAGCGGCGGCCGACACCCGCGCCCACGGGCTCGCGGTCGAGAAGGAAGCGCTGGCGGCGCTCGGCGAGAAGGGCGTGACGGTCGCCGAATGCGACCGCGAAGCCTTCAAGAAGCGCGTCGCGCCGCAGATCGAGAACTTCATCAAGGCGCGGCCGGACTCCAAGGCCGTCATCGACATCGTCCGCGCGACGCAAGCCTGATGGCAAGTCGGAAATGGCGATGACAGGCGCCATGTCGCTCCCGGGCGCCCGCCACGGGAGCATCACCCTGCTGCTTCGCCTCAGCGACGCGATCGCGGCCATCCTGCTGGCCGCCGATCTCGTCGTGGTGTGCGCTTCCGTGCTGCTGCGCTTCTTCTTCAACGCGCCGGTCGAATGGTCCGATGACGTCGCCCGCGGCCTGATGGTGGGCTCGGCCTTCTTCGGTGCCGCGAGCGCGCTCGCGCGCGGCGAGAATGTCGGCGTCTCCTTCTTCCGCGATATGCTGCCGCTGCGACTGCGCACGCTGGTGGATGCGGCCAGCGCGCTGCTGATCGTTCTGATCTCCGGTTACGTCGCCTACAACGCCATCAAGCTGGGCTCGCTGACCGCCGGCCAGACCACCGGATCCGGCCTGCCGCTGGAGCTGACGTTCTATCCGATGGGCGTCGGCGCGCTGTTCATGACGGTGTTCGCGATCGACCATCTCTGCGCAAGGCCGCTGCCCGACATCGCCAGGGGGCTCGTTGCGATCCTCGTGGTCACCGGCCTCTATCTCGGCTGGGATTACCTGTCGCCGTCATCGGTGCCGTCCGCGGGCACCTTGATGCTGATCGGCTTCTTCGCGACCCTGTTCGGCGGCCTGCCGATCGGTTTCGCGCTGGCGCTGGCCGCGCTGCTCTTCATCTGGGTCGAGGGCGCGCTGCCGGGCGTGATCTTCGCCCAGCAGATGGCGCGCGGCATCGACAATTTCGTGCTGCTCGCGATCCCGTTCTTCATCCTCGTCGGCTACCTCATGGAAGCCAACGGCATGTCGGTGCGCCTGATCGAGCTGCTGCAGCGCGCGGTCGGACGCATGCGCGGCGGCCTCAATGTCGTGATGGTCGCCTCGATGGTGCTGTTCTCGGGCATCTCCGGTTCGAAGATGGCGGACGTTGCCGCGGTCGGCTCCGTGCTGATCCCCGCCGCCCGCCGATCGAAACAAAATCCCGGCGGTGCGGTGGCGCTGCTCGCGGCGTCCGCGGTGATGGCGGAGACCATTCCGCCCTGCATCAATTTGATCATCCTCGGCTTCGTCGCCAATCTGTCGATCGGCGGCTTGTTCATGGCCGGGCTGCTGCCGGCGGCCCTGATGGCGCTGGTCCTGATCGTGGTCTCCATCATCTTCGGCAAGCCGCCGGCGGAGGACGAGGACGTCGCGCCGCAGGCTCCGGTGTCCGGGCTCTGGAGCGGCGCCATCGCCGCGTTCGGCCTGATCTTCATGATCTTCTTCGGCTTCAAGAGCGGCTTTGCCACCGCCACGGAGATCTCGGCCTTCGCGGTCGCCTATGCGCTCGTCGTCGGCAGCCTCGTGTTCCGCGAGCTCAGCTTCAAGACGGCCACGCACAGCTTCGTGCAGGCGGCAACGCGTGCGGGTCTCGTGCTGTTCATCGTCGCTGCCGCGCAGTCGCTGGCCTTCACGCTCACCCTGCAGCAGGTGCCGCATGCGGTCGGCGATTTCATGCTGGGGCTGTCGAAGACCTCGGGCGTCTGGCTGTTCATCCTTCTCGCCATCGTCGTGCTGATCGTGATGGGCTCGGTGCTCGAGGGCGCGGCCGCGCTGATCATCTTCGGGCCCCTGCTGCTGCCGGTGGCGGTGCAGCTCGGCGTCGATCCCCTGCATTTCGGCGTCGTGCTCGTCATTGCGATGGGCATCGGCCTGTTCGCGCCGCCGCTCGGGCTCGGGCTCTACGGCGCCTGCCTGATCGGCAACGTGCCGATCGAGCAGACGGTGAAGCCGATCATGGGCTATCTCGGCTTGCTGTTCCTCTGCCTGCTCGTCATTGCCTTCGTGCCATGGCTCTCGACCGCGCTGCCGCGGGCATTCGGCTACTGAAGGAGACTTGCCGTGAAGGTCCTGCTCGCGCACACGCCGGAGATGCGGCGCAATTATTACGGCGACCGCAGCCTGAGCGGCCTGCGCGCGGCGGCCGAGGTGATCCTGCACGAGAGCGACGAGACGTTGGACGCCGCCGGCCTCGTGCGCGCCGCCGGGGATGCCGACATTATCGTCGCCGATCGCATGACCGAAGGCCGCGGCGAGATTTTCGCGCAACTGCCGCGCCTGCGGGCCTTTGTCCGCTGCGCCGTCGATATCCGCAACGTCAATGTGGACGAAGCCTCGAAGGCCGGCGTGCTCGTGACCCGCGCCGGTCCCGGCTTCGTGCAGGCCGTGGCGGAGCTCGCGCTCGGTTTCATGGTCGATCTCTCCCGCGGCGTGTCGCGGGCGACCGCGGACTACCAGGCCGGCCGCAAGCCGGAAGCGCGGATGGGCCGCCAGCTCGCCGGCAGCAGGATCGGCATCATCGGCTATGGCAGCATCGGGCGCTATCTCGCCGAGATCGCGAGGGTGATGCGCATGGAGGTGCTGGTCGCCGATCCCTTTGCGGATATCAGCGACAGCGCTATCCGGCACGTCAGCCTCGACGAGCTTCTCGCCGCGTCCGACTATGTCGTCTGTCTCGCCGTCGCCAACGAGCAGACCGAAAATCTGATCGGCGAGGCGGCGCTCGCGCGCATGCAGAAGCATGCCGTGTTCGTCAATCTCTCGCGCGGCAATCTCGTCGACGAAGCCGCGCTCGCGAAGGCGCTGCGTGAGAACCGCATCGCCGGCGCCGCGATGGACGTCGGCCGCGCCCCCGACCAGATGCCGAGCCCGGAGCTCGCGAAGCTGCCGAACGTCATCGCGACGCCTCATGTCGGCGGCCTGACGCCGCAGGCGATCGAATACCAGTCGCTGGAGACCGTGCGGCAGGTGGAGGCGATCGTACGAGGCGAGGTGCCCCCCGGCGCCGTCAACGCCGACCGCTGGACGCGGCGGCCCTAGAGCTTATCCACCGCCCTGAACGTCCCGTCCTTCTGGATCACCGTCAGGAACACCTTCGGCGGCGTGTCGATCATGCGCAGGCCGACATTGACGATGCTGCCGCTGATGTCGAAGCGGCCGACGTCGTTGATGGCGCGCAGCAGGTTCGCGCGCGTCGGTCGCGGGCCGGCCTTTTCCAGCGCCGCGGCGGCGAGGCGGCCGGAGAGGTAGCCTTCGAGCGAGACGAAATCCGGCGGCAGCGTCGGGTCGATCGCCTTCTGCGCAGCCTGGTAGTCGGCGACGAGCTGCAGCGAGCGATCCCAGGGAAGCGGCACCACTTGCGAGACGATGACGCCATCGCCGTCGGGGCCGAGCTCCTTGGCGAGCGCGTTGGCGCCGACGAAGGAGATGTTGACGAAGGTCGGATAGGCGCCGCTGCGGTGCGCGAGCTTGATGAACTCGGCGCAGGGGCCGTAGGTCCCGACCATGACGATGGCCTCGGGCTCGGCGCGCTTGATGGTGCGCCAGGCCGAGCCGACTGCGCGGGTGTTGCGCTCGAAAGTGCCTTCGGCGGCAAGCTCGAGGCCGCGCTTGGCGAGCGCGCGCTTCACCCCGAGCAGACCGTCGCGGCCGAAGGCATCGTCCTGGTAGAAGATGCCGATGCGGGTGAACCTGCGATCCTCGGTGAGGTGCTTGACCCACGCCTCGGCCTCCGCGCCATAGCTGGCGCGGATGTTGACGACGTTGGGAAGCTCGAGGTCGCGCAGGAATTCGGCGCCGCTGAACGGGCCGATGAAGGGAACGTTCCTGGCGCTGGTGATCGGGATCGTCGCCATCGCGGTCGGCGTGCCCACCGCGCCGATCAGCGCGAACACCTTGTCGTCCTCGATCAGCCGCAGCGTCTGCGCCACCGAGCGGTCGGGGTCGTAGCCGTCGTCGCGGCTGACCAGCTCGAGCCTGCGGCCGTAGACGCCGCCCTTCTCGTTGATCTCGTTGAACGCCGCGACGATGCCCTGGCGCATGCGCTGTCCGAGCGCGGAGGAGGGGCCCTCGAGCGCGGCGGCCTGGCCGAACAGGATCGCATCGTCGCTGACGCCGGCCTCGCCGCTCCGTGCCGGCAGCACGGCGGCGGCCAGCAGGGCGATGGTCAAGGCGAGGCATGTCGCGTAGCGCGATCGTGTCATGAGGAGTCTTGCCGGATGCAGGATGAGCCCTGGCGGAAACAATAGTTCTGCGGGCTGAACAGGTCGCTAACCCGACATCGCACAACCGATCCGTAAGAGTCCGGGTAAAACCGGCAGAATACTTCCAGTCTGCGGCGACTTGCAGGGCGCCTCGTTAACTAAGCTGCGCAATGCGGCGCGGCCGGATTCCGAAATTGTGCAGTTCTTAACCCCGATCCTTGTCCGATAGCGGTTCCGGTGGCTCAACCAGAAGTTCAGCCGCCGTGTCGAGGGGGACGTGCGTATCAAGATGGGCGGTCGGGGTCAGAACGATCAGGATCGGGAGCGAAGGACCGGATGGTGGCGCGCCGCGCCGCTGCTCGGGCTCTATCGTCCTGCGCTGGTCGCGGTCGCCGTCGGGCTGCTGTTCTCGGCGGTGGGCGCCGCCGCCGTCGCGCGATGGGAAAACCGCGTCAACAAGATCGAGTTCGAGAACGCGGCCGAGACCGAAGCCATCGTCATGCAGAACGGCATGGGCGAGTACATTTCCAGGCTGGTCGCGCTGCGCACCCTGTTCGAATCGACCAACGAGGAAATCACCCGCAGCGAGTTCGAGACCTTCAGCGCCCGCCTGTTCGAGCGTCATCCCGGCATGCTGCGCATCGCCTGGCTGCCGCGCATCAATCGCAAGGAGCGCGCCGAATACGAGGCCGCGGCGATCGCGGACGGCGTGTCCGGCTATCGCATCAAGTCGCTTCGGGGCGAGGTCTTCGCGGCCGCGCCGCAGCGCGACGAATATTTTCCCGTGTTCTACTCGACCCAGCCGAAGACCTCGCCGGTATACGGCATGGATTATGCGAGCATTCCGGAACGCCTTGCGGCGCTGGAGCGTGCCCGCGACAACGATCGGGTCGCAGCCATCCGAACCCGTCTCTACGAACCGCGGGAAGGCGGCCGGCTGCCCGACGTTCTCGTCGCGATTCCCGTCTACGCCAAAGGGACGTCGCGCGAGACGGTCGCGGACCGGCGCCGCAATCTGGCCGGCTTCGTCGTCGGCGTCTTCGATCTGCCGCTGCTGATCCAGTCCATTCGCGTGACCACCGGCGCAAGCCCCGCCGTCAGCGTCAACGTCTATCCCCCATTCACCGGACAGATCGTCAGTCTCGAGGACATGCAGCCGGACTATTCGTCCGCAGCCACGGCGCCGCAGTCGATGCGCGACGTCGCGCGGACCCTGCACTGGTCGGGCGGTCTCAAGATCGGCGACACCGAATGGCAGGTGCGCGCCATGCCGACCGCGGGCGGCGCGCTGGAGACGGGCTATGATCGCGCCGTCGCGGTCCTCATCGTCGGCATGCTGCTGACGCTCTCGCTGTCGACCTATCTCATGCTCGCGAGCCGCAACTCGCGGCGGCTGTCGCTGGCGAACCGGCGGGTGCTCGAGCTCGCCCAGACCGACATCCTGACAGGCCTGCCCAACCGCGCCTTCTTCCTTGCCCGGCTCGACGAGCTCAACCGCCAGGTCGACATTGGTGGTGCGACCTTCTCGATCCTGATGCTCGACCTCGACCGCTTCAAGAACGTCAACGACTCCCTCGGTCACGGCGCCGGCGACGTGCTGCTGCGTCAGGTGGCGCAGCGGCTGAAATCGGCGTTGCGCGCCGGCGACGTGCTGGCGCGGCTCGGCGGCGACGAGTTCGCCGTCATCCAGGAAGCCTGCGAGGACCAGCGCGCCTGCGCGACGGAGCTCGCGGCGCGGATCGCCAAGCTCGTGGCGCAGCCGTTCCTGCTGCCCGGCCACCGCATCGAGATCGGCACCAGCATCGGCATCGCGATCGCGCCGGATCATGGCAGCGACCAGGAACAGCTGCTGAAGAAGGCCGACCTCGCGCTCTACCGCTCGAAATCGGCAGGCCGCAACTGCTTCACCGTCTACGACGAGGCGATGTCGGCCGAGCTGGAGGCGCGCAACACGCTGGAAGGCGATTTGCGCGACGCCATCGCGCGCTGCCAGCTCGAGGTGCATTACCAGCCGTTCGTTGATGCCGCGAATGGTGCGCGGCGCGGCTTCGAGGCGCTGGTGCGCTGGCGTCATCCGAGCCGCGGCCTGATCCCGCCGGATCAGTTCATTCCGCTGGCCGAGGAGACCGGGCTGATCGTGCCGCTCGGCGAATTCGTGCTGCGGCGCGCCTGCGCGGATGCGGCCGGCTGGCCGCCGGGTCTCACGGTCGCCGTGAATCTGTCGCCGATCCAGTTCAAGGAGGCCGAGCTGTTCGAGATGATCTGCGCGGCGCTCGCCGATTCCGGCCTGCCGCCGCAACGGCTGGAGATCGAGATCACGGAATCGGTTCTGCTGGAGCGCGGCGTCGAGAACCTCGCCTTCATGGAGCGGCTGAAGAGCATCGGCATCGAGCTCGCGCTCGACGATTTCGGCACCGGCTATTCCTCGCTCAGCTATCTCACCGCATTCCCGTTCGACAAGATCAAGATCGACAAGTCGTTCATCCGCAACCTCACGCACCAGCCGCGCTCTTCCGCCATCATCGCCTCGATCCTGACGCTGGCGCGCGGGCTCGACATGTCGGTCACCGCCGAGGGCGTCGAGACGGCGGAGGAGTTCGAACGGCTGCGGGCGATCGGCGTCAACTTTGCGCAAGGCTATCTGTTCGGCCGTCCGCAGCCGGTGGACGAGATCGCATTCGACGAGGCGGTCCCGCCGTCGCAGCGCGACGCCGCCTGAGCGCGTTGCTCTTCGGCATTGAATATTGACGCGAGTTCGTCATGCCCGGGACAAGCCCGGCCATGACGCTGCGGAGGCTTTGGGTCATCAAAAACGCAAGCGCGAAAATCGCTTGACCCAGACAGCCCCGGATGGTCGGTAGGACCATCTAGGGGTGGAATAAAAAACATGCGGCTTCCGTTCTTCTACGGCTGGGTCGTGGTCGCCGTGACCTTCGTCACCATGGCCATCGGCGTCAACGCGCGCACCGCCTTCTCTCTGTTCTTTCCGCCGATCATCTCCGAGTTCGGCTGGGAGCGCGGCGTCACCGCGGGCGCGTTCTCGTTCGGCTTCGTGGCCTCCGGCGTGGCGAGCCCGCTGATCGGCCGTCTGATGGATCGCGCCGGCCCCCGCGCGGTGATGGAGCTCGGCGTGGTGCTGATGGGCGGCGGGCTGCTGCTGGCTCCACTCACCAGCCAGCCCTGGCATCTCTACGTCACCATCGGCGTCATGGTCGGCGCCGGCAGCGTCTGTCTCGGTTACTCGGGCCAATCGCTGTTCCTGCCGAACTGGTTCATCCGCAAGCGCGGCTTCGCGATCGGCATCGCCTTCGCCGGCGTCGGCATCGGCTCGGTGACGCTGCTGCCCTGGGTGCAGCACATGATCGAACAGACCGGCTGGCGCACCGCCTGCACCGCGATGGGCCTGCTCGTCCTGATCGCGCTGGCGCCGATCAACCTGCTGCTGCACAAGCGCCCCGAGGATCTCGGCCTGCGGCCCGACGGCGATGCCGCGCCTGCCGCGGGCGCGGCCAAGCCGATCTCGAACGTCGTCGATCCCGTCTGGGTCAACACCGAGTGGACGCTCAAGCGCGCCGTCGCCACCGCGCGCTTCTGGTGGATCGCGATCGGTTATTTCTCCGGCCTGTACATCTGGTACGCCGTGCAGGTGCATCAGACCAAGTTCCTGCTCGACATCGGCTTCAGCCCGTCCGTCGCGGTGTGGGCGCTCGGCATCGTCAGCCTGCTCGGCATTCCCGGTCAAATCCTGCTCGGCCATGTCTCCGACCGCATCGGGCGGGAGTGGGTGTGGGCGATCAGCTGCGCCGGCTTTGCAATCTGTTTCGCGGCGCTGATCGCGCTGAAGTTCCAGCCCTCGCTGTGGCTGGTCTATGTCATGGTGTTCACGCAAGGCGCGCTCGGCTACGGCCTCACCTCGATCATGGGCGCGGTGGTGTTCGAGATCTTCCAGGGCAGGCACCAGGGCAGCATCTTCGGCACCATCATGCTGGCGGCATTGGCGGGTGGTGCGGCTGGCCCCTGGGTGACCGGGTTGCTCTATGATCGCACCGGCGACTACACGCTCGCCTTTGCCATCGCCATGGTGGTGAGCGGCTTGTCGGCGCTGGCGATCTGGCAGGCATCGCCGGGCAAGGTGCGGGCCGTGGCGGGCCGGCTGCACAAGCTCCACGGTGGAACCGCAAGTTAGGTTCCGGACGCACTGCATTACCTTCGCCCTTTTCGCAGAACGTTAAGCATGTCGCGTCTTGGCGGGACGCGGACTGATTGCAAAAACGTCTTGAACACCATCGGAGCGTTAGCCTCGGGCCGATTGCCGCATTTTCGCGATGCCGCCGGGTTAGACGATGTCCGCCTCCGATTGCCTTGTGACAGAAATGCCGGACGTGCTGCGCGCCGCGCTCGCGCGCGCGGACGACGGCGTCGTCATCGTCGACGGCGCGCATCGCATCACGCATTTCAACGCCGCCGCGGAACGGATCTGGAACCTCGCCTCAAGCGACGTGCTCGGCCGCGATGCCGCCGTCCTCACGCTCAAATGCCTCCAGGCCGATGCGTGTGCCGATATCCGCGAGGAGATCAGCCTCGTGCGCGGCGACGGCAGCCGCATCAGGGCGCAGGTCGTGATGTCCTCGGTCACAGTCGGAGGCGCGACCCATCGCATCGTGTTCGCCCGCGACGTGACGTCCGATGCGGAACGCCGCGTCAGGATCGGGCTTCTCCACGCCGTCTCCGACCAGACCAACCGCGCGGTGCTCATCACCGACGTCGAGCAGAACATCGTCTACGTCAACTCGGCGTTCACGTCGCTGTTCGGCTATACCAGCGAGGAGGCCGAGGGGCGCCGTGCGGGTGAGCTCATCGCCGGCTGCCACACCGACCGCAAGGGCGTCGCAAAGCTCGTCAAGCGGCTGCTGACCGGCGGCCGGCGCGGCGAGATCGAGACGCTCGTCTACAACAAGGACGGCGAGGAGATCTGGATCTGCGCGCGGATCGATGCATTCCGCGACAAGAAGGGCCGGGTCAGGCACATCTTTGCGCTGCTCGAGGACATCACCGAGACCAAGCAGCTGCGCTCGCTGCAGCAGCTCATCATGAGCTCGCTCGCCGACGAGGTCCCGATCACCGACATCGCCGACCGGCTGTGCCGCCGGGTCGAGGAGATCGCGCCCGACGTCGTCTGCTCGTTGCTTCACGTCGATGCCGCCGGACTGATCCGCCCGCTCGGTGGCCCGAGCCTGCCGGAAGACTATTCCCGCGCGCTGGACGGCATCGCGATCGGTCCCAACGTCGGCTCCTGTGGAACCGCGGCCTTCTACGGCGAGCCGGTTCTGGCGGAGGATCTCGACACCGACCCGCGCTGGCAGCCTTACAAGGCGATGCCGCTCGCGATCGGCCTGCGCGCCTGCTGGTCGACGCCGGTCAAGGCCAAGGACGGCCGCGTCATCGCGACCTTCGCCTTCTACTATCGCGAGCCGCGCGCGCCGAGCAACTGGCACCGCCGCATCGTCGAGGCCTGCGTCAATCTCGGCGCCTTCGCGATCGAGCGCAAGGAGGCGCGCGCCGAGATCGCGCGGCTCGCCTATCACGACATTCTCACCGGCCTGCCGAACCGCGCGCAGCTGCGACACCTGATCACCACGGCGATCGATGCCTGTCCAACCGGCAGCCATGTCGCGCTCGCCTTCCTCGACGTCGATCATTTCAAGGACGTCAACGACACGCTTGGCCATGCCGCCGGCGACGAGCTGCTGATCCAGCTCGCACAGCGCCTGCGCGAGCATATCGGCCCCGAGGACATGCTGGGACGGCTCGGCGGCGACGAATTCGTCATCCTGCTGCCGCAGCGCAACGCCGAAGCCGCCGAGCGCGTCGGGGCCGGGATCACCGAAGCACTGTCCGCTCCCTTAAGGCTCGGATCCAAGCAGATGCAGATGTCGGCCAGCATCGGCATCAGCCTCTATCCCGATCACGCGACGGACATCGACACGCTGATGCAGCAGGCCGATGCCGCCATGTACATGGCCAAGCAAGGCGGCCGCTCCACCCACCGCCTGTTCAGCGCCGAGATGAACGGGCTCGCCGAACAGCGGCTGGCGCTGATCGCGGCGCTGCGCCGCGCCATCGCCGAAGGTGCGCTCAGCCTCAGCTATCAGCCGCAGATCCGCAGCTGCGACGGTGCCATCCACGGCGTCGAGGCGCTGGCGCGCTGGCACGATGCCGAGCTCGGCGACGTCTCGCCGGCAAAGTTCATCCCGCTTGCCGAGGAGTGCGGCCTGATCGAGCAGATCGGCCTGTGGTCGGTGCGCGAGGCCTGCCGGCAGATGGCGAGCTGGCGCCGTGCCGGGCTCAACATCCCCTGCGTCTCGGTGAACCTGTCGCCGATCAATTTCCGCAACGTCACGCTGGCCGCGCGGCTCAAGGGCATCCTTGCCGAACACGACCTGCCGCCCGATGCCCTGATGCTCGAGATCACCGAAGGCGCGTTCATGCAGGACAGCGTCGCTGCGCTCGAGACGATGAACGCGATCCGCGAGCTCGGCGTCGGGCTCTCGGTCGACGATTTCGGCACCGGCTATTCCAGTCTCAGCCGCCTTGCGCATCTGCCGATCCGCGAGCTCAAGATCGACCGCAGTTTCATGCGCGACATCGAGCGTGATGCAGGCGCGCTCGCCATTGCCACCGCCGTGGTGCGCGTCGGCCAGGGCCTCGGCATGACCGTCGTCGCCGAAGGCGTGGAGACCGAGGGGCAGCGCCGGACCCTGGCCGAGCTCGGTTGCGACGTCGTACAGGGCTTCCTCTACGCCCCTGCGCTCGCACCCGTCGCCTTCGAGCGCTGGCTGATCGAGCATTGTGCCGAGCAGGCGAGGGCGATGCTGGGGCGGCCGGATGTTGCGGCGGCAGGCCGCGACGCGGTGAAGCGGTCGGCGTGACGACCGCCGAGATCTCGGCCGCACAGCAAGCATTGCCCGTGTTTGGCGTGTCGGATAAAGCATTCCGCCTCGGAGACCGACGAGGCGTTCAATGCAGTTCCGGATACTTGTAATTGGCATGATGGCGTTGATGCCGGCATTTGCCAGCGCTCAGGTTTTTTCCTGGCGAGGGGTGGGACCTGTCGAACTGGGGATGACAGTGCAGGAAGCCGAGCGCTCGCTCGGTACGAAATTGGGACCCGTGGCCGATCCCTTCTCAAAGGACTGCTACGTAACGGGGCGGGCTGACGGCAAGGAAGAGCCGCTGTCCTATGTCGTCGTCGATGGAAAGATTGCCGTCATGACGGTATTTCGTCTGAATGAGAAACCGCCCAATCCAAACATTGTCGATAGCCGCGGAATTGGCATCGGCTCGACAGAGGACGACATCCGGCGCGTCTACGGCAAGGTTCGGAAGGAGTTGGCACCGGATTATCGTGCCAGCGAGAAGGACCTCGCGGAATTCGCGAAAGAGCGCGCCAGGCACGGCGTGACCGAGCCGGAGCCACCTCCACAATATTGGATCGTGGTGGAGAACGCGGACCGCAAACGTACGCTCATATTTCAGACCCGAAATCAGAAAGTGTTGCATTTCAAAATCGGACTGAAGCCCGAAATCATGTCGTCGGAACACTGCATTTGAGGTTCCAGCAGACGCCCCGCGTCACCTCATCCCGTCGCGTCCGGCCCGTCCTTTGCGCCGAGCACGCCGAGCCGCTCGGCAATCCGGACCAGGCCGACCACCGACTGGACCTGAAGCTTGTCCATGATCGCGCTCCGATGCGCCTTGATGGTTCGTTCGGTGCTGCCGAGCTCGAGTGCGGCGTGCTTGTTCGTCTTGCCCTGGACGATGATCTCGAAGACCTGCCGCTGGCGCGAGGTGAGAGTTGCGAGGCGGCTCCGAAGCGCATCCAGCTCGCCGTCGAGCGCGCGCACATTTCGATGCCGCGCGATCGCGCGCGCGATGGCCCGGAGCAGATCTTCGGAACCGACAGGTTTGATGAGGAAGTCGTCCGCGCCTGCCTTGATCGCCTTCACGGTAACGCCGATATCGGGATAGCCGGTCAGGAAGATGATCGGCAGCTTCGAGCCGCGCTCGGTCAGGCGGCCCTGCAGCTCGAGCCCGCTGATGCCGGCCATCCGGACATCGAGCAGAATGCAGCCCTTGCTGCCGTCCGGCTGCCGGTCGAGCAATTGCTGCGCCGACGCGTAAGTGGCGACGCGGTAACCGCTCGCTTCGAGAAGTTGCTGGATGGCCGTCAGATACGATGCGTCGTCATCCACGACATGGACAATGCCGGGCAATGATGTCTCCTGAACGAAAAGTAGCTGCTGTGCTTGCTTTTCTTGCTTGTTGGTGCAGCGCCTTCTCGTCCGGCATTGCCGGATCACGTCGCTCTTGATCGGCAGTTACGTCCTGGAACCGCGACGCGCAAATTAATTCTGAGTCAGTATTTGCGCCGAACGTCGACTGTGTCCTTTTGATCGCAAATACGTGCCGATGCGGGACAGAGCCGAAAGAAGGTGCGTAGTTATCCGGATCTCAGCTTTTGCAACATCGCTGCGTCAGCTCGCTGCTATCGCCTTCCATACCGCAGATGGCGGCGAGAAAAGCCCCGCCGGAAGGCGGGGCTCGGAAGCGCATCGTCAGTTGTTCTACTTCTGGGCCGGCTGGCTCGACGTCGAAGGCGGCGGCGCAGCGTTCTGATTGGTCTGTCCAGTCTGCGTATTGCTCGTGCCGGGCTGACTGGTGGACGGCGTGCTGCCTTGCGCCGGCGCCTGGCCGGTGGTCTGGCCGGGCGGCGGTTGCGTGTTGGCCTGGCCCGTGGTGGCCGGCTGGTTCTGCTGGGCCTGGCCGGTCGTGGACGGCGGGTTCTGCGGAGCCTGGCCGGTGGTCTGGTTCTGCTGCGCCGGCGCGTTGCTCTGGCCGGTGTTCTGTCCGGTCGTGTTCTGAGGCGCCGGCTGACTGTTCTGGCCCTGGCCAACAGTCGTTGACTGACCCCGCGTGGCGCTGATCTGGTTGGACACGCCGAGCGCGGCGACCGTGCGGGTATCGATCGAGCCGGTCGTCTGGAAGCCTTCCTGTCTCTGGAAGGTGATCAGGGCCCGGCGCGTATCCTCCCCGAGTACGCCGTCGGCTTCGCCTGAGAGCATGTGGCGTTCGATCAGGACCCGCTGAACGACGCGGATCTCGTCGGGGCTGAGATCCAGCGCGGCGACGCTGCCGCTGCCACTATGGCTCATGCCGCCGCTCCTGGCATAGTGCGTCCGCGGCCCGGCGGGAATGACGTCGACGATCCTGCGGCTGCGATCGGTGACGACGATCTCGTCGTCGACGACGAAGAAGCTGTCGTCGCGATAGTCGGGATAGACATCGATCAGCGCGGGATAGGCCGAGACCGAGACCACGGAGATGTTCCGCGGCACGACCACGCCGGCACTGACGCCGAAGTTGATGGAGTTGGTGTTGACCCGCACGCGGTCCACGTTGCGTGAGCTCAGCACCGATTGCTGCAGCCGCGTCTGCTGCTGCGCGGTCACCTGCACGCGGCCGGACATGCTCTGGGTCGCCGCGCCCTGGGTCTGGGCCTGAGCGTTGGCCTGTCCTTGCGGGCTGGTCGTGTTGGCGCCGGTCGTCGTGCCCTGCTGGGCCGCGTTGCCGCTGGTGTTCGCGCCGGTCGTTGTCGCATTCGGATTCTGCGCGTTCCTGTCTTGCGTGCTGCTCTTGGTGTTGGCGCCGGTCGTCGTCGTGCTCTGACCCTGCGCGTTCTTGCCTTGAGCATTCTTGTCCTGGGCGTTCTTGTCCTGGGCATTGTCCCTGGTGTTGGCGCCCGTCGTCGTGCTCTTGTTCTGCTCCGCGCCTTGCGACTGGCGCGTGCGATCGCCGTCGCTGCGGCTCTGTCCGACGGTCTGACTCTTCTGTCCGCTCTTGTCACTCTCGGACTTGGACTGACGCGCCTGGTCCCGATCGCTGCGGCCCTGACCGATCGTCTGGTCCTTGCCTTGCTTGCCGCGCTCCGACTGCGACTGACGCGCATCGTCGCGATCACGGCCCTGACCGACGGTCTGCCTGTCGGCCTTGTCCGCGGACTTGCCGCTGTCTTCCGCCCTGGAGGAACCGTCGGCCCGGCCGCCGGCGCGGCCCTGCGTCATTCCTTCGCTGTGCGATGCTGCGCCGCCGCCGCGCGACTCTGCGCCGCCGGATCGGCCGTGTTCCGCGGCACCTCCGCTGGCGCTGCCGCCGGAGCTTATGCCGGCTCCGCCGGCCCCTTCACGCATGCCTTGCGCGGATGCCAGGCTGACGCCGGCGAGCAGGATCGCCGTGGTCAGCAAAAATTTATTCTTCCTCGTGTTCATCTGAGACTCCTTGATTTACTTGCGCTGCGATTGCTCAGGCTCCGTGCCTGACGCGACCGCACGCGTTGAACTCTCCGGTTCGAAGCCAACGGCTCGATCCGATCATCATTCAAAAAGGCTCGGCGTTCCGTGCCGGCCCTGTCCTGGCGCGTCACATCACCAGTGATGGTGCCAGCGATGAAAGTGCCTCCGCGGGAACGGTGCGCCGTAATAGGCGTAAGCCGGACGCACGACGCGGCGATAGCGATAGCCGGAATAGACGGGGGCATAACCCGTGCTGTAGTAGCTCGTGGTGTAGCCGCCCCATGGATAGGGTTCGTAGCCGCCGTCGTAATACGCAGGCGCGTAGCCGCCGCCGTAATAGCCGTAGCCCGGCCCATAGTAGCCGTAACCCGGACCATACGCGTAAGCGGAAGAGGCCAGGCCGCCGAACACGGCGCCTGCGATCAATCCACCTGCCAGCGCAGGACCGAAGCCGCCGCGCCAGCGGGCTTCCGCGGGCGTTGGTGCTGCCACGGCGCTCATGCCGAGCGTCCCGACGGTTGCCAGAACTAACGCGGTCTTCATCTGCTTTCCTCCCTCGTTGGTGTTGTGATGACGTGCCAACATCAACGACGGGCAAAAGTTGCAAGCGCTTGTTCAGGGGAGTGAAGAGTCATGAAGATAAACGCGCGTTCATCTCGGCGATCCCGCGTCTCCTGATGGCAACCGTCCCATGACCGGTCGCGAGGGTTGCAGGGATCTGCAAGCCGCGTTGTTCCGCGTCCGCTATGTTGATCGCGTTGCGCTGCACGTTCCAGCGATTGCGACGGTTTGGCGCATGCATCGCGCCATTAGTCCGGCGCCGATGCCAGTCCAGTCCTGCGCCGCAGATCCGTAATTGCACGCAGGAAACTATCCGCCGGCGTCGTTTCGGGATCGATCAGCCGGTGCAGGCGGAAACCGTCTTCAAGTGCGAGCACGACGGCGGCCATCCAGGGCGGATTCACTGAGCTGTTTCTGCCATTGCCCTTCAACGTCGCCTCGACGATGTCGGCGACCAGCTTGCGCCGCGCGCGCAGGCGTTTGGCAAGCTCCGGCCGGCGCTTCTCGGCGCGCGCGACGTAGAGGATCATCTCCATGTGGAGGAGGGGCGCGCGGCCGAGCGGGTCCTGCCTACTGCGGTCCATCGTCTTCAGCGCCGCGATGAAATCGTCGAGATTGTCGTGCTGGGCGAGGATATCCATGTTGCGCCGGATCGACTGCTCGACATGGTCCTCGAGCATGGCGATGATCAGCTCGTCCTTGCTCCTGAAGTTCGAATAGAACGCGCCGCGGGTGAAGCCGGCGGCCGCCGCGATCGCCTCGATGCTGGCGCCGCCGATGCCGTCCTCCTCGAACACGCGCGCGGCCGCCTCGAACAGCTTGTCGCGCGTATCGTCCCTGGTCGGCCTGGTTCTCACCCTTGACATCGGCGCAGGTTAGGGCAGAATGCAACTCGATACAACAATGTATCGAGTTGACGACAGTTCAACGGTTTTGGGGATGGTTACGCCGGGCAGTGGGGCTGCGATCGGCGTATTCGTGTCATGCGGCAACCGATCGAGGTCACCATGAACGAGCAAGTGCAACCCGCCGGCGATCCGCTGTTCAACCCGCTCTCGCCGGACTTCATCCGCGATCCCTATCCGCATTACGACCGGCTGCGCGCGATCGATCCGATTCACGTGACGCCGTTCGGCCAGTTCGTCACCAGCCGCCATGCCGATGTCAGCCTCGTGATGCGCGACAAGCGCTTCGGCAAGGATTTCGTCGAGCGCTCCAAGCGCCGCTACAGCGAAAAGATCATGGACGAGCCGGTGTTCCGCAGCATGAGTCACTGGATGCTGCAGTCCGATCCGCCCGATCACACCCGCCTGCGCGGCCTCGTGGTGAAGGCCTTCACCGCCCGCCGCGTCGAGGACATGCGGCCGCGCATCCAGGAGATCGTCGACCAGGCCATCGACGCCGTGATCGAACGCGGCCACATGGACCTGATCGAGGATTTCGCCTTCCGCCTGCCCGTCACCATCATCTGCGACATGCTCGGCATCCCCGAGGATCATCGCGAGGTCTTCTACAAGAGCTCGCGCGACGGCGGCCGTCTGCTCGACCCCGTGCCGCTCTCGCCGGAGGAGATCGCCAAGGGCAACGCCGGCAACATGATGGCGCAGATGTATTTCCAGCAGCTGTTCGAGCTGCGCCGCAAGACTCCCGGCGACGACCTCATCACCCAGCTGGTGCAGGCCGAAGAGGACGGCAACAAGCTGACCAATGAGGAGCTGACGGCCAACATTATCCTCTTGTTCGGCGCCGGCCACGAGACCACCGTCAACCTGATCGGCAACGGCCTGCTGGCGCTCCACCGCAACCCGGACCAGCTCGCGCTGCTGAAAGCGCGGCCGGAGCTGATGGTGGGCGCGATCGAGGAATTTTTGCGCTACGATTCCTCGGTGCAGATGACGGGGCGCGTCGCGCTGGAGGACATCGAGGATCTCGGCGGCAGGCAGATCCCCAAGGGCGAGACCGTGCTGTGCCTGCTCGGCTCGGCCAACCGCGATCCCGCCGTTTACCCTGATCGCCCCGACCGGCTCGACGTCACCAGGCAGAACGTGAAGCCGCTGTCGTTCGGCGGCGGCATCCATTTCTGCCTCGGCGCCCAATTGGCGCGTATCGAGGCCGAGATCGCCATCGCGACGCTGCTCCGGCGGCTGCCCGATTTGCGCATCGACGACGTCGAGAACCCGAAATGGCGGCCGACCTTCGTGCTGCGCGGACTGACGCAGCTCCCGGCCAGCTGGTGAGGCTCGGCGGGCTGTTTCCTTGTGGCCCATCGGTCGAGACGCCCGCCGAAGCGGGCGTCTCGAACCATGAAGGCCGAGCACTGTCCGCTTGGCGCGTTAACCTCCGCGCGCAACAGTCGCTGTGACTTCGCCACACTTCCCTCTATATAAGGGGCTGTTCCGGCGCGCCTGAAGCCTCAAGGCCAGGTTTGCAGGGTCAAGGTTTGACCCGGGTGCCGGTTTGGCCGAGGGGAGACCCGTGCAGACGACGCTGCTCGGATTGGCGATTGCCTTCATTCTAGCGCTTCTGGCAGCGCTGATCGGGCCTTACTTCGTCGACTGGAACCAGTTCAGGCCCCAGTTCGAGGCGGAGGCTGCCCGGATTATCGGCGTACCGGTGCGGGTGGCCGGCGAGCTCGACGCGCGGCTGCTGCCGGCGCCGACCCTGCGGCTGCGCTCGGTGACTTTCGGCGGCAACAACGATCTCGGCCGGCTGCGCGCCGACAAGCTCGACGTCGAGTTCAGCCTGGGCTCCCTCATGCGCGGCGAATGGCGCGCCACCGAGCTCACGGTCGGCGGCATGGCGGTGGATCTCGGCCTCGACGCGCGCGGGCGGGTCGATTTGCCGTCCACCGCGAGCGGCAGCTTCAACCTGGCCTCGCTCGCCATCGAGCGGGTCAACCTCACCGGCCGCATCGCCCTGCACGATGCCGCCAGTCGCTCCACGCTGGAGCTGAACGACATCGCCTTCTCCGGCGACGTCCGCTCGCTCGCGGGCTCGGTGCGCGGCGACGGCAGCTTCAAGGTCTCGGGCACGCGCTATCCGTTCCGCATCTCCTCCGGTCCGAGCGCCGACGGCAGCGCGACCCGTCTGCATCTCAACATCGATCCCGGCGAGCGCGCGATCCTCGCCGATCTCGAAGGCGTGCTCGCCTTCGACAACCGCCTGCCGAAATTCGACGGCGCATTGACGCTGGCGGTGCCCGCGGCGAAGAAGCCGGGCGAGGCGGGGCCAACGCCCTGGAAGCTCACCGCAAAGCTCAAGGCCGATCCGGCCGGTGCCAAGTTCGACCAGATCGACGCGAGCTTCGGCACGGACGACAATTCGTTGAAGGCCGGCGGCGTCGGCGATCTCAAATTCGGCGCCTCGCCGCTGCTGCGCGCGGTGCTGTCCGCGCGCCAGATCGATGCCGATAAGCTGGCCGGCAAGGACGATGCCGAGCCGCTGCGGATCCTGCCCGCGCTGCGCGCAGGACTTGCGGCCATTCCGCAGGCGCCGATTCCGGCGCAGATCGAATTCAATTCCGACCAGATCATGCTCGGCGGCCGGCCGCTGCAGAACATCGCCGCCGAGCTCAGGACCGACGGCCGGTCGTGGACGTTCCAGCGGCTCGACCTGCGCGCGCCGGGCATGACGCAGCTCTCGCTCAACGGCGCAACCCCTGGCGCGGACAGTTTCAGCGGCCGCCTCAACGTCGAATCCTCCGACCCCGATACGCTGGTGGCCTGGCTCCAGGGCCGCAGCGAGATCAACCGCCGCAGCACGCGGCCGCTGCGCCTTGCCGGCGACGTGACCATCGCCGCCAACCATCTCGCCATCGACAAGCTGAAGGCGGACATCGAAGGCGGCGCCATCGAGGGGCGGATCGCCTTCGTCCAGACCGGCGCGAGCAAGGGTTCGCGGATCGACGCCGAACTCAAGGCCGACCGGCTCGATCTCGATGCCGCCGCGAGCTTTGTCCGCGCGCTGGCGGGGCCGCAAGGCGAATGGCCGGAGGAAGCCAGGCTGTCGCTCGATGTCGGCCGCGCCATCTCCGCGGGCCAGGAACTGCGGCCGTTCGCGGCCAAGCTCGGCTACGGGCCGAATTCGCTGTCGCTGGAGCAGTTGCGGTTCGGCCAGACCAGCGGCGTGACTACGGAGGCGAGCGGCAGCTTCGATCGCGCCAAGGCCACCGGCAAGCTTGCGCTGAAGTCCTCGGCCAATGCGTTGCGCGAGCTCACCGCGCTGCTCGAGCCGTTCGCGCCGTCGGTGCGTGCGCGGTTCGATGCGCTGCCGCCGCTGCCGGGCGCGACGCGTCTGAAGCTCGATCTCAGCCTCGACAGGAACGCCGAGCACGCCGACCGCAGCGATGCCCGCGCCGTGCTCGATCTCGACGCGCCGCAGCTCAAGGCGACGGCGACGCTCGCCGCGCAGACCCAGCTCGCCGCCGTCAACGGCATCGACCTCGACAAATTGCGCAATAGCGATTTCACGCTGGAGTCGAAGGTCTCGGCCCCCGAGGCCCGTTCATTGGTGGCCCTGCTCGGCCTCGACCGCGTGGTGGCTGCAGGCGAGGGCGCGGCGCAGTTCGAAGGCAAGCTCAGCGGCGCCTGGCGGCGGCCGCTGCAATTGACCGCAAAGCTTGGTGGCGGCGGGCTGGATGCGGATGCGCAAGGCAGCGTCGAGCTGTCGGAGCCCAAGGCCAACGTGAATCTGCGCGTGCGCAACGTCAACCTCGCGCCGCTGTTCGGCGTCAGTCCGGCGGACAAATCCGCCCAAGGCGTCAGCCTGTCCTCGCGCCTCACGCTCGCCGGCAACCGCCTGACCTTCAACGATCTCGACAGCAGCGCAGGCGGCTCGCATCTGCGCGGCCATCTGGCAGTCACGCTCGAGCAGGAGAAGAGCATCGACGGCGAGATAGGCCTCGATACGCTCGACCTTGCGCCTGCGCTGGCGATGGCGATCGGGGCAGTCGGACACGATGCCGGCGAGCCGCTGAGCGCCGGGCTGCTCGGCGGCTGGCGCGGCCGTATCACCTTCCAGGCCTTGCGCGGCACGATGCCCGGCGGCATCGAGCTGCGGCCGTTCGGCGGGACGATCCGCAGCGACGGCCAGTCGCTCGCGTTCGACGGCCTCAAAGGGAGTATTGGCGGCGGCGAGATGTCTGCGAGCCTCGACGCCCGCAACGGTCCGGGCGGCCTTGCGTTGAATGCGCGGATCGAGCTTGGCAATGTCGATGCGACCGTGCTGCGCTATCGCGACCTCGCGCTGCCCAAGGGCCGCGCCTCGGTGCAGATGGCGCTGACCAGCCAGGGCCGTAGCGTCTCGGCACTGACCGGCGCGCTCGCCGGCAACGGCACGGTGACGCTGGACTCCGCCGAGATCGGCGGCCTCAATCCGCGCGCCTTCGAGATCGCCATTCGCGCCAGCGACGGCGGCCAGGTCGGCGACGACAACCGCTTGCGGCAGCTGGTCGAGCCGGCGCTGTCGGCCGGCCCCATCGCGGTCGCCTCGGCGCAGATTCCGTTCACGATCCGCGACGGACGCTTGCGCGTCGGTGCGACGCCGCTGGAGGCGAAGAACGCCCGCGCTATCGTGTCCGGCGGCTACGACATTCCCGCCGATCAGGCCGACATCCGCGCCAGCCTGACGCCGATCATGACCGGGCTTTCCGGTGCGCCGCCCGAGATCCAGTTGTTCGCGGCGGGCCCGCCCGACAGGCTCAATCGCACCGTCGACCTCGCGCCGCTGTCGTCGTGGCTTGCGGTGCGCACAATCGACCGCGAGACGCGCCGGCTCGACGCGATCGAGCGCGGCGAGCCGCCGCCGGCGACCGCCGCGCTGCCGACGCTGGTCTCGCCCGATCCCGTGCCGGAGCAGGCGCCCGTGAATGTGCCGCTGCCCGGCCAGGACCCGCGCCGTGCGCCGCCGGCCAAGGCCAAGGCCGAACCCAAGGCCGAGCCCAGGCCCGCGCCGATTCCGAAGGCGCCGCAGGCCGCTCCTGCCGCACCAAGCCCGCCACTGGCGGGCCCGCCGCTCGCCAGCCAGCAGCAGGTCGCGCCATTACCGCCGCCGATCGAGGTGCGGCCGGCCCCGGGGCCCGCGCCGGCAAAACCCAAGCCGAAGCCGCCGCTGGTGCTGACGCCGCAGAATCCGTGAACGGATTCGTTTGCGCGAATTAAGCTGCGCGGGACCTGCGCTCCCTCTCCCGCGAGCGGGAGAGGGGCGCACCTCCCGAGCAGCCCCTTGCGCGCCGGTTAATCCATTCCCTCGCATTTGAATGAATTTTAGTCGGCAAAACTGATCTGCCGGTTTTACCGGATTTGCGCGTTTGTTCCCTAGTTTCGTTCCCAGAGGAATTCGGCATCGCGCCCGCTCGGGCGGGATGGCCCGCCAAAGACGACCAAGAACTGGGGTATCGAGATGAACGGGGCGAAATCGCTTCTGCAGGATCTGGACGACGCGATCGCGCGCGGCACCGACGAAAGCCGTGCAAAGGCGTTGTGGCATGCGACCGACATTCTGATCACGGGCCGCTACAGCGACGACGAGATCAGCATGTTCGGCGAGGTCATCGGCCGGCTCGCCGACGAGATCGAGGTGGCGGCGAGGGCGCAGCTCTCGGAGCTGATGGCGGCGTGCGATCATGCTCCGCTCAACGTCATCGAGAAACTCGCCCTCGACGACGAGATCGAGGTCGCCGGGCCCGTGCTGCGCGAGTCCAATCGCATCGACGAGAAGATGCTGGTCCGGAGCGCCCTGACCAAGGGCCAGGCGCACCTGCTCGCGATCTCGCAGCGTGAGCAGATCGGCGAGGCCGTGACCGACGTGCTGGTCAAGCGCGGCAACCAGGAGGTTGTGACCTCGGTTGCGAAGAACGAGGGCGCGCGCTTCTCCGGTTCGGGCCTGTTGCACATGGTCCGCCGCGCCGAGGGCGATTCGATCCTCGCCGAGCAGCTCGGCCTGCGCAAGGACGTGCCGCGTCACATCTTCCAGCAGCTGATCGCGAAGGCGTCGGAAGACGTCCGCCGCCGCCTCGAGACCGAGCGTCCCGAGATGATGGCGCAAATCCAGAGCTCGGTGACCGAGGTCACCGGCGACCTGCAGTCCAAGTTCGGTCCGTCCTCGCGCAGCTATTTCGTCGCCAAGCGCGTGGTGACGACCCAGTATCGCCAAGGCAACCTCAACCAGGATTCGATCTCGAACTACGCGCGCCAGCACCGCTTCGACGAGGTGCAGATCGGCCTGTCGCTGCTGTCGGCGCTGCCGGTCGACGTGATCGAGCGCGCGCTGATGGACCGCAACCGCGAGATGCTGCTGGTGCTGTGCAAGGCGCTCGACTTCTCCTGGGACACGACGATGTCGCTGCTGTTCCTCGGCGCCAAGGATCATCTGATCACCGCGCGCGAGCTTCAGGACAATGAACGCGAGTTCGGCCGGCTCAAGATCGAGACGTCGCGCAGCATTCTGAAATTCTACCAGTCGCGCAAGAACAGCGCGGGTGCCGATTCCACCTCGGGCCGTCAGCCCGAGCTTCAGGTTCACTGAGCAGGAATTCGAGAGGGGAGTATTTGCAATGTTGCCTCAATTCGGCACCGCAGTTCGCAAGAAGAGCCTCAACCAGCCTGTCGCCACCGATCCCGGCGGCGGGGCACCCGACAAGGCCTCGGTCGACGCCGCCTGGCTCGTGCTCGAAGCCGCCAACGACCTCGGCGACCACGCCGCGATCGAGGCCTGCCGCCGGGTCATCGACGCCGAGCTGAACGGCACGGTGGCCCGCAGCGCGGACGTCGATCTCGTGCTGGGTTATTTCAGGTAGGAAGTCTACGCAGCCCGGATGCAGCGAAGCGCAATCCGGGACCGCCGTGTCCGCGCCTAAGGACCCTGGATTAAGCTGCGCTCCATCCGGGCTAAGGCTTTCCTTCCGGGTGTACGGCCGCCTCGCGGGACGGCCTCTTTTTCCAGACAAAAATAAAAGGCCCCGCCGGAGCGGGGCCTCGCCTGTTCGATCGTGCTGCTCGCACTAATCGTCCCAGTGATGATAACGGCGGATCACGACGCCGCGGTCGTAGTCGCGGTCGTGATGGTACCAGCCGCGATGCCAGCCGCGGTCATGCTCGTAGATGCGCGCGCGGGGGCCGTCGTAATAGCCCCTGTCGCCGCCGACATAGACACCGAAGCCGGCCGCGTTGGCGATGGTAGGGGTACCGATTGCGAGCGTCGCTGCCGCCGCAAGAGCGTAAGTGAGCTTCCTCATCTGTTCCTCCTTGGTCTGCATCGTCGCGGGGTCAACTTCTGCCGCCATGAGCCGTTGCAGGAACAGCCGCGAAACTTTCTTGAATGGCTGTTCAGGGTCCCGCTGCGTGCCGGAGTTTCATCAGCGTGATGGAACTGCGGGCGGAGAGGCGCGCAGTTCCAGACGGGTCCCATGCAGTCCCTGAATGGGCCGTCGCATATGCGGCCGAATGCTGTGAGGGCGTTGCTCCAGCGCTCACCGCCGGATGCGGTAGATCACGACGTCATTGCCACGGTGAACTGTGCTCCGCTCGAGCAGGTAATCCGATTTCTCGAGCACGCGGCGGGATGCGGCGTTCTCGACAAACACGACGCCGATCAGCGACGGCAGCTTGAGGTGCGAAAGCCCGATCTCAGTCATCGCGGTGGCGATCTCGCTCGCAAATCCCAGGCCCCAGGCGCCGCGCCTGAATGCATAGAAGATCTCGATCTCGTCCACGCCGTCCACGAGGAGGTGCCTGATGCCGGCACGCCCGACGAACGCGCCGTCCTCGGTTCGCAGCACCCACAGGCCAAAGCCGTGTTGGTCCCAATGGGCCATGTTGACTTCGAGATAGCTCTTCGTGACCTCGGCCGAGCGCACGCCGCCGAGATAGCGCGACACCTCGGCATCGAGATGCAGCGCGACGAGGTCGGCGAGGTGACTGTCGTTCAGCCTTTCGGCGGTCAGTCGATCGGTGCTGAAGTGCTCCATGGCGTCAGATAGCCTTGTTCGAAGCCGCGCGTCACCATGCCGGCGCGATTTCTTTGCGCGGCGCCTTGGCTCGGGCCGCTGCTATTGCCTGTTCTCCGCCATCCTCAGCGCGCCCGGCCGTACGCCGTATTTGCGCATGATTGCCTTGCTCAAGGCTCCCTCGGAGGCATAGCCGACCTCACTCGCGATCTTCGCGATGGAATCGGAGGTGCCGGCCAGGCGTTTGCGTGCGGTCGTCAACCTGAGATCGGACAGGAATGTCATCGGCGCGGTCCCCGCAGCCTTGCGAAAGGCGCGCACCAGGCTCGCGCGGGAGCAGATTGCGACAGCCGCCATCTCGTCGAGCGTCCAGTCCCGGGAGAGATCGTCGAGCAACGCCAGCACGACCCGCGCCGTGGTGCGGTCCTGCAACAGCGAGACCGTGCCGTCGGTGGGAGCCGCGTCCGTCAAATGGTCCCGGAGCATCATCACGAACAGCGCGCGTGCAAGGTCGGCCGCCACCATCTCGGATCCGGCCCGTCCCGCGTCCAGCTCGTCGCGAATGTCGATCAGCAGGCGCCGAAATCTCTCGAGGACCGGCTGTCCTTCCGTGTGAAGAACGACCTCATCGGGAAGCACCGCGATCAGCGGGTTCTCTTCCGCGGTCTCGAACAGGAAGCGGCCGCAGAGAAGCTCGGTATCGACGCGCGCATCGACCGTGCTGCGCTGCCGCACGCCGTTTCGCACCTCGCTCGAGATCTGCGCGACGGCGCCGCCGGTCCGGCTACGCAGCAAATGGCTGTCGCCATGCGGCAGAAGCAGGATGTCGCCGGCCTCGAGCCGCTGCGAGCCCAGGCCGGGTCTCTCGACCACGCAGGAGCCGCGCGTGACCAGGTGGAATTGCGCCCATCCCCGGCCGTTCGGCGCGTGAAGCGACTGCCAGCTACCGCCGAATTTGCAGGAATCCTCGATCACAGGCCGGATTCTGAGCAGCGGCACGAGCGCCTTCAACAATTCCGCGGCTTCCACCCCCGACATTCCCTTGATCCGCCCGGACATGATTGCGAGCCGCCCGGCCATACCAAGCATCCGCGAGCGCTTCTAGATGAATCTAATCAAGACGAGGAGAGTGCCATGTCAATGCTCGACTGGAACAACTACCGCCGCCAAATTGTCGCCGGCGTCGGCGCAATCGGAAAGCTGGCGCCGGATACGGTGAAGGGTTACGCGACTCTCAGCGGTGCAGGCGCGAAGACCGGTCATCTCGATGCCAAGACGCGCGAGTTGATCGCGCTGGGAGCAGCGATCAGCTTGCGGTGCGACGGCTGTATCACGGTCCATGCCGCCGAAGCGAAGAAGCACGGCGCAACCGAAGCCGAGGTCGCCGAGGCGCTCGGCGCTGCGATCTCGGTCAATGCAGGTGCTGCGCTGGTTTACGCGACCCGCGCGCACGAGGCGTTCAAGGAATCTCGGGAGTGAACGCGCCGATGCTCACTCCTTCTAACACAACCTAACATGCAATCTGCGTGGCGTTCGATAAATGTTGCGGCATGAACGTTGTCGCGATTTTTCAAAAGGCACGATATCGACGGGAGATAATATGACGATCAGGGCGCCAATTGATCTAATGCCAAGGCCTGCGAAATTATCGCGCCGGGGCTTCGTGGGAGGCCTCTCGGCCGGAATTTTGGGTGCGGCCGCGACCGAGGCCAATGGCGAAACGCTGGCCGACGTCCCCGATCGTGGCCCCGGAGCCGATCTCAGCGCGCACAGCGAACGCTCGCGCTTCGCCAAGCTCGATCGCATCCCCGAGGCGACGCCGGGCAAGCGCAATGTCGATCCCGGCGATGCCATCAACTCCAAGACGCCGCATCAGAAGCTGGTCGGCAACATCACGCCGACCGATCTGCATTACGAGCGCAGCCATTCCGGCGTCCCCGATATCGATCCGGCGCAGCACCGGCTGCTGATCCACGGCATGGTCTCGAAGCCGCTGGTGTTCAGCGTCGAGGACCTCAAGCGGATGCCGTCGGTCACGCGCGTCGTGTTCATCGAATGCACCGGCAACGGCTGGGAGAACTGGAAGAAGGCCGATCCCGATGTGACCGTGCAGAACACGCATGGCCTCGTCAGCACGAATGAGTGGACCGGCGTGCCGTTGAAATTCCTGATCGACCTCGTCGCCAGGGACAAGGGCTCGAACTGGATGCTGGCCGAGGGCGGCGACGGCGCGGGTGTCGATCGAAGCATTCCGCTCACCGACGAGATCGTGAACGAGGCCTTCGTCGCCTACGGACAGAACGGCGAGCCGCTGCGGCCCGCGCACGGCTTTCCGATGCGGCTGCTGATGCCGGGCTTCGAGGGCAACCTCAACATCAAATGGCTCCGCCGCCTGAAGTTCGGCAACGCGCCTTGGATGACGCGCTGGGAGACGGCGCGTTACACTCAGCTGCTGGCGGACGGCAAGGCGCGGCAATTCCAGCTCCGAATGGAAACCAACTCCGTCATCACGCAGCCCTCGGGCATGATGCAGATCCAGCCGGGCTACAATCGCATCTCCGGCCTTGCCTGGAGCGGACATGGCAAGATCGCGAAGGTCGAGATTTCGACCGACGGCGCGAAGTCGTGGAAGCAGGCGCAATTGAGCCTTCCGGTGCTGTCGAAGGCGCAGGTTCGCTTCCAGATGGATTGGGTCTGGGACGGCAAGCCGACCAAGATCGTGAGCCGTTCGACCGACGAGAAGGGCAACGTTCAGCCGGACCGGCAGTCCTTCATCGCCGCGATGGGGACCAACGCGCTGTTTCACTACAATGCCCAGCAGACCTGGAGCATCGACGAGGCCGGGAGGGTCCGCAATGTCCTCGCATGACAAGCTGCTCTTGGCAGGGGTGCTCGCTCTCGGCCTGCTCACCGCGCCGGCGCTGGCGTTCGATTTCGGGCGTCCGGCGACGCCGCAGGACATCAAGCTATGGGACATCGACGTCGGTCCCGACGGCAAGGGCCTGCCTGACGGCAGCGGCACGGCCGTGCAAGGCAAGCAGATCTTCGCCGACAATTGCGCGGCCTGCCATGGTGACAACGGCGTGGGCGGCATCAAGGATCGCCTCGCCGGCGGACAGGGCACGCTGGCCTCCAACATGCCGGTCAAGACAGTCGGCAGCTTCTGGCCTTATGCAACGACCCTGTTCGACTACATCCGTCGCGCGATGCCGTACCCGACGCCGGGCTCGCTCAGCACCGACGAGACCTATGCCGTCACCGCGTACATTCTGAGTCTCAACGGCATCGTTCCCGCCGACGGCAAGGTCGACAGGGACAGCCTGGCGAAGATCAGGATGCCCAACCGCGACGGGTTCATTCCGGAGCCGGAGTTCGATCCGGCAAAACTGTTCCGCAAGAAGTGAGCGGGCGATGAGGTTTTCGGCGCTGATCAAGACCCTCGCTCTGATCGCGGCGATATGTGCATGGGAGACACACGCAATGGCCACGGACGGACTCATTACCATCAAGAGCAATTTCGGTCCCGAAGACACCATGAAGCGGCTCGAGGCCGAAGTGAAGGCCAAGGGCCTCACCGTGTTCGCCCATGTCGATCACGCCGCGGGCGCCGCCGCCGTCGGCATGAATTTGCGGCCCACGGATCTCATCATCTTCGGCAATGCCAAGGGCGGAACGCCGCTGATGCAGCAGGTGCAGACCGTCGGCATCGACCTGCCGCTGAAAGCACTGGTGTGGCAGGACGAGGCGGGGATTACCTGGCTGTCCTACAACGATCCGGCCTACCTTGCCGGGCGTCACGGCGTCGGCGATCCGGCCAAGGCCGTCGTCGCCGCCCTGACCGGTGCTCTGCATGCGATCGCGACCAAAGCCACGACGCCGTAAGCGTGACGATTGCAGGGGCTCTCCATGAACAGCACTGACGAACAATCAGTCTCATCCGCGCCGCAGGACGGCAAGCTGGCCAGATGGCTGGTGATCGCGGTGCTGTGCGCGATGCTCGCCGGTGCCGTCGCGCTCGGTTATCTCGGCTGGTTCCGCACGGATCACGATGTGCCGGAGGCCGGTTATGTCGCGCTGGTACTCGGTGTCGTGTTCTCGCTGATCGTCGGCATCGGCTTGATGGCGCTGGTCTTCTACAGCAGCCGCGCAGGCTATGACGAACCCGCGGTGCTGGTCCAGGAGCCGGAGAGCGATACGGAGAAGGGGCGCGGGAGCCCGAGCTGACGGCGGCGTCCGTCACAGGTCCCGCGCATCGCACGCATCCGTGATCGGCGGAACTCCGGCTGCAGGTAACTGAGCGGGCCTTCCCGACGTACAGCGCTTGTAGCGAACGTTTCGTTCGCAAATCCACGGACGCGTAAGCCGGGGAGATATCGTCACATGCAGGGGTTCAACGTCGCAGAGAGCGGCGGCGGTTCATATCGTCCGCTTGCGATTCTGCGCTGGGTCATGGTGGTTATTTTCGTGTCGTTCGGCATGCAGAAGTTCACGCTGCAATCCGCGCAAGGCAGCGGGAGCCTTGAGCCGCTCGCCAGCTTCGTCACCAATCCCGCCGGCGCGGCGATCGTGAACGCGCTCGGCCCGATCAGGCAGATCGTGCAGGGAAATGCGGAGGGGGCACGCCGCTATCTGGTGATCGCGCCGGGCTCCATGGCGGAGCTCGGCAAGCCCGTGCAGGTGCAGGTCCCCTAGCGCACCCCTCAATAGCAGGGCGGGTAGGGGTAATATCCACAAGCCCGGCGATAGCCATAGGCTCCGTAGGTCCCATAGGCTGCGGCTCCCGCTGCTGCGGCTCCGTAATACGCCCGCCGATGGACCCTGCGGTTGACGCCGGCAACGCTCATCGGCGTAAGAGGCCGCCCGACGCGGGCCTCGGCCGTGTCAACGGACACGGTCAGCGCATCGACCGGCGAGTAGCGGAACGACAGGGGGGCTGCCGTGAACAGCGCGGCGGTCACGAATAGTCCGATCAGCTTGGCATGCCTGGTCATGGGCTCTCTCCCTTTGCAGGACGACGAGAAAGCCTGACATGCCGATGAGCCCTACCATTGACCGAAATCAATGGTGCGCAATTCCGGGCGCCCTCACGCTCGAATAGGATGGATCACGACGTCCTCGGCGTGATGAATCGTGCTCTTCTCGAGGATGTCGTGCGATCTCTCCCCCCGCCGAGATAGCGGGACACCTCGGCCGCAGGACGGCAAGCTCGAAAGCTCCCGCGCATCGCACGCACCCGTGATCGGCGGAACTCCGGCTGCAGGTAACTGAGCGGGCCTACCCGACGTACAGCGCTTGTAGCGAACGTTTCGTTCGCAAATCCACGAACGCGTAAGCCGGGGAGATATCGTCACATGCAGGGGTTCAACGTGGCAGAGAGCGGCGGCGGTTCATATCGTCCGCTTGCGATTCTGCGCTGGGTCATGGTGGTTATTTTCGTGTCGTTCGGCATGCAGAAGTTCACGCTGCAATCCGCGCAAGGCATCGCCCAGTTCATCAGCAACAGTCCCTTCATCTCCTGGCTTTCGGTGTTCGGCCTGCGGGGAGAGGCGTATTTTCTCGGCGTCGCCGAATTCGTCATCGCGGCGCTGCTCGCGGCCGGTGCGTTCAGCCCGGTCCTGTCCGCCCTCGGTTCATTCATGGGCATCGTGACATTCGCGATCACGTGGTCGTTCTTCTTCACGACGCCCGGGGTCGTGACATGGAGCCTGTCGTCCGATCCGATGGCGTGGAATCTGGCCGGCGAGTTCCTGTTCAAGGACATCGTGTTGCTCTGCGTCTGCGTCGTGCTGTTTCTCACCTCGTTGCCGCGATCGGTCGTGCGGCTGCGTACCGGCTGAGTACCGGGGCGGCAGCGCGACGAGGTTCGGGAGATGATCTGCGTGCAGTTGCCCGGCGATCAGCCCGTCGGTCCTGAAGCGATCCATCGACGCTGATGGCGATTTGGGCTGGTCGCGATCTCGGGAGGCCGAAAGCCGACGATGCCATTGTGCCCCTGTTTTGCCCGACGGAGCAACAAGGCAACAGTCAGTAGCCCGGAGGAGCGCAGCGGAATCGAGCCCTCGTGCCGGCCAATGACGAGCGGATTTTCGCTTCGCTCCATTCCGTCTACGGCCGGATTATTCGTTCGCTCGTAAGCCATTGATTTCACAACCCCCGCCTACTGTGCATGGGGTTGTTTTCGCAATTCGAGTCGTGAAGGGGTCTAGCCGGCTCCCAGCGCCACCGCGACATTGTACGTCACGAAGCTCGCCGCATAGGCCAGCACCAGCATGTAGAAGAACGTCACCGCCATCCAGCCCCAGCTTCCGGTCTCGCGCCGGATCACGGCGAGCGTGGAGGCGCATTGCGGGGCGAAGACGTACCAGGCCAGCATCGACAGCGCAGTGGCGAGCGACCACTTGGTCGCGAGCACCTGGCCGATCTGCTCGGCGGCTTCCTTGCCGCCTTCGATCGCATAGACGGTGCCGAGCGCGGCGACCGCGACCTCGCGCGCCGCCATGCCCGGGATCAGCGCCACCGCAATCTGCCAGTTGAAGCCGACGGGCGCGAGCAGCGGCTCCAGCGCCTTGCCGATCATCGCGGCGAGGCTGAAGTCGATGGCCGGCTCGGTCGCGCCGGCCGGCGGCTGCGGGAACGAGGCCAGGAACCAGATCAGCACCATCATCGAGAAGATCGTGGTGCCGGCGCGCACCAGGAACATCTTGGCGCGGGTGTAGATGCCGATCGCGATCGATTTCAGCCTGGGCACCTTGTAGTCCGGCAGCTCCAGCATGAACGGCGCCGGCCCATAGTCGCGGATCATGAAGAACTTGATCACGAACGAGACCGCCAGCGCGCTGGTGATGCCGGTGGCGTAGAGGCCGAACATCACGAGACCCTGCAGGTTGATGAAACCCCAGACGTCCTTCGCCGGGATGAAGGCGGAGATGATCAGCGTGTAGACCGGAATGCGCGCCGAGCAGGTCATCAGCGGCGCGATCAGGATCGTGGTCAGCCGGTCGCGCTTGTTGTCGATCACGCGCGTCGACATGATGCCGGGAATGGCGCAGGCGAAGCTCGACAGCAGCGGGATGAAGGCGCGGCCGTGCAGCCCGGCGCCGCCCATGATGCGATCCATCAGGAACGCGGCGCGCGCCATGTAGCCGAAATCTTCCAGCAGCAGGATGAACAGGAAGATGATGATGATCTGCGGCAGGAACACGATGACGCTGCCGACGCCGGAGATCACGCCGTCCTGCAGGAAGCTCTGCAAGAGGCCCTCGGGCAGGGTGGCATGAACGAACTCGCCGAGCCCGTCGAAGCCGGACTTGAGGAGATCCATCAGCGGCTGCGCCCAGGCGAACACCGCCTGGAACATGAAGAACAGGATCAGCGCCAGCACGATGAGGCCGCCGACCGGGTGCAGCACCACGGCGTCGATCCGCGCGGTCCAGGTGTCGGGCCTGGCAGGCAGGCTGACGCAATCGGCGATGATGCGGTCTGCCTCGCGCTGGGTGGCGCGCAATTCCGCGACGCTGAGCGCGCGCCAGCTGCTGTCCTGCTGTTCGGCGGCAAGCTTGGCCGAAATCTCGTCGGTCAGCGCCAGCAGGTCGGCGGTGCCGCCCTTGCGCACCGCGATCGATGTGACCACGGGCACGCCGAGCTCCTTGGCGAGCCGCTCGACGTCGACGGTAATGCCGCGGCGCGCGGCGATGTCGAACATGTTGAGCACGAGGATCATCGGCCGGCCGGTGCGCTTCAGCTCGAGCAGCAGGCGAATGGTCAGGCGCAGATTGGTGGAATCGGCCACGCACAGCACGAGATCAGGCACGGTCTCGCCGGAGGCCTTGCCGAGCACGAAGTCGCGGGTGATCTCCTCGTCCGGGCTGCGGCCGCGCAGCGAATAGGTGCCGGGCAGGTCAACCACGGAGACCTGGCGCCCCAAGGGAGTGACGAAAAAACCTTCCTTGCGCTCGACGGTCACGCCCGGATAGTTCGCGACCTTCTGCCGGCTGCCGGTCAGGGCGTTGAACAGCGAGGTCTTGCCGCTGTTGGGCGTGCCGACCAGGGCGAGATGCAGCAGGGGTAATTCCATGGGATCAAAGGCCTGGGCGGATATCCGGTCGCTGGCTAGGCGACGATGACGGCCATGGCTTCGCGCCGGCGGACCGCGATCGTGATGTTGTCGACCCTGACGGCGATCGGGTCGCGCCCGACCAGTCCCTCGTGCAGGACCTCGACCCGGGCCCCCTCGACGAAGCCAAGCTCGATCAGACGGCTCTCGAGCTCGATGTCCGAGAGCGCCGAGCCGGTGTCCTTGGTTGAAAGGTGCTGGATGACGCCGGTGTAGCCGCGCAGGGCCAGACCCAGCGGCATGTGGGCGCGCTTATCATCATGGTCGGTCATGCCCTGTATTTTCAACGCAGGGCATTGAGGTCAAGCGCGCACCGCGGCTGAAACTGCACCTTAGAGTGATTTTAAAGTGCAGGCGCCGGGGATGCAGTGGAAAGACGCCCCGGCGGCTACTGCGCCGGGACCTTGTCCGGCTGGGGGGCCATGGCCCGGCTCTTGAAGTAGTCCAGCACGAACAGGCGGATCGCCGAGGACAGATTGCCCTGCTGGCGGGCGCCGTCGATCTCGCCGACGAGCTCGGACAGCGTCATGTTACGCAGGCCCGAGATCTCCTTCATGCCGTTCCAGAAAGCCTCTTCCAGGCTGACACTGGTCTTGTGGCCGGCAACCACGATCGACCGTTTCACCACGGGCGACTTCATGACTGATCCTCGTGATCGATCTGATGCTGGTCCAGGTGCGCCTTCGCCTTGTCCGCGCGCGTCTCCTCCGCCGACCGCTCCGCCTTGCTGCGGCCGAACTTCGCCCGGTTGGCGTCCGCCAGCTTCGCCGAGGCTTCCCGCTCGGCGCGCTTCCTGAAACGATTCAGGTTGATGACGTTCCCCATGCCGCGTCTCCATCACCCGACCCTCTGCAGACAGGATGAAACATTCAGAAACTGGTTGGCGCATTGCGCCCTGCAAGACTTGATCGCCATTCGCTCGTCCTCGTCAATCGGCCCTTGGGCCACCAAACGATGAATTTCGCCCCGTCAAGGGCAGCAGGGGGACGTAACACGCCGCCCCGCCGCAACATTGACGGTAATCAAATCCCGCCCCCAAAACCGCATATTTTTGGGCGCCAGGTGTCCGTATCATTACGGATGAATATCGGAATTCGGAAATCTAGCCCGGGCTGGTCATCTTCTCCGGGCGCACCAGGCGGTCGAACTCGTCGGCCGAGACGAAGCCGAGCCGCAGCGCCTCCTCCTTCAGCGTGGTGCCGTTGGCATGCGCCGTCTTGGCCACCTTGGCGGCGTTGTCGTAGCCGATCTTGGGCGCAAGCGCCGTCACCAGCATCAGCGAGCGCTGCATCAGCTCATTGATGCGCTTTTCGTCGGCGCGGATGCCGTCGACGCAATGCTCGGTGAAGGAGCGCGCCGCGTCGGCCATCAGGCGGATCGAGTGCAGCATGTTGTAGGCCAGCACCGGCTTGTAGACGTTGAGCTCGAAATGGCCCTGGCTGCCGGCGACCGTGATCGCGGTGTGATTGCCGAACACCTGGCAGCACACCATGGTCATCGCTTCGCACTGCGTCGGATTGACCTTGCCCGGCATGATCGAGGAGCCAGGCTCGTTCTCCGGCAGGATCAGCTCGCCCAGCCCCGAGCGCGGGCCGGATCCGAGCAGGCGGATGTCGTTGGCGATCTTGAACAGGCCGGTCGCGACCGAGTTGATCGCGCCGTGTGCCAGCACATAGGCGTCGTTGGAGGCCAGCGCCTCGAATTTGTTGGCGGCGCTGGTGAAGGGGAGCTTCGTAATCCCGGCAACGTGCTTAGCGAACAGCTTTGCGAAGCGTGGCTTCGAATTCAGGCCGGTGCCGACGGCGGTGCCACCCTGTGCCAGCGGATAGAGGTCCTTCACCGCGACCTTGAGGCGGGCGATGCCGCTCTCGACCTGTGCCGCATAGCCGGAGAATTCCTGGCCGAGCGTCAGGGGTGTCGCATCCTGGGTATGGGTGCGGCCGATCTTCACGATCTTCGAGAATTCCTTCTCCTTCTTGCGCAGCGCGCGCAGCAGCTCGCCGAGGCCAGGGACGAGATCGGCATTGATGCGGCTTGCGGCCGCGATATGCATCGCGGTCGGGAAGGAGTCGTTTGACGACTGGCTCATGTTGACGTGATCGTTGGGATGCACCGGCTTCTTGGTGCCGAGCTCGCCGCCCAGCAGTTCGTTGGCGCGGTTGGCGATCACCTCGTTGAGGTTCATGTTGCTCTGGGTGCCCGAGCCGGTCTGCCACACCACGAGCGGGAAATGGTCGTCCAGCTTGCCCTCGATCACCTCGCGCGCGGCACGGATGATGGCATTGGCACGGCGCTGGTCGAGCAGGCCGAGCTCGAGGTTGGACTGCGCCGCGGCGAGCTTGACCATGCCGAGCGCATGCACGAGCGAGATCGGCATGCGGTCGGTGCCGATGCGGAAGTTCTGCCGCGAACGCTCGGTCTGCGCGCCCCAATAGCGATCGGCGGGGACCTCGATCGGACCGAAACTGTCGGTCTCGGTACGGGTCGCGGGGCGGGCAGTCTTCGCGTTAGCGGGCTTGGAGCGGGCAGCTTTGGCCATGAGCACATCCATTCTGCCGCGCGAGATGCCGCGCGGCTTCTTCATGCGCTCTTCTATATAGGGAGTTTGGCCAGGCGCGACGGGCGCGGGCCCAACCTAGATCATTTCTTGCGGAAACGATCGAGCCGCACGACCTCGGCGCCGCCCTGGCTCGGCGGGCTCGGCTCGTCGCTGGCTTCCGCCTTTTCGGCGGCAGGCGCGGGCACGGACACCGCGGAAGGAGCGGGGGCCGCCGGCAGATTCTCCGGCGCGACCTCGGCAACATCGGAGGTGTCGAACTGCAGACCGAATTTCACGGAGGGATCGAGGAAGCTCTTGATGGCGCTGAACGGCACGATCAGGCGCTCCGGAATGCCGCCGAAGGACAGGCCGACCTCGAAGCGATCCTCGAGCACGGTCAGATCCCAGAACTGGTGCTGGAGGATGATCGTCATTTCTTCCGGATATTGCGCCAGCAGCCGCGACGACAGCTTCACGCCCTCGGCCTTCGAGACGAAGGTGATGAAGAAATGGTGCTCGCCGGGCAGGCCATGGGACGCGGCGTCGGTCAGCACCCTCCGCAGCACGCCGCGCAGCGCGTCGCGGGCCAGCACATCGTATCGGATATGATCGGTCGCCATGGTGGTCCTGTTGCATCCCCCGAAGCCGGACCCTGCCGGCCCGACTCGCCAAGCCGCAATAGTACCCCGCCTGACGGGTCAGCAGGAGTCCCCGCCGGGGAAGAAGTAAAATGTAAGTGGAGGCTTCTGTTGCCAGGTGCCTCCGAACCCCGCCTAACGGAGCTTAACCCGCTAGGACTTTAAAGTGGTCTTTCAAACTGCGTTACGCAGCCTGAGCAACCGGAGCAAAGTTGTCGTTGGCAACTATTGCAGTAGCCCGATAACGGCGGAACAATACCGGGAAAAAGTACGCCCTTTACGCCCTCGTCGATCCTATTTCGCCCCCGCCAAAGCCCGCTTTCCGGGTATGCCCGCTGTGGGCTTTGGTGGAGGCGCCGGGTACCGCCCCCGGGTCCGAATGGTTTATTGCGACGACCGTTTATTTCCATAGCCGGCGAACCGGCACCCCCAATATAGGGGGCAAAGGTTTCAAAAAACAGAGGTTTCGAGCGGCGATGTGCGGTTCCCTTTGGATAGGTCCGGCATGGTCCTGCGCCTGACCTTGGCCGCACCGCAGGCTCCGTTCTAAGCTCCTGACATGTCCCCGGATTCCGCACCGGCCGCTCAAGAGCCGGATATCCCCGCCGCTCACGTTCAGCCGCCCAGCCTGCTGGCGCTGTTCCTGGCCTTCGCGCGGATGTCGCTGGCCGGTTTCGGCGGGGTCCTGGTGTTTGCCCGGCGGGCGATCGTCGAGCAGCACCGCTGGATGACGGCGGACGAGTTCAACGAGACCTTCGCGCTCTGCCATTTCCTGCCTGGGCCCAACATCGTCAACCTGTCCATGGTGTTCGGCGCGCGCCTGCGCGGGATCACGGGCGGCATCGTCGCCTTTGCCGGGCTGCTGCTGCCGCCGACGTTGATCATGACCGTGCTCGCTATCGTCTACGCGCGGTTCGGCAATGTGGAGGTGCTGAGCCGCATCCTCGCGGGCATCTCCTGCGCTGCGGTCGGCCTGCTGATCGCCGTGGTGTATCGCATGATGACGCCGCTGCTGAAGCGGATGGAGCCCGTCGCTCTGCTGCTGATGCTCGGCGTTTTCCTCGCCATCGGTGTCCTCCGCTTGCCGCTTCAGGCCGTGCTGCTGGTCGCGATCCCCGTGAGCATCGGCGCCACCTTTCTCCTGCGGCGGAAGGTAGCAGCGTGAACACCGAGAACCCGCTCTGGGCGCTGATCTCGACCTTCGGCCTGATGTCGCTGTTCGCGGTCGGCGGCGCCGCAGCAGCCGTGCCGGAGATGCACCGCATCGCGGTCGAGGTGCACCACTGGATGACCGACAAGCAGTTCGCCGACGCCTACGCGATCGCGCAGCTCTCGCCGGGTCCGAACGTGCTTATCGTGACGTTAATCGGCTACGCCGTCGCCGGCATTCCCGGCGCGCTCGCGGCGACGCTGGCCATGTGCCTGCCGACCGCTCTGGTTGCCTATTATGTCAGCCGTCTGTTGAACCGACCCAGCCAATCGCGCTGGCCGGCCCTGATCCAGGCTGCACTGGTTCCGCTTTCGATCGGACTGATGGCGGCGAGTGCCCTGATCCTGGCCCAGTCGACCGACCGCACGATTGCTGCAGTGCTTCTGACCGCGATGGTTGCGGTGCTCGCATCGATCTCGCGCATCAATCCACTCTGGCTGCTGCTGGCCGGGGGCCTGCTCGGTTTTGCTGGCATTGTGTGATGAAAATCGCTAGGCAATGCTGCGGCCCGGGGGATACCTTTCAAGCCGATTTAGAACAACAGTGCTCGTGACTTACGGGTCGCGGAGGAGACATGCATGGCCGAGACGATGGGCCACTCAGCGACAGCCACCCGAAACACCAAGGTGGTGATCGGCTTCTGCCTGCTGGCGATTGCGCCGCAGATTTTCGAATTCATCTGGTCGATAGGGACGATCTTCGGCTGGGGCGCCGGACGCGGCCCGGCCACCGTCCTGATCAGCCACGCGACCGCGCTGGTCGCGGGTGCTCCCGCAGCCCTGATCGGGGCGGCCGGCGGTGAGACCAAGAAGGCGTCGTCCGATGTGCTGCTGGCGCTGATCTATTCCTATCCGATCTTTGCCGTGGCGATCGTCACGATGTTCATGACCGTCCGGTCGGCCCAGGACTATGTCGGCGGGGTCATCCTGATGGCGCTGGCGCTGTTCGCGCTGTGGGCCTCGAGCGATTTGCAGGGGATGCGCGGCTTCTCGTTCGGCGCCGGTACGGCGCCGCGGATGTTCGGCGGACTTCTGGTTGCTCTGTCGGCCGGCATCGCATTGACCGGCCTTCTGACCGACGGGCCGGGGATGTCCCATTATTCCTGGCGCGGGCCGATGTTCGTGATGGCTGCGATCCTTTTTTTCGCGCTGGCGATCCGGCCGCTCGGCCTCGTGGTCACGGCCTTCGCGAGCTTCATGATCGCAGCGACGGGCTCGCATGAAACGCGCTGGCTGGAGGCCGCCATCGTCGGCGCCTGCCTGACGGTTGGCTGCGCGCTGCTCTTCCCCTACGTGCTTGGTCTGCCAATGCCGATGTTCCCGCGTTTCCTGGTCCAGTGAGGGTGTGATGGATATCTTTGCCAACCTCGCTCACGGCTTTGTCGTAGCGCTCTCTCCAATCAACCTCCTGATGTGCCTGATCGGCGCCCTCGTCGGCACGCTGGTTGGCGTGCTCCCGGGCATCGGCACCATCGCGACCGTCGCCATGCTGCTGCCGATCACCTTCGGCCTGCCGCCGGTCGGCGCGTTGATCATGCTCGCCGGCATCTATTACGGCGCGCAATATGGCGGCTCGACCACGTCGATCCTGGTCAACATTCCCGGCGAGGCGACATCGGTCGTCACCGCCATCGACGGTCACCAGATGGCCAAGCAGGGCCGCGCCGGTCCGGCGCTGGCGATCGCCGCGATCGGCTCGTTCTTCGCCGGCTGCGTCGCGACCGTTTTGATCGCGGTGCTCGGCGCGCCGCTGACCAAGCTGGCATTGGCGTTCGGTCCGGCCGAGTATTTCTCGCTGATGGTGCTCGGCCTGATCTTCGCGGTCGTGCTGGCCAAGGGTTCGGTGCTGAAGGCGATCGCGATGATCGTGTTCGGCCTCCTGCTGTCGATGGTCGGCTCGGACATCGAGACCGGCGCCTCCCGCATGGCGTTCAACATTCCCGAACTCGCCGACGGTCTTGGCTTTGCGACGGTGGCGATGGGTGTGTTCGGCTTTGCCGAGATCATCCGCAATCTCGACGCCGGCGCGGAGATGAACCGCGACCTCGTGCAGCAGAAGATCACGGGCCTGATGCCGACCAGGAAGGACCTTGTCGACTCGACGCCGCCGATCCTGCGCGGCACCGTGCTCGGCTCGATCCTCGGCATCCTGCCCGGCGGCGGCGCTGTCATCGCTTCGTTCGCGGCCTACACGCTCGAGAAGAAGCTCGCCAAGGATCCGAAGCGGTTCGGCCGCGGCGCGATCGAGGGCGTGGCGGCGCCGGAAAGCGCCAACAATGCGGCAGCGCAGACCTCCTTCATCCCGCTGCTCACCCTCGGCATTCCGCCGAACGCGGTGATGGCGCTGATGGTCGGTGCGATGACCATTCACGGCATCGTCCCGGGTCCGCAGGTGATGCAGAAGCAGCCGGATCTGGTCTGGGGCATGATCGCCTCGATGTGGATCGGCAATCTCATGCTGATCATCATCAACCTGCCGCTGGTCGGCATCTGGGTGCGTCTCTTGCGCGTGCCCTACCGGCTGATGTTCCCTTCGATCGTGATCTTCTGCGCGATCGGCATCTACTCGGTGAACAACGCACCGGTCGACGTCATCCTCGCAGGTGTGTTCGGCCTCGTCGGCTACTGGCTGATCAAGCACGATTTCGAGCCGGCGCCGCTGCTGCTCGGCATGGTGCTCGGACCGCTGATGGAAGAGAACCTGCGCCGTGCGCTGCTGATCTCGCGCGGCGACTGGAGCGTGTTCCTGACGCGGCCGTTGTCTGCGGTGCTGCTGGCGATCTCGTTCGGCCTTCTGCTGCTCACGGTGCTGCCCGCGTTGCGTGCCAAGCGCGACGAGGTGTTCACCGAGTCCGAGAACTAGCCGCAGGTAGCTGCGTCCGCACGCCGCCCTGCGTCGGCGCGGCGCCCTGCGTCCGCGCGCCGCATTCGGAAGTCGAATCGACGTGTGTGATGTCTTCGTGACATGAAAATGCCGGCCCTTGTGGCCGGCATTTTTGTTCGTGTCCCGGGGAAACGATATGACTTCCATTCGCGCGCTTGCTACGGGCGCATGTGCTGCCGCCATCGCATCGTTGTGCGCCTTTGTCGCACCGTCGGCGGCGCAGACCTATCCGACGCGCAGCATCACGATGATCGTGCCGTTCGCGGCGGGCGGGCCGACCGACGTGATCTCGCGCATCGTCACCTCGCATATGGCGCAGACGCTCGGCCAGAGCATCATCATCGAGAACGTGGTCGGCGCCGGCGGCACCACCGCGACCACGCGCGCGGCGCGTGCCGCCAATGACGGCTATACGCTCATCACCGGGCATATGGGCACGCATGCGGCGTCCGTGCCGCTCTATCCGAAGCTCGCCTATCATCCCGAGAAGGATTTCGAACCCGTCGCGCTGCTCGCGGGCACGCCGATCCTGATCCTCGCGCGCAAGGACTTTCCGCCGAAGGACCTCAAGGAGTTCGTCGCTTACGTGAAGGCGAATGCCGAGAAGGTGAACGCGGCGCATGCAGGCATCGGCTCGGTCTCGCACGTCTCCTGCGAGCTCCTGCACTCCATCCTCGACATCAAGCCGGTCGGCGTGCCGTTCAACGGCACCGGCCCGGCGATGAACGCGCTGGTCGCGGGACAGGTCGACTACATGTGCGACCAGATCGTCAACGCCGTGCCGCAGATCAATGCCGGCACCATCAAGGCCTATGCGATCGCAACGCCCGAGCGCAATCCGTCGCTGCCGAACGTGCCGACCACGACCGAGGCCGGCCTGCCGAATTTCCAGGCCCAGGCCTGGAACGCGATGTTCGCACCGAAGGGAACCTCACCGGCGATCATTGCCAGCCTGAACGCCGCCGCCATCAAGGCGCTCGACGACGAGACCGTGAAGAAGCGCCTGCTCGAGCTCGGCAGCGTCATCCCGGCGCCCAAGGACCGGACGCCGGAGGCCCTGGCGGCCCTCGTCAAGAACGAGATCGCGAAGTGGAGCCCGGTGCTCAAGCCGGCAACTTAACCAGCACTTTCAAGTCGATAGGCGAGGGGCGGGACGCAGGTTCCGCCCCTTGTCGTTTGCCCGGGGAACGCTCACCTTTTCCTTGTATAATCTGTGGGAGCAGCGAATCGCCGCTGTCGCAGCGCAGGGGCGGCCGTTAAGTTCGCCGCTTCCCCAAAGGCTCTATCGCACATGCACCAATATCAGGACCTGCTCGAGCGGATTCTTTCGGACGGCGCCGAGAAGACGGACCGGACCGGCACCGGCACGCTGTCGGTGTTCGGCCATCAGATGCGCTTCAACCTGTCGGCCGGCTTCCCGATGCTGACTACCAAGCGGCTGCCGCTGAAGGCGATCGTGCATGAGCTGCTGTGGTTCCTGAACGGCGACACCAACATCAAATATTTGAAGGACAACGGCGTCACCATCTGGGACGAGTGGGCGGACGCCAATGGCGATCTCGGCCCGGTCTACGGCCATCAATGGCGCTCCTGGCCCACGCCGGACGGCGGCAGCATCGATCAGATCGCCAAGGTCATCGACATGATCAAGCGCACGCCGGATTCCCGCCGGCTGATCGTCACTGCCTGGAATCCGGCCGACGTCGACAAGATGGCGCTGCCGCCATGCCACCTGCTGTTCCAGTTCTATGTCGCGAACGGCAAGCTGTCGTGCCAGCTCTATCAGCGCTCGGCCGACGTCTTCCTCGGCGTGCCCTTCAATATCGCCTCGTACGCGCTGCTCACCATGATGGTCGCGCAGGTCACCGGCCTGAAGCCCGGCGATTTCGTGCACTCGCTCGGCGACACCCATCTTTATTCCAACCATCTGGAGCAGGCGCGGCTTCAGCTCACCCGCGCGCCGCGGGCGCTGCCGGTGATGCGCATCAATCCGGATGTGAAGGACATCTTCTCCTTCCGCTACGAGGATTTCGAGCTCGTGGGCTACGATCCGCATCCGCACATCAAGGCGGAAGTCGCGGTCTAGCGCGGATGTCGGTGAACATCCGCCGCGCACGCCCGGGCGAAGCCGGACTCGTTCTTGCTTTCATCCGTGAGCTCGCCGAGTACGAGAAGCTCTCGCACGAGGTCGAGGCAACCGAGGCTGACATCGCGGAGGCGCTGTTTGGTAGCAATCCGCGGCTTTATTGCGCGATTGCCGAGTGGAACGGCGAGGCGGTCGGCTTCGCGGTTTGGTTTGCAAACTTCTCCACCTTCAGCGGTCGCTACGGCATCTATCTCGAAGATCTCTATGTGCGGCCGTCGCATCGCGGCAAAGGCCTCGGCAAGGCGCTGCTGGTCTATCTCGCGAAGGAATGCATCGACAACGGCTGGTCGCGCCTGCAATGGGCGGTGCTCGACTGGAATGCGCCGTCGATCGCGTTCTACAAGTCGCTCGGTGCGGTGATGATGGACGACTGGACGCTGTGCCGCGTCAGCGGGCCTGCGCTACAACGTCTTGCCGGGAGCGCTGGCTGATGGAAATCGTCTTCGTCGTTGCGATTGCGGAGAACGGCGTCATCGGCGCCGGCAACGCGATGCCTTGGCGATTGAAATCCGACCTGGCGCGCTTCAAGGCGCTCACCATCGGCAAGCCTGTGATCATGGGCCGCAAGACCTTCGAATCTTTGCCGCGCCGGCCGCTTCCGAACCGCACCAACATCGTGATCACGCGCGATGCGGACTATCGCGCCAATGGCGCCATCGTCACGACATCAGCTGCGGATGCGAGCGCGATTGCGCGCGGCGATGCCCTGCGGCGTTCGGTCGCCGAGATCGCCGTGATCGGCGGCGCCGAAATCTTTCGGCAATGGCTCGGTCGTGCCGATCGCCTCGAAATCACGGAAGTGCATGCGCGCCCCGACGGCGACACCCATTTCGACATCGACAAGGCGGAATGGGACGAGGTAGCGCGTGTCCGCCATCCCGCCGGACCCGACGACAGCGCCGACTACTCCTATGTGACATATCGTCGGCGGCGCGGCCATTAACCGCTTTCGTCAATGTTTACATTGACTTTTTCGTGCCCGAGCATAGCTCGAAAGGCGGCCAAGGCCGCGTTGTAAGGGACCTGCCTGTCCCCTATAAAGCCGGACCGGACAAAGCGGGCGGGGGCCATCGAACCCTGCCGAGGAGAGCGTCGAATGCCGTGGAAGAATCAGGGCGGTGGCCCATGGGGCTCGGGTCCAAAGGGACCATGGGGCTCAGGCCCGCAACCGGTCGGGCCGAGGCCGCCGGATCTGGAAGATCTTCTCCGGCGCGGCCAGGACCGCCTTCAGCAGATCATGCCGGGCGGCTATTTCTCCGGCGTCGGCATCACGCTGATCATCCTGCTCATCATCGCGTTCTGGCTGCTGTCGGGCTTCTTCCGCGTGCAGTCCGAAGAGCGCGGTGTCGTGCTGCGGTTCGGCAAGCATGTCCGCACCGTGGACCCCGGCCTGAATTATCATCTGCCCTATCCGATCGAGACCGTGCTGCTGCCGAAGGCGCTGCGCGTCAACACCACCTCCATCGGCATGACCCTGATCGACGATCCGGCGCGGCGCGGCCGCTCCATCCGTGACGTGCCGGAAGAGAGCCTGATGCTCACCGGCGACGAGAACATCGTCGACGTCGACTTCACCGTGCTGTGGCGCATCAAGCCCGATGCCGGCGGCGTCGGCGACTTCCTGTTCAACATCCAGAACCCCGAAGGCACCGTGAAGGCGGTCGCCGAGAGCGCGATGCGCGAGGTGATCGGCCGCTCGCAGATCCAGCCGATCCTGACCGGCGCCCGCAACACGATCGAGCAGGGCGTGCAGGAGCTGATCCAGCGGACCCTCGACAGCTACGGCGCCGGCATTCTCATCACCCAGGTGCAGATGCAGAAGGTCGATCCGCCCGCGCAGGTGATTGACGCGTTCCGCGACGTCCAGGCGGCGCGCGCCAATCTCGAGCAGCTGCAGAACGAAGCGCAGACCTATGCCAACCAGGTGGTGCCGCAGGCGCGCGGACGTGCCGCGCAGATCCAGCAGGCGGCCGAAGGCTACAGGGAGCAGGCGATTGCCGAGGCCAAGGGCCAGAGCGCGCGCTTCCTGAAGGTTTACGAGGAATACAAGAAGGCACCCGACGTGACGCGTGAACGGATCTATCTCGAGACGATGGAGCGCGTGCTCGGTGGCGCGGACAAGCTCGTCTATGACGGCGGCCCCTCGGGCCAGGGCGTGGTGCCCTTCCTGCCTCTCAACGAATTGACGACCAAGCGGCCGCCCGCCGCCGGCCAGCAGCCGAGCGGAGGCAACCGATGAGGTCTCCGGTCACAGGTATCGTCACGCTGCTCGGGCTCCTGCTCGTCGTGATCGTCGGCTACATGTCGCTGTTCACAGTGCAGCAGACCGAACAGACCATCGTGCTCCAGTTCGGCAAGCCCGTCGACGTCGTCACCGCCCCGGGCCTGCACTTCAAGGCACCGTGGAATTCGGTGATCAACATCGACAAGCGGATTCTCGATCTGGAGAACCCGTCGCAGGAAGCGATCGCGTCCGACCAGAAGCGGCTCGTGGTCGACGCCTTCGCGCGCTACCGCATCAAGGATGCGCTGCGCTTCTATCAGAGCGTCGGCTCGATCCAGGCTGCCAACATCCAGCTCACCACGCTCCTGAACGCGGCGCTGCGCCGCGTGCTCGGCGAGGTCACCTTCATCAACGTGGTGCGCGACGATCGCGAGAAGCTGATGCAGCGCATCCGCGACCAGCTCGATCGCGAGGCCGACGGTTACGGCATCCAGGTGGTGGACGTCCGGATCCGGCGCGCCGACCTGCCGGAGCAGAACAGCCAGGCGGTCTATCTGCGCATGAAGACCGAGCGTGAGCGCGAGGCCGCCGAGTTCCGCGCGCAGGGCGGCCAGAAGGCGCAGGAGATCCGCTCCAAGGCCGACCGCGAGGCGACCGTGATCATCGCGGAAGCCAATTCGCAGGCCGACCAGACCCGCGGTGCGGGCGATGCCGAGCGCAACCGCCTGTTCGCCGAGGCCTACAGCAAGGATGCCGACTTCTTCTATTTCTACCGGTCGATGACGGCATACGAGAACGGGCTACGTGCGAACGACACCCGCTTCCTGCTGCGGCCGGAGTCGGATTTCTTCCGGTATTTCGGTAACCCGACCGGCAAGAAGGCGGCCGAGACGCCGGCGAAGCCGTAAGCTAGACAGGGGCGGCGGTTCTGCCGCCCCTTCGTCCAGACAAGAACAGCACCACGGGAGGTTCCAGGCCGATGAGGTCCATTGCGTTCACCGATTTCCTCATCGGCTTAGGCATCCTGTTCGTGCTCGAAGGCTTGATGTTCGCGGCAAGTCCAAACTGGATGCGCAAGGCCATGAAGAGTGCGATGGCCACTCCCGACCACATCCTGCGGGCGGTCGGGATCGGTTCGGCCGTCGTCGGCCTGATCCTGATCTGGGTGATGCGGCGTCCGATTTAACTGCAGGGCCAACGCCAAAGTGAAGGCGAGACGCCGGTTTTCGCCATATTATCCGGGTTCTGAGGCCCGTTAACGTCCGCGCTTGCGCCGTGCCCCCGTTCGAGCGCAGTCTGGCGCCGAATCCTTGTTCTCTGGAGATCACAATGACCGCTGCCATCATTGCCCCGACCCGCTTGCGCCATGGTGTGCGAATTGGGCTGGCCGCGCTCGCCATCAGTGCCTTCACTGCGCTCGGCAACCCGGCTCAGGCGCGCGGACCGGAGGGCATCGCCGACGTCGCCGAAAAGGTGATCGACGCGGTGGTCAACATCTCGACCTCGCAGACCGTCGAGGCCAAGGGCGGCAGCAACTCCATGCCGCAACTGCCGCCCGGCTCGCCCTTCGAGGAGTTCTTCGACGACTTCTTCAAGAACCGCCGCGGCCCCGGTGGCGGCAGCAAGGGCGGCGACAACAACAGCGGCCCGCCGCGCAAGACCAACTCGCTCGGAAGCGGCTTCATCATCGACACGTCGGGCGTCGTCGTCACCAACAACCACGTCATCGCGGACGCCGACGAGATCAACGTCATCCTCAACGACGGCACCAAGATCAAGGCCGAACTGGTCGGCGTCGACAAGAAGACCGACCTTGCAGTGCTCAAGTTCAAGCCGACCAAGCCGCTGGTCGCGGTGAAGTTCGGCGACAGCGACAAGCTGCGCCTCGGCGACTGGGTGGTCGCGATCGGCAACCCGTTCAGCCTGGGCGGCACGGTGACGGCCGGCATCGTCTCGGCCAAGAACCGCGACATCTCCTCCGGACCCTATGACAGCTACATCCAGACCGACGCCGCCATCAACCGCGGCAATTCCGGCGGCCCGCTGTTCAATCTCGAGGGCGATGTCATCGGCGTCAACACGTTGATCATCTCGCCCTCCGGCGGCTCGATCGGCATCGGCTTTGCCGTGCCGTCGAAGACGGTCGCCGGCGTCGTCGACCAGCTCCGCCAGTTCGGCGAGTTGCGCCGCGGCTGGCTGGGCGTGCGCATCCAGAGCGTCACCGACGAGATCGCCGAGAGCCTCAGCATCAAGCCTGCGCGCGGTGCGCTGGTCGCCGGCGTCGACGACAAGGGCCCGGCCAAGCCGGCCGGCATCGAGCCCGGTGACGTCGTCGTCAAGTTCGACGGCAAGGACGTCAAGGATCCCAAGGATCTGTCCCGCGTCGTCGCCGACACCGCGGTCGGCAAGGAGGTCGACGTCGTCGTCATCCGCAAGGGCCAGGAGCAGACCAAGAAGGTCACGCTCGGCCGCCTGCAGGATCCCGAGAAGGTGCAGGCCGCGGTGAAGACCGACGAGCCCGCGCCGGAGAAGCCGGTGACCCAGAAGGCGCTCGGCCTCGACCTCGCGGCGCTGAACAAGGATTTGCGCACGCGCTACAAGATCAAGGAGAGCGTCAAAGGCGTGGTCGTCACCGGCGTCGACGCCAATTCCGATGCCGCCGAGAAGCGCCTCTCCGCCGGCGACGTCATCGTCGAGGTGGCGCAGGAGGCCGTCGCCAGCGGCGCCGACATCCAGAAGCGGGTCGATCAGCTCAAGAAGGACGGCAAGAAGTCGGTGCTGCTGCTGGTGTCGAACGCCGACGGCGAGCTGCGGTTCGTCGCGCTGAGCGTGCAGTAAGAGCCGTCATTCGCCTATACTCACTGTCATGCCCCGCGAAAGCGGGGCATGACAGGAAGGCTGTAGCGCTGCCATTTCTGCGCCGGCTGGCTCAGGGAGCCAGAAAGTGGACCGGTTCGAGGCGGAGTTTCGATCGCTTCGCCTCGGGAATCTTGTCGTAGTGTTGCAGCCACAGTTCCAGGAACCGGTCGAGATCGACGAGCTCGATGTGAACGGCTCCGTTGCCCGCTTCACGCCTCGCCTCTTTCGTGAATCCTCCCGATGACACGAACAGGCCGATCTCCCGGTCGCCTCTGATGATCCCGCGTAGCGCGGCCACGTCTTCTCGCGAGGCCGCCTGATCCCGGTGCTTAACCTGAACCCGAATGTGTGGCGTCTGCGCGCCCAACGGGTCGATATAGGCCAGAATGTCGGTCCCACCGTCCGCCCCCGGTTTGGAAACCGTACTGGTGGCGTAGCCCATTCCTTCCAGAAGCGCGGCGACCAGATCCTGAAATTCAAAGCCGCTAAGCGTGTCGAGATAAGTGTCGATCTCCTCGCGCGCCTTTTCCTTGGCGTCGTCGAACAGCACCGAAGTGTCGAGCGACGGCGTTTCTTCCGTTACCGCAGCCTCGACGTCCGGCTTTCCCTTCGGGTTGCCCCAGCGCCACTCGCGGTAGCGGGATCGCATGAGCCTCTTCAACTCGTCGCCCGGCATTGAGGCGACCTTCTGGCCTTCGTCGGTCGCCCGCCACTGTCCGTCGGACTTGACCAGCAATCCGGCCTTGCTAGCCGCCACTGAGTGAAAATGCAGGGCTGCTCTCCAGCGGGGCAGGCCCGAGCCTTTCATCGTTTCCCTGTCGAACTCGTCGAGGGGCACCTTTGACTCGATCTCAGCGTAGATGTCGCGTGGGCGCATTCCTTCCGGATGAGTTTTCAGCAGATGGAGCGCAAATTTGATGAGTGCGACGCCCCGGTCGACTGTTTTTGGCTGGCTCATGCAAACCTCACGCGTTACGCCATCTTGACGCTACGTGGGGTTGTCAAAAGTCGCAAGGGCAGAACACGAAGGCGCGACTGGCTTGCCGGCTGGCGGATGACGTTGGGCTCAGGGCGCTTCCAGCCGCCTAATCTCTACCCCTCCACGAACTCGTCCCGCCGGTATCCCTGCGCATACAGCAGCGCGGTGAGATCGCCGTGATCGATCCGCGCGGCCGCAGCAGCGGCCACCGCCGGCTTGGCGTGATAGGCCACGCCCAGACCCGCCGCCTGGATCATCGCGAGATCGTTGGCGCCGTCGCCGACCACGACGGAGTCGATGTCGTCGAGATCGAACGATTCCATGAGATCCACCAGCGTTGCGAGCTTGGCGGCGCGGCCCAGGATCGGCTCCTTGACCTCGCCGGTGAACTTGCCGTCGCGTACGATCAGCTCGTTGGCGCGGTTTTCCTGGAAGCCGATCTTTTCGGCCACCGCGCGCGTGAACAGCGTGAAGCCGCCGGAGACGAGGCAGGTATAGGCGCCGTGGGCGCGCATGGTGGCGACCAGCGCGCGGCCGCCGGGGGTCAGCGTGATGCGCTTGTCCAGCACCTCGTCGACGACGCCGGCGGGAAGGCCCTTCAGCAGCGCGACGCGCTCGCGCAGCGCCGGCTCGAACTCGATCTCGCCGCGCATCGCCCGTTCCGTGATGGCGGCGACATGGGCCTTCATCCCGACGAGGTCGGCGAGCTCGTCGATGCATTCCTGGCCGATCATGGTGGAATCCATGTCGGCGAGAAAAAGCTTCTTGCGCCGGAAGCCGACAGGCTGCACCACGATGTCGATCGGCAGGTCGCCGCGAAGCTCGCGCAACCGCTGCTCGATGGCGTGCCGGTCGGCTTCGAGGTTACTGTCGGCGCCGAAGGGAATATCGACTGCAACGCCGTCGAACAGCCAGTGCGCGGGAGCCGCCTGAGGCAGCACGGCGCGGGCGCCGTCGACGATGGTGGAGTCGAGCGCGGGGTTGTCAGGGTTGCAGATCAGCGTGGCGACGAGGGACATTTGAGGTTTTCGTGAGCGAGGAGCGTTCGAGCAAGGCCGTGCTTATCGCAGGCCCGACCGCCAGCGGCAAGTCGGCGCTGGCGCTCGAGCTTGCCCTCAGCGCCGGCGGCACCGTCATCAATGCCGATTCCATGCAGGTCTATCGCGACTTGCGCATCATCACGGCGCGGCCCACGCGCGGCGAGGAGGCGCGGGTGCCGCACCGTCTCTACGGGCATGTCGATGCGGCCGTGAATTTCTCGGCCGGCGCCTGGGTCGCGGATGCGGCGAAGGCGCTCGACGAGGCTCGCGCCGAAGGCCGCCTCCCGATCTTCATCGGTGGGACCGGGCTCTATTTCAAGGCGCTGACGACGGGCCTTTCGGTGGTGCCGCCGATCCCCGCCGAGCTGCGCGAGGACGTGCGCGCACGGCTGGAGCGGAACGGCGTCGAGGCGCTGCATGCGGAACTCGCCGCCCGCGACCCGCGCGCGGCCGAGCGCTTGAACCTGCGCGACCGCACCCGGATTGCGCGTGCGCTCGAGGTTGTCGAGGCGACCGGGCGCTCGCTGCTCGACTGGCACCAGGAGGGCCAGCCGCCGTTGCTGGCCAGGGACAGTTTTCGCGCGGTGTTCCTCGCCCCCGAGCGCGACGAGCTCTATGCCCGCATCGACGCCCGTTTCGATGCCATGCTTGGCGGCGGCGCCTTGCGGGAGGTCGAGCGGCTCGCGGGGCGGCACCTCGATCCGCTGCTGCCGGCCATGAAGGCCCATGGCGTGCCGGCCCTGATCCGGCATCTGCGCGGCGAGCTCAGCCTGGACGAGGCCGCCACGATCGGCCGTGCCGACACCCGCCACTACGCCAAGCGCCAGTTCACCTGGTTCCGGCACCAATTGCCGGAATTCGAATGGGTGAAGCCGGAGGAGGCGAGGGGCTGGCTAGCTGCCCTCGTGAATGCGGCGGGAGACCCCAGTTGACGCGCTTTTGCGCCAGGGTTCCCGAATTTACCTCTCGCCGAACCACGGGAACGCCGCTACACTGCCAAAATCGCGCGGGAACGGCCGCATTGCCTTGACATCCGGGCTTTGGTCGTTATGTTTCGCGCAACCTTTGGGAAGCCGAGTGTCTACCATGCGCAACATTATTACCAAACTCCTTATCGCCGTCGTACCCAGGCACACCGCCGGGGGTGGCTAGCTGCCATCCACATGACAGGCGGTGTGCAGGGTCCCTCTTCGGGGCCTTTTTTATTTCCCGAAACCGACACGAACGAAGCCGCTGACAACAGCGCATCCGGAGCAAGCCAATGACCGACAAGAGCCACGATCCGAACCAGATGACCGGCGCTGCGATGATCGTCCGCGCGCTCATCGATCACGGCGTGACCGACATTTTCGGCTACCCCGGCGGCGCGGTGCTTCCGATCTATGACGAGATCTTCCAGCAGAGCGAAGTGCAGCACATCCTGGTGCGCCACGAGCAGGGCGCAGGCCATGCCGCCGAGGGCTATGCGCGCTCGACCGGCAAGCCCGGCGTTGCGCTGGTGACCAGCGGCCCCGGCGCCACCAACATGGTGACGCCGCTCACCGACGCGCTGATGGATTCGATCCCGCTGGTCTGCATCTCCGGCCAGGTGCCGACGCATCTGATCGGCAACGACGCCTTCCAGGAATGCGACACCGTCGGCATCACGCGGCCCTGCACCAAGCACAACTGGCTGGTGCGCGACGTCAACGATCTCGCCAAGGTGCTGCACGAAGCCTTTTACGTTGCCACCACGGGCCGTCCGGGCCCGGTGCTGGTCGACGTGCCCAAGGACGTGCAGTTCGCGACCGGCACCTATCATCCGCCGCGCAAATCCGACGTGCACCGCTCCTACGCGCCGCGCGTGAAGGGCGATGCGACGCAGATCCGCAAGGCCGTGTCGCTGCTCGCGAACGCCAAGCGGCCCGTGATCTACAGCGGCGGCGGCGTCATCAATTCCGGCCCCGAGGCCACCAAGCTGCTGCGCGAGCTGGTCGAGATCACCGGTTTCCCGATCACCTCCACGCTGATGGGCCTGGGTGCATATCCGGCATCGGGCAAGAACTGGCTGGGCATGCTCGGCATGCACGGCACCTACGAGGCCAACATGACGATGCATGATTGCGACGTCATGCTGTGCGTCGGCGCGCGCTTCGACGACCGCATCACCGGCCGCGTCGATGCGTTCTCGCCGAACTCGAAGAAGATCCACATCGACATCGATCCGTCCTCGATCAACAAGAACATCCGCGTCGACGTGCCGATCATCGGCGATTGCGGCAACATCCTGGGTGACATTCTCCAGGTGTTCAAGGCCGAGGCGAAGAAGCCGGACATCAAGTCGTGGTGGCAGCAGATCGCGCAGTGGCGCGCGCGCAACTCGCTCTATTACAAGAAGAGCAACGACGTGATCCTGCCGCAGCACGCGATCCAGAGCCTGTTCGAGGCGACCCGTGGCCGCGATACCTACATCACGACCGAGGTCGGCCAGCACCAGATGTGGGCGGCTCAGTTCTACGGCTTCGAGGAGCCGCATCGCTGGATGACCTCGGGCGGTCTCGGCACCATGGGCTACGGCTTGCCGGCCGCGATCGGCGTGCAGGTCGCTCATCCCGACAGCCTCGTCATCGACATTGCGGGCGATGCCTCGGTGCAGATGACGATGCAGGAGATGTCGACGGCGGTGCAGTACGAGCTGCCGATCAAGATCTTCATCCTGAACAACCAGTACATGGGCATGGTGCGGCAATGGCAGCAGCTGTTGCACGGCAATCGGCTGTCGCATTCCTACTCGGAAGCGCTGCCGGATTTCGTCAAGCTCGCGGAAGCCTATGGCGGCGTCGGTTTGCAGGTGCACAAGCCGTCCGATCTCGACGGCGCCATCAAGGAGATGATCTCGGTCAAGCGTCCGGTGCTGTTCGACTGCCGCGTCGCCGCGCTGGAAAACTGCTTCCCGATGATCCCCTCCGGCAAGGCGCATAACGAGATGCTGTTGCCGGAGCAGGCGAACGACGAGGCGACGGCCAAGGCGTTCGCCGGCGGCAAGGCCCTGGTGTGAGACCATGTTCGACCTGACGGAGCTCGAGCGCGCACATGCGATCGTGGGGCAGGCGGTGCCGGCAACGCCGGCACGCGGCTGGCCGCTGCTCGCTGAGCGCCTCGGCACCGAGGTCGTCGTCAAGCACGAGAACCACACGCCGATCGGCGCTTTCAAGGTGCGCGGCGGCCTCGTCTATCTCGACCGGCTCAAGCGCGAGCGGCCGAACACGCCGGGCATCATCTCGGCGACGCGCGGCAATCACGGCCAGAGCCTGGCCTTCGCGGCGAGCCGTCACGGCGTGCCCGCCGTGATCTACGTGCCCCGGGGCAACTCGGTCGAGAAGAACCGGGCGATGAAGGCATTCGGCGCCGAACTGGTCGAGCACGGCGCGGACTTTCAGGCCGCGCGCGAGGAAGCCGAGCGCCGTGCGCAGTTCGCCGGGCTCCACATGGTGCCGTCGTTCCATCCGGACCTGGTGCTGGGTGTCGCGACCTACGCGCTCGAGCTGTTTCGCTCGGCGCCCGACCTCGACGTCCTCTACGTGCCGATCGGGCAGGGCTCCGGGATCTGCGGCTGCATCATGGCGCGCGACCTGTTGGGCCTGAAGACCGAGATCGTCGGCGTGCAATCGACCGAGGCGCCGTCCTACGCGCTGTCGTTTGCGGCCGGCAGGATCGTGACGACCGAGACCAGCAACACGCGCGCCGACGGCATGGCGACGCGCATCCCCGACGAGGATGCGTTCGCGCTGATCCGCAAGGGAGCCGCGCGCATCGTGCAGGTCACCGACGACGAGGTCGCCGCCGCGATCCGGGCCTACTGGACCGATACGCACAATCTCGCCGAAGGCGCCGGCGCAGCCGCGCTCGCCGCGGCGCTGCAGGAGAAGAGCAAGCTGAAGGGCAAGCGCGTCGGTCTCGTGCTGTCCGGCGGCAATATCGATTTCGATCTGTTCCGCCGTTGGGTCGGGACGGACGCGCCAGTGATGGCGTGACGGAAAGACAAGAGGGGACGACAATGAACCAGCCCGCATCTGCCTACTTCATCGAAGACCGCCACGATCCCAACGAGACGCACACGCTCGCGGTGCTCGTGCAGAACGAGCCGGGCGTGCTCGCGCGCGTCATCGGCCTGTTCTCGGGTCGCGGCTACAACATCGAGAGCCTCACGGTCTCGGAGACCGAGGCCCAGAAGCATCTGTCGCGCATCACCATCGTCACCACGGGGACGCCGATGGTGATCGCGCAGATCAAGAACCAGCTCGACCGCATGATCCCGGTCTACCAGGTCGTCGACATGACCCAGACCAAGCGCTCGATCGAGCGCGAGCTGGCGATGGTCAAGGTGCGCGGGCAGGGCGAGCATCGCGTCGAGGCCCTGCGGCTGGCGGATGCGTTCCGCGCCCGCGTGATCGACGCCACCACCGAGAGCTTTGTGTTCGAGATCACAGGCAATACCGACAAGATCAACCAGTTTATCGACCTGATGCGCCCGCTCGGCCTTGTCGAAGTGTCGCGCACGGGTGTTGCCGCGATCGGTCGCGGGCCTGAAGGGATGTAAGCCATGCTGGCGCGCGACTGGTATTACAACGAGCGGAACCGGATGGGGATCGAGCCCGCTGTGGCCTCGATCTACGACAACCATGACGATGCCGACCTGCGGGCGCGCGCCGCTTTGAAAATGCTCGGGGTGCAGCGCGGCTGGCGCATCGCCGATATCGGTTGCGGCAACGGCGTGCTCGCCACCGAAGCAGCCCTGATGGGCGCGGAGGTCGACGCCATCGACATCTCGCCTGCAATGCTGGCGCTTGCCGAGATCTACGCCCGTGACCGCAAGGCGCCCGTGCGCACCCAGTCGGCGGGCCTGCTCTCCTTCGCCTACCGCCCCGAATCCTACGACCTGATCGTCAGCGAATTCACGCTGCATCACCTGCCGGATTTCTGGAAGGCGGTGGCGATGTCGCGGATCTATCGCGCGCTCAAGCCGGGCGCGACCTTCTATCTGCGCGACATCGTCTACGCCTCGATGCCCGACGCGATCGAGCGGGACGTCGAGCAATGGGCCGACTTCCAGATCAAGAACCACGATTTCTCCCGCGAGGGCGTGGTGACGCATATGCGCGACGAATATTCCACCTTCGGCTGGGTCATGGAGCGGATGCTGACCGACGTCGGCTTCACGCTGGTCTCGGCCGACTACCACGCGCCGATGCACGGAACCTATCTGCTGCGAAAACCCAATTCTTCCACGTAAAGGCCGGCGAGCAAGGCTAGACCAGAACAACAACAGGGCTGCACGACAGGGCAGAACCGGAAACAACAATGAAGCCGGCCGACATCCTCATCGCCGTCATGGTGGCGATCATCTGGGGGCTTGCCTTCGTGGCGAGCCGGATCGCGCTCGACGAGCTTTCGCCGGAGCTGATTACCGCGCTGCGCTTTACGGTCGCCGCGGTGCCGTGCCTGTTCATCCGCAAACCGAAGGTCGCCTGGTCGCTGCTGATCGCGATCAGCTTCACGCTGTTTCTCGGGCAATTCCTCTCCCAGGCGTACGGCATCGCCCATGGCGTGCCGGTGGGGCTGACCAGCGTCGTCGTGCAGAGCCAGGCGCTGTTCACCATCGGCTTCGCCGCACTCGCGTTCGGTGAGCGGCCGACGCCGGTGCAGACGCTCGGTATCGTCATTGCCGCGATCGGGCTGCTGATGATCTGCGGCACCGTCGGCTACGATTTCAGCGTCAGTGCCTTCGCGGTGCTGATGATCTCGCCGCTCAGCTTTGCAATCGGCAATCTGCTGCTGCGCGGCGCCCGCGGCGCGCCGATGTTCGACCTGTTCGCCTGGCTGTGCCTCGCCTCGGCCGTGCCTTTGTTCGTGCTTGCGCTGATCGCCAACGGGCCGGCGGCGACGTTGACGTCGCTGACGCACATGTCGCTCACATCGGCTCTCTGCATGCTGATGCTCGGCGGCGTCTCCACCAGCATCGCCTATTGGCTGTGGGGCCGCCTCCTGCGCGATTATCCGGCCGCACAGGTGGTGCCGTTCGCGCTGCTGGTGCCGTTCGTTGGTTCTGCCGCCTCCAGCATCGTGTTCGGCGAACGGTTCGGACCGCTGCGCCTCGCCGGCATGCTGACAGTGATCGGCGGGATCGCCGTGATGGTGCTGGCGAAGCGTCCGCAAGTCCTGCCGAAGACCGCGTGAGGTGAACATGACCTACTCGCTGTTCTACGCCTTCCTCGTGTTCATGGTGGTGATGTATTTCACCCCCGGGCCGAACAACATCATGCTGTTGTCGTCCGGTCTGACTTACGGATTCCGCCGCACCATCCCGCACATCGTCGGCATCGTCCTCGGCTTTGCTTTCATGGTCGCCGCTGTCGGTCTCGGGCTCGGCACCGTGTTCCTGGCCTATCCGATCCTCCAGACCATCCTGAAATATGCCGGTGCGGCCTACCTGATCTATCTTGCCGCCGTGATCGCGATGTCCGGTCCCGCCAAGCCGGGCGGGGAAGACGGCCGCGGCCCGATGACCTTCTGGGGCGCGGCCATGTTCCAATGGATCAACGCCAAGGGCTGGGTGATCGTGATCGGCACCATCACCGCCTATGCGGCGATTGCCCAGTTTCCCGTCAACATCGCGATCCAGACCCTGATCAGCCTGCTCGTCGGCACGGTCTCGACCGTGGTCTGGGCCCTGTTCGGCACCGCGTTGCGGCCCGTCCTGACCTCCGAGCGGCTGGTCCGCGCCTTCAATATCCTGATGGCGATCCTGCTGCTGGCCTCCCTCTACCCCGTTCTCGTGGATGCATGATGTCGCGGATTTCCATGCAGAAACGGGTTTCCCTCAGGGCTGAAAATGCTCTAGACAGCCCCCGAAATCCGCAAATTTCACCCTTCGGACACTGACCATCGGCCGATTTTCGGCCCTCAACGAGGAAACGACCATGCGTGTTTATTACGATCGCGACGCCGACCTGAACCTGATCAAGGGGAAGAAGGTCGCCATCGTCGGCTATGGCAGCCAGGGCCACGCCCATGCGCTCAACCTGAAGGACTCCGGCGTCAAGGAAGTCGCCATTGCGCTGCGCAAGGACTCGGGCTCGGTGAGGAAGGCGGAAGCCGCCGGCTTCAAGGTGATGGAAGTCGCCGAAGCCGCCAAATGGGCCGACCTCGTCATGATGCTGACCCCGGACGAGCTTCAGGGCGACATCTATCGCGAGCACCTGCACGACAACATGAAGAAGGGCGCCGCCCTCGTGTTCGCGCACGGCCTCAATGTCCATTTCAACCTGCTCGATCCGCGCGCCGACCTCGACGTGCTGATGATCGCGCCGAAGGGCCCCGGCCACACCGTGCGCTCGGAATATCAGCGCGGCGGCGGCGTGCCCTGCCTGATCGCGATCGCCAAGGACGTCTCGGGCAACGCCCATGACCTCGGCCTGTCCTACGCCTCCGCCGTCGGCGGCGGCCGCGCCGGCATCATCGAGACCACCTTCAAGGAAGAGTGCGAGACCGACCTGTTCGGCGAGCAGGTCGTGCTCTGCGGCGGCCTGGTCGAGCTGATCAAGGGCGGCTACGAGACCCTGGTCGAAGCCGGCTACGCCCCGGAGATGGCCTATTTCGAGTGCCTGCACGAAGTGAAGCTGATCGTCGACCTGATCTATGAAGGCGGCATCGCCAACATGAACTACTCGATCTCCAACACCGCCGAATACGGCGAGTACGTCACCGGCCCGCGCATCGTCACCGCAGAGACCAAGGCCGAGATGAAGCGCGTTCTCGCCGACATCCAGGGTGGCAAGTTCGCCCGCGACTGGATGCTCGAGAACAAGGTCAACCAGACCTCGTTCAAGGCGACCCGCGCCAAGCTCGCCGCGCACCCGATCGAGGAAGTCGGCGCCAAGCTGCGCGACATGATGCCCTGGATCAAGAAGGGCGCGCTGGTCGACA
>Ga0209758_1000472_pt1 | contig 66367 bp, 56 predicted proteins | sample AraplaMF_Col_mMF_FD_184258 | JGI IMG/M metagenome (GOLD analysis project Ga0209758, IMG submission 184258) | Arabidopsis root microbial communities from the University of North Carolina, USA - plate scrape MF_Col_mMF (SPAdes) (version 2) | ecosystem: Host-associated > Plants > Roots > Endosphere... | reverse complement strand
GGTGATCGCCGCCGTCAGCGTCGTCTTGCCGTGGTCAACGTGACCGATCGTGCCGATGTTGCAGTGCGGCTTAGTGCGTTCGAACTTTTCCTTGGCCATGGTCTCTACCTTCGCGCCGGCGGCTTGTTTCTGGGAAATAGGTGTTGGGAGCTGGAGCGGGTAGCGGGAATCGAACCCGCATCCTCAGCTTGGAAGGCTGCTGCACTACCATTGTGCTATACCCGCCAAGCTAGCGGGGTCGCGATCGGCTCCCGGTCTGGCTTCTTCGGGGCCCAGGCTTCTTGGGAGCTCTCGTCGCGCGTGGTGGGGGAAGTAGGACTCGAACCTACGAAGGCGTACGCCAGGGGATTTACAGTCCCCCCCCTTTGCCACTCGGGACATTCCCCCAGCGCGCGACAGAGTTCCTTCAAAGCGGCCTTTCCCTCCTCGAAACCGGCGGCGGACCGCCCGTCACGAAAAAGGAACAAAAGCTTCCTCGAGACCGGTGAGACGATGCTAAAGCAGCGCCGCCCTGGCTCTTGGAAACCCTCAGGGCCCCAAATCGGAGCGCGTCTTATAGTGTCCTCTCATTCCGAACGCAACGACCGGAAAAAGCCTTCTTCGCCCGGACGTGATTTTCGTTCCAAGCCTCGGGAAAACAACAAGTTTTCCAAGGGCCAGGGCGACGCCAAGGACTGGATCTGGGGGACTCACGCCGTCGAGGCCGCGCTTTCCAACCCCGCCAGACCCGTTCCGAAACGCCTTCTGGCCACCCCGGACCGCGCCAAGCGACTCGCCCCGACTCTGAGCCGCGCCCCCTTCCTGCAGATCATGGAGGGCGCCGACATCGCCCGTCAGTTGCCGGCCGGCGCCGTGCACCAGGGCCTGGCCCTGAAGATCGACGAGCCCGAGACGCTGAGCATCCACGACCTGGGGACGCCCGCCCGGGGGCTGCTGGTGATGCTGGACCAGATCACCGACCCGCAGAACATCGGGGCGATCTTCCGCTCGGCCGCCGCCTTCGGCGCCAAAGGGGTGATTCTGCAGGACCGCCACGCCCCCGCCCTGACCGGCGTGCTGGCCAAGACCGCCGTCGGGGCGGTGGACAAGATTGCCTACGCGCGCGTAGTCAACCTGTCCCGGGCCCTGGAGGAGTTGGCCGACCTTGGTTGGCGGGCCGTGGGCCTGGCCGGCGAGGCCGAGGGGACCTTGGACCAGGTGCTGGACGAACGCCCCACGGTGCTGGTGCTGGGCTCTGAAGGCGAAGGCGTGCGCCGGCTGGTGGCCGAGCACTGCGACGCGATGGGCAGGATCGCCATGCCGGGCGGCTTCGAGAGCCTGAACGTGTCCGCCGCCGCGGCAGTGGCGCTCTACGAGGCGTCGAAAGTTCGCTCCAGGGAAGAAACCGGTTCGTGAATCCCCGTTAACCGTTTTGATTTCGTCGCGACGACGTGGTTTTCTCGGGTGCGAGGCCGCGAGGCGCTGCTTGGCGGAGAGTTCGGACATGGGATCGGGGGACCCGATGTTGCATGACAAGGCCCGTTCGGCGCTTCTGGCCGGGTGCGCGGCGGGGATTGTGGCGATCGCCGGCTGCGGCGCGCGCGAACCCGTCGAGGCGCCGCCCGCCGCTGTCGAGCCTGGCTACGGCGCCCCGCAGACGCCGGACCTGATGGGCGCGCCGCCCTCCGCCGAAGCCGCGCCGGCCGACGGTCTGCTGGGCGGTCCGCCCAGCGCCGCGCGCCCCCCGATCCCGGTCACCACGACCCAATCGACCCTGAAGACCTGGCGCCGCCCCGACGGGACCCTGGTCACGGCCATGGCGCCGATCGCCAATCCCGAGAGGTCGCATCGCGCCGTCCGCCATGGGCGGCCCGCGCCGACCACGCCGGTCCGCCGGGCCCATGTCGCGCCAGCCCATGTCGCGCCGGCCCGGGTCGCCGCTTCGGTCGCCCAGGTCGCCCAGGCCCCAGCCCGGTCCTCGGCCAGGCCCGCGACCAGGCCGACGCCGGTCGCCAAGCCCGCGCCCAGGCCGGTCGCGGCGGCGCCCGTCCCGGCCCCGCTGAAGCCGATCGCCGCCGCCAAGCCCGAGACGCCCCCGGTCAGGGCGCCGATCGTGGCGCCCCTCCCCCCCGCCGTCGCGCCCGCCCCGGTCACCGCCACCGCCAAGTCCGCGCCCGCCGCGCCGCAGACCCGGTTGCAGGCGCTGCAGGCGGCCGTCGCGCCGGAAGCCACCCGGAGCGCGACCCTGGCCACGGCGCCAAGCCTGGCCCAGGGCCAGGCGGGCCAGGTCACCCTGTCCCTGCCCGCCACCCTCGGCGACCTGATCAGGACGGAAGCCGCCAAGCTGGGCCTGGCCAAGGCGGCCAGGAAGGCCAGCGCCTACGCCGACCTGCGGGGCCAGGGCTACGAGATCACCCCGAACGGCCGCCAGACCGCCGTGGTCACGGCCGGCCAGCCGGCCACCTTCGCCTGGCAGGTCAAGCCGACCGCCGCCTCCGCCAAGGGCCCGCTGAAGACCGAGTTCGGCGTCGTGCTGGATGGAGCCAAGCCGGCCCAGAGCTTCACTCTGGGTTCGATCGCCCGGCAGGTCGCCCCGCTCCAGGACGCGCTGAAGGAAAAGGCCAAGGGCCTCGAGGCCGCCGTGCCCGACCTGGGCCGCTACGAGACGGTGGATGTCCCGGGCCTGGGCAAGCTGCCGGGCAAGTCACTGCTGGGCGGGGCCCTGGTGCTGCTGGCCCTGCTGATCCTGGTGGCGATCTCGCGCAACGCCTCGGCCGCCAAGGCCCGGGCCGAGCGCCGCCGCAAGTTCCGCACCCTGACCGACTATGATCGCAACGACCTGCCGTTCGAAACGCCGAGGCCCGCCGAGGGCGGCCACGTCAACCCGATGGCCGCGGCCGCCGGGGGCGCGGCCATCGGCGCGGTGGCGGCCGGCGCGGCCGGCCATCGCCCGCCGGAGCACAACCCGTTCGAAGCCCCCGCGCACGAGGACCACGGCCATGGCGTTCATGACCCGGCTCCCCCCGTCGCTGAGGCCGGCTCTCCCGCGACTCCCGGGCAAGACGCCCACGCGCGCAAGGAACTCGAGCCTGTCGACTAAGGGATGCTTGCCAGACCCGCCCGCCTGACGCATTGAGGCCGCATGTTTGATGCGCTCCTAGCCCAGGTGGGCGGCCTGAACGGTCCGTTCGCGGCCTTCCTTTCCGTCCTGATGATCGACCTCGTCCTGGCGGGCGACAATGCGGTGGCCGTGGGCCTGGCGGCCGGGGGCCTGCCGGCCAAGGACCGCCGCAAGGTTATCCTTTATGGCCTGGGCGCGGCCGTGGTGCTGCGCATCAGCTTCGCCCTGATCACCACCTGGCTGCTGGGCGTGATCGGCCTGCTGCTGGCCGGCGGCGTGCTGCTGCTGTGGGTCTGCTGGAAGATGTGGCGCGAACTGCGCGAGCAGATCACCCACGACCAGGAGGACGCCCGCGCCATCCTGGACAACGACCCCGCCACGGAGCCCCGCGCCAAGCCGGCCAAGAGCTTCAAGCAGGCCTTCCTGCAGGTGCTGATCGCCGACGTCTCGATGTCGCTGGACAACGTGCTGGCCGTGGCCGGCGCGGCCCGCGAGCATCCCGCCATCCTGGTGTTCGGCCTCCTGCTGTCGATCATCCTGATGGGCGTGGCCGCCACCGCCATCGCCAACCTGCTGCACAAGCACCGCTGGATCGGCTTCGTCGGCCTGGCCATCGTGCTCTACGTCGCCGTGCACATGATCTGGGAGGGCCACCGCAGCGTGGTCATCGACCTGCACAAGACCGAGGCCTACAACGCCGCCGCGCCGTCGTTCCTGGACATCACGCCGGACGAGCTGGCGGCGCACAACAAGCACAAGAAATGACGCGCGGCCCGGCCCTGGTCGTCCGTCTCGCCGCGCTCAGCGGTTTCCTGGCCGTGGCCTTCGGGGCCTTCGCGGCCCACGGCGCCAGGGACGCCCGCGCGGCCGAACTGCTGCACACCGGATCGCTGTACCAGATGACCCACGCCCTGGCCGTGCTGGGCTGGCTGGCGATGCGCCAACTCAGCCAGGACAAGTCCGGCGGCAAGATGGGCGTGACGGCCCCCGTGCTGTTCCTGGCCGGGACCGTGCTGTTCTCGGGTTCGCTCTACGCCCTGGCCTTCGGCGCGCCGCGGATCCTGGGTATGGTCACGCCGTTCGGCGGCCTGTGCTTCCTGGTCGGCTGGCTCCTGCTGGCCTGGCGCGCCGGAACGATCGGGGATCGGGAGGCCTAGGGCCGCGCTCGATGCCGCGACGGACCTCTGAAATACCGAAGACCTCAGATCCGTGGCCCTCCCGGAAGCCTCGCAGAGGCTGTCCGGGATCCAGGAGAACCGCACGGCATCAGCCCAGTCTCCTGGGTCCCGGCTCTTCGCTTCGCTACGGCCGGGATGACAACGTCAGGCCCATTTCGGGTCCGGATTAGGCGGCCGCCTTGCCGCGCCGGCCCTTGGGGACCGCCAGGCCGAAGATCGCCAGGCTGGAGCCCACCAGGCACGCGAACATCACCGCCGCCACCGGCCGGGGCGTGCCGTCGTGCAGCAGGCCGCCCACCCACGAGGCCAGGGCTCCCGCCCCGAACGAGGCCCCGCCCATCAGGGCCGAGGTCGAGCCGGCCCGGCTGGGATCGACGCTCAGCGCCCCGGCCATGGTGTTGCCGGCCATCAGGCCGTAGCTCGATAGGGCCGCGAACAGCAGCGGCAGGACGGTGAACTGCCCGCCCGCCCCGCTCCAGGCGGCGGCGACCAGCAGGAAGGCGGCGACGATCGAGGCGATGCTGGCCCGCACCAGCACCTGGTCGGGGGTCGAGCGGCGCAGCAGCAGGCGGTTGACCTGGCTGGCCCCGATGATCCCCACGGCGTTGAAGGCGAAGACGATGTTGAACACCAGGGGCGTGTGGCCGTAGGTCCCCATCACCAGGTCCGGCGCGGTCGAGATGTAGGTGAACAGGGTGGCGCCGTTCAGGGCCCCGGCCACGCCGTAGCCGACCAGGCGCTTCTGGCGCAGCAGGGCCAGATAGGCCCGGAACGGATTCTCCGACCGCGCCTGGGCCGCCGTGGCCTCCGACCGCGACTCCGCCAGGCTCAGCGCAATCCACAGGCCGATCAGCAGGCCGAACACCACCAGCGTCCAGAATACGCCGCGCCAGCCGGCGAAGAATTGCACCACGCCGCCGAACTGCGGGGCCAGCACCGGCGCCAGGCCCATGATCAGGGTCATCAGGGACAGCACCCGCGCCGTGTCGGCGTGGTTGAACCTGTCACGCACCACCGCCCGGGCGATCACCGCCCCCGCGCAGCCGCCCAGGGCCTGGACGAAGCGGGCGGCGATCAGCACCTGGATCGAAGGGGCCATGGCGCAGACCACCGAGGCCGCGACAAAGATGCCGATGCCCAGCAACAGCGGCGGCCGGCGCCCGAACCGGTCCGAGGCCGGGCCATACAGGAACTGGCCGATCGCCATGCCGGCGAAGAACGCCGCCAGGGTGGCCTGCACGTCCTCCGGCCCCGCGTGCAGGGTCCGGCCGATGTCCGGCATGCTGGACAGGTACATGTCGATCGACATCGGCGCGAAGGCCGTCAGGGCGCCCAGCATCAGGACAAGCCGCCAGGGCGTGGCGGCGGGCGCGGACGGTGCGTTCTCGGTCATGGACGCGCTTTTACGCTTGTTTTCCCCAGGGGTAAGTCCTTGACCGTGGGAATCGCGGCCTTGCCCGGCGCGACGTCCGCCCGCAAGGTGATCGCCAATAACATAAGCAGGAAACGCCATGACCCAGCTTGCGCCGCCGATGCCCGAACCTTCGTTCGCGCCGATCAACGGGATCCGCATGGCCTATTACGAGGCCGGGCCGCGGGTCGGCGTCCCGATCGTGCTGTGCCACGGCTTCCCCGAGTTCTCCTATTCCTGGCGCTGGCAGGTCGCGGCCCTCGCGGCGGCGGGGCGCTGGGTGATCGTCCCCGACCAGCGCGGCTATGGCCTGACCGACCGTCCCGAGGCGGTCGAGGCCTACGACATGGCCCACCTGACCGGCGACCTGGTCGGACTGCTGGACCACCTGGGCGTGGAGAAGGCGGTGTTCTGCGGCCACGACTGGGGCGGCCTCGTGGTCTGGCAGATGCCGCTGATGCACCCCGACCGGGTGGCGGGGGTCGTGGGGGTCAACACCCCGTTCCTGCCGCGCCTGCCCGTCGACCCGATCACCATGTTCCGCCACGCGTTCGGCGAGGACATGTACATCGTCCACTTCCAGAAGCCCGGCGTGGCCGACGCCCAGCTGGCCGCCGACGTCGACAAGACCCTGCGCTACTTCATGCGCAAGCCGACCGGCGTCCAGGCCGCCTTCACCAGCGGCGAGACCAATGGCCGCTCGCTGGCCCTGCAGGACGGCCTGGCCCGCTACGACGTCGCCGACGACTCCAGCCAGTTGCTGGCCCCCGAGGAACTGAAGGTCTTCGTCGAGACGTTCCAGCGCACCGGCTTCACCGGCGGGATCAACTGGTACCGCAACTTCGTGCGCAACTGGGAGCGCGCCGAGTCCCTGCCCACGCGGATCGACGGGATCCCGTGCCTGATGATCATGGCTGAGCACGACGTGGTGCTGCCGCCCTCCCTGGCCGACCGCATGGGCGACCAGGTCTCGGACCTGGAGAAGGTGCTGGTCGAAGGCAGCGGCCACTGGACCCAGCAGGAAAAGCCCGAGCAGGTGAACGCGATCCTGATCGACTGGCTGGGCCGGCGGTTCCCGACCTAGCCCTTGTCCGCCGCCAGGATCTCCGCGCGCCGCCGCATCGCCGCCGCCATCTGCAGCATCGCCAGGGCGGAGGTCTCGTCGCGCTCGGCGGCGCGCACGGTGTAGAGCTGGGCCATCACCTGCAGCGAGATGACCTTGTCCAGGCCTTCGGGGCCCATCATCTCGGCGATCGCGCGGTCAAGCTCGGCCAGCTGGCGCGGGGTCAGCATCTCGAGCAGTTCGTCGTCGCTGAGGTCTTCGGGGTTGTTCATGACTCGGGAGAATACGGAAAAGCCGCGCGGGTGGCGACGGCCTCCAGCCAGGGTTTCGCCGCGGCGGCGGGGCGAGGCGCGCGGCCGGCTTGGGCGAATGCCCCCCTCGCGCCGTTCCCTCGCGGCCCGAAACCGGTTTAGGGTTGCAGCATGGATCGTAACGCTTCCGCCCCGCCCATGTCCGCCAACGGTCGCCGCAGCCTGTTTCGCGACATCGAGCCCTTCTCGTTCGGCTGGCTGGGCGCCGACGGTCCGCACGAGATCTACTACGAGGAATGCGGCGCGCCGCGCGGCAAGCCCGCGGTGATCCTGCACGGTGGCCCCGGCGGGGCGGTCAATCCGACCATGCGGCGGTTCTTCGATCCCAGCCGCTGGCGTATGGCGCTGTTCGACCAGCGTGGCTGTGGCCGCTCGCGTCCCAACGCCAGCCTCGAGGACAACACCACCTGGAGCCTGATCGCCGACATCGAGCGGCTGCGGGTGCACCTGGGCGTCGAGAAGTGGACGGTGTTCGGCGGCTCCTGGGGCTCGACCCTGGCCCTGGCCTACGCCATCACCCATCCCGACCGGGTCGAGGCCCTGGTGCTGCGCGGCATCTTCCTGCTGACCCAGAAGGAGTTGCGCTGGTTCTACCAGGACGGCGCCGCGATGCTGTTCCCCGACGCCTGGGAGCGGTTCCTGGCGCCGATCCCCGTCGAGGAGCGCGGCGACCTGATGGCCGCCTATCACAAGCGCCTGATCCATCCCGACCGCCGCGTCCAGGCCGAGGCGGCCGGCGCCTGGAGCCAGTGGGAGGGCGACACCATCTCGCTGCGCGGCCCCGAAGCGCGTCCGCCGAAGTTCAACGAAGAGGACTTCGCCATCGCCTTCGCGCGGATCGAGTGCCACTTCTTCGCCAATGGCGGGTTCTTCGAGGAGGACGGCTGGATCCTGAAGAACATCGACCGGATCCGGCACATCCCGGCCTGGATCGTCCAGGGCCGCTTCGACGTGGTCACGCCGCTGGACAGCGCCTGGTCCCTGCACCGGGCCTGGCCGGAGGCGAGCTTCGAGATCGTCTGGGACGCGGGCCACGCCTCGACCGAGCCCGGCGTCATCGACGGCCTGGTGCGGGCGACGAACGCGGCCCTGAACGTCTAGGTCCTCGCCCGGGCGCGGCGCACCAGTCCCTCGCGGACGGACACGCCGAGCAGGATCGCCGTCGTGGCGATCGACAGGATCAGCGGGCTGAGCGCCAGGCTGAACGCCCCCAGGACCGCCAGCGCCAGCAGGCCGGCGACCTGGGCCGGCGCCCAGGCCCGGAACACGGCCCGCTTGAACAGCACACCGCCCAGCAGGAACAGGAACGGGCCGCCGATCAGGGCCAGCGCCGTCTTCAGCTCGGTGTGGCCCAGCGGATGGTGGATCGTCCACTCGTCGGCCACGGCCGTGACGATGACGCCGGCGATGGGCAGCAGGTGGATGTAGGTATAGGCCTCGCGCGCCACCCGGCCGGGGTCCTTGGCGTGGCTGATCGCCTCGCTGGCGGCTTCGGCCGCGAACGAGAAATAGATCCACCACATGGCCAGGCTGCCGGCGAACGAGGCCAGGAAAGCGGCGATGACCACCGGCGTCCAGGCCAGGGTCGCGGTGGTCGCGCCCATGACCAGGATCGACTCGCCCAGGGCGATGATCGTGAACAGGGCGCAGCGCTCGGCCAGGTGACCGCCCTCGACGTCCCACTCCTCGGCCCGGGCCCGGCCCAAACCCGGGGTCCAGAACCCCAGGGCCGGCGAGACATATTCCAGCGCCAGCGCCCCGCCCCACAGCGCCAGCCGCGCGCCGCCCTCGGCCAGGCCGCCGGCGATCCACAGCACCCCCGACGCGGCGAACCAGGCGGAGATCCGGATGAAGTTGCGGCTCTGGAACGGATGGCCCCGCATCGCCCAGGCGGTGAACAGGCTGCGGCCCAACTGGATCGCCACGAAGGCCAGGGCGAAGATCAGGCCGCGGTCGCCGAACGCCTTGGGGATCGACATGGTCATGACCATGCCCACCACCATCACCACGAACAGCATGATCCGCACGGGCGCCCGCTCGGGGTCCAGCCAGTTGGTGACCCAGGCCGTGAAGATCCAGGCCCACCAGACGGCCATCAGCAGCAGGCCGGTCTCGACCAGGCCCAGCAGGCTGGGATGGGCCATCAGGCCGTGCGACAGCTGGGTGACCGCGAACACGAACACCAGGTCGAAGAACAGCTCGACATAGGTGACCCGCGCGTGGCCGCCCGAGGCGCGGTCGCGAAGCATGTGGCGGCGTGACATGGCGGCGTTCCCTCCGGGTGAGTCGGAAGCCTAGCGTCAGCGCGGTCAGGATCGAACGTTTTGTCGTCCGGCGCGCTTTGTCAGCATGGACGCTTCGGATCTCCTCCCCCATCGCGTCGCGCTGGTCGGCGCCGCCGTCGCCCTGGCGGTCGGGCTGGCGGGCGGCCTGATCCTCAGGACCGGCTCCCAGACCGCGCCGGCGATCGAGACCGCGTTCGCCTCCGGCCCCGCCTACGACCAGGCCCAGCCGGTCGCCTGGCCCAGCGGCAAGGTTCCCGACTACGTGGTCGGCACGGACTTCCTCCCCGCCCAGCAGGCCGGGCAGCCGCCCGTGGTCGTGGCGTCCTACGAGATCCCGGAATATGTCCCGACCTCCTGGACCGGCCCCACCTCTCCGCCCGAGCCGGCGCCGCAGCCCGCCCCGCCGCTCGAAACGGCCGAGCGGAGCTGGCCCTCGACGAGCGGCGACATCCTGAACACCCGCCTGCCCGAAGACGCGCCGCCCGCGCCCGAACCTCCGCCGGCGATCCCCGCGCCGGATGCGTCCGACGCTTCCGCGCCCCTGGCGCTCGCGGCGGCGTATTGACGCCCGGCCGGCGCTCTCCGGTGAAACGGATTTGAAGCGGCCAAGCTCGGCCTTTCCCTTGCAGCCGGCCGATCCGACCCATGGCGCGTGTCTCATTTCGCGCCAGGACCTGGATCGCAATGGCCGACACGGAACAGCAGCACGACGACCGGCCGGACCTCTGGCGCAAGCTGGAGGCGCTGGCCTGCGGCTTCGTGCTGTTCATGCTGTCCAACGCCCTGATCGGCCCGCTGCTGGATCCGCTGCAGGCGGGCGGCGAGAACATTCCCGTCCTGCGGCTGATGTGGCTGCCGGTCTACGCCCTGATCCTGGGCCTGGCCGTCTGGCGGACCCCGCACCTGATGCGGTTCTGGTTTCCGGCCGTGATGCTCAGCCTGCTGGTCTTCTGGGTGTACGCCTCGGCCTCGTGGTCGCTGAACCCCGACACCACCAACCGCCGCGCCCTGGCCGCGGCCTTCACCACCCTGTTCGGCCTCTATTTCGCCGCCAGCTTCGACGGGCGGCGGATGGCCGAGATCCTCGCCACCACCTTCCTGCTGCTGGCCGCGGCCGGCCTCCTGGCCGCCGTCGCCTATCCGAAGATGGGGGTGCAGCACGACATCAACGCCGGCGACTGGCGCGGCCTCTGGTACGAGAAGAACCAGATGGGCGCGATGATGGTCTACGGCGCCCTGGCCGCCATGGCCGCGTTGCTGGCGGGCTCGACCCGGCGCAAGCAGATGGTCTTCACCATCATCCTGTGCGCGGCGATGCTGCTGATGAGCAAGTCCAAGACCTCGCTGCTGGCCCTGATGATCGGCCTGTGCGGCTCGATGCTGCTGGCGGCGATGCGGCGCGGCCCGGCCACGGCGGTGATCGTCGTCTGGCTGGGAGTCACGGTCGCTGTCACGGCGGCCATGGTGATGTGGCTGGCCCCGGAACTGCTGTTCAAGGCCCTGGGCAAGGACCCCTCCCTGACCGGCCGCACCGACATCTGGGCCGCCCTGCTGCGCCAGTCGGCCAAGCATCCGCTGACGGGCTACGGCTACGGCGTGTTCTGGACGCTGGATTCCGTCCCCGCCAACTGGATCCGCAAGGAGACCGGCTGGCTGGTGCCCAGCGCCCACAACGGCTGGCTGGACATCCTGGCCCAGCTGGGCTGGATCGGGGTGGGCCTGTGCGCCCTGGTGCTGGTCGGACCGCTGCTGGTCGCCCTGTTCCGGTTTCGCCGGGTCCAGGACGGCTATTGGGCCACCCTGTTCCTGGCCATCTTCCTGATGACCACCTTCTCCGAGAGCTTCATCCTGGAGCGAAACGGCATCGTCTGGTCCCTGGCCTGCGCGGCGGTGACGCGCCTGCTGGGACCCGTATGGATCGACCTCAAGCGCCGCACGCCCGCCGGCGCTCCGCCGGCCGCCGCCCCGCCCCTGGACTGGAGCCTGGCCCCGACGGAGCCCGAATCCGAGCCCCAGCCCGAGATCTGGGGCCCCGCGCCGACCCGCCGTCCAGCCTTCGCGCCCACATTTGGCAAGCGCGCGGTCTCGCCTTTCGGCGCATAGGCCGCTACTGGAGCGGCATGACCGACTATACGCCCCAGCAGATCGTCGCGCGCGGCGCGCGCGCCGACGCCGAAGCCGCCGCCGACGCCATCGACAACCACCCCGGCCTCGAGGGCGCGACCTACTCGATCCTGGAAGAGGACGAGGACAAGGGCGTCTGGCGCATCGACGCCTTCCCCACCACCGACGAGGAAGACGCGGGCCTGCTGGAGGTCCTGGCCGGCTATCCGCTGAAGGTGGTGCGCGAGACCCTGGCCGACGCCGACTGGCTGGCCATGGCGCTGTCGGGCCTGCCGCCCGTGCGCGCCGGCCGGTTCTTCGTCTACGGCATGCACGACCGCGGCCGCCTGCCGGCCAGCACCGTCAACCTGCGCATCGAGGCCGGCGCGGCCTTCGGCACCGGCCACCACGGCACGACCGTCGGCTGCCTGCTGGCCTATGACCGGCTGATCAAGGCGCGGAAGTTCAACAAGGTGCTCGACGTCGGGGCCGGCACCGGCCTGCTGGCCATCGCCGCCGCCCGCACGGGCAGCAAGATCGCCGTGGGCACCGACATCGACAAGCCCAGCGTGCGGATCTCCAGGGAGAACGCCAAGGTCAACCGGGCCAACGCCCGCTTCGTGCACGCCTCGGGCCTGTCCAACCGCCTGGTGGCCGACAACGCTCCCTACGACCTGGTGTTCGCCAACATCCTGGCGCGGCCGCTGATCAGCCTGGCCCAGGACATCAAGACCGCCCTGGTCCCCGGCGGTTCGGTGATCCTGTCGGGCCTGCTGCGCACCCAGGAGCGAATGGTCAAGGCCGCCTACGTCTCGCGCGGCTTCAAGGTCGTCAACCGCATCCACCGCGACGCCTGGGCGGCGCTGGTGCTGCAGCGGCCGTAGAGGAAACACCCTCTCCCTTGGGAGAGGGTTTCGGAAAAGCGGAACACCGTTCCCCTTCCTCACGTTTCTCCATGCGGGACACCCTCGCTCCAGGAGCAACGTCATGACCTATGTCGATCCCCAAGCCCCGCCCCCCGAACGCGTCGTGCATGTCCGCCGCGAGGGCGGCGCCACCGGCTGGTTCGTGGCCGGCGCCGTGGCCATCGTCGCGGTGGTCGCCATCGCCTTCATGCTGACCGTCGGGTCGCGCACGCCCAGCGACGACCAGATCGCCCAGGCCCAGGACCAGGGCCGCGCCGCCGCCGTGGCCGAAAGCGCCCAGACCGGCGCCGCCCAGGCCACGATCGTCGCCCAGCAGGCCGCCCGCGACGCCAGCGCCGCCGCCGACAGCGCCCGCCGCTCGACCGACGCCACGGCCGCCAACGCCGCCCAGGCCGCCCGTGACGCCGCCGCCCGCGCCGCCTCGTCGCGCGACGACACCCTGGCCCCGTCGGCCGATCCGAACGTCCAAGCCCCGCCGGCCCAGCAACCGTAGCCGGTGAACTAGGGTCCCGATCGCAACCCGCCCCTTCCCAGCGCGGAGGGGCGGGACTAAATCGAAGGCATGCGCCAGACCTTCGATGAATCCACCGATCCGGGCTTCGGCCCCCGCCACGTTCCCCTGATCCGCGCCGCCATGGCCCGCCAGGGCCTGGACGGCTTCCTCGTGCCGCACGAGGACGAGCACCAGAACGAGTACCTGCCCCCCGCCAACGACCGCCTGGCCTGGGCCAGCGGTTTCACCGGCTCGGCCGGGGCCGGGGTGATCCTCAAGGACCGCGCCGCCGTGTTCGTCGACGGCCGCTACACCCTGCAGGTCCGCGACCAGGTCGACCAGGGCGTGTTCGAGATCCGCGACCTGGTCGAAGGCGGCGTGCCGGCCTATCTGGAGACCGCCTCCAGGGGCTCGGTGATCGGCTACGACGCCCGCCTGCACAGCCCGCAAGCCCTGGACGGCCTGAAGGCCGCCGCCGCCAGGGCCGGCGCGGCGCTCAAGCCCGTGGCCGTCAACCCGATCGACGAGGCCTGGGGCGCCGAGCGTCCGGCCCAGCCCACGGCGCCGGTCGTGCCGCATCCGGTCCAGTACGCCGGCGAGGAGTCGGCCTCCAAGCGCGCCCGCGTCGGCGCGGCCGTCGCGGCCCTGGGCGCCGACGCCGCGGTGATCACCGCCCCGGCCTCGATCGCCTGGCTGTTCAACATCCGTGGCGGCGACGTCATCCGCTCGCCCTTGCCGCTGTCCCAGGCCGTGCTGCGCGCCGACGGCACGGCGCGGCTGTTCCTCGACCCCGCCAAGGTCACGGACGAACTTCCGGCCTGGCTGGGTAACCAGGTGTCGCTGGAGGCCCCCGAGGCCCTGGACGCCGCCCTGGCCGAGCTGGCGGGCCGGAAGGTGGTGATCGACCCGGCCCAGTCCTCGGCCTGGTACTTCGACACCCTGGCCGCCGCCGGCGCCGAGGTGGTCCGGGCCATGGACCCCTGCACCCTGCCCCGCGCCTGCAAGAACGCCGTCGAGATCGCCGGCACGATCGAGGCCCACAAGCGCGACGGCGCGGCCCTGACCCGGTTCCTGCACTGGCTGGCCACCGAGGGCCAGGTCAATCCGCCGGACGAAAAGGAGGCCGTGGCCAGGCTGGAGGCCTTCCGCGAGGCGACCGGCGTGCTCAAGGACCTCAGCTTCGACACCATCGGCGCGGCCAACGGCCATGGCGCCCTGCCCCACTACCGCCCGACCGAGCGCAGCAACGAGCGGGCGGCGAAGGGCTCACTGCTGCTGGTCGACAGCGGCGGCCAGTACCTGGACGGCACCACCGACGTCACCCGCACCGTCGCCATCGGCGAGCCGACGGCCGAGATGGTCACCCGCAACACCCTGGTGCTGAAGGGCCACCTGGCCATCGCCCGCCTGCGCTTCCCGGCCGGCACCACCGGCTCGGCCATCGACGCCTTCGCCCGCGCCGCCCTGTGGAGCCACGGCCTGGACTACGACCACGGCACAGGCCACGGCGTCGGGGTCTATCTGGGCGTCCACGAGGGCCCGCAGCGGATCAGCAAGGCCCCCAACACGGTGCCCCTGCAGCCGGGCATGATCGTCTCCAACGAGCCGGGCTACTACAAGGACGGCGAGTACGGCATCCGCATCGAGAACCTCGAGGTGGTCATGCCGGCCCAAGCGGTCGGGACCGGAGACCGCCCGATGCACCGCTTCCACGCCCTGACCCTGGCCCCGATCGATCGACGCCTGGTGGACAAGAGCCTGCTGGGCCCCGAGGAGATCGCCCAGTTCGACGCCTATCACGCACGGGTGGTCAAGGAGATCGGGCCGCGGGTCGAGCCGCAGGTCCGGGCCTGGCTGGAAGAGGTCTGCGCGCCGCTATAGGGACTTATGGTCTGCAACGATCGGGGACGTGCGCATGCGCACGTCCCCGTCAGCAGGCGTCGATGCTCGGCGGATAGCGAATAGAGCTTGGCGATTTCAACGCCCTAAATTTTCTCGACCTAACTTATCCCCACGCTTCAAACCCCCCGCATAATGCTTGCACCTGAAAGCACGGGAAGGGCGTCCGGCCGGCGACCGAGCGGCTTTCGGGGGTGGTCGAGCGGGAAGCGCTCGTCGGTGGTCTTCAGTGACGGCCTTCGCGGCGGTCCAGCGCAGGTTCCCCTTAGTCGGGACGAAGCCCTGGCGGCGCAGGATCGGCGGACGCGGCAGGTGCGGGCTGAAATCGCCCGCATGGTCCGGAGAGCTAGCCAACTCTCCGCCCGTCGGGGGCCTCCATCGGAGCGGGTTAAAAATCCGCGATCCGAAGGCTTCTGGAAAACGGTCCACGCGGAGCGCCTGAACTTCGTCGAAACGGTACTCAAAGCTGCAAATCATCCGGGCGAGGCCCGGGCGCTTCGCACCCTTCCCATCCGCTCAGCGAGCCGTCGCGTGAGAATGCGACCCCTTGCCCCTACCTGGCGACTTCGTCGCCTGTCCGCCCCCGTAGGGGGCGGAGCCTCGCGCTTCAGGCTCTTCCCCCTCTGGGGGAAGACGATCGCGAAGCGACCCGTAGGGGACAAGTGTCACGTCCCCCGGGGCTTGGCCCGCGTCGTCGGCGGCGCCGCCGCCGGGTCGTCCGGCCAGACGTGCCGCGGATAACGCCCCTTCATCTCGGTCTTCACCTCGCGCCAAGAGCCCTTCCAGAAGCCCGGCAGGTCCCGCGTGATCTGGATCGGCTTGTGGCCCGGCGACAGCAGGGCCAGCACCAGCGGCGCGCCGCCCACGCTGGGATGGGTCGTCAGGCCGAACAGCTCCTGCACCCGCACGTCGACGCGCGGACCGCCGTCGGCGGCGTAGTCGATGGCGAAGCTGGAGCCGGTCGGGGCGGTGAACCGGGCCGGCGCCTCGGCGTCGAGGCGGCGGTGCAGGTCCCAGGGGACCAGGGCGCGGATCGCCTCCGCCAGGGCGGGGTCGGAAAGCTGGGACAGGGCCGAGCGGCCCGCCAGCAGCGGCTCCAGCCATTCCGCCCGGCGCGCCAGCAGGGCCGTGTCCGACAGGTCCGGCCAGGCCTCGGGGTCGCGGTCGCGTAGGAAGGCCACGCGGCGGCGCAGGGCCTGGGCGCCCTCCCCCAGCGGCACGGCCGACAGCCCTTCGCGCTCGACCTGGGCCAGCAGGGCCTGCGTCACCAGCTTCGGATCGACCTTGTCCAGCAGCCGCTCCTCGACCACCAGCTTGCCCAGGCGCAGCAGGCGACGGGCGCGGACCTTGCCCCTGGCGTCGGGCTCCAGCCGGTCCTCGGCGACCAGCCGGTCGGCGAAGGCCTCGCGCAGCGCGGCCTCGTCCAACGGCGCGGCCAGCAGGATCCGGTCGCGGGCCTCGCCGCCGCCCAGCTCGCCCACCGCCAGCCAGGTCTCGCGGGCCAGGGCGTCGGTCGGCTCCAGATAGACGCCCCGGCCGCCGGCCAGCTGGTACTCGCCCGCCTTGCCGCGGGCCCGGGCCACCCGTTCCGGATAGGCCTCGGCCAGCATCAGCGCGTCGTCCAGCGGCGCGCCGCCGGATGATCGTCCCGCTGAACGCGCCCAGCGCTCCGACAGGGTCCGGGCGTCCCGAGCCCTGGGCGAGCGGTCGCGGTCGAAGCTCTCCAGCCGGTGGCGCAGGTCGACGTCGCGGCCGCCCAGGCCCTGCTCGCTGAGCACGGCGGCGATCTTCGCGCCGCGCTCGGCCTGGCCCGAGGCGGCGGCGCGGACCACCATGTGGGCCAGCCGCGGGGCCAGCGGCATGTCGGCCAGGGCCCGGCCGTGAGCGGTCAGGCCGCCCTGCCCGTCCAGCGCCTGCAAGCGGTTGAGCAGGGTTCGCGCCTCGTTGAACGCGGCGGTCGGCGGCTTGTCGAGGAAGGCCAGGTCGGCGGCGTCGCGCGCGCCCCAACGGGCCAGGTTCAACGCCAGGCTCGACAAGTCGGCCTCGAGGATTTCCGGCCGGGCGAAGGCTGGCAGGGCCCTCGTCTCCGGCTCGTCCCACAGGCGGTAGCAGACGCCCGGCCCGGTGCGGCCGGCCCGCCCGCGGCGCTGGTCGGCGGCGGCGCGGCTGACGCGCACGGTCTCCAGCCGGGTCAGGCCGCTGGACGGGTCGAAGCGCGGCACGCGGGCCAGGCCGCAGTCGATCACCACCCGCACGCCCTCGATGGTCAGGCTGGTCTCGGCGATCGAGGTGGCCAGCACCACCTTGCGGCGGCCGGGCGCGGCGGGGGCCACGGCGCGGTCCTGCTCGGCGGGCTCCAGCGCGCCGTACAGCGGCGCGACGTCGACCTCGGGCCACCGCAGACGCTCGCGCAGCAGGGACTCGGTCCGCCGGATCTCGCCCTGGCCCGGCAGGAAGACCAGCAGGCTGCCGGCCTCCTCGGCCAGGGCCCGCTCGACGGCGCGGACGACCCGCTCCTCCAAGCGCTGGCGCTCGTCGCGGCCAAGATGGCGGGTGTCGACCGGGAACATCCGTCCCTGGCTCTCGACGATCGGCGCATCGTCCAGCAGCGCCGAGATCCGCGCCCCGTCCAGGGTGGCCGACATGACCAGGATCTTCAGGTCCTCGCGCACCAACCCTTGCGCGTCGCGGGCCAGGGCCAGGCCCAGGTCGGCGTCGAGGCTGCGCTCGTGGAACTCGTCGAAGATCACCGCCGCCACGCCATCCAGGCCCGGATCGTCGAGAATCATTCGGGTGAAGACGCCCTCGGTCACCACCTCGACTCGGGTCCTGGCCGAGACCTTCGACTGCAGCCTGACCCGGAAACCCACGGTTTCGCCGACGCTCTCGCCCAGGCTCTGGGCCATGCGCGCGGCGGCGGCCCGCGCCGCCAGGCGGCGTGGCTCCAGCATGACAATCTTGCCGCCGGCCGCCCAGGCCTGGTCCAGCAGGGCCAGCGGCACGACCGTGGTCTTGCCCGCGCCGGGCGGCGCGACCAGCACCGCGGCCTCGCGACCGGCGAGCGCCAACTTCAAGGCCGGCAAGGCTTCGTGGATGGGAAGGGTCACGCGGCGTGGTTTAAGGGCGGCGCGGCAAATCACCAAGCGCCAGCCGCCGAACTTCGATCGTCCCGCGAGCGCCCAACCGTGAGGCAGCAACGGCTAGGAACCGTGCTGCGGCGCAGCAACCGCGCGGTAGGTCATGGCCCTTATTGCGCACAGCGGGGCGAACAATTACGCACGCCCTCCGCTTTACCTTGACCGCGTCCCTGTAACCGGGTCACGGTCCGCAAAATTTATCTACGCGGCCCCCGGGGGTGGCCGCGGGTCTCTGGAGGAAATATGTGGCGCGTTAAGTCACTGGATGCGATTCTAGCCACGGCCAAGAAGAAGTCGTTGCATCGCTCTCTCGGCCCCATTCAGCTGACTCTGCTGGGCGTGGGCGCGATCATCGGCACGGGGATCTTCGTGCTCACCGCAGCCGCCGCCCAGAAGGCCGGCCCGGGCATGATGTGGAGCTTCGTGATCGCCGGCGCCGTCTGCGCCATCGCCGCGCTCTGCTACTCGGAACTGGCCTCGATGCTGCCCGTGTCGGGCTCGGCCTACACCTACACCTACGCCGTGATGGGCGAACTGCTGGCCTGGATGGTCGGCTGGGCGCTGATCCTGGAATATGCGGTCGCCGCCAGCGCCGTCTCGGTCGGATGGTCGGGCTACTTCCTCGGATTGATCGAGAACGCCCTCCACTTCCACTGGCCCGACCTGCTGAGATCCGGGCCCGCCTGGTCGATGAACGGCTTCGTGCCGGCCGCCGACTTCAGCAAGGGCATTGTCAACATCCCGGCCATCGTCGTGGCCCTGGCCGTGACCGCCCTGCTGGTCCGCGGCACCACCGAGAGCGCCCGGGTCAACGCCATCCTGGTCGTGATCAAGGTCACGGCCCTGACCGCCTTCGTGATCCTGACCATCCCGGTGCTCAAGACCGGCAACTTCTCGCCGTTCACCCCGAACGGCTGGTTCGGCCCTCACGGGACGACGGGGATGGGCGTGGTCGGCGCCGCCGCCTCGATCTTCTTCGCCTATGTCGGCTTCGACGCGGTCTCGACCGCCGCCGAGGAGACCAAGAACCCGCAGCGCAACGTGCCGATCGGCCTGATCGGCAGCCTGGGGATCTGCACCGTCTTCTATCTGCTGGTCGCCGCCGGCGCGATCGGCGCCATCGGCGCCCAGCCGGTGCTGGCCCTGGACGGCTCCGTCGTCCAGCCCGGCTCGGCCGCCTTCCAGGCCGCCTGCGCCACCGCCGCCAACGCCGACCGCCTGGTCTGCTCCAACGAGGCCCTCGCCCACGTGCTGCGCGAGATCAACTGGCCCGTCGTGGGCAACCTGCTGGGCCTGGCCGCCAACCTGGCCCTGCCCTCGGTCATCCTCATGATGATCTACGGCCAGACCCGCATCTTCTTCGTCATGGCCCGCGACGGCCTGTTGCCGCAAAGCTGGGCCACCATCCACCCCAAGTGGAAGACGCCGCACATCGTGACGATCTTCACCGGCGTCTGTGTCGCGATCGCCGCGGCCTTCTTCCCGGTGGGCCAACTGGCCGACATCTCCAACTCCGGCACCCTGTTCGCCTTCTTCATGGTGGCGATCGCGGTGATGGTGTTGCGTGTGAAGGATCCGAACCGTCCGCGTCCGTTCAGGACCCCGGCGGTCTGGGTCATCGCGCCCCTGGCCATGGTCGGCTGCGCGGGCCTCTACTTCAACCTGCCGCTCGAGGCGATGGCCGTCCTGCCGATCTGGGGCGGGCTGGGCCTGGTGATCTATTTCGCCTACGGCTACCGCAAGAGCCACGTCGGCCGCGGCATCAACGACGAGGTCCACGAGCTGGACCCCGACGCGCCGCCCACCGGCGTGCCCGGTGTGGACTGAGATTAGGACTTGAACGGGCGTTCATAACGCTTAGTTCGGGCGGGCGGGGATCTTCGGGTCCCCGCCCGTTTTCGTTGGGAGCCTGCTTGAAAAGGATTTGGGCATGACCGAGATGCCGATCCGCGCCGTCATCGCGCCGGTCACGCCGCTGCAGCAGAACTGCACGATCGTCTGGTGCGCCAGGACGATGAAGGCCGCCGTGATCGATCCGGGCGGCGAGGTTCCCCGTCTGATGAAAGCGCTGGAGGACCAGGGCCTGACCCTGGAGAAGATCTGGATCACCCACGGCCACATGGACCACGCCGGCGGCGCGGCCGAGCTCAAGCGCCTGACCGGCGCGCCGATCGAGGGCCCGCACAAGGACGACCAGTTCTGGATCGACCGCATCCAGGAGAGCGGCGAGATGTACGGGATTCCCGAGGCGCGGATCTTCGTCACCGACCGCTGGCTGGACGACGGCGACGTCGTCACCCTGGGCGAGACCCAGTTCGAGGTGCTGCACTGCCCCGGCCACACGCCCGGCCATGTGATCTTCTTCCACCGCCAGGCGCGCTTCGCCCAGGTCGGTGACGTGCTGTTCAAGGGCTCGATCGGTCGAACGGACTTCCCGCGCGGCAACCACCAGGACCTGCTGGACGCCATCACCGGCAAGCTGTGGCCGCTGGGCGACGACGTCCAGTTCGTGCCGGGCCACGGCCCGATGTCGACCTTCGGGGCCGAGCGGCGCTCCAACCCCTTCGTCGGCGACCGGGCGATCGAGGCGATGGCCGCCCAGGGCCAGGACTACGCGGCGCCGGTCAACCGTTCGCCGGGCTAGCGTGATCGCTAGTTTGGCGGGCCGCGGCGGGCGGGCAGTTCGGCTTCACTGAGCTCGCCGTTCTTGTCGGCGTCGAGCGCGGCGAAGCGGGCCTTGCTGGCGGCCAGGGCCTCGGCCTCGGTGATCTTGCCGTCGTGGTCGGCGTCCATGGCGCTCAGGGCGGCGCTCCCGCCGCCGCCGCCCTTGCCTGCGTTCGGACGCTCGGCGCGGCGCTCCTCCATCCGCTTCTGGATCGCGGCCAGCTCCTCGGCGTCGATCACGCCGTCATGATTGGCGTCCAGGCGCTGGAACCGCGCCTTGGCGGCGTCGTCGAACTCCTGGGCGCTGACCACGCCGTCGCCGTTGGCGTCCGGGTTTCCACGCGGCCCCTGGGCATGGGCCAGGCCGGCGACGGCGGCGAGGGAAAGGGCGGTCAGGGCCCTCGGCAAGAGGCGGGGCATGGGCGGTCTCCAGGCAACAATTGCGAGGATTGGTCGCATGCGCGGGTTGCTTCCCTGTTGCAGGCGTGAAATCTGCTGGAGACAGGGGCGTGGAAAGAGCAAGTCATGGAAAGTTCGCAAGATCCCGCGACGGCCTCCGCCGCCGTCTCCACGCCCGGCCAGAACACCCATGGCCAGAACACCGATCCGGCGCGCGGCGCCCGCATCCTGATCGTCGACGACGATCCGGGCATCCGCGACGTCGTGGCCGACTTCCTGGGTCGCCACGGCTACGCCATCGACACCGCCTCCGACTCCCGGACCATGGAACAGGCCCTGGCCCGCGGCCCGGTCGACCTGATCGTGCTGGACATCATGCTGCCGGGCGAGGACGGCTTGGCCATCTGCCGCCGCCTGTCGGCCGCCGACGGTCCGGCCATCATCATGCTGTCGGCCATGGGCGAGGAGACCGACCGCATCGTCGGGCTGGAGCTGGGCGCCGACGACTACCTGCCCAAGCCGTGCAATCCGCGCGAGCTGCTGGCCCGGATCCGCGCCGTGCTGCGCCGCCGCCAGGAGCCGCGCACGGTCGACGACGGCATGGGCGCGGCCTGCGAGTTCGCCGGCTGGCGTCTGGACCTGGTGCGCCGCGAACTGCGCTCACCCCAGTCGGTGGTGGTCAATCTGTCGAGCGGCGAGTTCTCGCTGCTGCGCGCCTTCGTCGAACGGCCACAACGGGTGCTGACCCGCGACCAGTTGCTGGATCTGGCCCGAGGCCGCGAGAGCGACGCCTATGACCGGGCCATCGACGTCCAGATCAGCCGTCTGCGCCGCAAGCTCGACGACGGCGGCGGCGGCGAGCTGATCCGCACCATTCGCAGCGAAGGCTACATGTTCACGTCCAAGGTGACCCGCACCCCATGACCGAACGCGTTCGGGTGGGGGGCCCGGGCAGCGCGCCGCTGTTCGTCCAGGCCCTGGGTCTGGTCATCGTGACCCTGGTGGCGGCGCAGCTGATCGCCATCGCCGTGGTTTTCAACCTGCCCCCGCCGCCGCCCGAGATCTATCGACTGAGCGAGATCGCCCGCGCCGTGAAGAGCGGCGCCACGGTCCAGCCGCGCGATGGCCGCGCCCTGCTGATCCACCGCCACGCCGGCCCGATCCGGGGCCTGGTCGACAACCGCCGTCGCGCCGAGTTCAAGACCGCCCTGGCCCGCGAGGTCGGGGTCGATCCGGCGCGGATCGAGATGGACGTCGACACCGGACCCCGCTTCTTCGTTCGCGCCCAGAAACGCACCTTCGTCCAGGACCTGCCACGGGAGCGGCGACCGCGGGACGACCACGATCCGGGCCGTCCCGGCGGTCCGGGCGGTCCCGGCGGTCTGGACGGTCCGCCCAACGGTTTTGGCGGCCCGCCCCGTGGGCAGCGCCTGGACGGCCCGCGCGACGAGCCGTTCATCGTCGGCGACTTCAAGCTCGCCATCCATCAGGACAATGGCCGCTGGACGTTGATCGAGCCCAAGCCGGCCATCCGCTTCGACAGCTGGCAACAGCGGATTCTGCTGATCCTGGTGCTGTCGATGCTGTGCGTCTCGCCCCTGGCCTGGCTGTTCGCCCGCCGGCTGTCGGGTCCGATCAGCGCCTTCGCCGGCGCCGCCGAGCGGTTGGGCCGCGATCCGCGCGCCGCCCCGCTGGACCTGAAGGGCTCGGCCGAGGTCATCGCCGCCGCCAACGCCTTCAACATGATGCAGGAACGCCTGCGCCGCTATGTCGAAGACCGCACGGCGATGATCGGCGCGGTGGCTCACGACCTGCGCACGCCCCTGACCCGCTTGCGCTTCCGCATCGAGGCCGTGCCGGACGACGTCCGCGCCAAGCTGGCCTCGGACATCGACCAGATGGAGGCGATGATCGCCGCCACCATGGCCTTCGTGCGCGACACCACGCGCCCGGCCGAGCGCACTCGCCTGGAGCTGGCCTCGCTGCTGGAAAGCATCATCGACGAGGCCGCGGAGACCGGCGGCCAGGCGTCAGTGGAGCTGGGCGAGAAGATCGTCATCGACGGCGATCCCGTCGCGCTTCGCCGCCTGCTGACCAACCTGGTCGAAAACGGTCTCAAGTACGGCGGCGCCGTGCAGGGCCGGGTCCGCGCCGAAGGCCACCTGGCCGTGATCGAGATCGACGACAACGGGCCAGGCATCGTCCCGGCCGAGCTGGATCGCGTGTTCGAGCCGTTCTTCCGCAGCGAGCCGTCGCGCAACCGCGAGACGGGCGGGATCGGGCTGGGCCTGGCGGTCGTTCGCTCGGTGGCGCGCGCCCACGGCGGCGACGCCACCCTGCACAATCGCCCCGAAGGCGGGCTGCGCGCCCGGGTCGAACTGCCGTTCTAGACGCGGGCGAATGCTCGGATACGCAAAGGATAAGCAAGTCGCCGGTTTGTTACGGGCTGGAAAAAGCTGCGCCATACGCGCGACATGCCGGCGGGGTTGATCAAGGGATGCAAACCTTCGGCCGTCTTCGCACCACCTGCATCCTGATGTTCGCCGCCCTGTGCCTGAGCGCCTGCGCCTCCGGTCCGCCGCAGGACGGGCCGCGCGGCGACTGGGGCAAGGCGCCGCGTCCCCGTCCGCCCGGCGAGGGCGAGGAAGGCGGGCCGCCGCGGCAGCCGCGCCGCAGCCTGTTCATCAGTCCAGCGGGCGAGCCGTTCCGCGCCGAGCCCGGCGCCCCCTACCCTGTCGCCGCGTGGTTCGCCGGCGCCGACGCCGACCATGACGGCGTCCTGACGCGCGACGAGTTCGTCGCCGACGCCCTGCGGTTCTTCGACAGGATCGACGGCGACCACAGCGGCGTCATCGACGGCTTCGAGGTCTCGGCCTACGAGACCCAGGTCGCGCCCGAGATCCTGCAGGGCTTCCAGGGCGCCGGCGAAGGTCCGGGCCTGCGCGGCGGAGGCGGCCCGCGCGGCGAGGGCGGCGGCCGCGGCGGCGGACGGCGCGGCGGCGGAGGCGGCCCTCCCGGCGGCGGCGGAGGTGGCGGCAAGCGCGGCGGCGGCCTCATCGGCGGCATGCTGCAAGGCGCCACGCCCTACAGCCTGCTGGCCGAACCCGAACCCGTCATGGCGTCCGACGGCGACTTCGACCGCCGCATCACCCGGGCCGAGGCGACCAAGGCGGCCAAGGCCCGCTTCGCTCTGCTCGACAAGGACGGCGACGGCAAGCTGCGCTTGGCCGAATTGCCCCAGACCCCGCTCCAGGCCCGCCTGGAGGGCTCGCGCGAAGGACGCCGCTAGCTGCCCACCAGGCCGGCGATGATGTTGATCCCCAGGGCCAGGACCGCGGTGTTGTAGAAATAGGCGCAGACGGCCTGGGCGGTGACGAGGTTGCGCAGCCTGGCCGTCAGCACGTTGTTGTCCGACACCTGGAACGTCGCCCCGATGCTGAAGGCCAGGTAGACGAAGTCGAGATAGGTGCGGGCCGGTTCGCCCGGGAACAGAAAGCCGGGCTTGCCCGTTCCGTCGCCGAAGTGGCGATGGGCGTAGTGCAACGTGAACACCGAATGCAGAACCACCCAGGACAGCACCAGGGTGACCCCCGCGCAGGCGGCGGTAATCGTCTTGATCTCCGGTCCCGCCGATCGCGCGTTCAGCATCGCGGCCACCACCGCGACCAGGCTGGACAGGATCGCGGCCAGCACCAGCAGCAGGATCCCCGACGGCTTTTCGTCCTCGGCGGCGGCCCGACGGCGCACCTCGGCCTCGTCCGCCGTCAGAAACAGATGCCAGGTGGTGATGACATAGACGAGGGCGCAAGCGTCCCAGCCGATCAGGATGTGACTGCTGACCGGCACATTTAGATGGCGGGCCGCCAACCACCCCAGGACCCCGGCCGCGGCGGCCGCCATCAGCCGCCAATGCCGTGATATTGCTGCGCTTTCGGGTCTTTTCACGCGGGGCTTGGTCATGCCGTTCACCTTGCTCGCCTGAGGGTTAACACCAAACTCTGCAATTTTGTCTCGCCTGTCGGGTGAACCGAACGCGACTTCACTGGTTACTTCACCGGAACACGTGAAAGACGCCATGACCGACCCCGACGCTCCGCCGCCGATCGAGCCGACGCAACCCGACTACGACCCGGGCTCCACGCCCGACGAAGAGCCGATGCGCCAGCCGCCGGTGCAACCGGGCGACGACCGGCCCTATGACCGCTCCGCCACGCCGTTCCCCCCCGTGACCAGTCCCGATTAGGAGCAACCTATGGACCTCGACACCGAACGGCCCCGCGGCCGCCGAGGCTTCGCCGCCATGGACCCCGAACGCCGCCGCGAGATCGCGCGCAAAGGGGGGGCCAGTGTTCCCAGCGAAAAGCGCAGCTTCGCGAAGGACCGCGACCTCGCGGCCAATGCGGGCCGCAAGGGCGGCTCCTCGTCGCGCGGCGGCGGGCGGATGCCCGGCCGCGACGCCTGAACCTGAAGCGCGCCGCGGCCTTTCCGGGCCGCGGCGCATCTTCTTCGCTGTGATGAGAACCGCTCGCCTCAGCCGGCCAGAGCGAAGACGCCGAAGCTTGGGCTGTCGCTGATCCAGCGCGCCGCGACCTTCCAGCCCGCGCGACGGGCCAGTTCCACGAACATCTCCGCCGCATACTTGTACGAATTTTCGGTGTGAATCGTCTCGCCGGCTCTGAAGCGGATTTCGCGGCCCGCCAGGTGCGCCGCCTGGTCGATGCGGCTGACCAGATGCATTTCGATGCGGCTTTCTTCGGCGTTCCAAACCGCGCGGTGATCGAAGGCGTCCAGGTCGAAGTCTCCGCCCAGCTCGCCATTGATCCGCGCCAGGACGTTCTTGTTGAACCTCGCCGTCACGCCTTGGGCGTCGTCATAGGCCGGCACCAGTATGTCCGGGCTCTTGGCGATATCGACCCCGACCACGAACATCGCGCCATCGCCCAGCAGGCCATGTGCGCCGCGCAGGAACGCCTCGGCCTCGGCCGGTGCGAAATTGCCGATCGTCGAGCCGGGGAAGAAGCCGGTCACCGGTCGCCCGCGCGCCGCCGCCGGCAGCCGAACCGCACGGGTGAAGTCATCGACCAGCGGGGCGACGACCAGGCCGGGATAGTCCCGGCGTAGCGCCTCGCTGGCCTCGTCCAGGGCCGACCGGCTGATGTCGATCGGAACATAGGCCGCCAGCTGCGGCATGGCGTCCAGCAGGATCCGGGTCTTGGTGCTGGCCCCGCTGCCGAACTCGACCAGGGCCGCGCCCTCCATGACCCGGGCGGCGATCTCCGGCGCGATCCGCCGCAGCAGCGCGGTCTCGGTGCGGGTGGGATAGTATTCCGGCAGCTCGCAGATCGCCTCGAACAGGCGCGAGCCCTCGGCGTCGTAGAAGTACTTGGCCGGCAGCGTCTTGCGATCGGCCGTCAGGCCCGCCACGGCGTCATCGAGGAAGGTCGAGGTCGGTGTCGCCGCCTCGCGATCCAGCGCGCTCATGTCGTCGGCCAAGCGGACCCCCGTGAACGCCCAGCGCTGAGCCGGGTGGAAGAAATTGCGATAGGACGGTCGCGCGTGGCCGGGCGGCGTCTCGGCCGCCCCGCCCCGCAGGACCATCTGGTTGATCATGAACTTGCCGTTGTACTCGCCCAGCGCGCCCGCGCCCGGCTTGAAGCCCGGATAGGCGACATAGGGGCTGGCGGTCCATTGCCAGGTCTCGTCGGAGGTCTGGCGCAGCCCCCGCCCTTCCGTCCTGACGGCAGCTTCCCACTCGGCCTCGGTCGGCAGCCGGCGGCCGGACCAGGCGGCGAAGGCGGCGGCTTCGTAGTAGCTGACATGGCCGACCGGCGCGTGGGGATCGACGGGACGCCGGCCTGACAGGGTCATGACGGTCCAGGCGCCGTCATCCTCCCGGCGCCAGTAGAGCGGCGCGTCCCAGCCTTGCGCGCTGACGACGGCCCAGCCGTCCGAGAGCCAGAGGTCGGCGCGGCGATAGCCGCCGTCCTCGATGAAGGCCAGCCACTCCCCGTTGGTCACCAGGCGATCGGCCAGGCGATAGGGCGCGAGATAGACCTTGTGGCGCGGCCGCTCATTGTCGAAGGCGAAGCCCGGGCCGCCATCGCCGATCTCGATCAATCCGCCTTCGAAGGCGAGGTAGCGAACGTCTGCGGCGATCGGACGGTCCGGCTGCGGCGTCTCGCGATAGGCTGGCTCCAGCGGCGACTGGGCGAACAGGTGCAGCAGGTCCATCAGGATCAGCTCCTGGTGCTGCTCCTCGTGAGCCAGGCCCAGGTCCAGGCGTTCGATCACCTCGGCGGTCGGCGAAGTGGTCAGCAGGCGAACCATGGCCGCGTCGACATGAGCGCGGTAGGCTCCGACCTCGTCGGCCGACGGACGGGTGATCAGGCCGCGCAGGGGCCGCGGCTGGCGGGGGCCGACGGCCTCGTAATAGGAATTGAACAGATAGGCGAAGGCCGGGTCGAACACCCGATAGCCCGGCAGGAAGGGCCCCAGGAGGAAGGTTTCGAAGAACCAGGCGGTATGGGCCCGGTGCCATTTGACCGGACTGGCGTCCGGCATCGACTGCGCGCCCTGGTCCTCGGGCGAAAGCGGCCTGGCCAGCGCCTCGGTGCGCCGCCGGACCGCCAGATAGCGATCGACGAGGGCGATGGCGCGGGCCTCGGAGGCCTCCCGTGCGGGGGTGTCGTCGGGACTCATGCGCTCTCCTGGCGGCCCTGCGTCGGGGAGCCTGCCGCCCCGATGAGCTCAACGGATAAGCAACTTGAGTGTTCCCCCCGGCGGGTTCAAGCGGCGCCGAGAATAAAAAGTGAACGCGACGCCGAGAACATCGATCCGCCCGCCTCCCCTCATCCCTCTCAGAGCAGGAACGGTTCGGGCCCGTCGTCGATGGGCAGCAGGACCGGCGGCGGGCTTTCGGGCGCGGGTGAAGCCTTGACCGCCCTGGCCGGCGCCCGACGCAGCAACCGGCCCACCCTCTGCAACAGTTGTTCATCCTTGAACGGCTTGGCCAGGAAGTCGCGGGCGCCCAGGGAGATGGCCTGCCTGACGTCGTCCGGCTGGTTGCGGGCCGTCAAGACCATGGTCGGGACGTTCAGCCCCTCCTGGCGCATCTTGCGCAGCAGGCCGAAGCCGTCGAGGCGCGGCATGTTGAGGTCCAGCACCAAGGCCGACGGCCGCAGCTCGTGCAAGCGCTTGAGGCCCTCGAAACCGTCGCGGGCGAAATAGGTGTCATAGCCCGCGATATCGAGGCGGGTTGTGATCAGATCCAGGATGATCTGGTCGTCCTCGACGACCAGAACGCGTGTACGCCCCACCCTACGCCTCCGCGAGGTCGAGGGGATCGCCGTCGTCGACGACACCGTCCCAGCGCGTGCACCGGTCCACGGCGTCGACAAGGTCCGCCGCCATGATCGGCTTGGACACCAGGCCGTCGAACCCATGGCCACTGCCCAGGAAACCAAGGTCCGAATCCGCGGAGAAGGCCAGGATGGGCGCATCCTGGTTGGGACCCGGCGTGTCGCGGATCTCGCCCAGGGCGTCGAGCCCGGAGACGCCGGGCATCCGCAGGTCCATCAGGATGCAATCGAAGGGCTCGATGGCGGCGGCTTCGATCGCCCCGCGACCGCCGCTGGCCTCGGCCACCTCGGCGCCCATGTATTCCAGCACGGTGCGCGCCAGTTCGCGATTGACGGCATTGTCATCGACCACCAGCACTCGGATCCCGTCCAGCCTTCGACCGTTCGCCTCCGGCGCGAGCGCGAGCGCCTCTCCGTCCAGGCCGTCGGCGACCGGGGCCGCGATATGGAAGCTGAACACCGTCCCCTCGCCGGCGACGCTGCTCACCGCGATGCCGCCGCCCATGGCTTCGGTCAGGCCCTTGCAGATCGCCAGCCCCAGGCCGGTCCCGCCGTGCTTGCGGGTCGACGAGGCGTCGACCTGCGAAAACCGCTGGAAGAGCTTGGTCTGTTGCTCGGCGCCGATCCCCGCGCCGGTATCCTCGACCCGCATGCGCAGCCTCGCCACCTCCGGATCATAGCCGACGAGCAACCGCACCGCGCCCTGCTCGGTGAACTTGATCGCGTTGCCCACCAGATTGAGCAGCACCTGCCGGACGCGGTCCGGATCGATCATGACCCGCGCCGGCAGCTCGCCTTCGGCTTGGCATTCCAGCCACAGCCCCTTGGCGTCGGCCTGGGGCGCGAACAGGGCCAGGGCGTCCTGGGCCACGGCCAGGGGCGAGGCCGGGCGCGGCGCGATCTCGACCTGCCCGGCCTCGAGCTTGGAGAAGTCGAGCACGTCGTTGACGATCGCCAGCAGCGCCTGGCCGGCGCTGGACACCCGCTGGACGTATCGTTGCGAGATCTCGTCGAGTTCGGGGCGCTGGGCCAACAGCCCCGAAAAGCCGATGACGGCCGTCAGGGGCGTTCGGATCTCGTGGCTCATATTGGCCATGAACTCGCCCTTCACCGTCGCGGCCGCCTCGGCCTCGGCGCGGGCGGCGGCCAGGGCCTCCTCCTGACCGACCTGGGCGGTGACGTCACGGATCACGTCGAGGAACCCGACCGGGGCGTCACTGGCCGGATCGCGCAGCAGGGACGGATTCGATTCCAGCCAGACATCTCGCTTGCCCGATTTGTGCGGCACGCGCCAACGCACCCGTTCAGGCCGCTTGCCCCTGGTCAGGTTGCGATAGACGCGACTGACCCTCAGGCGGTCCTCGGGATAGGCCAGCTCCAGGGCGCTACGGCCCACGACCTCGTCCGGGGTGTAGCCCAGCAAGACGCGGGACGACGCCGCGCAGAAGGTGACCCTTCCGCTCAGGTCGGCGGTCAGGATCATGTCGGTGGTGTTCTCGGCCATCAGCCGGTAGCGGGCCTCGCTGTCCTTCAGCGCGGCCTCGGCCGCCCGCCGGGCGGTCAGGTCCTCGATCTGCGAGATGAAATAGCGCGGCGAGCCGTCGGGATTGTCAACCCGCGACACCGCCAGCTGGCTCCAAACGACCGAACCGTCCTTGCGGATGTAGCGCTTGTCCATCCGATAGGTCGAAATCCGGCCGTTGTAGAGATCGGCCAGCAGCCCAAGATCGGCGTCCAGGTCATCCGGGTGAGTGATCGCCTGGAAGTTCAAGGCCAGCAGTTCCTCGCGGCTGTAGCCGACCATCCTGCAGAGCGTGGGATTGACCTTCAGGAACGCCCCGTCGAGTCCGACCAGGCACTTGCCGATCGGCGCGTGCTCGAAAGCGGTCTCGAACAGTTCCTGCTGCTCCTTGCGCTTGCTGATGTCCTGCATCAGCGCGGTCAATTCCCATCCCGCCGCGTCGCGCACCGCGCTGACCGCCAGCTCGATGGGGATCTCGACGCCGTCCTTGCGCCGCGCAGTGGTTTCGATGCGCTGGTCGATGTCGTCACCAAAGCCGCCGCCCAGGAACGCCGCCACGCCGGTCTGGCCGGAGGGCAGGATCATCGCCAGATGCGCGCCGATCGCCTCATCGGTCGTCCAGCCGAAGGTCAGTTGGGCGTGGCGATTCCAGCCGGTGATCCGGCCGGCCTCATCGGCGGTGACGATGGCCTGGTGAGCGTTGGCGATCACGTTGCGCGCCCGGTCCTCGCTGGCCCGTAGCGACTGCTCGAGATTGCGAACCTCGGTGACGTCCCAGTTGACGCCCACCATCCGCATCGGCGCGCCATCGGCGTCGCGCACCACCGTCGCCTGGGCCCGAACATGCCGCACCGTTCCATCGGGACGGACGATCCTGAACTCGGTGTCGTAGGGCTTGTCACCAGACAGGGTGGTTCGCGCCTGGGCCTGCTCCTCCTCGCGATCGGCGGGATGCACGCAGGCATAGAACCGCTCGGCGGTCAGCGCCTCGCCAGGGGGCAAGCCGTAGAGGGCGTACATCCGGTCGTCCCAGGCCAGGGCGCCGGTCTGGACGTTCCACTCCCAGACGCCGATCTGGCCGGCCTGGGTGGCCAGGAGCACCCGCTCGGACATGGCGCGATAGCGGGCCTCGTCCTCCGCGCGCGACGCCTCCGCCACGACCCGGGCGGTGATGTCCATGACGGTGCCGAACACCGCGATCACCAGACCGGCCGCATTGCGCTCGCAATAGCCATGGCCTTCCAGATAGCGCAGCCGCCCGTCAGGCAGGACGATGCGGGTGATGGCGAGCTTCCAGCCGACGCCGTCCTCGCGGGCGGCCTTGAGCCGAGCCTGCTGGGCCGGCCGATCGTCGGGGTGAACGGCCGCGGCGAACTGTTCCGGCTGCAGCTCGGGATCGGGGTCCAGGCCGCAAAGCGTGGCCACGTGCGGCGACCAGGTCGCCTCGCCGGTCGCGACGTCGCTCCGCCAGTAGCCGATGCCCGCGATCTCTTCGGCCAGAGCGGTCATGCGCGCCATGCGCTCGGCCCGTTCCTGGAGTTCCCGCCGCTCGGTGACGTCCCGGAAGACGTTGACGATCTCGGTCGCCCGTCCCTCCGCGTCGCGGACGACCCGGGGATTGCCTTCAAACCAGCGCCACCGCCCGTCGGCGGTCAGGTAGCGATGCTCCCGATTGGCCGCCGGATCGAGGGGTTCGCCCGCATAGAGCTTGGCGCAGTTGACCAGGAAGCGCTCAAGATCGTCCGGATGGACCAGGCGATCGGCCGCCGTCCCGACCATGTCCTCGGGCTCGTAGCCCATGGCGCGGCAAGCGGGCGAAACGTAGAGCAGCGTACCGTCGAGGCCGGCGCGGACGATGACGTCGGATGAATTCTCCGCCAACAGCCGATAGCGCGCCTCGCTTGCGGTCAGGTCCTCCAGATTGCGGACCTGATCCGTGACGTCCTGGAACAGGCCGACCAGCGCGACGACCTCGCCATTTGCGTCCACTTCGCAACCGGCCTTGGACTGGACGATCCGGACTGTCCCGTCGGCCAGCACGATCCGGGCCTGGAAGCTGAACGTCTCCCCGGTGGCCGCCGCCCGCAGCAGATGGGCGGCGACCCTGTCACGATCTTCGGGGTGATAGACCCCCAGACCGCTCTCGAGGCTGGGGACATGGGTCCGGCGATCGAGGCCATGGATGTCGTAGACCAGGTCAGACCAGAAGAGTCCGCCGGTGACGACGTCGTAGCGCCAGTGCGCGACGCCCGACATGGTCTCCGCCAGGTTCAGCAGTCGGGCCTGTTCCCAGCTCACACGGTTGACGCGGGTGCGTTCCAGTTCGTCGACGACGATGCGCGCCAGGGCCCGCAAGCGATCAAGCTCCCGCTCCGTCGGCCGCGGACGGGGCTTGGTGTCGATGACACAGAGGGCGCCGAGGTTGCAGCCCTCCGGCGAGGTCAGCACGGCGCCGGCGTAGAAGCGGATTCCCGGTTCGCCGACGACCAGCGGATTGGCGACGAAGCGCGGATCGAGGGTCGCATCTTCGACGACCATCACCGCATCGGGACCCAGCTCGATCGCATGGCTGCAGAACGCATGTTCCCGGGCCGTCGAGCAGACCTCCAGACCCTGGCGCGACTTGAACCACAGCCGCGTCTCGTCGACCAGCGAGACCAGGGCGATGGGGGCCTCGAACAGATCGCACGCCAACTGGGTCACACGATCGAAGGCCGCGCCCGACGACGTATCGAGGACACCATAGCCTTGCAGCGCCCGGATCCGCCTCGCTTCGTTGTGGTTCATCTAGACCTCCGACGGGCAGTATGGCCCGGAAGGTCCGCAAAACGGTTAAGGCTGGCCGCGACAATCGCGCGCGGGGGCGGCCAGCGCCGGGTTGGGAACGGATCGAAACCCGGCGCGCGGCCTCTAGGGACGCTTGGGAACTTCCAGGCCGCGCTGGACGGCCGGACGGGCCAGGCCCCTCTCCAACCAGGCCGGCACATGCGTGAGGCTGGCATAGTCGACCAGATCGCCGGCGCCGTAGAAGCCGACCAGGTTGCGCACCCAACCCAGGATGGCGATGTCGGCGATGGTGTAGGCGTCGCCCATGATCCAGTCCCGATCCGCCAGCCGGCTTTCCAGCACGCTCAGCAGGCGCTTGGATTCGGCGACGTAGCGATCGCGCGGACGCTTGTCCTCGTACTCGCGGCCCGCGAACTTGTGGAAGAAGCCGACCTGGCCGAACATCGGGCCGATCGCGGCCATCTGGAAGAACACCCAGGCCAGGGTCTCGTAGCGCTGGGCGGGATCCTGGGGCAGGAACTTGCCGGTCTTCTCCGCCAGGTAGACCAGGATCGCGCCGGACTCGAAGAGACCTATCGGCTTTCCGCCCGGACCGTCGGGATCGATGATGGCGGGGATCTTGCCGTTGGGGTTCAGCGACAGGAATTCGGGCGTCCAGGTCTCGTCCTTGCCGATGTCGATCGTGTGCGGCTCGTAGGGCAGGCCGATCTCTTCCAGCATGATCGACACCTTGACCCCGTTGGGCGTGGGCAGGCCGTACAGCTGCAGCCGGTCGGGATGCTGGGCGGGCCAGCGCTGGGTGATCGGAAAGGCTGAAAGGTCGGTCATGGTCGGCTCCGAAAGCAAAAGGCCGCTCCTGCCGGCGCGGCCGAGCTTGTCAGATGGTCCCGACTGGCGCGGCGACAAGACGCTCGCCCGCGGAAACTCGCCCCGCCTAGCCTTGCCGCACCTTGGGCTCGTCCGCCGCCAGGACTTCGGCGTCCAGCACGGCGCGGATCTTGGCCGCCAGGGCCGGGCCCAGATACGGCTTGTCGATCATCGGGAACTCGTTGGCCCAGGACGCCGCCTCGTCGCCCACATAGCCGGAGGTCAGCAAGACCTTGAGCTCGGGCCGCTCCTGCAGCGCCAGATGCGCCAGTTGCACGCCGTTGACGCCGCCGGGCATGACCACGTCGGAAAACAGCAGGTCGAACGTCTTGCGGCCCCTGAGCCGCTTCAGCGCCGCCGCCGCCGTGTCGGCCGTCGTGACCTGATAGCCCAGGCCCTCCAACGTCTCGACCGCCATGGCCAGCACCGCCGGGTCGTCCTCGACCACCAGCACCCGTTCGGAGCCGCGCACGGTCTCGCCGGCCTCGCCGCCAGCGCCGCGCGGGCTCAGCGCCGCCTGGCTCCTGGGCAGATAGACCTCGAAGACCGCCCCCTGCCCCGGCGAACTGCTCACCGAAACCTCGCCGCCCGACTGCCGCACGAAGCCGTAAACCTGCGACAACCCCAACCCCGACCCCTTGCCGATCTCCTTGGTCGTGAAGAAAGGCTCGAAGATGCGCGAGGCCACGCCGGCGTCCATGCCCTGGCCGGTGTCGCGCACGGTCACCAGGATCCTGGGATCGTCCTCGCCGACGGTTTTTGTGGCGATCGACAGGACTCCGCCGCCCTCCATCGCGTCGCGGGCGTTGACCGCCAGGTTCAGCAGGGCGCTCTCGAACTGGGCCGGATCGAGGTGAGCCGGCAGCGGCTCGTCGGCCAGGCTCAGGTCGATGACCACGGCCTCGCCGACCGCCTGGCGCAGCAGCGGCGCGAAGTCGGCGATCAGCACGTTGAGATCCACCGTCAGCGGGTTCAGGCGCTGGCGGCGCGAGAAGGCCAGGAGCTGGCGGGTCAGGGCCCCGCCCTTTTCGGCCGCTAGGCGGACCGCCTCGATCTGCCGGGCCAGCTCGTGCTGCTCGCCGGTTCGCCGCTTGATCAGCTCGATATTGCCCAGGACCACGGTCAGCAGGTTGTTGAAGTCGTGGGCGACGCCGCCGGTCAGCTGGCCGACCGCCTCCATCTTGCGGGCATGGCTCAGCTGCTCCTCCAGCCCCCGGCGCTCGGTGTTGTCCAGCAGCGTGCCGAACACCACCTGGCGCCCGCTCTCCTCGTCCTGGGCCAGCACCCCCTGGTCGATCAGCGAGCGGTAGGAGCCGTCGGCGCATCGCCATCGGTATTCGCAAGCATAGGCCCCGGACTTTCGGGCCTCGGCCTGGGCGCGCACGACGATCTCGACATCGTCGGGATGGACCCGGCTGATGCCGAAGTCGGCCGTGGCCAGGAAGTCCTCGGCTGAAAAGCCTGTCAATTCCATGACGTTGCCCCCGACGAACAGCGGCTCGTACGGCGCGTCGGCGGTGCGCGAATGGAAGACCACCGGCAGGGCCCGGAGGATCGCCTCCTGACGCTCCTGGGTGCGGCGAAGGGCCCGCTCGGCCGCCAGCTTCTCGGCATGGATGCGAGCGTTCTCCTCGATCAGCAGGCGGCGGCTCTCCGACTGCTGTTCCAGTTCCAAAGTCTTGATGTGCAGGTCGACGAGCACCTGCACCTTGGAGCGCAGGATGAACGGATCGACCGGCTTGAACACCACGTCGACGGCCCCGGCCGAATAGGCCTTGAAGATGTGGGCCTCGTCCCGGAACACGGCCGTCAGGAACACGATGGGCACATCGCGGTTTCGACGGCGCTGGCGGATCAGCTCGGCGGTCTCGTAGCCGTCCATGCCGGGCATGTGCAGGTCCAGCAGGATGACGGCGAAGTCGTCGGTCAGCAGGTGGCGCAGGGCCTCCTCGCCCGAACGGGCGACGACCAGCTCCTGGCCGAGGGTTTCCAAGGCCTGGATCGCGGCGAAGGCGTTGCGCTCATCATCGTCGACGATGAGGATCCGCGTTCGAGGCCGATCCTCCGGCGGCGGAACCGCCTGATGCTTGACCGCGGGTATGCTCATTGCGCTGCAGCGCTGTGGATGGTGACGACATTGTCGCCGGCCAGGCGCTGGGCGTCGGTGCGCTGGACCGAGACCCGCAGGACGGAGATCAGCTGGTCGATGTCCACCGGCTTGGACACGTAGTCCGACGCGCCCGCCTGGATGCACTTCTGGCGGTCGCCCTTCATCGCCTTGGCGGTGACGGCGATCACCGGCAAGTCGGAAAAGCGCGGTCGGGCCCGGATCTCGCGCATGGTCTCGTAGCCGTCCATGTCGGGCATCATGATGTCGACCAGCACCATATCCACCTCCGGCAGGCTGTCGAGCAGCTCCAGGCCTTCACGGCCGCTTTCGGCGTAGCGCAGCTCGATGCCGTACTCCTCCAGCGCGCTGGCCAGCGAGAAGATGTTGCGGATGTCGTCGTCGATCACCACCGCGGTCAGGCCCGTCAGGACGGAGTCGGCGTGGCGACTGTGGGCGATCATCGCCTTGGCCGGCGTGGACAGGCGATCCAGCGGCGCGTGCAGCGACATGGTGACGTGGTCGATCAGCTGCTCGGGCGTGCGGGCCAGGCGCGCCAGGCCGGAGAACACCGCCAGGCGCAGCCGGCGGTCCTCCTCGGGATCCAGCTCCTCGGGCGCATAGATCACCGCCACGCCCGACGCCGCGCCGCGTTGCTTGAGGGTGTCGATGAACGGCCCGACCGGTCCGGAGCCGACGTCGATCACCAGGCAGTCGCCCTCGCCCGTGAAGGCGTCGTCCGGCAGGTCCGACAAGGTCGCCACGACCTTCACGGCGCCAATGGCGTCGCGCAGCGTGTCCGCCGCCTGGCCGGGGCCACCCACCAGGATCGGGGCGCGGCCGGTCTCGGCGACCAGCTTCTTGACCTTTTCCAGGGTCGAGGCGACCGCCTCGCGTTCCACCGGCTTGCTGGTGAAGCCGAAGGCGCCCATCGACAGGCCCAGCCCGCCGTGGTCGTCGGCCGATATCACCTGGACCGGGATGTGCCGGGTGTCCGGCGTGCGCTTGAGCAGGTCCAGCAACGCCAGGCCATCCATGTCGGGCAGGCCGATATCCAGCATGATGGCGTCAGGGCTGAAGCGCCGGGCCAGGGACGGCACGGCCGAGCCCTCGCCGGTGACGACGCCCTTGAACCCGCTGTCGCGCACCAGCGACAGCAAGATCGAGGCGAAGCGGGTGTCGTCCTCGACGATCAGCACCACCGCATCGCCGGGTTCGATCTGCTCGCGATCGTCGACCACGGTCTCGGCGGGCTCGACCGATCCGGCCTCCGTCGTCGAGAGACGGAAGGTCTGGACCGGCGACGTGGCCGGGCGAAGCGGCTGGGTCGACTGGGGCTGGGCGGCCGGGCTGAAGTTCAGCGGCAGGTAGAGCGTGAAGGTGCTGCCCTGCCCCGGCGTCGAGACGACCCGCAGCTCGCCGCCCAGCAGGCGGGTGATCTCGCGGCTGATCGACAGGCCCAGGCCCGTGCCCCCGTACTTGCGGCTGGTGGTGCCGTCGGCCTGCTGGAACGCCTCGAAGATGATCCGCTGCTTGTCCTCGGGGATGCCAATGCCGGTGTCCTCGACCGAGAAGGCCAGAACCTGGCCAGCCTTGTTGAGGTGGTCGTTGCCCAGCGCCCAGCCATCCTCGGCCCGGGCGATCGACAGGCGCACCGAGCCGGCCTGGGTAAACTTGAAGGCGTTGGACAGCAGGTTCTTGATCACCTGCTGCAGCCGCTTGTCGTCGGTGTACATCGAGCGCGGCAGGGCCGGGTCGATGTTGACGAAGAAGTCCAGCTTCTTGTCCTGGGCCAGCTGGGAGAAGGTGCGGTCGGTCTGGTCGCGCAGGGACGCGAACGACATCTCGCCGATGTCGAGGGTGACCGTGCCGCTCTCGATCTTCGACAGGTCCAGGATGTCGTTGATCAGGCCCAGCAGGTCGGCGCCGGCGCTGTGGATGTTGCGGGCGAACTCCACCTGCTTGGCGCTCAGGTTCCCCTGCGCGTTCTCGCTGAGCATCTTGGACAGGATCAGCAGGCTGTTGAGCGGCGTGCGCAGCTCGTGGCTCATATTGGCCAGGAATTCGGACTTGTACTTGGAGGTCAGGGCCAACTGCTCGGCCTTCTCCTCCAGCGCCGCCTTGGCCTGCTCGACCTCGGCGTTCTTGGCCTCCACCTGCTTGTTCTGGGCCGACAGCAGGACAGCCTTGTCCTCCAGCTCGGCGTTGGTCTGCTGCAGTTCGTCCTGCTTGGAGCGCAGCAGCTCTTCCGACTGCCGCAGGGACGCGGCCTGCTGTTCCAGGCGGTCGTTGGTCTTCTTCAGCTCTTCCTGCTGGGCCTGGAGCTCGGCGGTCAGCAGTTGCGACTGTTCGAGCAGGCCCTCGGTCCGCATGTTGGCGGCGATGGTCGACAGCACGATGCCGATGGATTCCATCAACTGGTCGAGGAAGGCCTGCTGCGTCTCGTTGAAGGTGCCGAACGTGGCCAGCTCGATCACCGCCTTCAGCTCGCCTTCGAACAGGGCGGGCAGGACAATGATGTTCTGCGGCGCGGCCTCGCCCAGGCCCGAGCTGATCTTGATGTATTCCGACGGCACGTTGGTCAGCAGGATCCGCTGGCGCTCGGCCGCGCACTGGCCGATCAGGCCCTCGCGCTGGCGCAGCCGGGCCGGCGGCCGGTCGCCGGGATTGGCGGCGTAGCTGGCGGCCAGGTTCAGCACCGGCTCGCCGTTCACGTCATGGTCGGAGACGTAGAACACCCCATGCTGGGCGTTGATCAGCGGGGCCAGTTCGGACAGCACCAGGTTCGAAACGGTCGACAGGTCGCGCTCGCCCTGCAGCATGCGGCTGAACCGGGCCAGGTTGGTCTTCAGCCAGTCCTGCTCGGTGTTCTTCAACGTCTGATCCTTCAGATTGCGGATCATCTCGTTGATGTTGTCCTTCAGGGCCGCGACTTCCCCCGACGCCTCCACGGTGATCGACCGGGTCAGGTCACCCTTGGTCACGGCCGTCGACACCTCGGCGATGGCGCGGACCTGGGTGGTCAGGTTGGCGGCCAGTTCGTTGACGTTGTCGGTCAGGTCGCGCCACAGGCCGGCGGCGCCGGGCACCCGGGCCTGGCCGCCCAGCTTGCCTTCCGAACCCACTTCGCGGGCCACGTTGGTCACCTGGTCGGCGAAGGTGGCCAGGGTCTCGATCATGCCGTTGATGGTGTCGGCCAGCGAGGCGATCTCGCCCTTGGCGTCGAGGGTCAGCTTGCGCTTCAGGTTGCCCTGGGCGACGGCGGTCACGACGTCGGCGATGTTGCGCACCTGGCCGGTCAGGTTGGCGGCCATCATGTTGACGTTGTCGGTCAGGTCCTTCCAGGTGCCGGCCACGCCGGGCACCTGGGCCTGGCCGCCCAGCTTGCCTTCCGTGCCGACTTCCCGGGCCACGCGGGTCACTTCCGAGGCGAAGCCGTTCAGCTGGTCCACCATGACGTTGATGGTCGACTTCAGCTCCAGGATCTCGCCCTTCACGTCGACGGTGATCTTCTTGGAGAGGTCGCCCTTGGCGACGGCGGTGGTGACGTCGGCGATGTTCCGCACCTGGCCGGTCAGGTTGGCGGCCATGAAGTTGACGTTGTCGGTCAGGTCCTTCCAGGTGCCGGCCACGCCCTTCACCTGCGCCTGGCCGCCCAGCTTGCCCTCGGTGCCGACTTCCCGCGCCACGCGGGTCACTTCCGACGAGAACGAGTTCAGCTGGTCCACCATGACGTTGATGGTGTTCTTCAGCTCCAGGATCTCGCCGCGCACATCGACGGTGATCTTCTTGGACAAGTCGCCCATGGCGACGGCGGTGGTCACCTCGGCGATGTTCCGCACCTGACCCGTCAGGTTGCCGGCCATCAGGTTGACGTTGTCGGTCAGCTCCTTCCAGGTGCCGGCCACGCCCTTCACCTGCGCCTGACCGCCCAGCTTGCCTTCCGTACCCACTTCACGGGCCACGCGGGTCACTTCCGAGGCGAAGCCGTTCAGCTGGTCCACCATGACGTTGATGGTGTTCTTCAGCTCCAGGATTTCGCCGCGCACATCGACGGTGATCTTCTTGGACAAGTCGCCGTTGGCGACGGCGGTGGTCACCTCGGCGATGTTCCGCACCTGACCGGTCAGGTTGCCGGCCATGAAGTTGACGTTGTCGGTGAGGTCCTTCCAGGTGCCGGCCACGCCCTTCACCTGGGCCTGGCCGCCCAGCTTGCCCTCGGTGCCGACTTCCCGCGCCACACGGGTCACTTCCGAGCTGAACGAGTTCAGCTGGTCCACCATGGTGTTGATGGTGTTCTTCAGCTCCAGGATCTCGCCGCGCACGTCGACGGTGATCTTCTTGCTGAGGTCGCCCATGGCGACGGCGGTGGTAACCTCGGCGATGTTGCGGACCTGGCCGGTCAGGTTGCCGGCCATCAGGTTGACGTTGTCGGTCAGCTCCTTCCAGGTGCCGCCGACGCCGGTCACGTTGGCCTGGCCGCCCAGCTTGCCTTCCGTACCCACTTCGCGGGCCACGCGGGTCACTTCCGAGGCGAAGGCGTTCAGCTGGTCCACCATGACGTTGATGGTGTTCTTCAGCTCCAGCACCTCGCCCTTCACGTCGACGGTGATCTTCTTGGAGAGGTCGCCCATGGCGACGGCGGTGGTCACCTCGGCGATGTTCCGCACCTGGCCGGTCAGGTTGCCGGCCATCAGGTTGACGTTGTCGGTGAGGTCCTTCCAGGTGCCGGCCACGCCTTCCACGCGGGCCTGGCCGCCCAGCTTGCCTTCCGTACCCACTTCGCGGGCCACGCGGGTCACTTCCGAGGCGAAGGCGTTCAGCTGGTCCACCATGGTGTTGATGGTCGACTTCAGCTCCAGCACCTCGCCCTTCACGTCCACGGTGATCTTGCGCGAGAGGTCGCCGCGGGCGACGGCGGTGGTAACCTCGGCGATGTTCCGCACCTGGCCGGTCAGGTTGCCGGCCATGAGGTTCACGTTATCGGTCAGCTCCTTCCAGGTACCGGCCACGCCCTTCACGTTGGCCTGGCCGCCCAGCTTGCCTTCCGTACCCACTTCGCGGGCCACGCGGGTCACTTCCGAGGCGAAGCTGTTGAGCTGGTCCACCATGGTGTTGATGGTGTTCTTCAGCTCCAGCACCTCGCCCTTCACGTCCACGGTGATCTTGCGCGAGAGGTCGCCGTTGGCGACGGCGGTGGTCACCTCGGCGATGTTGCGGACCTGGCCGGTCAGGTTGGCGGCCATCAGGTTGACGTTGTCGGTGAGGTCCTTCCAGGTGCCGGCCACGCCCTTCACCTGCGCCTGGCCGCCCAGCTTGCCTTCCGTGCCGACTTCCCGCGCCACGCGGGTCACTTCCGAGGCGAACGAGCCCAGCTGGCCCACCATGGTGTTCACGACCTTGCCGATGCGCAGGAACTCGCCGCGCAGGGGGCGTTCCTCGTTCTCGAGGTCCATGGTCTGGGAAAGATCGCCCTTGGCGGTGGCGCCGATCACGCGGGCCATTTCGGCGGTCGGGTGGACCATGTCGGTGATCAGGTTGTTGACCGCCTCGACGCTGGCCGCCCAAGAGCCCGTGGCGCCCGGCAGACGGGCGCGATGGTTGATCTTGCCCTGCTTGCCGACCACGTCGCCGAGGCGTTCGAACTCTTTGCTGATTTGATCGTTCAGGTTGACGGCGTCGTTGAACGCCTCGGCCAGTTCACCGTCCAGACCGGACAGGTCGGTGGGCAGTCGCACCGAGAAATCGCCGCGCCGGAAGGCGCGCAGGGCGGCCAGGAGCTGGTGGTTGTCGAGCCCGCGCTGCTGCGCTTTGGACTGTGCCGCCGGCATTGAACATACTCCACGTCGAAAACGTTCGATCACGTGGGCGGCGCTAAATGAGACGACGATCCAGGCTTTTGAAGCGGTTCACGCTCTCGACAACCTAGACCGGTCCTCATGACCCCCCGAACGGGTCCAACGCGGGGGCAAATCTTTGGTTCCGCTTTACGGTGAAGCTTTTTAAGGCGGTGCGCGACCCGCCTAGCGGGCCAGCTTCGCGCGGACCGAGGCTTCGACCTTGTCGACGCCGCGCAGGGCGTCGCCCGAGGCCTCCAGCTGGCTCTTGAAGACGTGGAGATCGCCAGTGTCGATGCGGCGGACCTTCTTGTCGCGGGCCCATTCCAACCCGATCGTCTGGCCCAGCCGGCAGGCCTTGGGCAGCAGCGCGGCCCGCTCGGCCGGCCCGCCGCGGATCAGCAGCTTGCCGACGATGTCGTTCCAGTTGGGGGAGCCGGCAAAGCACATCGGCAGATGATCGCACTCGCCGGTCCAGAACCGCCGGTACCAGCGCTGGTGCAGCGCCGTGTCGAACCGCAGGGCGGCCGGATCGAGCTGGGACCGGCAGTCGGCGCGGACATAGTCCTGGGCGTGGGCGCCGCCGGCCAGGCCCACCGTCAGCGCGGTCAGGAGGGCCGTCGCCGTCCTACGGTGCGCCATCGTCCTAGACCATGCTCGCCATCGGGCCGTCCGCGCGGCCGTCGACGAACTGGCGCACATAGGGATTGTCCGTCCGGTCGAGCTCGGCCGGGGTCCCGCGCCAGATGATCTTGCCGGCGTTCAGCATGGCGATCTCGTCGCCGATCGTGCGGGCCGAGGCCAGGTCGTGGGTGATCGACACCGCGGTGCAGCCCAGCCCCCTCACCTGCTCGACGATCAGTTCGTTGATCGCCGACGAGGTGATCGGGTCCAGGCCCGTGGTCGGTTCGTCGAAGAAGATGATCTCGGGATTGGCCACCACCGCCCGGGCCAGGCCGACCCGCTTCTGCATGCCGCCCGACAGTTCCGACGGATAGGAGTCGGCGACATGGGCGGCCAGGTGCACGCGGCCCAGGGCCTCGATCGCCCGCGCCTTGGCCTCCTTGCGGGGCACGCCGTCGGCGTTGATCAGGCGGAAGGCGACGTTCTCCCAGACGCTGAGGCTGTCGAACAGCGCCGCGCCCTGGAACAGCACGCCGATGCGCTCGAACAGCTTGCGGCGCGACGCCCCGCCCATGCCCAGCAGGTCCTCGCCGTCGACCAGCACCTTGCCGGCGTCGGGACGCACCAGGCCCATGGCGACCTTGATGGTCACCGACTTGCCCTGGCCCGACCCGCCGATGATCACCAGCGACTTCCCCGCCGCGACGCTCAGGTCCAGCCCGTCCAGGACCGGACCGTCGAAGCGCTTGCGCACGCCCTTCCATTCGAGTTTCGGCGTCTGGGTCATGCGGCGGTGAACAGCGTTGTGAGGAAGTAGTCGGAGGCGAAGATCAGGATCGCCGAGGACACCACCGCGTGGGTGGTCGCCCGGCCCACGCCGCGCGCGCCGCCCTTGGCGTTGTAGCCGTGGTAGCACCCCATCAGGGCGACGATGAACCCGAAGACGGCCGCCTTGATCAGGCCCGAACCGACGTCCCAGCCCTGGATGAAGTTCATCGTGTTGCGCACGTAGATCGTCGAGTTGAAGTCCAGGATCCGCACCGCCACCAGCCAGCCGCCGGCCACGCCGATGATGTCCGCCACCAGGGTCAGCAGCGGCAGGACCAGGGTCGCGGCCAGCAGGCGCGGCGCGACCAGGTAGCGGAACGGGTCGGTCGACAGCGTGCGCATGGCGTCGATCTGCTCGGTGGCGCGCATCGCGCCGATCTCGGCGGCGATAGCGGCCGACACCCGGCCCGCCAGCATCAGGGCCGCCAGCACGGGACCCAGCTCGCGCGTGATGCCCAGGGCGACGATCTGCGGCATCACCTGCTCGGCGTTGAAGCGCCCGCCGCCGGTATAGATGTTCAGCCCCAGGGCCGCGCCGGTGAAGATCGCCGTCAACCCGACGACCGGCAGGGAGAAGAAGCCGATGGCCGCCAGCTGGCGCACCAGCTGGATCGGGAACCAGGGCGGGGTGAACACCGAGACGACGCCGCGCACGGCGAAGACCCCGACCCCGCCCACCATGCGCAAGGCGCCCAGGGTAGAGCGCCCGATGGTGCGCAGGGGCTTGAAGATGCCCGGGATCGCGGCTTGGACCGCGGCCATCTCAGTAGCTGTCCGGAGCCGTGGCGGCGGACGCGGCGGGCGGCGTCTCGCCAGCCGCCGGCGCGGCGCCCCCTTGGGGCCGCATCACCGAGCCGATCAGGCCGAACAGGTCGACCGCGCCCTGGGTGTTGTCGATCTCGCCGCCGGGCTTGATGTCGTCGGGCGCGCCTCCGGGAGCGATCGCCACGTGGACGCCGCCCAGCAGGCTGTCGCTGGTGACCTTGGCGGTGGAGTCCGAGGGCAGCTTGACGTCCGGGTCCAGGGTCAGCTTGGTCACCGCCAGATAGGTCTTGGGGTCCAGTTTGATTTCCGAAACCGTGCCCACCTTCACGCCCGCGACGCTGACCGCCGCGCCCGGCGCCAGCGAGCCGACCTGGCCGAACTTGGCCGTGACGTCATAGCCGCCCGGCTTGCGGCCCACGCCGCCGACGCTCAGCGAATAGACCAGGAAACCCGCCGCCAGGACGAGCACGAGGAGACCCATCAAGGTCTCGGCCCATTGTTCGCGCAACCCCATGTCCCGAGTCCCCGCTCTTATCGCGACGCCGGACGCTGGGCGTCGCGCTGCAGTTGGCTGATCAGCACGTCGACGTTGCCGCCGGCGTTGTCGATGGTCGAAACGAAATCCTGCTGCTGGGTGATCGCCAGCCACACGCCCTTGAACTGGACGTCGACGACCTTCCACGCGGTCCCGCCGCCCAGCACCCGCCAGGACACCTGCACCGGCTGGCCCAGCTGGCCGCCCGAGATGGTGGTGTTGACGATCACGTCGCCCGGCTTGCGCACCGTCGAGCCCGTCACCTTCAGGGTCTCGCCGTGATAATCGCTGATGCGGTTCTGGTAGACGCTCTCGGCATAGACGCGGAACGCCGCCGCGAAGCGGGTCCGCTGGTCCGGCGTGATGGTGCGGGCGTACTTGCCCAGCACGAAATTGGTGATCCGCGGCACGTCGGCCAGTTCGTCGATGCCCTGGTGGAAGGTCGCCTTCTTCTGGGCCACGCTCTGGTTCTTGTCGGCCAGGACCGAGATCACCCGCTGGGCCCGCGTCTGGACGAACTGCTCGGCCTGCGGCTCGCGCTGGCCCTGCGCCAGGGCCGGGGCGGCCTGGGTCATGACGCCGAGGCCGACCAGGGCGACCAGGGCCAGTTGGGCGAAGCGGCGTGTGGGATGGGCGTTCGTCATGGGCGTATCCGGGGGATTTATTGTGGTTCGGGAGGGGCCGCGGGGGCGGCCGGCTCGGACGTGGCAGGTTGGGGCGTAGCGGGTTGGGGCGTAGCGGGTTGGGGCGTAGCGGATTCGGCGGGAACGGTCGAAGTCTCGGACGGCGGGGCGACAGGATCGGTCGCGGCCGGGACGTCGTCGAAGTCGGGCAGTTCCTGCACCGCGCCCGTCGCCTCGCGGATCAGGGCCTCGCGGTGCTGGCCATAGGCCGAGCGCGCGGTGGCGTAGGGATCGACCGCCTGGTCCAGCGCCCGGAACGCCAGGTCGGCGTTGGCGCGGGTGTCGATCGTCTGGGTGACCAGGCGCGTGATGCCGAACGGGCTGGTCCAGCCCTGCCCCGCCAGGCCGATCGGGTCGGTGAAGAAGTCGAACACCCGGCCGACGCCGTCGCGGAAGTTCAGCGGGCCCAGCACCGGCACGTACAGATAGGGGCCGGGCTTGACGCCGTAGCGGCCGAAGGTCTGGCCGAAGTCGGCGTCGTGGGAGCGGATGCCCATGCCGGCGGCGACATCGAACAGGCCCAGCACCCCGACGGTGGAGTTGATCGCGAACCGCGCCGTGGTCCGGCCCGCCCGCTTGGGCTTGCCCTGCAGGACGTCGTTCAGGAACGTGCTCGGTTCGCCCAGATTGTAGACGAAGGCGCTGACCCGGTGCCGGACAGGCGTCGGCGTCACCGCCATGTAGCCGTGCGTGACGGGCCGGAAAACGGCGCGGTCCAGACCCATGCTGAACGCGTAGCTGCCCCGGTTGAAGCCCTCGAGCGGATCGTACTCGATCTGCGCCATGTCCGACGCCGCGTCCGGCGCGGCGACCAGCGGGATGGGCGTTTCGACCGAGGCCCGGGCGTGCGCGGACGATGCCGCCGCCGAGATCCCCCCAGCGGCGATCACGGCCAGAGCCATGGTCGCTGTCCGTACACTCACGCTCAAGCCCTGCATTTTCTTCAGTATCTTCGTGGCCGACCCACCGATCCTCCTGGCGTTTCGCCAGGCGTCGGCAGGAGGCATGTAGGCGCCGCTCGAAGCTAGGCAAGGGCTAAGGCCCCCCAGAACGTCATCCGCGTACGGAAGCTGAACCATGGTGCAAAATCGTGACGCCCGGCCAAGGTTGGCTCAACACAACTTTCGAGACGCATGATCTTTACCTTGTCGCGATGGTGGAGATTGGGCAGACTTCCTCGTCAAAGCGAGGCGAGCCATGGACCGTTTGCGTGCGCCGTTCTTCTGGCTGGCGGGCTTCGTCCTGCTGGTGGCCCTGCTGATCGAATGCGCGTCGGCGTTCATCCTGGACGCCGTGCACCAGGCCGGCTTCGAGGCCTCGACCCCGGGCCTGGGCATCCGCTACCTGCCGGTCCTCGACGGCCTGCTGCTCTACACCGTCGCCCTGATGGGCCTGGGCATCCTGCTGTCCCGCAGCGTGATCGGCCGGATCCAGGGCATCGTCACCCTGGTGATCGCCTTCTTCGGCCTGCTGGGCGCGATCGTCATGGCCCTGGCGGCCCTGGGCCTGCTGATCCTGATGGTCACCCTGCTGGTGGCCATCCCGTTCGGGACCATCGCCTATTTCGCCGCCTTCGCCGACTTCCCGACGGGCGCGGCCACCGCCACCCTGGGCCTGATCCTGATCCTCAAGATCGCCTTCTGCATCCTGCTGATCCTGGCCCACGAGCGCTTCCTGCAGAACAAGGGCATCGTCATCCTGAGCGCGGTCTCGATCGGCGCGACCCTGCTGCTGGCCTTCCTGATCGATTTCCCGCCGGGCTTCCTGGCCAGCATCACCGACGCCATCGGCGCGCTGATCATCGCAATCGTCGGCGCGATCTGGCTGCTGATCCTGCTGATCGGATCGATCCTGGCGACGATCTCGGCGCTGCGGACCGTCCGGGTCTAGGCGCGGGTCACCGCACCGTCACCTCCAACGGCTGGTCGCCCAGGGGCTTGATCTCGATCACGCCGCCCGAGCGATAGATCACGGCCGAGACGTCGTCGTCCTTGGCGCGGCAGAGGAACTGGTCGCCGGACCTCCGGACCTTCCGCCAGGCGTCCCCGCAGTCGTCGACCTCGTCCTCGTCCAGGCGGGTGTTCTCGGCGCACAGGCACACGGCCTGGGGGCTGGTCTCCCCCTGCCCGGGCGCCAGGACCGTATAGGTCGCGACCGCGCCTCGCCCCTGGATCAGTCGAAGACGAGCCATTCGCATGTCCTTATTGGCCGCCGGGACGGACACGGTCTGGGACTGGCGGTCCTCGCCGGCCGGGAATTCGACCACCTCGGCCTTCTTGAACAGCTTCGGCGCGAACGGACGCGAGATGCTGCCCATGACGGCGGCCATGGACGGAGGCTCCCAGTCCGCCAGGGCGTCCTCGTCGATATTGCCGTTGCTGTCCGTGGGCGGCCCGTGGGCCGACGGCGGCGCGGGCGGCGTGGTGGCGCGGTAGACGGCCACGCCGATCGCCACGACGAAGCCGAGGACGATGAGGATCAGGATGATGATGACGATCTTCATCGGCGCGGCTCACCCATAACCGGCCATCATGACGGCCACGAACGCGGCGCCCAGTCCCGCCACGCCGATCACCGAGGTGACGATGGCCAGGGGCCACGGCCAGCAGACCCAGCCCGTCACCGTGCCGCTGCCGTCCAGGAACCGCTGGCCGGTCCGATCCGTGGGGTTGGCGATGCCGTAGGCCATCACCTCCCAGGGATTGTCGAAATAGGTCCACCAGGTGATCGCGTCCCCGATCCGGCGGCTGGAATCGATCAGGCCGGCGATCAGGGCCGGGATCAGGGTCACCAGCATCCAGCCGACATAGGAGAACCAGAAGAACGGCCCCAGCAGCCGGTTCTGCCAGATGTGGATCGTCTCGTGCTTGAACAGGTCCGTCGTCGGGTCCCAGGCGTCGGTGTTGCTCATCACCGCGCCCTGGGTGAAGGCGAAGCCCGACCGCACCGCGAAGCCCTGCTTGTAGCGGTGGGCGTCGTGGCGGTTCTCGTCTGGGCCGTCGCCGTGGTCGCCCCAGGCGAAGTTGATCAGGTGCATCAGGACGCCGTTGGTGTTGCCGCCCAGCCCCCAGGTGACGTCCAGCAGGAAGGCCGGCGCGCCCAGGCCCGCCCACTTGTGTGTGGCCCACAGGCCGTCGAACAGGCCCACCAGCCCGCCGACCACCAGGGCGATCCACAACAGCGCCTCGACGCCGATCACGGGATGGCCGAAGCCCAGCGAGATCAGGTTCACCACGCCCGGCCAGATGAAGAACAGCAGGCTGGTCACGGTGATCGCCGCGTCCGAGTCCCCGCCGACGCTCAGCATGATGCTGATGAAGGTCCGCGCCAGGAAGGCGCCGAGCGTCGCGGTGAGGAAGGTCTCCAGCACGCGCCACAGCGCCGCGCTCCCGTCGCCCTTGGCCAATCGCACGATCAGGGCCACCAGCGCCCCGGCCACGCCGAAGGCCAGGGATCCGAGGATGGCCTCCAGAGAGAAGATCCGCTCCATGATGCACTCCTTGCGGACCCGCCGAAGCGGGTCCCCCTCCTGCACGATCGCCGGACCCGCGCCGGGCGGGTCCGGGGGTTTGGACGCCTAGCCCGCAGGCGACGCGACCTTGGTTCTCGGGATGATCCGCTCGGGCCGGCAGGCGCGATAGCGGGACGGACCCGCCGCGTTCTCCTGGGCCACGACGGTGCGCCGCTCGCCGGTGACGCAGACGTGGTCGCCGTTGTAGCCGTCGCGCCAGACATAGCCCATCAGACAGGTGTCCGGACCGTACGGACCGCCGTTCGGATTGCGGCGCGCACCGGCCTGGCCGTTCTCCAAACGGGCCAGGTAGCTGGACTCGGGCGGGACGCAGACCCGGTCGTTGGGCCAGGCCCCGCGCCAGACAAAGCCGTCGATGCAGGCGCCGACCGCCGGATCGCAATTGGCCTCGGCCGGTTCGATGATCGGCGGTTCCTCCTTGGGTTCCTCCGGCGGGGGTGTGACGACCGGCAGGGGGATGGCCACCGTCAGCAGGATCGTCTCGCTCTTCTTGGCCTTGGCGTCGGCGGCGGGCGACTGGTCCAGCACGGTGTCCGGAGCCTTGTCGATCTCCTTGTCGGTCCGCTTGACGGACTTGTAGCCGGCCCTGTCCAGCGCCTTGACGGCGTCGGCGTAGGGTTGGCCGACCACGTTCGGGACCTTGCCCCCTCCGCCCAACGCCACGACAGCGATGATCACGGCGATCACCAGGACCAGCACCCCGCCCGCCACCGCGATGATCCACCACGGGAACGGCTTCTTGGGCGGCGGCGCGGGACCGGCGGCCGGCACGGTGACCGTCGCCGCCGTGCTGTCGGTGCTGTCGTTGTCGGGGTCGTTGACGTTGGTGGCCCGCAGCTTGATCCGGTGCTGGCCCGGCGGCGCCGCGGCCGGGATCTTGGCGACCACGGTCACGGTCTGGTTCTCGCCCGCCGCGACCGGCCGTTCCGATTCCCCCTGGACCTGGTACCACTCGGGTTTGCCCTCGCCCTGGACCTGGACGCTGAAGCGCGCGGTCAGGCCCTCGCCCGTCTTGTTGGTGACGCCGAAGACGGCGCTGCCCTTGTGGAAGCCGCCCTCGGTCTTCAGGGCGACGGTGGTCGGTCCGTCCGGAATCTCGAAACTCGGCATGTCCTGATCCTTGGGTTCGACGTCCTTGCGGTCGACGCCGCGCCGCGGGCTTCGCGCCCGCGACGCGGCGCGCGATCACTTCGGCAGGGTCCTCAGCGTGGTCGGCGCGACCGTCTTCACCGACCGCATCTGGGTGCTGTAGGTCAGGATGTTCGCGTCCACGATCGCCCGGCAGAACGCGATGTTCGCCTGGGCGCTGGCGACCGTGATGTTCACCCGGGTGCCCAGGGCGACCCTGGTCTTCGGCTCGATGCTCTGGGTCATGATCATGTTGGGCGTCCCCACGCAGGTGGAGCCGATCGACCCGATGTCGGTCCCGGCGTTCTTCAGCGCCTGGATGCCCGCGATCCCGCCGATCTGCGGGCTGAGCAGGTTGGGCACGACCACGCCGGGATCAGTCGTCAAGGCCACGACGCTGCCCTTGGGGGCCTTGGTGTCGCCGGCCGGATTCTGAACCAGGACGGAGTCCGGCTGTTGGCCGGAGGCCTTGCCGACCGCCGACGTGACCTTGAAGCCCCGATCCTCGAGCAGCGCCTGCGCGGCCACCAGCGGCTTGCCGGCGACGCTCGGCACGGCCACCGTCTCGCCGACGGCCACGGTCAGCTTGACCTCGGTCGTCGCGGGATCGGCCTGCGCGTCGGCCGCGGGTTCCTGCTTGAACACCTGACCCAGGGTCTTGTCGCTGGAGACCTCCTCGATCGCCGGCCCGACCTTGAAGCCGGCCTTCTCGAGCACGGCGGCGGCGTCGGGATAGTCCAGCCCGGTCACGCCGGGCACGGCGACCGTCGGCACGCCCGCGACGGTCAGCTTGACCCGGGTCGTCTTGGGATCGGCCTTCGTGCCGGCCGCGGGGTCCTGCAGGAACACCTTGTCCAGGGGCTCCTTGCCGGGCGGCGCCTGTCTGATCTCCGGTTCGGTCCCGTAGCCCTTGTCCTTCAGGGCCGAGACGGCGGAGGCGTAGTCCATCCCGATCACCTTCGGGACCTTGGAACCGCCGCTCATGACCACGACGGCGATGATCACGCCGATCACCAGCACCAGCACGCCGCCGGCCACCGCGATGATCCACCACGGGAACGGCTTCTTCTTGACCTGCGGCTTGACGACCGCCGGGATCGTGATGGCCGCGGCGGTGCTGTCGGTGCTGTCGTTGTCCGGGTCGTTGACGTTGGTGGCCCGCAGCTTGATCCGATGCTGGCCGGCCGGCGTCGCGGCGGGGATCTTCGCCAGCACCGTGACCGTCTGGGTCTCGCCGGCGGCGACGGGCCGCTCGGGTTCGCCCTGGATCTGATACCATTCGGCCTTGCCGGCGCCCTGGATCTGCACGCTGAACCGGGCGGTCAGCCCCTCCCCGGTCTTGTTGGTGACGTTGAACACGGCGTTGCCCTTGTGGAAGCCGGCCTCCGTCTTCAGGGCTACGGTCGTGGGGCCGTCCGGAATCTCGAAACTCGGCATGGGCGTTCGTCCTCGTGCTCGCGATCAGGCTGCAGAAAATTCGATTTCGTAGGTCGTGTAGGCGGGACGCTCTTCGTCGACGATCCGACGCACTAGATCGGCCAAAGGCCGTGCGGCCGCCGGGGCGACGACGCGCAGGTGGAAGCACCGTGCGACGCCCTTGGGCCCGGGCGGGTTCTCCTCCACGGCGTAGCCGGACACCCCGGTCGCCACGGTCAGGATGCGTTCGAGGGTCCGGCGGGTGCCGCGCCAGCGCGCCAGCTCGGCCGCCTCCAGGCACAGCAGCCGCAGGCGGCCCATCCCGGCGGCGTAGCGCGGCGCGCCCTCGCCCGGGCGTCCGCCGGTCCAGTCCAGATAGCGGTCCAGGTCCAGCCAGCGGGCCAGCATCAGGGCGAAGTTCGGCGGCGCGCGCATCGGGTCGACGTGGGCGTCGAGGGTCGCCAGGGCGTTCTCGGCCGGCGCCTGCAGCATCTCCATCACCTCCAGCGTCGCCGCCAGCGGCTTCTTCGGCGCGATGGCGGACTGGTAGGTCTCGGGCAGCAGGCGGGCGATGCGGGCGCGGTCCATCGTCAGCCTCCCGTATCGTCGTCGATCACCACCGAAAGGTGGTGCTGGTCGGCGCAATAGAGCCAGTTGGGCGGCAGCGGGATCCGGTCGGTGAACACCGTGGCCGAGGCGGTGGCGAAGTGCTGGGCCCCGTCCAGGCTGCGGTAGACGCCCATGGGACCGCCCGCGAACACCATCGGCGCCGCGCCGGCGACAGGCGTCGCCGCCACGCTGGACACCACGTGCAGCAGCCGTTCGGTGTCGCGGATGGGCAGGCCGGCGTCCAGCGGCGCGGCCCGCCAGGACGGAGCGGCCGCCGTGGTGTCCAGGGCCAGCACGCCGCCGCGGTTCGATCCGGCGAACACCCACTGGTCGGCGAAGGCCAGCCCTTCGCACGAGCCGCCCTGCCAGCCGATGTTGAACGGCTTGAAGCCCTCGGGATCGTCGGCGCCGCCCGACCGCAGCTCCACCCGGAAGGCGCCCGAGCCCTGCTGACCGGCCTCGGCCGCCGCCGCCGCCCACAGGAAATCGCGGGCGTTGAAGCGCTGCACCGTCAAGCTGCGGATGTCCTGGTTGACCAGGCCGATGGGATGGAAGCTCTCGGACACCCCGCCCAGCGCTGACAGATAGACCCCGCCCTTGACCCGGGCGGCCACCGCGACCTGCACCACCCCGGCCGACGAGACCGAGGTCGTCACGGCGTAGAAGCCCTTGGTGTCGCGGGTCTTGTCCACCACCACCGGGGCCGGACCGGCGTCGCCGAACGGCTTGAGCTGGCGAAGGCCCTCGCCCGTGGCGATCAGCAGCAGGGGCGAGCCCTCCCGATCCAGCCAGTCGGCGTCGGACACGTCGCTGTTGAACACCGCCGCCTCGGTCTTCCAGGTCTCGCCGCAGTCGCGCGACACGTGGATCGCCCCGCCGGCCTTGCGGACGACGCCCAGCGCCATCAGGCCCGGCCGATCGCGGTGCCGGCGCACGAACAGCGGCCGGTCGCCGTCGGCCTTGAACACCACCGACCAGGTGTTGCCGTCGTCGAGGCTGCGGTGCAGGCCCTGGTTGGTGGCGGCGAACCAGGTGCGGGGCTGGTGCGGGTCGCGCAGCAGGTCGGCCACGTCCCGGTCGGGCGCCTCGCCGATGGTCAGCCGAAGCTGGTCGGCGTAGCGCACGCTGGGATCGGCCAGCATGGCCTCGTAGACGTCGGAGGCGCGCAGCACCTGGCCGAAGGGCTCGTCGCGCAACGGCGAGAACAGCTTGTTGAGCCGGACACGCAGCCGGGCCTCGACCGCCGGGGCGTCTTCCTCGCGGCTGACCACCACGCGCGCGGCCACCGACACGGGGCGCACTCTGGCCCAGCCCACCGAGGTCTGCACGCCCAACGGCCGGCGCTGGTCGACGGCCTTCTGGACGCGGGCCCGCAGGTCCTCGCTCCGGCGATCGACCACCGCCTGGGCGGTCACGCCCGCATCGGGCAGCGTCTCGGGATCGACGGCCGGCACCAGCAGGATCTCGACCACCCCGGGGGCGGCGTGGGCCCAGACCTGTGACTGGGCGTAGGCCTTGGCGCGAGCCACGGCCCCGACGCTGAGCGCCACCCGCTCGAAGTCGCGGGCGGTGACCGCGCAGCGCATGGAGGTCAGTTCCAGCGGCCCGCGCCGCACCGCCGCCTGGACGGTCTCGGCCTCGGCCCCGCCGGCGGCGCGCGCCGCGTTGGTCACCGCCAGACCCGCGATCGGGGTCTTGAACACCGTGAGGACGCCGGGCGCCACGTTGCCGGCCCGCCCGCCGCCGACGCGATACCAGACTCGGATGTCGCGCCCCAGGGCCGGTACGGCCGACAGCGGGGTGGAGCCCTCCCCGGCCATGGCCGGCGCGAACTGGATGCGGCCCGTGGCCCGGTCGACCTTGTAGACGCAGTCGGTGGGCGCGGCGTCGGCGAAGCTGAAGACCTCGCGCCAGATGCGATAGCTCTTGTCGCCCAGCGTGCGCGACACCGCCCCGTCGGCCAGCTCGGCGCTGTCGGCCTCGACGCCGACGATCAGGTCCAGCCCGTCGCCGGACGGGGCGATGATCGGCGGACGCCGCACCTGCACGCTGAGGCCGGGCGCGCCTGTGCCGGCGCCGACCGACTCGGCCTCGACCGTCTCGCAATGGAGGGCCGGCGCGTCGACGCTCTTCTGGTCGGGCGGCAGGATCGCGGCCTGGGTGACCACGAACGTCACCGAGCCGTCGCTGGTGGCGATCCGCGCCCCGGCGGGGATCGTGATCCGCCCATTGCCCTCGGTGCGGGTGAAGGTCAGGGTCGCGGCGGCCGCGGCGGGCGGCCGAATCTGGGCCCCGACCAGGTTCAGCAGGCTGACATACAGCTTCTCCGGCACGCGATTGAGCCGGTACAGCATGGTGTCGGTCAGGTAGGCGAAGGTCTCCAGCAGGGTGATGCCGGGATCGCTGGGATTGCGGTCGGTCCATTCCGGGCACGACCGGTCGATCACCTTGACGGCGTCGGCCATCAGCTCGGTGAAGGTGCGGTCATCCAGCTTGGGGGTGGGCAAGGGCATCAGGCGGCCTCCCCTTGCAGGTCGAGGCCGAACTGCAGCTGACCCGGCTGGTTGCTGCTGCGCACCCGGTAGTCCAGGGAGACGTTCAGCTGGCTGGGCGCGGCGGGATCGACGCCCGCGTCCAACCGCACGATCTCGATCCGGGGCTCCCAGCGCTTGAGCGACTGGCGCACGTAGTGGATGGCCAGGCCGGCGGTCGTGGCGTCGTTGGGCGCGAACATCAGCCGATGCAGCGGACAGCCGTAGCTGGGCCGCATCACGCGCTCGCCGGGTATGGTGGTCAGCAGCAGGATGATCGCCTGGCGCACGGCGTCGGCGCCGCTCACCTCGGCCAGCCGCCCCGCCGGCGACAGGACCAGCCCCGCCGGCCGCCGCAGCTCGGACGTGGCTCCGCCCAGCTCCGCGCCCTCGAACCGGATGCCCCGAACGCTCTTCATGCTCAACTCCCGGCCGCCACGAGGCGCTGGCCAGGATCGACCACGCGATAATTGACCGTGCCCGGCGGCGACCCGTCGGTAAGCCCCGTCACCGTGTCCAGGCACACCGCCCGGCCGCCGATGGTGACGAAGGTCGAATAGCCCTGCTTGACGGCCAAGGTCGTCAGGCAGGGGCGCAGGCCGATGACCGGATTGGCGTTCGGACAGGCCGAGATGGGCCGCGACTGCGGGTTGGGATTGACCAGCGCCAGCCGGCTCTTGATGCGCACCAGGGTCTGGGTGGGGGCTATGCCCACCCGGCCGCCATGGTCGCAGACCAGCGTCGCGTCCTGGGTCAACCACAGCATGCTCAACCCTCCTCGAACGCGACGGCGGCGGCGCGGATCGTCAGCCGGCGGCCCGGGGCCTCGATGACCAGGTCGCCGCTGGCCCTCAGGCGCGAGCCGTTGGGGCCGAACTCGAACAGGCCGCCGGCGCGGGTCTCCAGCCGCGCCAGGGCGTCGACGCTGTCCAGGGTCAGCACCTGGCCGCCCGGGGTCCGCACGGTGAAGGCGCGCGCCCCGGCCGTCCCCGCACCGCGCGGTCCCGGCGCGGTGCGTTCGCCATAGAGGCCGCCCAGGACCACGCCGCGCGCCGGATCGCCGTCCGGGAACAGCACCAGCACGTCGTCCTCCGGCTCCGGCAGGATGGCGACGCCCTTCTCGGCGCCCGCGCCCAGCAGCAGCACCGACATCCAGCCGGTCTCGACATCGCCCAGCACCGGCAGCTTGACCCGGACCCGCGCCAGGCCGTCGGGATCGTCGGCGTCGGTCACCTTGCCCAGAGTGAAGGCCGGCGTGCGTGGCCTGTCGGGCCGGGCCGGCGGTTCGGTCGAGATCTCGACCACGTAGCCGCGGGCTTCCTCGAAGCGATGCAGGGCCCGCGTCACCACGCAGCGGCCGTCGACCAGGTCGCCCAGGCCTTCCAGGTTCACTGGCCGCCCCGGGCGCAGATGGGTGTCGCCCTCGACCACCGCGTCCAGCAGCACCGCGCGCGCCACCGCCCGGTCGAGATCGGCCTGGGCCAGGCTCTCGGCCTCGGCGGCGTCGGCCGCCAGGCGGTTGAACAGGGTCCGTCCGCCCAGGTCCGGGAAGGCCGTCAGCCCGCCGTCGCGCAGTTCCTCGGCGTCCTGCCGCGCCAGGCCCGCCCGGGCGTTGGCCGCGACCGCCCGCGACGGGTCCCACGACTGGGCGCTGGTCCAGGGGCGCAGCGAGTCCGCCCCCGCCGAGGCCCGCGCCTCGATGATCTCGCGCCGCATCCGCAGCGGAATCGGCTCGCCCTCGCCCGCCAGGCTGATCAGCCGCAGGTCGGTCCCCTCCACCACCAGATAGAGGCCCGCGTCCCGCGCCAGGTCGACCACCAGGTCGAAGTCGTTCTGGTCGTGCTGGACGATCAGGGCGCGGGTCGGCGGATGCTCGGCGCACTGGAACCCCAGGCCCAGGTCGCCCGCCATCTGGCCCGCGACGTCGGCCACCGTCTGGTCGGTCAGGGCCCGGGCGCGCTGGCGCAGCCGCGCCCGGTGCAGCTTGTCCAGCGCCCGCAGCCGCACGATCCGGCCCTGGTCGGCGTCGTTCTGGTACTCGACGGCGGTAATCTCGCCGTCGAACAGATCGCCCGAGCCGTCGACCGAAAAGGCCAGGCCCGCACCCAGCCGCAACCCTCTCAGGGCGTCGGCGGGCGGCTCGGCGAAGACCAGTTCGGCCATGGCCGGCGCATTGAGCGCCTGGCGCACGAAGGCCGAGACCGCGTAACGGCCCAGGGCCGGGTCCAGGGGCGATCCGTCCAGGCGCGCCCGCAACGGGCGGTTGGCGAAGATCGAGGTCATGCCCGCGCCTCCAGAAGGATCGCCAGCGAAGGCAGCACGATCGTCGTGCCCTCCGGGATGTTCAGGGGGTCGTCAACGCCGTTGTAGGTGGCGATCTCGGGCCACAGGCCCGGATCACCGTAGCCGTCGTCGGCCATCTGATCGAGCCGCTTCAAGGGCAGGCCTTCGCTGTCGACCGGCATGTCGACGGCCGGGTATTGATCGATGGACCCGCTTTCCAGGTCGAACGGCGACTCGAACTGCGGCGTCACCGGGCGGGCGGGCGCCGGGCGCGGCTCGGAATCCTCGACGCGGCGGAGGCGCAGGCTGAGCCACGACCGGCGCGGCGCCCCGTCGGCGTTGAACCGCTCAAGCCGTTCGGCCACGTGCAGCACGACGCTGGGGATATTCCAGGACTTGCCCCAGATGAACCGCACCGTGGGCGGGGCCGAGAAGCCGTCGGCGGCGATGGCGTTCTCCGTCAGGTCCCAGAGCGGACGGGTCAGGGCGCGGACATCGTCGTCCGCGGCCGGACCCTGGCCGTCTTCTGGCGCGGTCGACGGCCGGCCTTCCCGGGCGATCTCGACGTCGAACAACAGGTTCAGGTCGTATTCGGTGACGCCGCCGCCGGTGGCGATCAACGGGTCCTCGGACCGCGCCACGCCGGTCAGGAAGCCGCCGCCGGCCACCCGCGTCCGCACGCCGGCGGTGCGCCGGGCTTCCAGGCTCTCGGGATTGAGCAGGCACGAAAGCCGCTCGCCCGACCGCTCCAGCAGGAAGGCTACACGCTCCATCGCCCTTCCTCCTGTTCACGAGCCAGTTGATCCCACCGGGGTTGCGGAGCCTCGACGCCGGTCGGCGCGGCGAAGGTCGGCGGCGGAAGCGCGGGCCAGCGATCGTCGGACGGGAGGTCGGCAAACGGGCGCGAGGCGGCGCGCGAGCTGGACGGACGAGGCCCCGCATAGACCGGCCGCCTGTCGTGGGGCGGATCGGCCGGCGTGGCGTTAGAGACCTGACGGCTCGCCCGGGCGACGGCGCGATGGACGTCCCGGTCTTCGCCACGGCTCGGCGGCGCATCCCGCTCTACGGACGGCTCGCGAAGTGGAAAGTCCGGCGCGGCCCTGCCCTGGGGCTTGATCGCGGACGACTTGAAGGATGGCGCCGGAGGCCTGGGCCTGGGCGTCGACGACGGAGGATCGATCGGCGGCGTCGTCGGCGCGACGGCGGGTTCGGAGGCGGCCGGATGCTCGGCGCGCGGATGCGGCTTGGCCCGCAGCGCCGTCAGCGCCCGAAAGACCGCGTGTCGCGCGGGCGGTGACGGCCGGGCGCGCCAGACCCGTTTCGGCGCGGCGGTTCGACGATCCGAGGCCAGGAACGGAAAGGCCGGGCGAGGCTTGGGCGCGGCGTCGGCGACCACCGGTTCAGGAGCATCCGACGGGTCTTCGACGGGCGGTCCTGGAACCGTCGAAAGCGCGAGGGGGCGTCCCAGCGAGGCGGAGGCCGATTTCGCGAAGAACCAGGATTTCCGACGCGGGACGCCACGTCGCGCGGCGACGTCGTCCGTGAACGCCTCCGGCCGGTCGTGTCGGCGGATTTCCGAACCCGGCAGCGCGGCCATGCGATCGACCGACGGCGGTTCGGTCGGACGTCCAGGCCCGGCCTTCGCCAGCTCCCGCGTCGGCTCAGGTGTCGCCGTTCGCGACACCGGCGCCTGGGACCAGACGGTCTCGTGTGAAGAGACAATCGACCGGGCCGCGGGCGCCTCCGGATCGGCTGTCGCGACCGGGGACAGCCTTTCCGGCGTCGTTCGGGACGGCTCGACCAGGCTCAACGGCGACCGGGGTCGGCGCGTCAGCTCGGGTGTCGCCGTGGGACGAACCACCCGTTCGTACGCCGGCGCGACGTTCGTCGCCGCGAACACCGGTCGCGGCCGGCGCCGGCGCTCGGGTTCCGACCGACGCCAGACCTCGCCCGAGCGGTCCCGCAGGTCCGCCAGGCTGGGGACGCCAGGGTCCCTCGCGATCGGTTCGCGCGCCTTCGGGGCCGGCGACGCCTCGGGCGTCAGCGGCCGCAGCGGCGGGCCGTTCGCCCCCACAGGCGCCCCCGCGGGCGGCCAGGCCGTCGGGTCGCTGTTCAGCGACAGCGGCGCCTGACCCGTTTCGGCCAGCTGGGATGTCCGCTCGGCCACGTGCGCCAGCCAATGGGCCGGCGCGCCCGGATAGCGTTCGGCCAGGGCGGCCATCACCGGGTCCGGCGCCGGCGCGGATCGATCCTCGGAGGCGCGCTCCAGGGCCTGGGCCACCGAGCGGGCCAAGGCCGCCATGGCGATCAGCCAACCCGAAAACAGGCGGCGAAGGGCCATGGCTTACGCTCGGGTCAGGGTGTCGAAGGACAGCTTGAGTTCCTCGATCGCGACTTCGCGGCCGAGGGCGTCGAACGACACGCCGCTCCATTCACAGGGCCAGGCGTTGTCGAGGTTCCAACGCAGGACCTCGGCCGTGCCCTTCACGTCCATCATCGCGATCGAGATGTTGCGACGGGGCGTGCCGCCGGCCAGGACCTCCTTGAGCCAGTCCCACAGGGCCGGGGTCTTGGTCAGGCCGTAGCGCAGGGTGACCTCGGCGTACTCGATCGGCCCGGGCAGGGTCCGGACGATCTGGCCGCTGCCGGACTCGCGATAGCGGATGGGATGGATCCGCACGCCCAGGCCGAAGCACTCGGTGAACCGGACATCGCCCATCTCGCGGGACGACAGCATGAAGTTGTAGTTGCGGTAGACGTCGGGCAGAGCGCCAACCTTGGGCGCCGCCGCTGCTTCTTCAGGCTTAGCCATGACGGATCCTCTCTAGGGTTGGGGGTCAGGCGGTCTCGACGGTGGTTCCGACCGCCGTCTGGCCGATGCGGAAGATGACGAATTCGGCCGGCTTCACGGGCGCGATGCCGATGACCACCACCACCTGGCCGGCGTCGACCACCTCGGGCGGGTTGGTCTCGGCGTCGCACTTCACGAAGAAGGCGTCCTCGGGCCGGGCGCCGGCCAGGGCGCCCTGGCGCCACAGCAGGGTCAGGAAAGCGCCGATGTCGCGCTGGATGTCCTTCCACAGCGGGCCGGCGTTGGGTTCGAACACCACCCAGCGGGTGCTGATGGCGATCGACTCCTCGATCATGTTGAACAGCCGCCGGACGTTCAGGTAGCGCCAGTTGCTGGCGCTGGGCGCCAGGGTGCGCGCGCCCCAGACCCGCACGCCCTCGCGGCTGAAGAAGCGGATGCAGTTGATCCCGACCGGATTGAGCACGTCCTGGTCGGCGCGGGACACCATCTGGGTCAGCCCCTGGGCGCCGCGGATCGTGACGTTGGCGGGCGCCTTGTGCACGCCGCGCTCGCTGTCGGTGCGGGCGTAGATGCCGGCCATGTGGCCCGACGGCGGGATCTCCACCGGGTTCTTCGGATCGGGGTCGACCGCATCAAGGCCCGTCAGCCAGGGGAAGTAGCAGGCGCCATAGCCGCTGTCGGAATCCCGGGGGCGCTGGCCGGGCTTCTGGCCCTTGGGCTTGGCCGGCGCGCCCGCATCGCCGGCGGGCGCCGCGGGCGGCGCGGGCCCCTCGGCGGCGCGGGTCAGGACCTCGACGTCATCGACACGAGCCGGGGCGTCCAGGATCGCCACGCGGTCCTTGAGCAGCTCGGCGGCGTCCAGCAGCGCGCCGTGCGACGCCGGATCGGTCCGCCCCGGCGCGGCGATGATGGCGATCTCGTCGATCGCCGCCAGGGCGTCGAGCCCCCGCCCCTTGCCGGAGATGGCCCCGTCGGCCTTGGTGTTGACCACGTAGCAGCGCGAGCCGCCATTGAGGAAGAAGCCGTAGACGGCGTTGGACAGGTGGGTGCCCTTGTCGCCGTCCCGTATGTAGGTTCTCTGGAATTCGCTCCAGTTGTTGATCGCCTTCGCCTCGTCGACGAGGACGTCGGGGTTCGGCGCGGTTCCCACGAACCCGGCGGTCGATGTTCCCACCGCCTCGATCGGGCGTGTTCCAGAGTCGATCTCCTCGACGTAAACGCCGGGGCTCAAATAGGACAGCATGTCAAATCTCCAGCGGTAAACGAAGGATCACGGGACTGTCGGTCTCGACCTCGCTGTCGATCTCGACGCCGCGGGCGCGGACGTTGAGGCGGACGGGCTTGTTCTTGGCGCCCACCGGGCCGCGGAGGCGGAAGCGGCCGAACGCATCGGTCCGGGCGGTGCGGTCCACGCCCTCGACGCGCACCACGGCGTCGGCGACCGGCGTGTCGCCCGGTCCCAGGACCGAGCCCTGCAGGACGCCGAGCTCGCCGGCGTCGACCGTGAGCGGGAAGCGGACGAGCGCCGCCGCGGCGGCCGCACGACGCCGGGCGACCGAGACCATGGCCCGCAGCACGAAGCCCGGGCCCGGCGGCAGGCTCAGGTCGAGGCACAGTTTCAGCGCGTCGCGATCCAGCACCACCTCGGACTCGTCGCGCTCCATCGCCGCGAACAGCAGCCCCATGGCGACGGTCTGCTCGACGATCGGATCGGCGGCGCGCACGGTGACCAGGTAGTCCGCGGCCAAGGTCAGCGGCGGCGAGGCCGCCCGGGGCGTCGCCTGCGGCGCCAGGCCGACCAGACGAAGATCGACCCCTTCCCCGCAGTCGCGATCGCCCAGGGACCGGGCGACGACGGCGCGACCCGGCAGGACCTCTTGGGTCCAGCCGATTAATTCGCGCGTCGTTTCCTCCAGCCCCTCAGGCATGTTTCAGCTCGCTCCCCCGGGTACAACCAATAGGCGTCCACTCATACTAAGACCGAACTTTAACAAATGAAAAGCTCAGATTTCACCGTTTTCTGAATGCGATTTTCTCCAGTTCTTCAAAATCGACCCAGATAATTTGCCGAACCATCTATTGCCGGAATTATAGTAATAGCATCCGAAAGAAGACGCATATGCGCGCCTTGACTTGGCACTTTTTGCCATAGACAACTATTTTTCGACTTATCCTATGAAGGAGATTTGGTGAATTTCGCCGCACATGCGTATTTTAAGCTTGATGAAATTAAAAAGTTCCACGAAAACGAGCACCGAATAATTCAAACCACCGAAACTAGAAATGAACGTAATAGTTGCAGTTTGGGGAAGATTTCGGGCTCGACGGCGACGCCACGTAGGCGCCGCGGATCACTCGCCCACCATCTCGCCCCACCGGGCGCCGACGGCGCGGCCGGCCCGCCCGCGCCAAAGGCGCAAAGCGCCGTAAGAGCGCGTTAACGCGCGCGCTATCTACTCGGCGTTAACTATGATTCGAGAGGACCATCGGATGCTGGCCGAGCCTATCGCGCCCGTCGGCGCGGACCCCATCGCCGCAGGACGGGCGGCGCTGGAAGCGGGCGACGCCGCCGAGGCGGCGCGGCTCTTCCTGACCGTCGCCCGGGCCAAGCCGGCCGACCACGAAAGCCGGTACTGGCTCTACAGCGCCCTGATGGCGGACGGCCAGCCGGACTCGGCCCGGCCGTTCCTGGACGAGGCCCGCGACCTGCACGCGACCTCGCTCTTCCGCGGGATGGGCGTCGACGTCCAGCGCTTCCGGGCGGACAAGGCCTATTGCGGCGATGTGGGGCTGGCGCTCTACAGCCACCAGCAGATGGCCGCGGCCAGCCTGGCCCTGGGCCGCAGCCTCGACTTCGACCAGCTCAGCCTGCAGCACATCGCGTCCTACGGACTGTCCCTGCTGCACCAGGGCCGCACCGACGAAGCCATCAACGTCTTCCAGGTGGCCGCCGACACGTTCCAGAACTCGGTGGTCCACGAGTTCCTGCTCTACGCCCTGTTCCACGCCCCCGATCGCATGCAGCGGGTGGCGGACGAGGCGCGCCGCTGGAGCGACCTCTACGCCGCCCACCTGACGCCGGCCGAGCCGCGCTTCGACAACGACCGCACCGCCGGTCGACGGCTGCGGATCGGCTATGTGGGCCCCAGCTTCACCCGCAACCAGGTGGCCCAGTTCCTGCTGCCGGTGCTGGACGCCCACGACCCGGCCGTCGTGGAGGTCTTCCTCTACTGCGCCGAACCGGCCGAGGAAGGCCCGCTGCCCCAGGGCTGCAAGGTACGCGGTCTCGACGGCATGAGCGACGCCGACGTCGCCGCCCTGATCCGCAAGGACGAGGTCGACATCCTGGTCGACGTCTGGGGCCACACTGCAGGCAGCCGCCTGGGCGTCTTCGCCTATCGTCCGGCGCCGATCCAGGTCGCCTGGATCAACTTCGTCCAGACCACCGGCCTGGCCTGCATGGACTACATCCTCCACGCCGACAGCATGGCGGTCGAGGGTTCGGAGCAATACTACACCGAGGAGATCTGGCGGATCGGCCCGATCGTGGCGCCCAGCCGGCCGTCGCCCGATCGGCTGGACCCGGTCCCCACCCCGGCCCTGAAGAACGGCTACGTCACCTTCGGTTCGTTCAACAATCCGGCCAAGCTGAGCGAGATCACCATCGCCGCCTGGGCGATCATCCTCGGCCAGCGGCCCAACGATCGCCTGGTGCTGAAGTACGCCACCTTCGCCGACCCGGTCCTGCAGCGCGTGACCCAGGCCCGCTTCGCCGCCTACGGCGCGCGGCCCGAACAGCTGGAGTTCCGTGGCCGCACCACCGGCGTCGACTACCTGCGCGAGTTCCAGGACATCGACCTGGCCCTGGACCCCTCGCCCTGCCCCGGCGGCACCACCTCGTGCGACGCCCTGGCCAACGGCGTGCCCCTGCTGACCCAGCTGGGCGAGGACCTCTACGGCCGCATCGGCGTGCCCGTGGTCGAGCCCTGCGGCCTGTCCGAACTGATCGCCGACGGCTGGGACGACTACGTGGCCAAGGCCCTGGCCGTCACCGAGGACTACGAGGCCCTTGACGCCCTGCGCGCCAAGGTGCGCCCGGGCTTCGACGCCTCGCCCTACTGCGACGACGTCGGCTTCACCCGCAATCTGGAAACGACCTTCCGCCAGATGTTCGATCGCTGGCTGGCGGCGGAGTGAGCGTGATGTCGGAACGGGTGATCGAGGTCGGATGCGACCTGCGCGACGGGACGATCGTCCCCCGGATGGAGCACGCCGAGATCGTCGACCGGGTGATGGGCCAGGGCCAGTTGCTCGTGCTCAAGGGGGTCTTCCCCTACGACCAGGTCTCCGACCTGCGCGCGGCCATCGCCGCCTGGGGACGCGAGACGCCGCCGGCCGAGATCGACGACTTCGCCGGCAACTATCACCGCCGCCGCTGCATGATCTCGCGCCTGCAGCAGGCGCCGCACGTCTTCCACGACTACAATTTCAACGACCTGTCCGCGGCGCCGCCGGCGCTCGAGCTTCGGCTGCGCAACCTCTTCGAACCCCTGCGCGGGCTCTACAACGCCCTGACCGGCGCCGGCGTCGAGTTCGAGATCCCCGCGTCGGGTCCCTACGTCCATCCGCAGCTGATCCAGTATCCGGCCGGCGGCGGCTTCTTCGCCCGCCACTGGCACAACCTGCTGCCCCAGCAGCTGGGCTTCATCGTCTCGCTGTCGCAGCGCGGGCGCGATTTCCGCAACGGCGGCACGTGCTTCGAGATCGAGGGCGAGGTGATCGACATGGAGACCCGCCAGGACGCCGGCGACATCCTGATCTGGCGCTACGACCACCATCACTGGGTCAGCCAGTCCGACCTTCGCGACAAGTTCGACTGGGACAGCGAAGCCGGACGTTGGGTGGCGACCTTCGCCTATTTCGATCCACGCGGGTGAGACGGCTGAAATGACCATCGACTTGAAGGCCAGCAAGTACCGTTGCCCCACCTGCGGCGGCGCGGATTTCGTGACCAGCGTCACCCAATGGCGCTGCACGGGCTGCGGCCAGACCTACGCCTGCGTCTACGGCATGCCCAAGCTGTTCAACGAAGAACGGCTGGGCGCCCAGGACCGCAAGCTGCGCGACACCTTCTACGACGGCCTGTTCGGCCGCCTGTACCAGGTGACGATGCCGGCGATCGTGATGCCGGTCCGCCCCCTCTCCCTATCCGGTCCCTATTGGATCGCCTACGGCGCGGTCTGGATCGCCCTGCTGGGTCTGGTGATCGGGCTGGTGGCCGCCCTGGCGTCCGGCGCGCTGGTGGCGGCGCTGATCCTGGCCGTTCCGCTGGTACTCGCCGGCCTGGTCCTCAATCGGCAGCGCTACCTGCTGCACCTGCTGTGGACCGCCGCGCCGGTCTGGCTGTCGCTGTCGCGCCGCCCCTACACCCCGCCCGAGACCTTCGCCGCCGTCCACGAGCGCGTGCTGGCGCCGCTGCGGACGGCCGGTCGCCGCCTGCAGGTGCTCGACGTCTCCACCGGCTCGTGCAACTCGCTCTACAAGCACGGCTGGATGTCGCTGGACGCCGACTACACCGCCATCGACCTGTCCGAGACCATGCTCAAGCAGGGCAGCGAGATGATGAGCAAGGCCGGCGTGGCGGTCGATCTGGTGCTGGGCGACGCGATGGCGCTGCCGTTCCAGGACGACCGCTTCGACGTGGTGCTGAGCTACGGCGCGGTGAACGGCCTGACCGATCCGGTCAAGGCGATCGCCGAGATGGCCCGCGTGGCCAAGCCCGGCGGCGTGCTGCTGTTCCTGGACGAGCAGATGTACGACGCGGCGACGCCCCTGGACCGGGCCTATTTCCACAAGGTGCTGTCCAGCCACAACATCATCCACCGTTGTCCGGTGGAGAGCCTGCCGGCCAGCCTGACCGACGTGCGGGTCTCGCAGATCTATCAGTTCTACTACATCTGCACGGCCCGTAAGGCGGGGTGATCCCGCCCTACGGCTTCAGATGGACGAACATCGCGCCGCCGGCCACGAAGTGGCGCTGGACGCGCGAGCCGTAGGCGGCGATGGCCCGGTCGGCGACTTTGCGCGGCCCGTCGCCGTGCGGCCAATGGTAGTCGTCGAAGATCACCCAGCCGTCGGGCGCCACCAGGGGGCTCCACAGCGCGAAGTCCTCGGCCACGGCCGCCTCGTCGTGGTTGCCGTCCAGGTGCAGCACGGCGATCGACCCGGCCAGGGTCGTCGATCCGAACTCGGGCGAGGTCACCGCGCGATCCTCGACATAGCGCCGATGGGCGTCGGCCGAGGTCATGGGCAGGTAGTTGAAGTCGCCCGCCGAGCAGCCCAGCATGGCCAGCAGGAAGCCCGTGCGGACGAGGTTCCAGTCCCAGCCGCCGGAGGCCTCCTGGATCAGCACCGGGGCGTCGGTCTGGACCGACAGGCCCAGGTCCCACGGATCGACGCACAGGGTCGCGCCCACGCCGCAATAGGCGCCCACGCGGTTGAAGACGTAGCTGCTCTTGCCGAACAGGGCGCCGATCTCGACGATGTCGCCCTTGGGCGCCAGGGGCACGACGCCGCAGATCGCCAGGATCTTCTCGCGCGAGCATTCGCCGTGGATGGTCTCGGCCTGGGCCAGGATCCCGCCCACCAGTTCGGCCGGCAGCGACGAGGGGACGCCGGCGATGGCCGCGATGGTCTCCAGGCCCGCCCGACCGTCGGCCAGGGCGGCGCTCACGCGGTCCATCTGGCGCTTGAAGGGACCCGGCCCCATCAGCCGCACGCCCGGCAGGCGCTCCGGCAGAGCCTGTTCGAACAGGTGGAAGGTGGCGGCGTGCGGCGTGAAGACGTCGGTGACCCCTTCGCGGGCGACCAGGGCCGCCAGGGCGTCGAAGAAGTCGGGCGCGCCGATGAACGGCAGCCGCCCCCAGGCGTCGAAGGCGCCGGCGTTGGGGTCCTGCTCCAGCGACGACGCCCCGACGACGCGGCGACCCCACTGGTGGGCTTCGCGGGCGAACTTGGCGGCCGCCTCGAGGGCCGAGGGGAAGACGAGGATGGTCATGCGTCCTCCAGGACGGAACAGCCGACACCGGTCTGGCCGAAGCCGTCGCCGTTGTGGAACATGATCTTGCGGCCGTCGGCGACGACCACGCTGGGATACGACATCGTGGCGCTGTTC
>Ga0209758_1000468_pt1 | contig 66625 bp, 68 predicted proteins | sample AraplaMF_Col_mMF_FD_184258 | JGI IMG/M metagenome (GOLD analysis project Ga0209758, IMG submission 184258) | Arabidopsis root microbial communities from the University of North Carolina, USA - plate scrape MF_Col_mMF (SPAdes) (version 2) | ecosystem: Host-associated > Plants > Roots > Endosphere... | reverse complement strand
TACCACGATGCGGTCGTGGCGGAATTGGTAGACGCGCAGCGTTGAGGTCGCTGTGGGGCAACCCGTGGAAGTTCGAGTCTTCTCGACCGCACCAAAGAAACCCGCTTCGGCGGGTTTTTTCTTTTTTGGCCAAAGGTTTAGTTCTCCGGTCCTGATGGCCTCGCCGCAAGAAGTGGCGCGCGGCAGCCCTTTCCCGCCGATATCGCCCCTGGTGGATATCACAGCAAAGCCAGCCGGCACTTGCTGCAATTCTGGTGCGCAATCTGCCGCTTGACTTCCATCTGGAATTGAGAACATAGATGGAACGCTTAGGGGTTCAGGGGTGTTCCTTTCATGAAAATTATTTCGATCGGCAACTTTTGACGTTTCGCTAGAAGAACTAGCTTCCGCTGATGCCGGTTCCTGCGTGAGGTAACTCACGCTCGCTGGCAATCCAGCCTTTCTCATACATTCGAACGCAAGCCGGACATTTCGGCTTGGCGCTTATTTCGCTTTGCCCGCGCATTTGCATGGCGCTATCCATGGGGGACCGCATGACATCGGAAGATCGCTATAAATACGTCAAGGGCGGCGTAGCACTCGCGATTCTCGGAACCCTCGTTATCGGCCTTTACATCGACTCGCTGTATCGCGGCGATACCGAGACGGCGGCCTACAAGACGGTCGATGACTGCCTTAAGGACAACAAGTTCGGTCCTGACGACTGCAAAAGCAGCTTCGCGATCGCTCGCGATGAACATCTGAAAAGCTCCCCCTCCTACGATAAACGCGAGGATTGCGAGGAGGAATTCGGCGACGGCCGTTGTGAGCAGACCTCTTCGGTCCATGCGTCCGGAGGAGGACATTTCAGCCCTTATCTCGGCGGGTATCTCGTTGGTCAGCCCGATAAGAAGGTCAATGGCGTCTACTATCCGGCTGTGCCCGCATCGGCGTTGTACGAGAGCCGCCACGTTCCAGGTTTCGTGGACGCTCGGGGCATTCTGGTGACCAACAAGGCTGGCGGCTTCAAGATGGCCTATCAATCCGCCGCTCACTATAAGCCTGCGGCCCCCACGACGACGCTCGCCCGCTCCGGTTTTGGCGCGCGCCACTTTGCTGCGTCCTGAGGGCTCAAGATGAAGCGCATCGCGACCGGCGAGAGACCTGACTGGGTGCGGAAACTCGAAGACCTCGATTTCACCATCCACCACATGTATGGCGAACTCTATTGGGATGAGCGCAATGCCTACCAATTCACGCTCGCTGAGATCGAGGATGGTCTCGAGGATCCGACCAACGAGATTCTGCAGCTCTGCTACAAAGCAGTCGATCGCATTTGCGCCGATCCCGCATTGATGACGCGCATGGCGATCCCGGCCGAGTTCCACGCCGCCGTCAGCAGATCCTGGAAATGGTCCGATCGTGATATCTACGGCCGCTTCGACCTGCGTTACGATGGCAAGCGTCCGGCAAAACTCTTCGAATTCAATGCCGATACGCCGACGTCACTCTTCGAAAGCGCTGTCATCCAGTGGGAATGGCTCCAAGACATGAAGCGTCTTGGCCGGTTGAGCGCCGATGCCGACCAGTTCAATTCGATCCACGAGAAGCTCATCGGCGCTTTCCAGTATTTCAAGAATGCCAGCGACAGCGGCGTCTTCCATTTCGGCTGCATCACCGACAATGAGGAAGACTATCTGACGACCAAATATCTCGCCGACGTTGCCTTCCAGGCGGGCTTCGAAGTTGTGGTGCTCGATATGGAAGAGATTGGCATCGATCCCGAGAACTGGTTCACCGATCTCGAAGACCGCCGGATGGAGAATCTCTTCAAGCTCTACCCGCTGGAATTCATGGTGCACGAGGAGTTTGGCGCACATCTCATCTCCACGCCCACAAAGATCCACGAGCCGCTGTGGAAGATGACGCTGTCGAACAAGGGCCTCCTCGCCGTCCTCTGGGAAATGGCGCCCAACCATCCGAACCTGCTGCCCGCCTATTTCGCCGACGATCCGCAGGCGCTGCGTCTGGAAAACGCCGTCAGAAAACCGCTCCTGTCGCGCGAAGGCGCAAATGTCACGCTGACGTCGGGGGAAACGATAATCGCGGTGGATGGCGAATATGGCGCAGAGGGCTACATTGTGCAGGAAACTTGCCTGCTCCCGCAGTTCGGCGAGGATTATGCCGTGATCGGCTCCTGGGTCGTCGCCGGCGAAGCCTGCGGCATCTGCATCCGCGAGGACAAATCGCCTATTACCCAGAACCTCTCCCGTTTCGTCCCGCATTTCATCATGGATTGAGATGACGGTGGCTGCATCTCCAGGATGGCTGACCGCCACAAAGAGCGATTGAATCGCTCTTCGCCCAAGTCCATATAGAAGCCCGCGCCCGCCCTCTTCATTTTTGCGGATTGCGCCAAGGACTGCCATGCTACGCACCGATCTCGATTTTTCCATGCTCCCGAAACTCGGCTCACGCCCCGTACGCTGGCGCATCTCAGACGGGCTCGTTCCCTATGAGGAAGCGGTGGAGACGATGGAGCGGGAAGTCGCAGTGATTTCCGAAGGCGGGGACGAGCTCGTCTGGCTGCTGGAACATCCGCCGCTTTATACAGCCGGTACCAGCGCCGACGCGAAGGATCTCGTCCAGCCGGATCGTTTTCCGGTCTTCGCCACCGGACGTGGCGGCGAATACACCTATCATGGCCCCGGCCAGCGCGTTGCCTATGTCATGCTCGATCTCAAGCGCCGCAGGCAGGATGTGCGCGCCTTCGTGGCAGCGCTCGAAGAGGTCATCATCCGCACGCTCGATTCGATGAATATCCGCGGCGAACGCCGCGAGGATCGTGTGGGCGTCTGGGTCCGACGGCCGGAGAGACCCTTGCTGCCTGACGGCACCATGGCGGAAGACAAGATCGCGGCACTCGGCATCCGTCTTCGCAAATGGGTGACCTTCCACGGACTGTCGTTGAACGTCGATCCCGATCTCGATCATTTCGGCGGCATCGTGCCCTGCGGCATCTCGGCCTATGGCGTCACCAGCCTCGTCGATCTCGGCCTGCTCGTGACGATGGTCGATGCCGACATCCGCCTGCGCGCCGCCTTCGAAGAGATATTCGGCGAAACCGTGAACGATACAGCACTCTGTCCCTGATTGCCGTCCTTGATTGCCCGGGCTTCCTGTGGTTGATGACATCATCCGCAAGAAGCAGCCGTCATGTCCGAATCTCCCTCCACCCAGAATCCCCTCCAGGGCATGGCCATCATGGCTGGCGCCATGGCCATCCTGCCGACGATGGATGCGATCGCCAAATATATGGCGACCTTTGAGGGCATGTCGCCCGGGCAGGTAACCTTCTACCGCTTCTTCTTCCAGCTCGTCTGTACCCTGCCGATCCTTTTCGCCATGTTCGGTAAGCGGGCTCTGTCGGCCAAGCGCCCGTGGATGAACCTGCTTCGCGGCGCGCTGCATGGTGCGGCAAGCCTGCTCTTCTTCGTCGCCGTCAAATACATGCCGCTCGCCGATGTCTTCGCCATCTATTTCGTCGAGCCCTTCATGCTGACGGCCCTTTCGGCGCTCTTCCTCGGCGACAAGGTCGGCTGGCGGCGCTGGACGGCAATCGTCGTCGGTTTCGGCGGCGCCATGATCGTCATCCAGCCGAGCTACGAGATTTTCGGCCTGAAGGCGCTGCTGCCGGTCTTCTGCGCCTTCCTCTTCTCGCTCTATCTCTTCCTCAACCGCGCCATCGGCGAGGCAGATTCGCCGCTCACGATGCAGACCATGTCCGGTATTGGCGGTACGATCTTCATGGCGGGCGCAATGTTTGTCGGAAACAGCTTCGGCAATGCCGACTTCACTCCCTCCCTGCCGGCCTCCTGGCTCGGCCTCGTCCTGCTGCTGATCCTCGGCACGATTTCGGGCTATGCGCACATGCTGGTTGTTAAGGCTTTCCGGCTCGCGCCACTGTCGCTGCTGGCACCCTTCCAATATTTCGAGATCATTTCGGCGACCGTGCTCGGTTACGCCCTCTTCGGTGATTTTCCGAATTTTTCCAAATGGATAGGCATCGCAATTATCGTTGCATCGGGGCTCTTCATCATCTGGCGCGAGCGCGTGCAGGCGCGATCATTAAAATCCGCGTGAAATCCCCAAGCTGCAGTTAACCCTTCTTCTTGAGGGATCTTCAATTCGGCACCGATAAAACCATTTCCGGCTTCATGATGAAGTCTGGAGATAAAACATGAGTGAGTTCCGTCTCGCTTTTCCGGCGTGTGTCATCGCCGGGAAGCATCGGCTGACGGCCGAAGACATTGTGCTTTTGCGCAAACACACCTTCCCGGAGGGAATCCGGACTTCCGATCATGTCGTAGTGTTGTTGGCGCTCAATAATTCCTGCCCCGAAAAATGCCCCGAGTGGAACACGTTTTTCATCGAACAGCTGGCAGGCTTCATCGTCGATTACACCTATCCGCAGGGCTCGCTGGACGAGATCAATGTCGCATGGATCATGCGCATGTTCACGACCGACGGCGTCGTCAATTCCGCCCTCGAGCTGGAGCTCATCCTGCATGTCATGGAGCTCAGCGCCCACGTACCCGATGAGCTGCGCGCCCTGGCGCTCGATCAGCTCCGTCTGGCGCTCTCAGAGGATCTCGGCGGTTACAAGCTGACCCGCGCCACCGACCGCAAAAGCATCACGCGGCAGGATGTGGATTACCTGATGCGTGTTTTGAGAAACGTCAGCGACGGCGGCGTCATCGGCGTGTCGCCGGTCGAATATGGCGTGCTGCAGCGCATTGATGCGGTAACCCAGCCTGGCGCCAATCATCAGCGCTGGGGCGAGATCATGGCCGCGGTCGAACTCAGGGACTATGCCCAGCCGAGGCGGAGCCGCTGGCTTCGTATTATCGATGAAGAGCCGGTTGCCGCTGCCGCAGTTGCCTGATCTGCCGGTGATTTCTCAGCCCGATTGTGCGTTCCGGCTTTTTATGCGTAAAACTCCGGAGCGCATTTCCTGGGTGGAGACTCGATGTTCAAGAAGATCCTGATCGCGAATCGCGGCGAGATTGCCTGCCGCGTGATCAAAACCGCTCGCCGCATGGGCATTGCCACCGTTGCGGTCTATTCGGATGCGGATCGGGATGCCCTGCATGTCGAAATGGCCAATGAGGCTGTCCATATCGGCCCTGCCCCGGCAGCCGAAAGCTATCTCGTCGCCGACAAGATCATCGCCGCCTGCAAGGAAACCGGTGCTGAAGCCGTGCATCCCGGCTACGGCTTCCTGTCCGAGCGCGCTTCATTCTGCGAGGCCTTGGAAAAGCAGGGCATCGTCTTCGTCGGTCCGAAGCCCAAGGCCATCATGGCGATGGGCGACAAGATCGAATCGAAGAAATTCGCGAATGCGGCAAAAGTCTCCACGGTGCCGGGCTATCTCGGCGTGATCGAGGATGCGGCGCATGCCGAAAAGATCGCCGGCGAGATCGGCTATCCCGTGATGATCAAGGCGTCGGCTGGCGGCGGCGGCAAGGGCATGCGCATTGCCTGGAACCAGGCAGAAGTGCGAGATGGTTTCGACCGCGCCCGTTCGGAAGCCAAGAGTTCCTTCGGCGATGATCGCGTCTTCATCGAAAAATACGTCGTCGATCCGCGCCATATCGAAATCCAGGTTCTGGCGGATGCGCATGGCAACGTCGTCTATCTCGGCGAGCGTGAATGCTCCATCCAGCGCCGGAACCAGAAGGTCGCCGAAGAAGCGCCCTCGCCCTTCCTCGACGAGAAGACCCGCGCTGCTATGGGCGAGCAGTCTGTGGCGCTGGCCAAGGCCGTCGATTACCAGAGCGCCGGCACGGTGGAATTCATCGTCGACCGCGACCGCAATTTCTATTTCCTCGAAATGAATACCCGTCTGCAGGTCGAGCATCCTGTGACGGAGCTGGTGACCGGCATCGATCTCGTCGAGCAGATGATCCGCGTTGCTGCCGGGGAAAAGCTGCCCTTCGCGCAGAAGGATATCAAGCTCAACGGCTGGGCGGTGGAAAGCCGCCTCTATGCCGAAGATCCCTACCGCAACTTCCTGCCCTCGATCGGTCGCCTGACGCGCTACCGCCCGCCGGCGGAAGGCCGCACCGGCGACGTCGTCATACGCAACGATACCGGCGTTTTCGAAGGCGCTGAAATCTCCATGTACTACGACCCGATGATCGCCAAGCTCTGCACCTGGGCGCCGAGCCGCCTGCAGGCGGTTGAAGCCATGGGACAGGCGCTGGATGCTTTCGTGGTTGACGGCATCGAGCACAATGTTCCCTTCCTCGCGGCCCTCATGAAACATCCGCGCTGGCGCGAAGGCCGCCTCTCCACCGGCTTCATTGCCGAGGAATATCCTGATGGTTTTGCGCCGATGGCGCCAGATGCGGCGGAAGAGGCAGCCCTTGCCGCCATCGCGCTTTCCGTTTCCCTGATCGAGGCCGGGCGCCGCGAAGGTTTTGCCGATCGTCTGCGGCAGGTAAGCGGCCCGTTGCGCGAAGAATGGGTCGTCAAGCTCGGCGGAAATTACGTGCCGGTGAAACTGGTCGATGGCCTCGTCACCATCCCCTTCGAGATGGAAATGGAGGTTGCCGGCCGCACCGAAACCGTTGTCACCGATTGGCGACCGGGCGACCCGGTCTGGCATGGCAGGATTGCCAGCCGCCCGGTGACCGCGCAGATCCGACCGATCCTCAATGGCCTGCGCATCGACTGGCAGGGCCTTTCGGTCAAGGCGCGGGTCTTCACGCCCCGCCATGCCGAGCTCGACCGCCTGATGCCGGTCAAGCTGCCGCCGGATACGTCCAAGCTCCTGCTCTGCCCCATGCCGGGCCTCGTCGTCTCGATTGCCGTTGCCGAGGGCCAGGAGGTCAAGGCTGGAGAGACGCTTGCCGTCGTCGAAGCCATGAAGATGGAAAATGTGCTGCGCGCCGAGCGTGATCTCGTCGTCGGCAAGATCAAGGCCGCACCCGGCGAGAGCCTCGCTGTCGATGCCGTCATCATGGAATTCGCCTGAAGCATCGACCACGATTTCCGGATGGCCCTCTAAGCCTTTTTTGTGCTTGAGCCACCCTTGCGGAGCGTGCAAGAGTCCGCCACGCAAATCACAGGAGATCGAAGATGGATGTTCGCGCCGCCGTTGCCGTTCAGGCAGGAAAACCCCTTGAGGTCATGACCGTTCAGCTCGACGGCCCGAAGGCCGGCGAAGTGCTGATCGAGGTCAAGGCGACGGGCATCTGCCACACCGATGATTTCACGCTGTCGGGCGCCGATCCGGAAGGTCTCTTCCCGGCGATCCTTGGCCATGAAGGCGCGGGCATCGTTGTCGATGTCGGCCCCGGCGTCACATCGCTCAAGAAGGGCGATCACGTTATCCCGCTCTACACGCCGGAATGCCGTGAGTGCTATTCCTGCACCTCTCGCAAGACCAATCTCTGCACCTCGATCCGCGCAACCCAGGGCCAGGGCGTCATGCCGGACGGCACCTCGCGCTTCTCGATCGGCAAGGACAAGATCCACCACTATATGGGTTGCTCGACCTTCGCGAACTTCACCGTTCTGCCGGAGATCGCGCTGGCGAAGATCAATCCCGACGCTCCCTTCGACAAGGTCTGCTATATCGGCTGCGGTGTGACGACGGGCATCGGCGCCGTCATCAACACGGCCAAGGTCGAGATCGGCTCGACGGCCATCGTCTTCGGTCTCGGCGGTATCGGCCTCAACGTTCTCCAGGGCCTGCGCCTTGCCGGCGCCGACATGATCATCGGTGTCGATATCAACCCGGACCGTAAGGCATGGGGCGAGAAGTTCGGCATGACGCATTTCGTCAACCCGAAGGAGGTTGGCGATGACATCGTGCCCCATCTCGTCAACATGACGAAGCGCCATGGCGACCTGATCGGCGGCGCCGATTACACCTTCGATTGCACCGGCAACACCAAGGTCATGCGCCAGGCGCTGGAATCCAGCCACCGCGGCTGGGGCAAGTCCATCATCATCGGCGTTGCCGGCGCCGGCCAGGAAATCTCGACGCGTCCCTTCCAGCTCGTCACCGGTCGTAACTGGATGGGTACGGCCTTCGGCGGCGCCCGTGGCCGCACAGACGTGCCGAAGATCGTCGACTGGTACATGGAGGGCAAGATCCAGATCGATCCGATGATCACCCACACCATGCCGCTCGAAGACATCAACAAGGGCTTCGACCTCATGCACAAGGGTGAAAGCATCCGCGGCGTCGTGGTTTACTAATCGTCCATGGATCTGCTGAAGAACTGGAAATTGAAATTGAGATACGGAAAGCTGAAAACGGCTTTCCGCCATTTCACGGTTATCGCCGACGGGGAAATCGCCGAGGCCAATCCGGATTTCGAGACCACCTTCGGCATGGCCGCCTTCTTTACTATCAAAGCGTGGGCTACCGACGGCGATGAAGCCATGGATATGGTCGTCAGCATAGGAAGACACGTCGGTTTCAATGCCACCGGCCGCATCTATCTTTACTCGACTGATCCGCAGCAGCCTCCGCGGGACAAGCCATTTGCTTACGACTTGGATTTTCACCAATATAAGCGTGGCGACGAAGATGTAGAGGAAGATTCACCTCTACCACATAGCGGCATTCATTGATTTATCTTGCCGAGAGCCGCCGCGCCATCCTTGCGAAATATCTATGAGGGCTCTGCGCTCATGTGTTCCATTATATCTATCTCTACTGGGGTTTTGTATCGATGACTGCGCCTAGCTACACAGTCGATCTCAAGGGTCTCGATGAGCTCTCCGCGCGAGAGCTCTACGACCTCCTGCGGATGCGTGTGGATGTCTTCGTCGTCGAGCAGAACTGCCCCTATCCGGAACTGGACGGCAAGGATATCGACGCCTTGCATCTGCGGCTCATGGAGGGCGGCGAACTGCTCGGCTCGACACGGCTCTTGAAGCCCTACTGTGCGCAAGATCCGGCAAAGGTCGGCCGCGTCGTCGTCTCTCCCGCTCATCGCGGCAAGCGACTTGGCGATGCGCTGATGAGCGAATCGATCGCGGCCTGCGAAAGGCTTTATCCGGCAAATCCGATTGCCCTCTCCGCGCAGGCGCATTTGAGCCGCTTCTATGAATCCTTCGGTTTCGTGAAAACCTCGGAGGAATATCTCGAAGACGGCATTCCCCATATCGATATGGTCCGTCCGCTGGCCACCGAGCCCGCTTGAGGATATCGCCATGATCTATGTCGATGCCGATGCCTGCCCCGTCAAACCCGAAATCCTGAAAGTGGCCGAACGCCTCGGAATGGAAGTGACCTTCGTCGCCAATTCGGGCCTGCGCCCATCCCGCGATCCGATGGTGCGCAACGTCATCGTCTCCAACGCCTTCGACGCTGCCGACAACTGGATTGCCGACAATACCGGCCCGACAGATGTCGTCGTCACGGCCGATGTGCCGCTTGCGGTCCGCTGTGTCGCCAAGGGCTCCTTCGTGACCGGTCCGACGGGCCGTGTCTTCGACGAAACGAATATCGGCATGGCAAGCGCCATGCGCGACCTCGGCGCGCATCTGCGTGAAACCGGTGAGAGCAAGGGCTACAACGCCGTCTTCAGCCCCAAGGACCGGTCGCGTTTTCTCGAAACGTTCGATCGTCTTTGCCGCCGCGCCAAGAACGCCTGACTTCATTCTCCGGGCGCTGGAATCGGGTGGCATGGCAGCTATGCCAATTCCTAGCTTGAAGTCAGCCGTTCCCTCGTCCATATGAAGTGCGACGCAGACGACTGCGGCGCTCGGGCCTGCCCGGGTCGCAAAAGTCGCGGGGACGGCCTCGCTCTTGATATGGAGAGTATGATGGCGTGGTTCCTGCTTTTTCTCGCTGGCCTTTTTGAATGCGGTTGGGCGATCGGTCTGAAATATACCGATGGCTTCACTCGTCCGATGCCGACGATCCTCACGGTCATTTCTATGGTAGTGAGTGTCATCTTGCTCGGTCTTGCCGTCAAAACCCTGCCGATCGGCACTGCCTACGCAATATGGACCGGTATCGGCACGGTCGGCACAGTCCTGCTCGGTGTATGGCTTCTGGGCGATGCGGCAAGCGCCTCGCGCCTGATCTGTATTGCCCTTATTGTTGCAGGCATCGCCGGTCTCAAGTTGACGGCCTGAAGGCAATCATCAGAAATAAACAGGGCCGCGGGAAGAAAACCCGTGGCCCAAACCAATGCCCTCAACCCGAAATTCCTTAACCCTCAAGCCTGGCGGCCGAGGGTTTGATTTTACCCGATCTTCTCAGGAGAGTACCATGCCTGCCAGCTTGGTGGCGAAGGCGCTCTCCCCGCATTTAAGCTGTAATTCGTTTCCTTTGCGGCCTCATCCGCAGTTGCCGGAAGTTTCGCGTCCGGATGGGAAACGATTGATCGATGCATCAACAAGACGTCGTATTCTTGACTATCAGCGAGCACGCTCTCGGCGTTTTTCGACGGGCTGCCTCCAAGGAGGTATGCAATGACAACAGGGACTTCGACAGTATTTCTGGCCGCAACAGCGGCAATCCTGGCCAGCATGTCGGATAGAACCGACGCTCATGAGACAGAGAGCGGCTGGACCTACCCACCTGCCTGTTGCAAGTCTGATCAACTACACCGGGATTGTGATGCCATTCCAACGCTGGATGTCAGGCCAGGGCATCGCGGTTTTTCCGTCTTTCTGCGTGCCGGAGATCATCCGCTTGCCACCAGACCGCATCTCTTTTTCATTCCGTACGGGGGTGAGATTCCGTCCGGAGACGGCCGTTATCACATCTGTCTTCATCCGACGGAAAACGACGTGAACTGCTTTTTTGCGCCTCCTGGCAATATCTAGACAGACGTCCGAATGTGGAAGCGCCTGCTAGGCGCTTCCACATCCAGGCCGAGGGCTAAGACGTCACGCTGATGCGTTTCGGTTATCGACGGACCATGCACCGGCGCCGGCAAAGAACAGGTAGAGGAAGATGAAGCAGAACAGCACCGCGCCGTCGCCCTGGTTGAGAGCCGGGAAGAAGCTGTGCGGCATATGCGCCATGAAATAGGCGATCGCCATTTCGCCCGACAGCAGGAAGGCTACCGGTCGTGTTGCGAAGCCGATGAGAATGAGGATACCGCCAAAGGTTTCCAGCAATGCTGCAATCAGGAATAAGGTGGACAGCGGCCCGTCGCCTTGGGCGGCCGGGAAGCCGAAAAGCTTCATCGTACCGTGCTCGATGAACAGAAGCGCGGTCATGATTCTGAGAGCGGCCAGACCATAGGGGCGGTAGGCAGATAGACGCTCGAAAGTTGACATAAAGACTCTCCTTAAGGGTGTACTGCCGAGCGTTATCGTGTCTCTATCGACGACTGAAGACACAATTTGCTGACAGGCGTTCACAACTTTGACTGTGGATAAACACTTGAATAGGCTATTTTATTCGATCATAGCGGAATGTTGTCGTGCTTCTTCCACGGATTGCTGAGGTCCTTGTTCTTCAACATCTTCAGCCCGCGCGCCAGCCGCCGCCGTGTCGAATGCGGCATGATCACCTCATCGACATAGCCGCGTTCAGCGGCCACGAAAGGTGACAGGAAACGGTCCTCGTACATCTTCGTGTGCGCAGCGATCTTTTCGGGATCGGCGATATCCTTGCGGAATATGATCTCGACAGCACCCTTGGCACCCATGACGGCGATCTGCGCCGTCGGCCAGGCATAGTTCAAATCGCCGCGCAAATGCTTGGATGCCATCACGTCATAAGCACCGCCGAAGGCCTTGCGGGTAATGACCGTCAGCTTCGGAACCGTTGCCTCCGCATAGGCAAAAAGCAGCTTGGCGCCGTGCTTGATGAGCCCGCCATATTCCTGTGCCGTGCCGGGCAGGAAACCCGGTACGTCGACGAAAGTGACGATCGGAATGTTGAAGCAGTCGCAGAAGCGCACGAAGCGCGCCGCCTTGCGCGAGGCGTCGCTGTCGAGCACGCCGGCAAGCACCATCGGCTGATTGGCGACGAAGCCGACCGTCGAACCCTCGATACGCCCGAAACCGCAGACGATATTCTTGGCAAAGCTCGCCTGGATCTCGAAGAAATCCCCCTCGTCCGCCACCTTCTGGATCAGTTCCTTGATGTCGTAGGGCTTGTTCGCATTGGCGGGGATCAGCGTGTCCAGCGAATTGTCCGCGTCCGTCACCGACTGGTACCATTCGATTTCCGGCACCGGCGACGTGTTCGACTGCGGCAGGAAGTCGATGAGCCGTCGCACCTGGCTGAGCGTATCGACATCATTGTCATAGGCGCCGTCGGCGATCGACGAGCGTGTCGTGTGCACGCTGGCACCGCCGAGTTCCTCTGACGTCACGGTCTCGTTGGTGACCGTCTTGACCACATCGGGACCGGTGACGAACATGTAGGACGTGTCGCGCACCATGAAGATGAAGTCCGTCATGGCGGGCGAATAGACGTCGCCGCCGGCGCATGGTCCCATGATGACGGAGATCTGCGGAATGACACCGGAAGCCAGTACGTTACGCTGGAAGACCTCCGCATATCCGCCAAGCGCTGCGACCCCCTCCTGGATGCGCGCGCCGCCCGCATCATAGATGCCGATGATAGGGGCGCGGTTCTTCAGCGCCATATCCTGCACCTTGATGATCTTCTCGGCATGGGCTTCCGAGAGCGAGCCGCCGAAGACGGTGAAATCCTTGGCAAAGACGAAGACGGTCCGGCCGTTGACCGTGCCCCAGCCGGTCACCACGCCGTCGCCGGCGATGCGGCTCTTGTCCATGCCGAAATCGGTGGAGCGGTGCTCCACGAACATGTCGAACTCTTCGAAAGAGCCTTCGTCGAGGAAAAGATCGATGCGCTCGCGCGCCGTCAGCTTGCCGCGCTGGTGCTGCGCGTCGATGCGCTGCTGGCCACCGCCGAGACGGGCAATACCGCGGCGGCGTTCGAGTTCTTCAAGAATATCCTTCATGATTTCCCCTCGCCGCTTGCAACGGCCGATTTTACAGCTCGGGCAATTCCAGCAAAACTGCGCAGCGGTTTTGCATGCGGAATTGCGTTAAAACAAAGAGATAGATCATTCCGGATTCGACGAGAAACGGAAATGATCTATCGCCCGCTAAGTGCGAAGGCGGAGCGCACGCGTGCCGCGATATCTTCCGCAAGAATTTGGTCCGCCAGATCAGGATCTGCGGTCAGGCTGTTGACCTCAAAGGATGTAACTGCAATGACGGATCCGTCCTCCACGGAAGCGGCATCGATACTGACCTTGGCGACGTTGCGGTCCTTCTGGAAGCCGAGACCCTTTGTGACAGAAACGATGCGAATCGTCAGCACCACGCGCGGCAGTTCGGTTGTGCGCACCGTTGCACGGATGGCCGCGTTGACGCGATCGTTGATGCCGGAGAGCAGCTCTGCCGACATGGTCGTGCTGGACAGCACCACGGCACTGCGCACGTCATAGACGGGCTTTTCCTGCTTCTTCGGCATAAGGCTGGCACAGGCCGTCAGCGCCACGCAAACAAGCGCCATCAGGCAAATTCTCGACCTCAGCCACGCCATTCCAAATTCCCGCAAATCCCCGTCCGGAGTCGCAGATTTGGTCATAAAGCCCATCAAAGCAATATGATTCAGGCTCTTAGCGCGAAAAAAACATCCGTTGCCGCTTTGAAATCCTCAAAACGCTTGGCCCGGCGCTGCTCGGCTTCTTCGTCGCTTCCCCAATGTTCGATGGTCCAGTCCTCATCGAGATGGGCGAGCGACCAGGCTTCGTCCGGCGTGATCGCGGTCTCGGCAATGGCAAGCGCCAGCAGCGCCGAACCGGTGATCGTCGTCATCGTGTGGAGAGCTGCGAGCTCGAGGGCACTGTCATGCCGGCGCAGTGCAGAGCCGAAGGCGGCGATCGCCTCGCGCGGCTGCTCATGATGCATCACGCCTTCGACAAGGATGAAGCGTGCGCCGAGATCGGCGGCTGCCCAGTCGAGCACCGGATCCCAGCGTGCCATCTGTCGTTCGACCAGCTTTTCCGGACCATCGGCGCGATAGCAGAGCAGATCGCTTGACGAAAAGCGCAGAATATCCTCGAAGACGGCCTGCGTGTCTGTCGCGACACCGTCGATCGCCGTGTTGACGAGGCGCGTTGCCGGCATCAGCGAGGGATCGATGACCTCGCGCTGTGCGTCCCATTCGGCGGCCACGAGCTTTGCCAGCGCTTCGCTCGGCACGGCCAGGATCTGGCGGGCCGGCGTGCGCACGGCCTTGCCGTCGAGCATGATGGCGAAACCGTCCTCATTCGGTTCGACGGAAACAGCCTGATAGAAACGCTTTGGCAGCGGCTTCTTCATCTGGATCTGCGCGCGGCGGATCGGATCGGGATGGCTCAGGTCTTCGGAAAGGTCGTTTAGCAGGTCGCGCATGGGCTCACCTCAGGAAAAATGGCGCAAGATCTCGTCAGGATGATAGGCGATCGCATCGGCGCCGTTGGCGATCAGCTCATCCACGCTGGCATATCCCCAGGCAACGCCGATCGCCTTGGCGCCGGCGGCCTTTGCCATCTGCATATCGTAAATCGCGTCACCAATGACAATGGTGTCGGTCGCGTCAATGCCGGTTTCGTCGCAGCATTCGCTCACCATGGCCGGATGCGGCTTGGAGGGGCAATCGTCGGCGGTGCGTGCAACGACGAAATGCTTGTCGAAGCCGTGCGTCTCCATCACGAGCTTCAGCCCGCGCCGGGACTTGCCGGTCACCGCACCGATCAGCAGATCCTCGCGCCCGGTAAGCGCATCGATCATCTCGCGAATGCCGGGAAAGAGCGGCTCGCGGTAGTCGAGATCCTGACGCACGACCGAAAACAGAGATTTGTAGTGTGCGGTCATGTCGACATCTTCCTGCTCGACATGCGGCTTGCCCTGCATGCGGGCAATGGCGATATCGAGCGTCAGGCCGATGATCGCCTTGGTCTCCTCGAAGCGCGGCTCGGGCTTGCCGAATTTTTCGAAGGTGCGGCGCATGGTTTCATGGATCAGCCCGGCACTGTCGACCAGTGTGCCGTCACAGTCAAAAAGCGCGAGTTTCATTCGTCGTCTCTCTCAGCCCCGGCAAGGTCGAGACCGAGCAGGTTCCATGTCTGTACCATGTGCGGTGGCAGCGGCGCACTGACGCGCAAGCGCCCGCCGGATGGGTGCGGGATATCGATATGGCGTGCGTGCAGATGCAGCTTCTTCTGGATGCCGCCGGGGAAATCCCAGTTTGGATCTTCGTCGTAATATTTCGGATCGCCGATGATCGGGTGGCCGATATGCAGCGCATGGACACGCAGCTGGTGGGTGCGCCCCGTATAGGGCTCCATCTCCAGCCAGGCCAGGTTCTGTGCCGCCGTCTCGCGCACGCGGTAGAAGGAAATCGCGTGATCGGCGCCCTCCTCGCCATGCTTGGCGATGCGCATGCGGTCGCCGTCGGCCGTCGGCTCCTTGACGAGCCAGGTCGAGATCCTGTCCTCGTGCTTGCGTGGCACGCCCTTGACCAGGGCCCAGTAGGTCTTCTTGGTATCGCGCTCGCGGAAGGCAGCCGTCAGCTTCTGCGCGGCACCGCGGGTGCGCGCAATCACGAGCACGCCCGACGTATCGCGGTCGAGGCGGTGAACGAGGCGCGGCTTCTCACCCTTCGGGCTGGTCCAGGCTTCGAGCATCTGGTCGATATGCCGGGCAACACCGGAGCCGCCCTGGACAGCAAGACCGGGTGGCTTGTTGAGCACGATGACCTTCTCGTCCTCGTGCAGCACCATTCGCGAGAGCAGTTCGAAATCGCTCGAATGCTTGAGATCCTTGCCGGCGATCGGTCCGGCCTTCGCCTTGGCATCGACATCGAGCGGCGGTATGCGCACCATCTGACCGGGTTGCACGCGGGCATCCGACTTGACGCGGCCGCCATCGATACGCACCTGGCCGGAGCGCAAGAGCTTTTGCAGCGGGCCGAAGCCGAGACCCGGGTAGTGGATCTTGAACCAGCGGTCGAGCCGCATGCCCGCTTCATCGGGCTCCACCTTGATGTGTTCTATACCTGCCATGGAATTCTTTCGGAAAATATGGGCGCGATCGAAGCCGGCGCCTCTCTTGCCGCTGCCTTTAGAGCATTTTTCGCAAAACGGAAATCGGAATCGAAATCAGATGAGCGCGCGCATCAGGCCGAGGCCGGCCATGACAGCCACCATCGAGAGCCCGACGCTAGCTGCGATATAAATGCCGCCGGCAAAAACCTCGCCGCGCTCGAAGAGCGTGATGGCATCCAGCGAGAAGGCGGAGAAGGTGGTAAAGCCGCCGAGAAAGCCGGTTATCAGCAGCAGCCGCAGTTCCACCGAAGCATTGAAACGGCGCATGATCATCTCGGCAAAGACACCGATAATGAAGCAGCCGACGACGTTGACGATGAGCGTTCCCCAAGGGAAGCCCGGCCCCATGAGCCGCAGAGAGCCGAGGCCGACATAATAGCGCAGAAGCGAACCGATTGCGCCGCCGACCGCGACGAGCAGAGCCTGGAACATGCCTCCGGTTTATTGCGATTCCGCCCTGATTCCAATCGCAGCTGTGGAATTCTTACCATCCGGTAAAATGTGAATGATTTTCTTAAGCCGAATGCGAAGATCGCACAGGTATGACAGGCACATGACACAGGTCGTTTCCATATCCGCGAATACTGCGGCTGTCGCCTTCGAATCCCTGCGGATCCCGCAGCGCGTGGCAACGGGTACGGCCGCGCGCGAGGCTCGGAAGATCGCGGAACGCCAGCTCAATCAGAGCGGCGAAGATCCCGAGGAAGTGACCAACATCATCCAGAATACCGAAATCGCGCTCGATCTCATGACGAAAGGTTATCGCCAGCCGCAGGCCGGCTTGCAGCAGGCCCTGCAGTCCTACGAGGACGTCTGAGATTTAAAGATTGCTGGGAGGAGCAAAGCCCGCGCCCTGTCGCGGGCTTTTTCTTTGCGGGATCAATTGCCCGATCTTACTTGCCTTGGGCCGATAGTACGTTCAGCATCAGATCGACCTTGCCAGCCTTCTCGAAGGTCAGCGTGACGGGCACCTTGTCGCCCTGCTTGAAGGGCGTCTTCACCTTCTGGAACATCAGATGCAGATTGCCGGGCGAAAGCTCCACGGTCTTGCCGGCCGGAATGGCAATACCATCCTTCAGCTGACGCATCTTCATGACATTATCCTGCATGGCCATTTCGTGGATCTGCACTTCGCCTGACGTGGGAGATGTGACCGAAACGAGCCGGTCCTCTGTCGCGCCATTGTTCTTCACGGTGAAGCCGCCGCCGCCAACGGGCTGGCCGGGGAGCATGGCCTTGGCAAACCCGCCTGAAACTTCGAGATCGCCGACCTTCACCGTGTCGCCATCCGATGACATGTCCATGGAGCCCATGTTGCCCATGTCCATGCCCTGCATGTGCTGGTGGTCCTGACCGATGGCCGATCCGGCAAAGCCGCAGGCGCAAAGAAGTGCCGCAAAAGCCGATGTCCTGACAATGTTCATGGAATATCTCCTCGCTCCAGAGCCTTTCCTGACCGGGGTGTTCCGATCCGATCAGGAAAAGGCTCTCGGCTGCCGTTAGCCAATTTCGCCGCCAAATGCAAAAGCCCTTTTGCCGCTGCCGGCCTCGCTATTCCAAAGCCGCGACAAAAATTTGTGCGGTCGCGACATTTTGCTTGCCAAGGCCTGCCACCCCCGGATAATTGCCGTAACCTTGTTGGGAGAAGCCGGTACGCTGATGCCGGTGCCGAAGGAGCAACCGCCCCGGAAACTCTCAGGCAAAAGGACCACAAGGGGCAGACGGAACTCTGGAGAGAGGCGTTCTCGAAACGTCCGCCGAAGGGATAACAATCTCAGGCACAGGGACAGAGGGGGCTCAAGGAGACAAGGCGCAGCCGCGCCTTCAGTTTTGAGCCCGCGCTCGGAATTTCCGGCGCAAACCCCGGAGGCGTCGTTTGGACGATACTGCTGCCCTCAAGAAAACCCCGCTTCACGCGCTGCATCTGTCGCTCGGCGCCCGCATGGTGCCCTTCGCAGGCTACGACATGCCGGTGCAATACCCGGCCGGCGTGATGAAGGAACACCTGCAGACCCGCACCGCCGCCGGTCTTTTCGATGTCTCCCATATGGGCCAGGTCATCATCAAGGCGAAGTCCGGCAAGTACGAGGACGTGGCGCTCGCGCTCGAAAGCCTCGTGCCGGTCGATATTCTCGGCCTTGCCGAGGGACGCCAGCGCTACGGTTTCTTCACGGATGAGAATGGCGGCATCCTCGACGACCTGATGATCACCCATCTCGACGACCATCTCTTCGTCGTCGTCAACGCCGCCTGCAAGGATGAGGACGTCGCGCATCTGCAGAAGCATCTTTCTGACGCCTGCGACATCACCGTGCTCGACCGCGCCCTGATCGCCCTGCAGGGTCCTCGCGCCGTCGAAGCACTTGCCGAACTCTGGGCCGATGTCGCCGCCATGAAATTCATGGACGTGCGCCACTGCCGTCTGCACGACGTTTCCTGTCTCGTCTCGCGTTCGGGCTATTCCGGCGAGGACGGCTTTGAAATCTCCATTCCCGCCGACAAGGCCGTGGATGTCACCAACCGGTTGCTCGAGCATCCCGATGTCGAGCCGATCGGCCTCGGCGCCCGTGACTCGCTGCGCCTTGAAGCCGGCCTCTGCCTCTATGGCAACGATATCGACACGACCACCTCGCCGGTCGAAGCGGCCATCGAATGGGGCATGCAGAAGGCCCGCCGCACCGGTGGCGCCCGCGCCGGCGGTTTCCCGGGTGCCGCGCGCATCCTCGGCGAATTGGACAAGGGCGTTTCCCGCAAGCGCGTCGGCCTGAAGCCGGAGGGCAAGGCGCCGGTGCGCGGCCATGCCAAACTCTATGCCGATGCCGAAGGCAAGGCTGAGATCGGCGAAGTCACCTCGGGTGGTTTCGGCCCTTCCGTCGAAGGCCCCGTCGCCATGGGCTATGTGCCGGTTTCCCACACGGCACCGGGCACGCAGATCTACGCGGAAGTTCGCGGCAAATATCTGCCCATCACCGTTTCCGCCCTTCCCTTCATCACGCCGACCTACAAACGCTGACCCTTATTGCGAGAGGATTTTTCCATGCTGAAATTTACCCAGGAACATGAATGGCTGAAGCTCGAAGGCGATGTCGCGACCGTCGGCATCACCACCTACGCTGTCGAGCAGCTCGGTGACCTCGTTTTTGTGGAACTGCCTGAGGTCGGTGCCACCTTCTCCAAGGATGGCAATGCCGCGACCGTCGAATCCGTCAAGGCGGCTTCGGATGTCTACTGCCCGCTCGATGGCGAGATCGTCGAAGTCAATCCGGCTATTGTTGCCGATCCGTCGCTCGTCAATTCCGATCCGCAGGGTGCTGGCTGGTTCTTCAAGCTCAAGCTCAAGAACCTCTCCGATGCCGATGGCCTGCTCGACGAAGCAGCCTACAAGGAGCTGACTGCGTAATGACGACGCCTACCGAATTCCAGTTCACCGACTACCAGCCCTATGACTTCGCAAACCGTCGTCATATCGGCCCCTCGCCGTCTGAAATGTCGGATATGCTCGGTGTCATCGGCTACAAGAGCCTCGATGCGCTGATCGACGCGACCGTCCCGCCCGCCATCCGCCAGAAGGCGCCGCTCCTCTGGGGCGCGCCGATGACGGAGCGCGAGGCGCTCGACAAGCTGCGCGAAACCGCCAACAAGAACAAGGTTCTGACCTCGTTGATCGGCCAGGGCTATTACGGCACGATCACGCCGCCGGTCATCCAGCGCAACATCCTGGAAAACCCGGCCTGGTACACGGCCTATACGCCCTACCAGCCGGAAATCTCGCAGGGCCGCCTCGAAGCGCTGCTGAACTACCAGACGATGATCTGCGACCTGACCGGCCTTGACGTCGCCAACGCCTCGCTGCTCGATGAAGCCACCGCCGCTGCCGAAGGCATGGCTATGGCAGAGCGAGTCTCCAAGTCGAAGGCCAAGGCATTCTTCGTCGATGCAGACTGCCATCCGCAGACGATCGAACTGATCAAGACCCGTGCCGAGCCACTCGGCTGGTCCGTCATCGTCGGCGACCCCTTCAAGGACCTCGATCCGGTCGATGTCTTCGGCGCGATCTTCCAGTATCCAGGCACGCACGGCCATGTGCGCGATTTCACCGGCCTGATCTCCCGCCTGCACCAGACGGGCGCGATCGCCGTCGTTGCCGCCGACATCCTGTCGCTGACGCTTCTGAAGTCGCCGGGCGAAATGGGCGCCGACATCGCCATCGGTTCCTCGCAGCGTTTCGGCGTTCCGGTTGGCTACGGTGGTCCGCACGCGGCCTACATGTCGGTCAAGGATGCCATCAAGCGCTCCATGCCCGGCCGTCTCGTCGGCGTCTCCGTCGATGCCCGCGGCAACCGCGCCTATCGCCTGTCGCTGCAGACGCGCGAACAGCATATCCGCCGCGAAAAGGCGACGTCGAACATCTGCACCGCGCAGGTTCTGCTCGCCGTCATGGCCTCCATGTACGCCGTCTTCCACGGTCCGAAGGGCATCAAGGCGATCGCCCAGCAGGTCCACCAGAAGGCCGTGCTGATGGCGAAGGGCCTGGAAAAGCTCGGCTATAAGGTCGAGCCGGACACCTTCTTCGACACGATCACCGTCGATGTCGGACATATGCAGGGTCTCATCCTGCGCGCAGCCGTCGCCGAAGGTGTCAACCTGCGCAAGGTCGGTCAGACGAAGATCGGCATGTCGCTCGACGAGCGCACCCGTCCGGCAACGCTGGAAGCCGTCTGGCGCGCCTTCGGCGGCAATTTCCAGATCGCCGATTTCGAGCCGTCCTATCGTCTGCCGAAGGATCTCTTGCGCACCAGCGAATACCTGACGCATCCGATCTTCCACATGAACCGAGCCGAAAGCGAAATGACCCGCTACATCCGCCGGCTCTCCGACCGCGATCTGGCGCTCGACCGCTCGATGATCCCGCTCGGCTCCTGCACGATGAAGCTGAACGCCACGGCCGAAATGCTGCCGATCACCTGGCCCGAATTCTCGGATATCCATCCGTTCGTGCCGGCCGACCAGGCGCTTGGTTATCGCGAAATGATCGATGACCTCACGGAAAAGCTCTGCGCCGTCACCGGCTATGACGCATTCTCCATGCAGCCGAATTCCGGCGCGCAGGGCGAATATGCGGGCCTTCTGACCATCCGCAATTACCACATTGCCAATGGCCAGGGTCACCGCGACGTCTGCCTCATCCCGACCTCGGCGCATGGCACCAACCCGGCCTCGGCCCAGATGGTCGGCATGAAGGTCGTGGTCGTCAAGGTACGTGAAAACGGCGATATCGATCTCGACGATTTCCGCGCCAAGGCAGAAGAACATGCGGCAAACCTTTCCTGCTGCATGATCACCTACCCCTCGACGCATGGCGTGTTCGAGGAAACCGTCAAGGAAATCTGCGATCTCGTGCATCAGCACGGCGGCCAGGTCTATCTCGACGGCGCCAACATGAACGCCATGGTCGGCCTGTCCCGTCCTGGTGACATCGGCTCCGACGTCTCGCATCTCAACCTGCACAAGACCTTCTGCATCCCGCATGGCGGCGGCGGTCCCGGCATGGGCCCGATCGGCGTCAAGTCGCATCTGGCGCCTCACCTGCCCGGCCATCCGGAAACGGACGGTCGTTCGGGCGCGGTTTCCGCAGCAGCCTTTGGCTCGGCGTCCATCCTGCCGATCTCCTGGAGCTACTGCCTGATGATGGGAGGCGAAGGCCTGACGCAGGCAACGAAGGTGGCGATCCTCAACGCCAACTATATCGCTGCCCGCCTGAAGGGCGCTTACGACGTGCTCTACAAGTCGGCTGCCGGCCGCGTGGCGCATGAATGCATCATCGATACGCGCCCGCTGGTCGATAGCTGCGGCGTGACCGTCGATGACGTTGCCAAGCGCCTGATCGACTGCGGCTTCCATGCCCCGACCATGAGCTGGCCGGTTGCCGGCACGCTGATGATCGAGCCGACCGAGTCCGAAACCAAGGCCGAACTCGACCGTTTCTGCGAAGCGATGCTGGCGATCCGTCAGGAGGCCCGCGACATCGAGGAAGGCCGTTCGGACAAGCAGAACAACCCGCTGAAGAACGCCCCGCATACGGTGGAGGACCTCGTCGGCGAATGGGATCGCCCCTATTCGCGTGAACAGGCCTGCTTCCCGCCCGGCGCTTTCCGCGTCGACAAGTACTGGTCGCCGGTCAACCGCGTCGACAACGTCTTCGGCGACCGCAACCTGATCTGCACCTGCCCGCCGGTCGAGGCCTACGCAGAGGCAGCCGAGTAGCGGCCAAGCTAGCTGCCCAAAGCGTAAGCGAAGGGCCGAGCAATCAAAGCCCCTTCCATCATGGGAGGGGCTTTCCTAATTTTGATGGAAATGCGCGAAGGAAGTCACACCATGTCTCAGGATCAAAGCGAAGCAAGAATGCAGGCGCCGTGGTCGAAGCCCGTGCTCGTCGCACTCGAAGAGCCCGGCCAATATGAGACCATCGCCAATACTCAGGCGGCCTCCTGGGCGATGATCGAGGACTGGCCGACGGAAGATGGTGCCGCACTGGATCAGGCGCTGCTGATCTGCGCCGATGTCATCAAGGGCAAGCGCACCGGCGAGGATGCGCGCAAGGCTTTCATCGCCGCCGCAGTCGAAGCTGGCCTCGACATCAAGGCCTGAGCATCGGCGATTGGCAAAGAGCCGCGAGACTGGACGATGCGCGGCTCTGCTTTCCCGGCGATGAGGGCGTTGAGACTTTTTCGGGACTTTTGCCCGCACCGGTGAACCATTTTCGATTCTCTGCGTAATCATTCATGCTGGATGCTTTAAAGACCAGCTGGGAGAAGGGCTGCCTGCCCCTGTACCGGGCGCCCTTCTCCTGTATCCGCCATCTGCGGCAGGTTAACCTTACTGCCTAACCGTCTGTTGAAGCTCCGTTCGCCTGCGGGCGTCGTTTCTGGCATAAAGACACCACGCCCCTCGTAGCTCAACGTCAGAGCAGCTGTCTGGTTTGCAGCCGATCCAGGTTCAATTCCTCGGCAGGGGCACCAGTCTCCCGGCCCCCTGCTCTCTGTCGTTGGCGAAGCGAGGTTTGATGCCTAGAATCGCTCGCCAACCATTTCTTCACTCCTGGCCCACAATGCCTTCGCCGTTTCGGGATTGAGCGCATAGGAGCGTACGCCCTCGGAAATCGGGCTGATCTCGGCGTCTGTCACGTGTGAGACGTGGCAATTCTCGCAATATTTGCCGCCGATCGCGTCTGCCGGGGCGACGAAACCGGCCCACACGGAAGTCGCTGCACCCTGCGGTATTGTCTTCCACTCGAAGCCCGACTTGCCCTCGGCAGCAAGTGCCGCATTGATCTGCGCCAGCATGCCTTCGATCATGCCGGGGTCGAGATGACGGCCGAGCTCAGTCTGGATGCCGCCGGGATGCAATGCCGTTGCGCGGATGCCGCGCTCCTCGAGGCGTCGGTCGAGCTCCACCGCGAAGAGGATATTTGCGGTTTTCGACTGGGCATAGGCCGCCCAGGGCTCATAGGTCTTGCTCTCGAAATTGAGGTCGTCGAGGCTGAAAGGTGCCATGCGATGGCCTGAGGATGCGACGATCACCACACGGCCACCGGATTTGACGAGCGGCGCTATGCGGTTGACCAGCACGAAATGACCGAGATGATTGGTGCCGAACTGTGTTTCGAAACCGTCTGCGGTGTGGCCGAAGGGGGCGGCCATCACGCCGGCATTGGCAATGATGACATCGAATGGGCGGCCATCCGCAACAAGCGCATCGGCGCAGGCTCGTACGCTTGCCAGAGAAGCAAGATCGAGCTCGACGATCTCAAGGCCGCCTCCATCGGCTGCACCGGCGCGCACGACCTCCGTTGCCACCCTTGCCTTTGCGAGATCGCGTGCCGTACCAACGACTTGTGCTCCATGGCCAGCCAGCACGCGCGCGGTTTCCACACCGAGACCGGCCGAAACACCTGTCACCAAAACACGCTTGCCCTTGAGATCGACGCCGGAAAGCACCTCGTCGGTGGTCGATGTCGCGCCAAAAAGTCCACTCATGATTATCTCCTTGATCATGGACGCACCGCTCCGGGCTGGTGGACCATTGCCCGCCGGCCTCTGATGGAATAAAAGGAGGATGCCTCCAGATAAATACGGAGGGACCCTCCGTTTATCAAGGGGACGTCTCGAAAAATGGCCGGAAAAAGTGACGGGCCTGCCGTCCGAAAGCCGCGTGCGGATGCCGAACGCAATCGCCTTCTGTTGATGGAAACGGCAAAGACCGTCTTCGCCGACAAGGGCTCCAGCGCCAGCCTGGAGGAAATCGCCCGCCTCGCCGGCGTTGGCATTGGTACGCTCTATCGCCATTTCCCGACGCGCGATGCGCTGATTTCCGCTGTCTATCGCAACGAGACTGCCCAGCTTGCGGCTGCGGCCGGGAGCTTGTCCGAAACGCATCCGCCGGTCGAAGCGCTTCGCCTTTGGCTGGTCCAGTTCGTCGACTATGTGGTGACCAAGCACGGCATGTCCGAGCTGCTGGATTCGCTCGTAGGAGGCACGTCGCAGCTCTATGCCGATTCCGTTACCCCGATCACCGATGCCGTCAATCTGCTGATCGACAGCGCCACTGAGGCCGGCGAGATCCGCCTCACCATGGACCCGCTCGACCTTCTTCGGGCACTTGCCGGTGGTGCAAGTATCAGCTGCGGCCCGGCCTGGAGGCAAGCGGCCCGCCAGCTCATCGATATCCTGATTGCGGGCATGAGGGCCAATCGCTAAGGCCACGTGCCATTCCGGCACAGCCGTCTAAACACCCTCGCCTTTCGCTAACCGAAGCCGTTCAGCATTCCCTAAATCCTTGCCGATACAACACCCGTGTCCGGAACAGGGAAACGGTCGATGAGCATTTCTGCAATCACGCATACGGCTCTCTCGGGAATGCTGGCGCAGACGAAGCGCGCAGGCGCGATCGCCAACAATGTCGCCAATGCGAGCACGCCGGGCTACGGCCGGCTGAACACGAGCTTCCAGTCTGTTGAACCGACGGGTGTTCAGGCAAGCGTCACCGCGACCAACCAGGACGTGGATTTCGCCACCGAACTGACCGACCTCGTCGAAACCGAACAGAGCTACAAGGCCAATGCCGCGGTCTTCGAAACCGGCGCCGATCTCTGGGACGTGCTGATGAGCATCAAGCGCGATTAACGCGCTCTCCTGCTCTATACGATCGAATAAGCCACCGAACCGAGCGCCACCGCGCCGAAGGCGATCAGCATGTAGCTTGTCGCTCGGCCGACCTTGGCCGTGAAATCGGTCGACAGCCGGTCCCTGGCGAGGCTGACGGCGCCGCTCAGGCAGAACCACCAGAGCAGCGATCCCATGAAGACGCCCGAGACGATCATTGCCGAACTGAACCGGCGCGTCTCCTCCGTCAGGCCGAGGCCGGCAAACAGTGCGCCGAACGAGAGGATCGTTGCCGGATTGGAAATGGTCAGCAGGAAGGTCGAGATGGTCGTGTGCAGGAAATCGGCCGCATTGATCTTTGCCGCCTTGATCTTTCCCTTGTTTTTCAGCCCGCGCCAGCCGAGCCAGAGCAGCATCAGGCCACCCCCAAGCGCCAGCGGCATGGTGGCCATCGACATGGTTTCGGAGAAAACGGCAATCCCGGCGACAGCGACCAGCGCATAGCTTGCATCCCCGAGCGCGGTCCCTAGTCCGCCGGAAAAGCCATACCAGAACCCCTTCTCGAGGCTGCGGTTGATGCAGAGCGTTCCGATCGGCCCGAGCGGCGCAGTGATGATAACACCCAGGAGGGCGCCCTTGAGGAACAGGAGGAGCATTGTCCGCTTCGTTTCTTCTTGGTCGCTTGTCGATCTCGGACAGGCTCGTCAAAATCAAAAGGCCGCCAATTATGGCGGCCATCAGGCAATTTCAATGGAAAACTGTTAATGCTGGGCCGGAACCACGGCATCGCCGCGCGCGGCAAGGGCTGCGAGATCGGCGGGCTTCAGCTCGACAGATTCACCACATCCGCAGGCCGAGGTCTGATTTGGATTCGTAAAGATGAAGCCGGAGCGCAGTGTCGTCGTTTCAAAGCCGAGTTCGGTGCCGAGCAGGTAGAGAACGGCCGAAGGCTCAATCCAGACCCTGGCGCCGTCGCGCTCGATCAGGTCGTCCTTGGCGTTGGGTTCTGTCACCATGTCGATGGTATATTCCATCCCGGCGCAGCCACCCTTCTTGATGCCGACGCGAATGCCTTTGGCATCCGGCCCGCCATTTTCGACGATCGCCTTCACGCGGTCCGCGGCGGCTGTCGTCATGCTCATTACTGCAAAGCCCATGGGCCAAATCTCCTTCCACGACCGGGGTCAAGATCCGGCGCTTCATGAATCAATGTAAGGCGATCACCTTAAGCGATCAATACCACGGTACCGTATCAGTACCAGCCAACCGCGACCTGCGCTTCTTCAGACATGCGGTCCGGCGTCCACGGTGGATCGAAGGTCATGGAAACCTCGACGCCCGAAACACCTTCGACTGCGCCCACGGCATTTTCCACCCAGCCCGGCATTTCGCCGGCAACCGGGCAACCAGGAGCCGTCAGCGTCATCATGATTTTCACCATGCGGTCATCTTCGATATCGATCTTGTAGACGAGGCCGAGCTCAAAGATATCTGCGGGAATTTCCGGGTCGTAGACGGTCTTGAGAGCGCCGATCACGTCCTCGCTGAGCCGCGCCAGTTCCGCTTCCGGAATGCTGGAATGCACGATGCCCTCGCGCACGTCGATCTTTTCTTCATCCAGGCTCATGGCTTCTTCCTCAAGCAAAGAACTTGCGCGCATAGTCGAGCGCATCGGCCAGCGCATCCACTTCGGCGCGGGTATTATACATGCCGAAGGATGCACGGCATGTGGAGGTGACGCCGAAGCGTTTCAAGAGCGGCATGGCGCAATGCGTGCCCGCGCGCACAGCAACACCCTGTCGGTCGATTACCATCGAGACGTCATGGGCGTGGATGCCTGCAAGCTCGAAGGAGAAGATCGCGCCCTTGCCCGGGGCATTGCCGAAGACGCGCAGCGAATTGACCGCCTTCAGCCGCTCTTCCGCATAGGCCGTCAGATCAGCCTCATGGGCTGCGATATTCTCGCGGCCGATCTTGTCCATGTAGTCGAGCGCATACCCGAGCCCGATCGCCTGCACGATCGGCGGGGTGCCGGCTTCGAAGCGATGCGGCGGATCGTTGTAGGTGACGATGTCTTCGCTGACTTCGAAGATCATCTCGCCGCCACCCTGGAACGGCCGCATCTCCTTCAGCCGGTCCTTCTTGCCGTAAAGTACACCGATGCCTGAGGGTCCGTAGAGCTTGTGACCGGTCATGACATACCAGTCGCAATCGATATCCTGCACGTCGACGGGCAGATGCACGGCACCCTGCGAACCGTCGATCAGCACCGGAATGCCGCGCTCATGGGCGATCCGGCAAACTTCCTTGACCGGAACGATCGTGCCGAGCGCATTCGACATATGGGTGATCGCTACGAGCTTGGTCCTGTCGGTCAAGCTCTTTTCGAACTCCTCGATATGGAAGGCGCCCTCGTCGTCGACAGGCACCCAGACGAGCTTGGCGCCCTGCCTCTCCCGAATGAAATGCCAGGGCACGATATTGGAGTGATGCTCCATGATCGTCAGCACGATCTCGTCACCCTCGCCGATCTTGGGCATGCCCCAGCCGTAGGCGACGGTATTGATCGCCTCGGTCGAGTTCTTGGTGAAGACGATATCGTCTACAGAAGGCGCATTCAGGAAGCGGCGAACCTTTTCGCGCGCCGCTTCATAGGCCTCCGTTGCCGCATTGGAAAGGTAATGCAGGCCGCGATGCACATTGGCATATTCATGGCTGTAGGCATGCGAGATCGCGTCGATCACCGCCTGCGGCTTCTGCGCGGAGGCGCCGTTGTCCAGATAGACCAGCGGCTTGCCATGCACCTTCTCCGCAAGGATCGGGAAATCCCTGCGGATGGCTTCGACATCATAGGCGGTTGCCGGTACGATCTTGTCCATGGCGTTTTCCGATCAGGCGTGCTTTTCCAGCCAGGCCGAGATGACGCCTTCCAGCGCTTCGACCAGTGCTTCGTCTTCCAGTTCCTCGACGATCTCGGCAACGAAGGCGTTGACCAGCATGGCGCGCGCCTTGTTCTCCGGGATGCCGCGAGCCATCAGATAGTAGAGATGGTTGTGGTCGATATCGGCAACCGTCGCACCGTGGCCGCACTGAACGTCGTCGGCGAAGATTTCGAGCTCGGGCTTGACCGAGAACTCCGCATCATCGGACATCAAGAGCGTGTTGCAGGCCATCTTGGCATCGGTCTTCTGGGCATCGGGCGCAACCCGGATCATGCCCTGGAACACGCCCTTGGCGCGGTCGAAGACGACGTTGCGGATCACTTCCGTCGAGCCGGTATGCGGCACGTTGTGGCCGAGTACCATCGTCACGTCGGTATGCGTGTCGCCGCCGAGCAGGTTGATGCCGCGCAGCGTCAGATCGGCGCCCTCGCCGCTCACCTTGATGTTCAGCTCCTGGCGCACAAGCTTGCCACCGGCATTGATGACGAAGAGCTTCAGCTTTGCGTCAGGGCCGAGATCGATGCGGATCTGGCCAAGATGCGTATCCTCGGCGCCCTGCTGCTGCAGGATGATCCAGGTCAGCTCCGTGCCCTGCCCGACCGCGATCTCGCTGACATGCGACACAAGCGCGGCATTGTCGGTCACCGACTGATGACGCTCGATGACGACACCCTTCACATTGGCGCCGAAGGCAACCGGCAGGCGGGTATGAACGTCGCCGCCAGCATGGATGAACTGGATTTCCAGCGGCTCTTCAAGCTCGGTGCCCTCGGGCACTTCGACGACATAGCCGTCCTTGACGAAGCTGCCATTGATACGGCCGACAGCATCATCATTGCCAAGCGCGTCGAGGCCGGCAGCGGCAGAACCGTCGATCAGTTTTTCGGAATAGGGAAAAACCTGGAGATCGCCAGCCGAAGCCTTGTTGGCGGCCTTGCCCTGGATGACGGACAGAACCGGAGACCCTTCGACCAGCGGCTCCATCGCTTCCGAACCGGCGTCACCCGCCTGGACCGGAACATTGCGCAAGAGGTTCTTGAGGTCGGTATAGTGCCAGGCCTCGATACGGCGCGTCGGCAGGCCCTGCTTCTTCAGGTCGTCGAGCAGCCGGTCGCGCAGCGCGGTGACAGCGCCATTGCCCGGCAATTCGCCGATCTGCTCGTTGAAGGCTTCGATCAGCGCCGATTCGGCCGCGGTCAGGCGGCTCGTCGTTTGCATATTCATGGACGTCGTCCTTTCCGCCACGCTCAGGCTGCGGCGCCGATGATATCGGCGTAACCGTTGGCTTCCAGCTCATGAGCGAGCGTCTTGTCGCCGGACTTGATGACCTGGCCCTTGTAGAGAACGTGGACCGTATCGGGCACGATGTAATCGAGCAGGCGCTGGTAGTGGGTGATGACGATAACGGCACGGTCGGGCGAGCGCAGCGCGTTGACGCCGTCGGCAACGATCTTCAACGCGTCGATGTCGAGGCCGGAGTCGGTTTCGTCGAGCACGCACAGCTGCGGTTCGAGCAGCGCCATCTGCAGGATCTCGGCGCGCTTCTTTTCACCGCCGGAGAAGCCGACGTTCAGCGGGCGCTTCAGCATGTCGGTGTTGATCTGCAGCTTGGCAGCAGCGTCCTTGACGCGGCGCATGAAATCGGGCGTCGTCAGCTCGTCTTCACCGCGCGCCTTGCGCTGCTCGTTCATCGCAACCTTCAGGAACTGCATGGTGGCGACACCGGGGATTTCGACCGGGTATTGGAAAGCGAGGAAGATGCCCTTGGCCGCACGCTCGGCCGGATCGAGCTCGAGAATGCTCTCGCCATTATAAAGGATGTCGCCCTCGGTCACTTCATAATCTTCACGACCGGACAGCACATAGGAGAGCGTCGACTTGCCGGAGCCGTTCGGGCCCATGATGGCGGCAACTTCGCCAGCCTTCACGGTCAGGTTCAGGCCACGGATGATCTCGGTGCCGTCTTCGGCGATGCGGGCATGAAGGTTCTTGATTTCAAGCATCTTTGGTTCCTGCGTTTTGTCTGCGTAGCTCATCGGAGCCTCGCGTAATTTCTAAGGGCATTGACATGTTGTGCACGGCGCTACCGCCAAAAGAAACGAATGACACGGAAAATGGCGGCCGTTACAAGCGAAAGCCCCTCAAGATCCGGGCTATCCGCAATCATCCCTCCCGTTTTGCCATTTTTTCCATGCGCTGCCGGAGAAACACATAGGGTCGCCCCGGCGGCCTTTCCGTCTCGTATCTTTGCTCGCGGGGGCCTATCTTCGACAGGATCTCCCCGCGCATATTCGTCAGGCGTTCAAGAATTCGCTTCTTGTCCGCCTCGCTCATGTCAGCCGACCGAGCCTTCCAGCGAGATGCTGATCAGCTTCTGTGCCTCGACGGCGAATTCCATCGGCAGTTCCTGCAGGACTTCCTTGACGAAGCCGTTGACGATCAGCGCGATCGCCGCTTCGGTCGGAATGCCACGCTGCAGGCAGTAGAACAGCTGGTCTTCGGAGATCTTCGAGGTGGTTGCCTCATGCTCGAACTGTGCCGTCGAGTTCTTGGCCTCGATATAGGGCACCGTATGAGCACCGCACTTGTCGCCGATCAAGAGCGAGTCGCACTGCGTGAAGTTGCGGGCGTTCGATGCCTTGCGGTGAGCCGAAACCTGGCCGCGATAGGTGTTCTGCGAAACGCCGGCAGCAATGCCCTTGGAGACGATGCGGCTCGACGTGTTCTTGCCGAGATGGATCATCTTGGTGCCGCTGTCGATCTGCTGATGGCCGTTGGAAACGGCGATCGAATAGAACTCGCCTCTGGAGTCATCGCCGCGCAGGATGCAGGACGGATATTTCCAGGTGATGGCCGAACCGGTCTCGACCTGCGTCCAGGAAATCTTCGAACGGTCGCCGCGGCAATCGCCACGCTTGGTGACGAAGTTGTAGATGCCGCCCTTGCCGTCCTTGTCGCCCGGATACCAGTTCTGGACGGTCGAATATTTGATCTCGGCATCGTCGAGCGCAACAAGCTCGACCACGGCGGCATGCAGCTGGTTTTCATCGCGCTGCGGTGCTGTGCAGCCTTCGAGGTAGGAGACGTAGGCGCCTTCCTCGGCGATGATCAGCGTGCGCTCGAACTGGCCGGTATTCTTCTCGTTGATGCGGAAATAGGTGGAAAGCTCCATCGGGCACCGCACGCCTTTCGGCACGAAGACGAAGGAGCCGTCGGTGAAGACAGCCGAGTTCAGCGTTGCATAATAATTGTCGGTCGTCGGAACGACGGAGCCGAGATATTTCTGCACGAGATCCGGATGCTCGCGGATGGCTTCAGAGATCGACATGAAGATCACGCCGGCCTTCTTCAGCTCTTCCTTGAAGGTCGTCACGACCGAGACGGAATCGAACACGGCATCGACGGCGATCTTCGGCCTCTCGACGCCGGCGAGGATCTCCTGTTCCTTCAGCGGAATGCCGAGCTTCTCGTAGACCTTGAGAATTTCAGGATCGACTTCGTCCAGCGACTTCGGGCCTGGCGTGCTCTTCGGCGCCGCGTAGTAGTGGATCGCGTTGAAATCGATCTTCGGATAGTCGACGCGCGCCCAGGTGGGCTCTTCCATCGTCAGCCAGCGCTTGTAGGCTTCGAGACGCCATTCGAGCATCCATTCCGGCTCCTGCTTCTTGGAGGAGATCAACCGGATGATGTCTTCGGAAAGGCCCTTGGGTGCCTTGTCCATTTCGATGACGGTTTCGAAGCCGTATTTGTACTGGTCCACGTCGATCTGGCGGACGCGATCGACTGTTTCCTGGACAGCAGGCATGTCACTCTCCAATCTCGCCGGAGAAAAGGTCCGGCAGCTTGTCAGTGGGGCTATTTTTCTTTGCCCCTGATGTAAGTGGCCAAAAGGGACTTTTCAGCCCTGATGGCAAGTAGAAATTTGCGTTTCCGCAAGATTATGAGGCGTTCAGGCTGCCTCGCCCGCCAGCTTTCGCCGGGAGGCAATTTTCGCAAAGGCCACAATCGCACGATCCACGTCGTCTTCCGTCGTCGAAAAGCCGAGCGATATGCGCAAGGCCCCGAGCTTCGGATCGCGGCCCATCGCCGTCAGCACATGGCTTTCGCCGACCTTGCCGGAGGAGCAGGCAGACCCCGCCGAAAGCGCCACCCCTTCGAGATCGAAGGCGATCTGGCCGGTCTCTGCCTTCATGGAAGGAAGCGTGAAGAAGATCGTGTTGGCAACGCGCGGACCGTCCGCGCCGTGGATGATGACATCGGGCGCGGCAGCACGCATGCCGGCTTCCAGCCGGTCTCGCAACGCTGCAATTGCCGCATTCCGTTCCTCAAGGTTCTGCAGGGCGGCGTCTGCCGCGGCGCCAAAGCCGATCAGCGCCAGTGAATTCTGTGTCCCCGAGCGGTGACCCTTCTCCTGCCCGCCACCACGGATCAGCGCCTTCGGCATCAGCGCCTCGCCGCGGGCAATCAGTGCGCCGGCACCCTTCGGGCCGCCGATCTTGTGGGAGGATATGATCATGAAATCCGCGCCGATCCGTTCGATCTCTATCGGCAGACGGCCGGCCGCCTGAACGGCATCGACGACGAAGAGCCCGCCATGGGCGCGCACGATCCTGCCCGCCTCCTCGACCGGCTGGACAATGCCCGTCTCGTTGTTGACGAACATGATCGCCACCATCGGCAGACCGCTTGCCTTGTCGTGAGCGTCGAGAAGAGCGGCCAGCGCCTTCAGATCGACGATGCCGGCGTCGGTGACCGGAATTTCCGTCGTTTTTTCTTTCGGGAAGCGTCCGCCTTCGCGCACGGCCAGATGTTCGACGGCCGAATGATAGAGACGGCCGAGCTTCAGCGGCGTGCGGCCCATGCTGAATTCCGGCGTCAGGACCATATTGGCGGCTTCGGTTGCACCGCTCGTAAAGATCACATTGGCGGAATCAGTGCCTGACAAAAGCGCGATCTTGCGGCGTGCGCCCTCGATGGCGGCACGCGCAGCACGGCCTTCGCCGTGCACGGAATTGGGATTGCCGAAGACATCCACGGCGCGCATGACCGCGTCACGCGCAGCAGGGTGCATCGGCGATGTTGCGTTCCAATCGAGATAAAGGCGTGGCGGCGCCATTGTCTTCGGTCCTGCGCTTGACGAGCTTGCTCGGGCGCGGCGGTGCATTTTTCTTGAAATTTCCGCCGGGCTTGCCGTATGACACGTTCCACGCTGCGTGGATCGCCATGCAAGTTTCGAATTGTTCTAAACTGCGTTTTAGAAAAGCTGACAACCGTCGTCAAGTCATGTTGTCGCCAAACGTAGCGTGAACGCGAAATAAAACCGGAGTACCGATGCCCGAAGTTATTTTCAACGGCCCAGCCGGCCGTCTTGAAGGCCGCTACCAGCCCTCCAAGGAAAAAAGCGCACCGATCGCCGTCATTCTGCACCCGCATCCGCAGTTTGGTGGCACGATGAATAACCAGATCGTCTACCAGCTCTTCTACATGTTCCAGAAGCGCGGCTTTACGACACTGCGCTTCAATTTCCGGGGAATCGGCCGCAGCCAGGGCGAATTCGACCACGGTGCGGGCGAGCTCTCGGATGCCGCCTCCGCCCTCGACTGGGTGCAGAGCCTGCATCCCGATTCGAAGACCTGTTGGGTCGCCGGTTATTCCTTCGGCTCCTGGATCGGCATGCAGCTTCTGATGCGCCGCCCGGAAATCGAAGGTTTCATGTCGATCGCGCCGCAGCCGAATACCTACGACTTCTCGTTCCTGGCACCCTGCCCCTCCTCCGGCCTGATCATCAATGGCGAGGCGGACAAGGTGGCACCTGAAAAGGACGTCAATGGTCTCGTCGAGAAGCTGAAGACCCAGAAGGGTATTTTGATCACCCACCGCACGGTGCCGGGCGCCAACCACTTCTTCAACGGCCAGGTCGATACGCTGATGGCCGAATGCGAGGATTACCTCGACCGCCGCCTGAATGGCGAACTCGTGCCGGAACCGGCCGCCAAGCGCATCAGGTAACGGCCTGCCGCATGGCGGCCGTCATCTCGAATTCCACGCCCTTGACACCTTCGATAAAGATCGGCCCGCGCTCCCGCATGCCGATCTTTTTCAATATGTGCTGCGAGACGAGATTGTCCGGGTGGGTGAAGGCCACGAAATGCGGCGCGATGCCTTCGGCGAAGAACCAGTCCGCGAGCCCCGCTGCGATTTCGCTCGCATATCCCTTGCCCCATTCGCCGGCGTAAAACGCATAGCCCATTTCATATTCGCCGGTATGAAAGAGCGAAATACCCGCTCGCCCGATGAAGCGGCCGTCCTCGCGGCTGACGATCTTGTATTTTGTCGTGCCGTCGCGCGCTTGCTCGGCAAAATAGGATCGCAGCCGCTCCTCGCATTTTTCGCGTGACCGCGGGGCCGCTCCAGACATGTAGCGCGTCGTCTCGATAGTCGAATGCAGGTCCTGAATCAGATCAGCATCGCCGTCTTCCCACATCCGGGCGACAAGGCGCGGCGTTCGGAAAATAACGTCGCCGCTCATTTTTCGGGCTCCGACAGCACGCCGCCGCTCACCGGCTGGCTGACACCTGTGGTGCCGGGATAGGTCAGCGGCAGGCCCTCCAGCGAGCGGACGGCGAGATAGGCCCAGGCTTCTGCCTCCATGGCATCCCCATCGAAACCGGCCTCTTCGGCGCTCATGACACGAGAGCCGCTCTTGCCGGCCATGTCGGCTAACTCAGCCATGATCGTGCCATTCAGCCGTCCACCACCGCAAACGATATAGACGGACGGCCTGTCAGGCAGATAACCGGCCGATTTGATGATCGAGCCCGCAGCGACATGCGCCAACGTGCGCGCGCCATCCTCAAGGCTCGCCTCACCGTGCGCCAATGGCTTGAAATCGCCGCGATCAAGCGAGCGGCGGATATTGCCGCTGAAAAACGGGCTACCGAGGTAGCGCGCGGCGATGTCAAGCACCACCTGCCCGCGCCCCGCGATCTCGCCGCCCGGATCGTAAGTCCTGCCCGTGTGCATCTCCACCCACTGGTCGATCAGCGTATTGCCGGGGCCGCTGTCGAAGGCAGCGATGCGCCCCTCCGCGCCGATATAGGTGAGGTTTGAGATGCCGCCGATATTGACGAAGCAGACGGCCTGTCCATCCTTCTGGAAGCGGCCGGCGAGCGCCGCGTGGTAGGCAGGCACCAGCGGCGCGCCCTGCCCGCCATGCACCATGTCGTTGGCGCGCATGTCATGGACGACGGGAATGCCGCATCGTTCGGCCAGAAGCGCACCATCGCCGATCTGAATGGTCAGCGCATCATCGGGCCGGTGCAGCACGGTCTGGCCGTGGAAGCCCAGCACGTCGATATCGCCCCTGACGAGGCCGAACTTTTCTAGAAATGCCGTAACGGCATCTGCGTGACGCAAGGTCAGTTCGACCTCGATCTCGCGCAGTTCGTCCGGCCGTGCGCCGCGATCGCTCAGCGGGCGCGCCAGATCAAGGGCCCGCTTCAACCGCTCGCGAAAGCCGCCGTCATAGGCCACGCCCAGAAACGGACCGCGCTCGATGAAGCCCCGTCCGTCTGTCCTGAGAAGTGCCACATCGATGCCATCCATCGAGGTGCCGCTCATCAAGCCGATCGCAGTCCTGACGATATCCATTGCGCCATGCGCCTTTCATGCGATTCCCGGATGCACTTTTGCAAAAACAGTGCTAAACGCGCCGCGATGCTTCAACAAGCATCAATCCCATCTTCCGTTCGACGTTCAAGAGACGAAACCCATGTCGCAGTTCAAGTCCGATTTCCTCCGCACGCTGCAAGAGCGCGGCTTCATTCATCAGATCTCTGATGAAAGTGGCCTCGACGATCTCTTCGCCAAGGAAATCGTGACCGCCTATATCGGTTTCGATCCGACCGCACCCAGCCTGCATGCCGGATCGCTGATCCAGATCATGATGTTGCACTGGATGCAGAAGACCGGTCACCGCGCCATCTCGCTGATGGGCGGCGGCACGGGCATGGTCGGCGACCCCTCCTTCAAGGAGGAAGCCCGCCAGCTGATGACCGTCGATACGATCGAAGGCAATATCGCTTCCATCAAGCGCGTCTTCTCGAACTACCTGAATTACGGCGACGGCCCCAAGGACGCGCTGATGATCAACAATGCCGAATGGCTGCGTTCGCTGAACTATCTCGAGTTCCTGCGCGATGTCGGCAAGCATTTCTCGGTCAACCGCATGCTGTCCTTCGACAGCGTCAAGACGCGCCTCGACCGCGAACAGTCGCTGTCCTTCCTGGAATTCAACTACATGATCCTCCAGGCCTACGATTTCGTCGAGCTTGCCAAGCGCTATGATTGCCGCCTGCAGATGGGCGGCTCGGACCAGTGGGGCAACATCGTCAACGGCATCGACCTCGGTCACCGCATGGGGACGAAGCAGCTCTACGCATTGACCTCGCCGCTGCTGACGACCTCCTCCGGTGCCAAGATGGGCAAGTCGGCCACGGGTGCCGTCTGGCTGAATGCCGACATGCTCTCGGCCTACGATTTCTGGCAGTACTGGCGCAATACGGAAGACGCTGATGTCTCGCGCTTCCTGAAGCTCTACACCACGCTGCCGATGGATGAGATTGCCCGCCTCTCGGCACTCGCCGGTTCCGAGATCAACGAGGTGAAGAAGATCCTGGCGACCGAGGTCACTGCGATCCTGCACGGCCGTGAAGCCGCCGAACAGGCTGCCGAGACGGCCCGCAAGACCTTCGAGGAAGGCGGCCTCTCCGACAACCTGCCATCGGTCGAGGTTCCCGCCTCCGAGCTTGATGCCGGCATCGGCCTTCTGTCGCTTATCGTCCGTGCCGGTCTTGCCGCCTCGAACGGCGAAGCCCGCCGTCATGTCCAGGGCGGCGCCGTGCGCATCAATGACCAGGCCGTCAGCGACGAACGCAAGATGATCGGCAGTGGCGAGATCACTGCAGATGGCGTCATCAAGCTGTCGCTCGGCAAGAAGAAGCACATCCTGATCCGCCGCGCGGCCTGAGCCGCGCAAGCGATACGAAAAGAAAAGCCGGCCGTCGCGCCGGCTTTTTCTTTGCCGCCTGTCAGCATGACGGCCGGTAGAATTTCTCCGTCATGACATTATCAGGCAGCGCTGGTCCCCAGCGGATTACTGGAATTCGAAGATCTGACGGAAGACGCCGGGCGCGATCACCGAGAGCGGATTGATCTGCAGGTTAGGCTGGTCGAATTTTCCGGTCAGCTTGAAGGTGATGCCGATCAGACCGCGGTCGGAACCATTGCCGAGGATGACGCCGATCAGCGGCAATTCGGCGAAAAGCCGGTTGAGACCGTAAGCCGGCATGAAAGTGCCGGTCATATCCATATTGCCCTTCCGGTCGCGCACCATTCCCTGGAACGTGGCGCCGATCTGATCGCCGCGCAGCACGCCGTTTTCGATGGAGATCGTCCCGCCGCGCGAGACGACGCGGGCAAAGCCGCGCTGGAAGCGCTGCGAGGAGGTATCGATATCCCGCTTCACGGCTTCGCTGAGACTGCGCTGGTCCGATCCGACCGGTGTGGAGACGATCGACCGCAGGCGCTGTTCGTTGACGATCGAGAAGCGGCGCACGTCGACCGATCCATCCCAGCCGCTGCCTGCGCTGAGGCGGATAGCCAGGTTGAGAAGCCCGCCCTGCATATGCTGGTAAAGATCAGCAAAGCGTGACACTGAGCCGGCATCGCCGCTGGTGATATTGATGACGCCGCCACCCTGCATCCGGCTGACGACCGCCTCGCCGCTGTCGGTGATGCCGGAGAAATTCAGCGATTGCAGCCGGCTGCCGCTCAGGGCGATCTGTGCCTGGAAATTGCCGATCTTCTCGTCATTGAAGCCGATGATGTTCTGCAGCTTCGCCCGCACGCTTACGCTGGTGTCGTCGCTGCCACTACTGTCCGAATCCGATTTCAGCCTGGCGATGATTGGTCGCGCATCGGCGCTGGCGCCGGCTATGGAAATATCGAAGCCGCCTTTGCTACGCTTCAGCGACAAGCCGAAATCATCGACGGAAGACAGTTTCACACTATCGAAATCCGCCGATATCAGGCCGCTCTTGCCGATCATGAGTGCTCCGGTGGCCCCGAAGCCATCTCCCTTCAGGCGGAAATTCTTGACCTGCGTATTATCAGGCGGGCCTGAAACCTCGAATTCGGCATTGGCAGGAATGCCGACACCCTTCGACCAGCCGATCCAGGGAAGATCGAGTGATGCTTTGCCGAGGTCGAGCTGCACATCCTGCCGGTTTTCGTCCAGCCGTGTCAGCACCAGTTTGACGCTGCCGCCGAGGATGCTGGACAGGCCAGGCAGCAGCCTGTCGCGCTGGTCGCCGTTCAGTGTTGCCGAAATCACGCGCTGCGGCTCGATGCCGGAAGATTTGTCGACGGGCTCCAGCATGTCGATATCGGCAGAGACGCCATCGATGTCGGCGTTGCCCTTGACCTTTATCTGCTGCGGATCGGCATCGAGCGTGCCGTCAAGATCGGTGATCATGCGTCCCGAAAATGGCTTGGCAAGCGCGACATCGGTGAGCTTCATCTGCGCCTGCCATTCGGGCGGCGGCGGGTTCTGCGAGGACAGAAGTCCGAAATGCGCCTTCACATGCGCGTCGATATTGCCCTTGAGGTCGTCAGGCACGAAGCCCGCGCGCTGCAATACCTTGATCGGCTTGTAGGTCAGAAGCTCGCCGACCGCATCCGCTGAACCTGAGACGGAAATGTCGGCGTCCGCCATCAATGGCTTGTCGTAGGTCGATGGCAGCACGAAGGTGCTCGGCTGCAGCGTCACGGAACGCCCCGACGGAAAATAGGAGGTGCCGCTCTTGAGGGAGATGGTCGCCCGCCCGCCCGACAGGTCGAAATGCGCCGCGGTATCGCGCACGGGAGGTATCTCGCCGGCGACATTCAGGCGAGTCCCGTCGATGTCGAAAGCGATGCGGAGCTGATTTTCGTCGAGCCGCAGCCCACGGCCTTCTGCCGCCTCGTCCAGGCGCCCTGGCGGGATGTAGACGGAAATAGAGGCATCGGTCACCAGGCCGCCGAAGAGGTTTGCCAGCACCCACACCCGCGCTTTGGACGCCATCCAGAAGGGCCAGAGCTGCTTGATCGCGGTCGTTTGCATCTGCTGCGATTGCCCGGCAAAGCTGATCTCCGGTGATTTCTCGTTCAGCCGGATATGCAGAGCCCCATAGAGGGAGCCAAGCGGCGAGGAAGCCACCATATTCGTGAACTGGAATTCGCGGCCGGCGACGAGATAGCGTCCGGTCGCCTGCAGATCGAAGGACAGCGGCTGCTCGCCGGAATTGGGTGCTGCCGTGCCGCCGCTGATCAGCGCGTCGATGCCGAACCCTTTGCCCGCATTTGGATCGAGCTTGTCGAGATCGATGACTGCGCCGCTGATCGGCAGCACTGTCGGCCCGAGATGGAGCTGCGATTTGGCAATCTCCAATGTCTGCTTGTCGAAGTCATAGGCCAGATTGACTTGCCCATCCGTCAGCTGCTGAGAATCGCCGTCGACATAGATAAGGCCCGGATCGAGCTTGAGAGCGGCATTGAGAAGCGGCTTGGCGCCGTCGGCTGCCCTGACCGCGGAAATGGTGAGATCGCCGAAGGTGTTGAGCCCCTGGCGGATCTCGCCCTGTTCATTGCGCTTCAGCGTAAACGGCGTCAGGTCGCCGTGTGATAATGTGGCGATGAGCCGGGTTGCGTGCCCGCCCGCCTGCTCCGTGATTACATTGAGATCGGCTGTCTCGCCGTTGATGGAAATCTGGCCGCTCAGCTGCAGCGAGTTCGGCCCGGCATGTTCGAAGGCGAGATTGTCGACGACGAGCGAAAGCGGCCCGTTTGCTGTATCCGCAAGCTTGATATCGATCCCGGAGAAGCGCACGGAATCAGTGGCCCCGCGTTCGATGAAGTTCTCGAACAGGTCGAGATGGGAAAAGATCGTCTCCATTGCCGCCGGGATGGCATCGACGCGCAGATCGTCAAGCTTGATGGGCGCGCTGGATGGAAGCAGCGAGGTGTCGAGGGCGATATCGTCCGCTTCGACCGATGATATGGCGATGCGGCCGCGGAAGAGTTGCAGCGGATCGAGCGCCATGCGCATGGAAGCTGTGGTCGAAAGATGCTGACCGCTCTGCTGGTCGATCATGTTGACGTCCCGCGCTTCGAGCGCCAGCCGCATGCCGGAGGTGAAGCGGATGACGGTGGAGCCGACTTCGGCGCGGTATCGCGGCCCGAGCGCACTGTTCAGCGCCGACTGCGCCTGCTGCGACAGGGGCGCGTCGATGATCCCGCTTTCGATGGTAAAGACGATCGCCGCCAGGATGAGCAGGATGACTGCGCAGAAACCGCCGGTAGCCTTCGCCGTGCCGCGCATGCGGGAGCGCGGCGGCGGGCAATGCACGATAAGAGGATCCTGCACCTGCGCTGAAGGCAGGTTGTGCAAGGCGACGATGTCCTTCTTTCGGAACGTGACCTTTTCGCCGCGGATGGCTGACATGCGCCTTGGGAAACTCCTGAGTTTGGTTTGAATCACTCTGTGCGGGACGCCGTTTCGTCCACTATATACCGGTTCGATATAGTATCTCTCCTAAACCCGGCAAAAGAAAGTTTTGAGATGTCCGCACCCGGTATTGGCTCCCGTGCTCCCGATTTCAGCCTCCCGCGCGACGGCGGCGGGCATATTTCGCTCTCCGATTATCATGGCAAGCCGGTGGTGCTTTTCTTCTACCCCAAGGACGACACGACGGGCTGCACGACGGAATCTCTGGATTTTACCGCACTTGCAGATGAGTTTGCAGCCGCCGGCGCTGCCATCGTCGGCATGTCGCCCGATTCGGCCGCCTGCCACGACCGCTTCATCAAGAAGCACAAGCTGACGGTGGCGCTGGCCTCGGACGAGGATAAGACGGTGCTGCAGGCCTATGGCGTGTGGAAGGAAAAGAAGATGTATGGCCGCACTTTCATGGGCGTCGAACGTACCACGTTCCTGATCCGCAGGGACGGCACCATCGCCACCATCTGGCAGAAGGTGAAGGTCGCGGGGCACGCCGAAACGGTGCTGGCAGCCGTCAGGAACCTCGCTGCGTGACGGCGATCACCTCGCTGCGCGGTGGCGCGATCGATGCAATCCGTTCGGCAGATCTCGACCGCAAGACGGAACTGGCGCAGGAAAGTGCTAACAGGTGGTTCGCCCGGCGCATCTCGCTGCGCTCGCCGCTGGATGCACCGCTGCCCGAGCGCCCCGGCAGGCCGGAAAAGCCTCTGCTGGTGCCGCCGACCCAGGTCGAGAAGCGCTCGCTGCATACCGTGCCTGGCCGTATCGCCCTGCTCCACGCGATTGCCCATATCGAGCTCAACGCGGTCGACCTGGCACTCGACATCGTGGCTCGATTTGCCTCGGCGCATGTGCCGAACTCTTTCTTCGACGGCTGGATGCAGGTTGCCTTTGAAGAGGCCAAGCATTTCCGCATGGTGCGCAAGCGCCTCAATGATCTCGGCGCCGACTATGGCGATCTGCCCGCCCACGATGGCCTCTGGCAGGCAGCGCACTCGACCCGCAACGATCTCACCGCCCGCCTTGCCGTCGTGCCGCTGATTCTCGAGGCGCGCGGACTGGATGTTACGCCTGCCCTGCAGGCCAAGATGCGCGAAACCGGCGATCTTGAAAGCGCGGCGGTGCTCGACGTCATCTACAATGACGAGAAGGGCCATGTCGCCGTCGGCGCCAAATGGTTCCGCTTCCTCTGCGCCCGTGAAAAGCGTGATCCAGCAAGGACTTTTCAGGAATTGGTGCGGGCCAATTTCCGCGGTCCGCTGAAGGCGCCGTTCAATGATGTGGCGCGCGCCGAAGCTGGGCTGACGCCCTCCTTCTACAGGGCACTGACCTCGACCAGCCAGAGCTGATTGGTAAGCTCTGGCTTGCTGTCGTAAACCGGCTGTTAACCATAAAAGTATGTAATCATCTCCCAATGGGGCAGGCGCTAAAAAGCGAATCTTCGGGGGATCCTCGGTGACGAACGGACATCACAGTCGGGTATTCGGCAAGAGGGCGCAGGAACACGTCCTTATTCTTGCGAGTGGCGACAAGGTGCGTCACATGACGGTCAAACCCTGGATGGCGGCATTGGCTTTCTGCTTCGTCGGGGTCTTTTCGATCGGCTATCTGCTCGCCACCTCCTACCTCGTGCTGCGCGACGATCTGATCGGCGCGACCATGGCCCGCCAGGCCCGTATGCAGCACGACTATGAGGATCGCATCGCGGCACTGCGTGCCCAGGTCGACCGCATCACCTCCCGCCAGCTTCTCGATCAGCAGGTCGTCGAGGACAAGGTCGACAAGCTGATGGAGCAGCAGATGGCGCTGACCTCGCGCCACGGAAAGCTCGACAACCTGCTCGACCGCGCCGAAAGCTCCGGTCTGACGAGCAAGGATGCTCCGGCGACCGATATCCCGGCGCAGTCCTATGCGCCCGACATCAAGGACAAACGTGCGTCGCTGACCGGCGGCGCGCAGGCAATTGAAAAGATGCTGGCAGGCGACGGCAAACCGGCCGACGCCGAAACCCCTGACAATTCCACCCTTGCCTATGTTCCCGCAGAAGAAACCGTCGGCGATCGCGCCGACCGCATCTTTTCGAAGGTCACGCTCTCGCTGAAGACCGTCGAGCAGGATCAGAAGAGCCGCATCGACCAGCTGACGAGCGACGCCGGCAACGCCACCAATACGATCGAAGGCGTGCTGGACCGCTTCCATATCGCCGTCCCGGCCGAGACGATCGCCGCCAAGGAAGACGAAGACGCAGTTGGTGGCCCATATGTGGAGCCCGAAAGCAACGACGATTTCAACAATTCGCTGATCCAGCTCGATGGCGCGCTGACGCGTCTGGAAGCGGCGCGCAGCACCGCCGAATCCCTGCCCTTCCGCAATCCGGCCATCGGCAAGGAAGTCACCAGCCCCTTCGGCAACCGGCGCGATCCCTTCCTCGGCCGGCTTGCGCTTCATTCCGGCATCGACTTCCGCTTCTCGCCGGGGGAAAGGATCCGCCCGACCGCGCCGGGCAAGGTGATTGCAGCCGGCTGGACCGGAGGCTACGGCAACATGGTCGAGGTCGATCATGGCAACGGCATTTCGACGCGCTACGGCCATATGTCGGAAATTCTGGTCAAGGTCGGCGATACGGTTGGCCGCAACAATGTCATCGGGCTTGCCGGCAGCACGGGCCGTTCAACGGGTACGCACCTGCATTATGAGGTGCGCCAGGATGGACATGCGGTCGATCCGATCTATTTCATGAATGCCGGCCTTAAACTTGCCACTTATATAAAATAGCCGGTCGCGGTAACGAATGCTTCACCTCGCTACCTGGGGTGGAGACGCTATTCCTTGACTTGCCGGCCGTTTCGGAATATGTCGCCCACATTGCGGCATGCAATCCTGCCGACTCGCCAGAGACCGGCCGAACGAAACGGAAACAGTTTTCCCTTTGACGACATTTGCTGAACTTGGTTTGAGCCCCAAAGTGCTCTCCGCTGTTACCGATGCGGGCTACACGATCCCCACTCCCATTCAGGCCGGGGCAATTCCCTTCGCGCTTGAGCGCCGCGACATCTGCGGCATCGCGCAGACCGGCACCGGCAAGACGGCTTCCTTCGTTCTTCCCATGCTGTCGCTTCTGGAAAAAGGCCGTGCCCGCGCCCGCATGCCCCGGACCCTGATCCTGGAGCCGACCCGCGAACTGGCCGCCCAGGTTGCCGAAAATTTCGAAAAATACGGTAAGAACCACCGCCTCAACGTCGCCCTCCTCATCGGCGGCGTTTCCTTTGAAGATCAGGACCGCAAGCTGGAGCGCGGCGCGGACGTGCTGATCTGCACCCCCGGCCGCCTTCTCGACCATTTCGAGCGCGGCAAGCTCCTGATGAGCGGTGTTGAAATCCTCGTCATCGATGAAGCCGACCGCATGCTCGACATGGGCTTCATTCCCGATATCGAACGCATCGCCAAGCTGATCCCCTTCACCCGCCAGACGCTGTTCTTCTCGGCCACCATGCCGCCGGAAATCCAGAAGCTCGCGGACCGTTTCCTGCAGAATCCCGAGCGTATCGAGGTCTCCAAGCCGGCCTCGGCATCGAGCACGATCACGCAGCGCTTCGTCGCCTCGCACGACAAGGATTACGAGAAGCGCGCTGTCCTGCGCGATCTCATCCGCGCCCAGGAAGATCTCAAGAATGCGATCATCTTCTGCAATCGCAAGAAGGATGTCGCCGAACTCTTCCGTTCGCTGGACCGCCACGGCTTCTCCGTCGGCGCCCTGCACGGCGACATGGACCAGCGCTCGCGCATGACCATGCTTTCCAATTTCAAGGACGGCAACATCAAGCTGCTCGTTGCCTCCGACGTCGCCGCCCGCGGCCTCGATATTCCCGATGTCAGCCACGTCTTCAATTTCGACGTGCCGATTCACTCCGAAGACTATGTTCACCGCATTGGCCGTACCGGCCGCGCCGGTCGTTCAGGGGCTTCCTTCACCATCGTCACCCGCCGCGACCAGAAACATGCCGACGCGATCGAAAAGCTGATCGGCGAAAAGGTCGAATGGCTGAGCGGCGATCTCGCCGCCCTGCCGCCGGCCGAAGAGAGCCGCGACAGCGAGCGCTCTCCCCGTCGCGGCAAGGGCCGTGAGCGGGATAAGGATCGTGGCCGCGAGCGCCGGTCTTCGAGTCATAAATCTGATATCAACGCCGAAGATAATGGTGGCGAAGTCGTGGAAGCAGCAGCAAAGGCCGACAGCGTGAAGAACGAGCGCAAAGCAGAACAGAAGCCGCAAAACAATGCGCGCGGCGGTCGGCCCTATCCGGCAAACGACGACAATCGCGAGCGTCGCCGTCACCGTGATCATGACGATGGCCCCACACCGGTCGGGTTCGGCGACGACATTCCTGCCTTCATGCTGATCGCGGCCAACGCCAAAATCTGAGACCCTCAATGGGCAAGCCCGGCATTGATTTCCCAGGCCTCGGTGTAGGCCTGGTGATTTTGCGCGACGGCAAGATCCTTCTCTACAAGCGCGTGAATCCGCCTGAAGCTGGCTACTGGAATATCGTCGGCGGCAAGGTCGACCATATGGAGCCCGCTGAGGAAGCCGCGCGCCGCGAGGCCGAAGAAGAAACGGGCCTCACAATCGGCCGCGTCGAGCGGATCGGCTCTACCGAGCAGATCATCGATGCCGACCGCCAGCACTGGATTTCCCTTCTCTATATCGCCCGCGAAGTAACGGGTGAACCGCAACTGACGGAACCGGACAAGCTGTCGGATTTTGGCTGGTTCGGTCTTGCCGACCTGCCGGAGCCGCTGTCGGCTTTCACGAAGGCCGCGATCGCTGCTTTGCCAGCAGCGGAACGCGGCATGGAACTAGATGAACGGCTGCCGCCCGGATAAGAATAATCAGTCCTCCTCCTGAGTATGACGACCAGGTTGCAATTGCGATAGTCGTCATATAGCCGTTGTATATAAGACTGATGCGCTTTCAGGACGGTTCCATGTCTGTTTATTTTATGCGGTCTTTGCTTTTGCTAGGAATCTCCGGTTTCGCTTTTGAAGCGACGTCTACTGGGCAAGCGTTACACCCGACGCAACAGAATATGCCGTCGTCTGGCGATGCAATACTGACTTCCAACCAGAAAAGTGTTTTTAATTCGCAGAGCCTTCTCGTTTTATTTTCATCCCAGCAAACTGAAGATGATTCAATAATAGAAGAGGCTAATCGTATTTTTGATACAATCACATCAACGAGTGTCGATTTGGATTATACGATCACGCCAGATATGGCTTACTTCAAGTTTCTTGCCAAAAATTTTTCATTCTTTCGTAGCCGTTCCACACAGTGGGATAATGGAATTTACGACTACAGATTGCCGACATCGGGTTACCTACATCTTAAAACTTTTCGCTTTGTGGTTGACTCCGTCGATCAAAAACTCAGATTTGTTGTGGCGATGTCATCTTTTTTATAAATGATTTCATATGGATGGATTTCGTTTAAGCGGAATCTATCCATATGAAAACTTGGAACGACTACATCATAAAGTGGCACTGGCGGTCGTGCAGATAAAGGCCTGGGAATATTGAATTAGGCCTTTCAATCGAAGAAAAGGTACCGCTTCTTCCGTAAACGCCCCGTGATGCAGAATTGCAGCTATTCGGCCCGCAGCGCAGCTTCGTAGGCAAGCCGCACCCAGCGCGCCATGACATCTGGGTCGTCATAGGCTTCGTCGGGGATGCTCCAATAGGGCATTTTCACCGCAGCGCCCTTCTTGCCCTCGTAGAACCATTGGCTGGCACCTGCCGCGGCAAATTCCGGTGCACTCTCTTCATCCGCCTTCAGCAGGATTTCGTCGCGCACCTCGAGCGCCAGGATACGGCCGAGATGGTAGATGCCCTTCCCGCCGAACATGCGCTTGATGGTGACGGGTCCAAGCGACTGAAACATTTCCTCGATGCCGGCATTGTCCATCGCTTCAGACCTATACCGAATGATAGCCACGGTTCAGATAGAGCAGCGCCGGATGTATTTCGGTAAAGCGCACGGCAGCGACCTCGCCGAAAATGACATTGTGGGTCGGCATTTCCTTGATATCGGTCACCCGGCAATCGAAAACGGCAAGTGCATCGGCAAGGACCGGCGCGCCCGTTACCAGCGTCTCGAAGCGGGCGCTCTGAAAACGCTCGTCGTTTTCGAGCTGCGTGCGGCCAGAAAAGGCATCGGCAACGCCTTCATGGTGGGCGCCGAGCGAGTTCAGCGCGAAGATGCCGCTGCGCCAGAAGATCTCGTTCTTCACATTGGTATTGTTGAGGCAGACGAGAACCGAAGCCGGATTGTCGGAGACCGAGCAGGCGGCCGTGATCGTGACCCCGCGCCGCGCTTCGCCGAGCGCCGTCGTCACCAGCTGCACATGGCCTGCATAGCGGCTCATGGCATCGCGATAGAGGCCGGGATCGATATGCTGCCTGTTCAACACATGCTTCTCCACAATCAGTGTCTTGTTTTTGTTATTTTCCCAATATGGCGGGCATCGGTTACATTTTCTACAATAGCACCCGCCAAAAGCTGCAGAATACGCTTGTTTTTCTTTGACGATTGCCGCCGTGCGGATAAAAGGGCATGGACAAGACGAGAGACCTGCACCTTTCATGATGAGCCTGCGTGTCATAGCCGCCCTTCTGTCGCTCATGGCGTTGACGGCCGAAAGCCGCGCGGCCGGCGTGACGATTGGCGTTGTCGCGCCACAGGACGGCACTTTTGCCTCGCTTGGCGCCCAGATTTTTTCAGGCGCGAATTTCCAGATCCGACAGGCGGTCGATACGGTCGTTCCTGTCCCCGAAACCTGCCAGGACAATAGCGGCCAGGCGGTCGCCGATGCACTGATCGCAGCCAAGGTCCAGGTCGCTATTGGCTTCCTCTGCAGCGAGACGCTGGAAGGCGCCCTGCCGAAGCTGAAGGACGCCAATATTCCCGTCATCACGGTGTCCGTGCGCTCGCGCATCCTGATGGAGGATTCGCTGAAGAACGGCTGGCCTCTCTTCCGTCTGGGCCCGCAGGACAGCGATGAAGCCGCCAAGGTCATCCAGATCATCCTGCAGCAATGGACGGCGTCTCCGATCGCCCTTATCGAAGACGGCACGATCCACGGCCGCGAACTGACGGAAGCCGTGCGCAACGCGCTCGAAGAAAATGGCCTGAAGCCCGTTTTCACCGATACCTACCGGCCGGGACAGGAACAGCAGATCGGCCTCGTGCGCCGCCTGAAGCGGGCCGGTGCCACCAAGGTCTTCATCGGCGGAGACAGAAACGATGTCGCCACCATCGCCCGTGACGCGAAGGCCGAAAACATCGCGCTCGACATTCTGAGCGGCGATGCGATGCGCGCGGCAAACCAGCCGCTCGCGCTGGCAGATGGCGTGCGTGCCGTCGTCATCCCCGAATATGCGCTTCTTCCGGATGCAGCCGCGGCCGCCGAGGCCCTGCGCGCCGTGGGGACCGAGCCGGAAGGTTATGTCCTGCCGGCCGCAGCCGCAGCGCTGATTGCCGATCAGGCCGTGCAGGCGGCGGTGGCTGAGAGCAAGCCGGTGGCGGAGAAGCTGATCGGGACGCAATTCAACACGCCGATCGGCCCAGTGACCTTCACACCAGCCCATGAGCTGGCGCAAAATCCCTATCGTCTTCTCGAGTGGCGCGGCGATGCTTTCGTTCCGCCGACCGACGGGACGGACTGACCTGTTGAAACTTGCCGTGAGGCGGCGCGCCTGCTGACGGTTGAGATGGAGATCCAGACCCATGACGACACTGCCCATCCGCATCGCCCCATCGATCCTGGCGGCCGATTTTGCAAAGCTCGGCGAGGAAGTGCGCAACGTTACCGCGGCCGGCGCCGACTGGATCCATCTCGACGTCATGGATGGCCATTTCGTGCCGAACATTTCCTTCGGCCCCGATGTCATCAAGTCGCTGCGTTCCTACACGGATGCGACCTTCGACTGCCATCTGATGATTTCACCTGCCGACCCCTACCTTGAAGCCTTCGCAAAAGCCGGCTGTGACCGCATCACAGTGCATGCAGAGGCCGGACCACATCTGCATCGCTCGCTGCAGACGATCCGCCATCTCGGCAAGAAGGTCGGCGTCACGCTCAATCCGGCAACGCCGCTCTCGGTGGTCGAGAACGTGCTTGACGATGTCGACCTCATTCTCATTATGTCCGTCAACCCCGGTTTCGGCGGCCAGAAATTCATTCCGGCAATGGTAGACAAGATCGCTGCGGCAAAGTCACTCATCGGTGACCGCCCGATCGAGCTTGAGGTGGATGGCGGCGTGACGGTCGATACCGCACCTGCCGTGGCAAAGGCCGGCGGCAACGTGCTCGTCGCCGGATCGGCAATTTTCAAGGGCGGCTCGGTCGAGGCTTATCGCCAGGCCATTGCCGCCCTTCGCAACGCGGCTGAGGGGGCTCGCTGATGACGAAGCGCATGTTCATGGGGGGATTTCTTGCCGCCCTGCTGACCGGCATGGCTGCCACGGCCTCAGCCGGCGATATCGCCAATGTGCAGCCCGTCGGCTTTTCTGCCGATGGCAAGGTCTTTGCCTTCCAGGAATTCGGCATGAAGGATGGCAAGGTCCCCTATTCGGATACCTTTTTCATCGATACCGACACTGGTGCCGATCTTGAGGGCACGCCCTTTCATCTGGAATTGACGGACAAGGATGCCGATCTTTCCAAGGCCCGCCGCCAGAACCTGACGGCAGCACGCCAGCAGATGGACAAATACGACCTTCTGACCAATCCGGGCCTGATCGCCGCCTTCAACCCGCCGACCGAGCTCGGCTCGCCGATGAAGACGATCCGCTATACGACGCTTGCAACCGACGGTCCTGCGCGTGGAGCCTATACGCTGCTGCTGGGCGATGCCCAGGTCGCGACGCCCGATGCCTGCAAGGGCATGAACCACGTCGTCGGCTTTACGCTGCAGCTCATCGAGAAGGACGGTGCACCGAACCGCCAGCTCGTCCACGAGGACAAGGCCATCCCGGCCGACCGCGGCTGCCCGGTGGAATACCGCATGGGCGGCGCCCTCGTCTATCAGCCTGAATCGGGCAAGCCCGTCCATATCGCCCTCATCCTGGCGCTGAGCGCTTCTCCTGACGGCCGCAACGGCCGCTGGATCGCCGTTCCGGTACACCCCTGAGAATGAACCGTCTGCGGGCGGCGTGGCCGCCCTTATCCGAACTTTTCATCGGCGCCCCGCTCTGGGGCGCCCAGATGCTGGTCTCGGCAATGGCCGGGCTCTACCTGCGCAATGGCATGGAAACGAGCCACGTGCTCGATCTGGCGCTGCTCTATTTCGGCGGCGGCCTGCTTTCCTGGCCCTTCAATCTGATCGCCGGGCGCTACTTCGCGCTCCGTCGAGAGATGGAGACGCGTTTCGCAGCCTTTTTCCTGGCGATGACGATAGGCACGATCCTCATGACGGCCTTTCTCTTCGCCATGGACTACCGGATCTTTTATTCCCGCTGGCATTCGCCGCTCGGTTCCGTCATCTGGATGTTCCAGTTCGTCTTCACCGGTGCAAGCGCCGTCTACCAGTTCCTCGTTCTTGGTCTGGGACTGTTTTTGCCCGTCGGTTTGGTCTGTTTGCTTGCCACCAGCTACGCTCTTGCCAAACGCATGCGTTGAGATTGCCGGCCGTCTTTGCTACAGGGGCCGCAGCTACTGTCACGAAATGAAGGCGCTCGCCCATGATCCCTCGTTATTCCCGGCCCGAGATGGTCGCCATCTGGTCTCCCGAAACCAAGTTCCGCATCTGGTTCGAGATCGAGGCTCATGCCTGTGATGCGCTTGCGGACCTCGGTGTGATCCCGAAGTCGGCCGCCGCCACCATCTGGGAAAAAGGTGGCAAGGCGACCTTCGATGTTGCCCGCATCGATGAGATCGAGGCCGTGACCAAGCATGACGTCATCGCCTTCCTCACCCATCTTGCCGAAATCGTCGGCCCCGACGCCCGTTTCGTCCACCAGGGCATGACCTCGTCGGACGTGCTCGACACCACCCTGAACATCCAGCTCGTGCGCGCTGCCGATATACTGCTCGCCGACATGGACCGCGTTCTCGCCGCCCTGAAGGCCCGCGCCTTCGAGCACAAGGATACGATTCGCATCGGCCGCAGCCATGGCATTCACGCCGAGCCGACGACGATGGGCCTCACCTTCGCTCGCTTCTATGCCGAGATGAGCCGCAACCGCGCCCGCCTCGTCGCTGCCCGTGCGGAAATCGCGACCGGCGCCATTTCCGGCGCCGTCGGCACCTTCGCCAACATCGATCCTGTCGTCGAAGAGCATGTCTGCGCAGCCCTCGGCCTCGTTCCCGAGCCGGTCTCCACGCAGGTTATCCCCCGTGACCGCCATGCGATGTTCTTCGCCACGCTCGGCGTCATCGGTTCGTCGATCGAAAATGTGGCGATCGAGATCCGCCACATGCAGCGCACCGAAGTGCTGGAAGCCGAGGAGTTCTTTTCGCCAGGCCAGAAGGGCTCGTCGGCCATGCCGCACAAGCGCAACCCGGTCCTGACCGAAAACCTGACGGGCCTAGCTCGCCTCGTACGCATGTCGGTCGTACCCGCGATGGAAAACGTGGCGCTCTGGCACGAGCGCGATATCAGCCATTCGAGCGTCGAGCGCGCCATCGGCCCGGATACGACCATCACCCTCGATTTCGCACTCAACCGTCTGGCCGGCGTCATCGAAAAGCTCGTGGTCTATCCCGAGAACATGATGAAGAACCTCGACAAGTTCCGCGGCCTTGTGCATTCGCAGCGCGTTCTCCTGGCGCTGACGCAGGCCGGCACCTCCCGCGAGGATGCCTATCGCCTCGTGCAGCGCAATGCGATGAAGGTCTGGGAACAGGGCAAGGATTTCCTTGAGGAGCTGCTGGCCGACGCCGAGGTGCGTGCCGCGCTCTCCGAGGCGGATCTGCGTGAGAAGTTCGATCTCGGTTATCACACCAAGCATGTCGACACGATCTTCCGCCGCGTTTTTGGCGAAGCTTGATCGACACAAGACATGTCATGAGACGGCGCCCGTGAGGCGCCGTTTTCATTTTCGCTTCCGGGATGAGGTCGCCGGTGCAGCGCGCTTCTTTTTCTCTGGCTTGTCTACCGGCGTATCGGCCGGCTCTTCCGATATCTCGCAAATCTCTGTCGCCCCCCGGCCTTTGGCGGCCTTCGCCACCAGGCGGTCGAGATGCTTGAGGTCCTCCTCGTCGAGATTTTCGATGCCGATGAAGCGGTTCTCGGCGTGGCTCGTGAGGATGATTTCGTTGAGCTTCGCCTGGATGGCCCGTGTATCGCGTGTCTGCGCATTCTGCAGCACGAAGACCATCAAGAAGGTGATGATCGTCGTGCCGGTGTTGATCACCAGCTGCCAGGTTTCCGAATAGCCGAAGACAGGGCCGAGGGCAGCCCAGATGATCACCGCGATGAGTGCCAGAATGAAGGTTACCGGCTTGCCCGCCCACTCCGATATCTTCGTGGCGAAGCGGGCGAATGCATGGCGTACAGTCACCTTGAAATCCTCCTTCGAAGTCGGCGCAAAACAAACTCCAAGGAGGGTTCCGAGGTTCCAGCCTATATCGAAAATCCGGGGTATCGTGTGAATTCGCGATCCCCCGGGAATGCTGGCGTCACATGGCTTCGCGGCTGATCAGCTTGCGGTAAAGATGCCAGGTCGCATGGCCGAGGATTGGGATGACGAGTGCGAGGCCGATGAAGAGCGGAATCGTGCCGATGACGAGTGCCACCGCTACGATCAGGCCCCAGAGCAGCACCGGTATCGGATTGATGAAGGTTGCCCGGACCGAGGCGACCATCGCAGCCACCGCGCCGCAATCCCTGTCGAGCAGCATCGGGAAGGTAACGACGGTGATCGCCAGGACGACGAGGGCAAAGCCGAGGCCGACCAGATTGCCCCACAGGATCAGCTGCATGCCTTCCGGCGTACCGAATACCTGCTGAACGAAGAGCGACATGGAGCGCGGGAAGACCTCTCCGAGGAGGTTTGCGTAGATGGTCTGCGCCGTGACCAGCCAGACGGTGAACATCCCAAACAGCAGGAGGCCGACGGCGATGATCGACGGCAGAGCCGGCGAATGGCGCACGTCGAGTGCATGTGTCCAGGAGGAATCGAGCCCGGCCTCGCGCCGGCGGCTGATTTCGTAGAGGCCGATCGCGGCTATTGGCCCGATCAGCACGAAGCCCGACATCAGCGGAAAGATCATCGGTGCGAGATTGGCGCCCGAACTCAGCATCGTCAGGAAGATGCCGGCGATCGGATACATGAGACACAGGAAAACGTAGTGCGAAGGCTTCTCACGGAAATCCTCGAAACCGAGCCTGAGCGCGTCGAAGACGTCGGCAATGCTGATCCTGTTAACCACGGGCCGTGCGAAATTCTCACCGGCACCCGTCATGACATGAAATGTCGTCATGGCTTTCTCCTCCTCAGCCAAGATGAGCCGGAGGCGAATGTGGCGGCACAAAGCGGGCCGACACGAGAACGCAACCGGCATGCAGCCACCATAGCAAATTTCTTGAGCTAAGTCGCTCTTTCCCTTGACATTGCGGTCAAGCTTTCTCACATCGGCGACATTATGAGAGCTTCAGACGCAGATATCCTCATCATTCCCGGCTACACCAACTCCGGTCCCGACCATTGGCAGAGCCGCTGGGAGGCAAAATTGAGCACCGCGCGCCGCGTCGAGCAGGCGGAATGGTCCAAGCCCGTGCGCGAGGACTGGAGCGTCCGCATTGCCGAAGCGGTCAATGCTTCCACTCGCCCCGTGGTACTCGTTGCCCATTCCCTCGGCGTGCCCTCGGTGATCCACGCAATCCCGATGTTTCAGAAGCGCGTTGCCGGCGCCTTCTTCGTGGCGCCGCCCGATGTCGCCAATCCCGATATTCGTCCGAAGCATCTCATGACCTTCGGCCCCTACCCGCGCGATCCGCTGCCCTTCCCCTCGATCACTGTCGCCAGCCGCAACGATCCTTTCGGCACTTACGAGCATGCCGACGATATCGCCAACAGCTGGGGTTCCTTCCTGGTCGATGCCGGCGATTCCGGCCACATCAATGCCGAATCCGGTCACGGCCCCTGGCCGGAAGGCACGATGGTCTTTGCCCAGTTTCTAAGCCGCCTGCCGGGCTGAGGAAGCCAAAAAATCCGGCATTTCCAGTGAATTAAGCGATCGCTTTCTAAGCATTTCTTAATGGAAAGACCGCAGACTGCGCTGACGCAAGAAAAGCGAGAGCGCGCCCCGTGAAGCAAAGCCATCCGCCCAAAACCGCCGCCGATGTCAATCGCGACGAACAGGCTGCTGACGGGTTTGCAAGCTACACCGACGATTCAGATATCAACGAGCGCGAAAGCCGATGGAACTACGCGCTCGTCGGTTCCGGCCTCGGCGTCTGGGACCACAATTACCGTCTCGACAAGAAATACTATTCGCAGACCTGGAAGAGTATTCGCGGCATGGCCCCTGACGAGGAGGCCGACGGCGAGTACGAAGCCTGGCTGCAACTCGTCCATCCCGACGATCGCGATTTTGTCGTCGACGCCATCGAGCGCCAGAATGCCGGTGATCCGGACTATCATGTCTTCGAGTATCGCGAACGCCACAAGGACGGCCACTGGGTCTGGATCGAGTGCCGCGGCGCGCCGGTCGAATGGGATGAGAACGGTACAGCCCAGCGCGTCGTCGGCACGGATACCGACATCACCGCACGCAAGGAAACGCAGGAGATGCTGGCGCAGCTCTCCCGCCGCCTCGATCTTGCTTTGCAGATCAGCGACATCGGCGTTTTCGAGGCCGACATCGACCACGGGACCGTCGAATGGGACGAGCGTCTCATTGCCATCTATGGCCTGAAGGGCATAGATCATCTCTCGGCCGTAACTGCATGGCCTGACGCAATCCATCCCGAGGATCGCGAGCGCGTGCTTGGCACTGTCGAGCGCCATGTCCGCGACCAGACCGGCTTCAATCACGAATTCCGAATCATCAGGGGTGACGGTGCCTTGCGCATCATTCGTGCCCGTGGTGCCTTCTTCGTCGACGGCAACGGCTGCCGCAAGCTGATCGGCGCCAATTGGGACGTCACGGAGGAAGTGGCGCTGCGCAACGAGTTGCGGCGTGCCAAGGATCTTGCCGAAGCCCGCAACCGTGAACTCGAAGCCGCCAAGGAAAGCATCGAGCATCTGGCGTTCCACGACTATCTGACCGGCCTGCCGAACCGCCGCTATCTCGACAAGATGCTGGAGGAACGCTCCGCCCATTGTCGCGAGGAAGGGCTGGCGCTTGCCGTCCTTCATATCGATCTCGATCGCTTCAAGCAGATCAACGACACGCTCGGCCACCGCGCCGGCGATCATATGCTGAAACACGCCGCCAAGGTTCTGCGCGACTCCATTCGCGCCACCGACTTCGTTGCTCGCATCGGTGGCGATGAATTCGTCGTTCTCTGCATCGTCGACACCGCGTCCAAGAAGATCGCCACCGTCGCCGAGCGCATCATCCGCGAGCTGCGCAAGCCCATCAAATACGAGGGACATGATTGCCGCTTCGGTGCTAGCATCGGTATCGCGATCGACAGCGGCCCCAAGCTCGATGAAAAACAGCTCCTGCTCAACGCCGATATCGCCCTCTACCGGGCGAAAGGCTCCGGCCGTAACCGCCACGAATTCTTCTCCAATGCAGCGCGCCGCACGATCCTGACGGCCAAGCGCCTGGCCGATGAAATCCTGATCGGCCTGGAGCGCAACGAATTCGTGCCCTTTTACCAGCCGCAGTTCGATGCCCGCACGCTCGATATCGCGGGTATCGAGACGCTGGCTCGCTGGCAGCATCCCGAACATGGCCTGCTCGCCCCCGATCGCTTCCTCGACATCGCCGAAGACCTCGACGTCGTCTCCATCATCGATGCGCTCATCCTGGAACAGGCAATAGCCGACCGGAAAACCTGGATCCGCGAAGGCTTCGCCATTCCCCGCATCTCCGTCAATGTCTCCGGCCGGAGACTGTCCGATCCGCAGCTCGGCAAGAAGCTGCGTTCCCTCAAGATCGAGCCCGGCACGGTCTCCTTCGAGCTGCTGGAATCGATCTCGCTCGACGATTGCGACGAGGCGGTTACCGCCAATCTCAAGAAGCTGAAGAAACTCGGTATCGATATCGAGGTCGATGATTTCGGCACCGGTCATGCCTCGATCGTCAGCCTGCTGCGGCTGAGCCCGAAAACATTGAAGATCGACCGCGAACTCATCAGCCGGCTGCCGCAATCGGGCGAGCAGCGCAAGCTCGTTCGCTCGATCATCGACATCGGCCGCTCGCTGAATATTCTCGTTACCGCAGAAGGCGTCGAGACGGCCGATCACGTTCGCATCCTGCAGGAGCTCGGCTGTGACATGCTGCAGGGCTATGCCCTCGCCCGGCCGATGTCCGGCCTGCAGATCCCGGCTTTCATCCGTGGCGAAAGCTGGCGGCGGTCGGAGGGGGAAGCGCGGGCGCTGCAGAGGGATCTGCGCCGGTCGGTCGATCGGCCCGTCTCCAAGACGGCCTCCAGATAAAGCCCTGTATAAACCCTCCGAGATTTTGCCTTCATTCCACCGTAAAGAAAAAGGCGGTAGTCTCCTCCTGGCAAGATTTCGATTCTCTTTGCGGTTTTCCCGCCCAAGGCCGGAAACCGGGGAAGGAGTGACAGGCGGATTGTGAAACTCTCTCTTTTCCTTTAAGGGGACGCCACGAGATCGATCCACGCGCACTATCCCAAGAGCGCCAACAGTTAGAGAATAACCACAATGAACCGTCGCCGCCGTATCTACGAGGGCAAGGCAAAGATTCTGTATGAGGGACCTGAACCGGGCACGCTGATCCAGTTCTTCAAGGACGATGCCACTGCTTTCAACAAGAAGAAACACGAAGTCATTGATGGCAAGGGCGTCCTCAACAACCGTATTTCTGAATATATCTTCAGCCATCTGAACAAGATCGGCATTCCCACGCACTTCATCCGCCGGCTCAACATGCGTGAGCAGCTGATCAAGGAAGTGGAGATGATCCCGCTCGAGATCGTCGTGCGCAATGTCGCTGCCGGCTCGCTCGCCAAGCGTCTCGGCATCGAGGAAGGCGTGGTCCTGCCGCGTTCGATCATCGAATTCTATTACAAGTCGGATGCGCTTGAGGACCCGATGGTCTCCGAAGAGCACATCACCGCCTTCGGCTGGGCCAATCCGGCTGAGCTCGATGACATCATGGCGCTCGCCATCCGCGTCAACGACTTCATGACCGGCCTCTTCCTCGGCGTCGGCATCCAGCTCGTCGATTTCAAGATCGAATGCGGCCGCCTCTTCGAAGGCGACATGATGCGCATCATCCTGGCTGACGAAATCTCGCCGGACAGCTGCCGCCTCTGGGATATCGAGACACACAAGAAGATGGACAAGGACCTCTTCCGCCGCGATATGGGCGGTCTGCTGGAAGCCTATTCCGAAGTTGCCCGCCGTCTCGGCATCATCAATGAAAACGAGCCCGTGCGCGGCACAGGCCCCGTTCTGGTCAAGTAAGTAAAAGCAGGGAAAAACACGTGATCAAGGCTCGCGTCACCGTCACGCTGAAAAACGGCGTTCTCGATCCTCAGGGCAAGGCCATCGAAGGCGCGCTCGGCGCCCTCGGCTTCGGCGGTGTCGGCCATGTCCGCCAGGGCAAGGTTTTCGACCTCGAGCTCGAAGGCACCGACAAGGCCAGTGCTGAGGCGGATCTCAAGGCCATGTGCGAAAAGCTGCTCGCAAACACGGTCATCGAGAATTACGCGATCGCGATCGACTGACGATCATAGGCCCGCCGCATGGGCGGGCCTTCAGGATGAAGCGTCATGCAGGCAAAGCTGGAGACGGAAGTCTCGAAATTCATGAGCTATGTTTTGCGCCATGCGCCGGAAGCCGCAGGCCTGACGCTCGATGCCGAGGGATGGGTACCCTTCGATGATCTCGAAAAGGCGGTGACATCGAAATATGATGTCACCCGCGACGATATTATCGGGATTATCGAAAACAGCCCGAAGAAGCGCTTTGCGCTGGTCGATAACAGAATTCGCGCCAATCAGGGCCATAGCGTCGAAGTCGATCTGGCATTGAAGGCAGCCGAGCCGCCGGCAATACTCTTTCACGGCACGTCGCTGCTGAACTGGCCGCTGATCGAGCGCGAAGGCCTGAAGAAGATGGAACGGCATCACGTCCATCTCTCTGCGGATGCGCAGACGGCGAAGGTCGTCGCGACGCGCCGCAAGGGCGACCATATAATCCTGCGTGTAGACGCAGCCCGCATGTTTTCAGAAGGGCATTCTTTCTTTGTCTCGGACAATGGAGTATGGCTCGCCGAAAGCGTTCCAGTTCAATATCTTTCGCCAAACGCGGGGACCTTATGAAATCAGCCGTCGTTCAACTTCCGGGCCTCAATCGCGATCGTGACATGATCGCCGCTCTCACCAAGATCTCCGGTCATCAGCCGGTGACGATCTGGCAGACGGAGACGGAAATCCCTGACGTCGACCTGATCGTCATTCCCGGCGGCTTCTCCTACGGTGATTATCTGCGTTGCGGCGCCATTGCTGCCCGCATGCCGGTCATGCAGGCAATCATCGAGAAGGCGAACCAGGGCGTGAAGGTGCTGGGTGTCTGCAACGGCTTCCAGATCCTCGTCGAGGCCGGCCTGCTGCCGGGCGCGTTGATGCGCAACGCCTCGCTGAAATTCGTCTGCCGCGAGATCAAGCTCGAAGTCGTCAATCCCGAAACGGATTTCTCCCGTGCCTATGCAAAAGGCCAGATCATCCGTTGCCCCGTCGCCCATCACGACGGCAACTATTTTGCCGATACGGAAACGCTCGCGGCCATCGAAGGCAACGGCCAGGTCGTTTTCCGCTATGCCGATGGCACCAACCCGAATGGTTCGGTCAACGACATTGCCGGCGTCATGAATACCAAGGGCAATGTTCTCGGCATGATGCCGCATCCGGAAAATCTCATCGAAGCCGCCCATGGCGGTTCGGATGGCCGCGGCCTCTTTGCCTCGGCGCTCGACGTCATCGCCGCCTGATTTCTGCCGAAGAGCAAGATAGATGCGCCCTCGCCTTTTCGCAGTCGTCACTAACGCCGCTGCCTTTGCCGCCCTTGCCGCGCTCGTCGCTGCCTGCCAGTCCTCGACACCCGTAAAGGGGCCGGACCGGAGTGCGTTGTCGACCATGGAGCGTGTGGCGCTCGGCGCCAATAGCTGCTGGTTCAAGTCGGGCGACGCAGCTTTCGCCGCTTACAGGCTCGCACCGGAACTCAATTCCTTCTCCGGCCGCCCGCGCATCCTCGTGGTGCACAAGGGCAGCCCGGAAAGCCGGCCGCTGCTCGTGGTGCAGGCCGAAGGCAATCCGGCCAAGATGCAGGCTTTCGGTCCGATGATGTCCGAGCCGGTCGCCGGCCGCATCGCTGCCGATGTCACCCGCTGGTCGGGCGGCAACCGCGCCTGCAGCTAGAGCAATTCAGCAAAATCGCGCAGCGGTTTTGCGCCCGATATTGCTTGAAGTAACGGATGGAGCATTTCCCGTTTTCGAGAAAAGGGAAATGCTTCAGCCTTGATCCCAGAAAAACGACTTGCTGACCTCGCGTGCGGCATCGGAGTGCGACAGGCCGATATCCTTGAGCTGATCCGCCGTCAGTCCGCGTAGCGCCCGGCGTCCCTCCCGCTTCTGGCGCCACAGAAGCAAGCTTGCCCACAAGCGGCCGAGCTGAGTCGTGGCCGGCGCCTGCCTCGGGAGGACAATTTCGTGCGGGCTATCGATAGAGACAATCGATACAATATCACCCTTCATTTGAGGTACAACGGACATCCCTTGCTCCTGTTGTTTCCGTCTTCGTGATTGTCACATAGTCTTGACAGCGTGAGGGTGACAATCTATTCATTGTCACCATGACAAATTGGCTCCCAGATCTCTCGCAGGGCTCCGGCCCGGTCTATATGCGGCTCGCGGACAATATCGAATCCGCCATTGCTTCCGGTGCTTTGCCGGCAGGCAGCAAGCTGCCGCCGCAGCGAAATCTTGCCTATGACATCGGGGTGACAATCGGAACAATCGGTCGTGCCTATGCACTGGTCCATGAGCGCGGTCTTGTCGCCGGCGAAGTTGGCCGCGGCACCTATGTCCTCGACCGTGCCGACACGCCGCCGAGCGAGCAGGTGGATCCCGTTACACTTTCGCTGAGTGGCACCCGCATTGCGGATGCTCCGGCAAACAAGCTTCGCTTCGACACGACCGCCGCCCCCGATCTCGGTCAGGGCAAGATCATCGCCGGCATCATGGCAGAGATCGGCGAGCAGCATCTGGCGGAAATCTCCTCCTATTCGCGCAGCTTCCCGCGGAACTGGTTCGAAGCCGGCCGCCTGTGGCTGGCCCGTGCCGGCTGGTCGCCGGACGTCGAAAACGTCGTTCCGACGCTCGGCGCGCATGCCGCCGCCATTTCGGTCATAGCCGCCGTGTCTGCGCCCGGTGACAAGATTGTCTTCGAGAACCTCACCTATACGCAGGTCAGCCGCAGCGTCCGCCTCCTCGGCCGGCGCACGCTGACGGTGGAGTCGGATGAGAACGGCGTCATTCCCGAGGATTTCGAGCGACTCTGCCTGCAGCAGCATCCGAAGCTGATCTTCCTGATGCCGACGGTCCACAATCCGACGCTTGCGATCATGCCCTATGAACGGCGCGTCGCCATTACCGATATCGCCAGGCGGCATGGTGTATGGATCATCGAGGATGATCTCTATGGCGGCATGGCCAATGACGCTACGCCGTTGCTCGCGGCAATCGCGCCCGATCGCACTTTCCTGGTCAACGGCCTGTCGAAGTCGGTTGCCGCCGGCGTGCGTGGCGGCTGGGTCGCCTGCCCGCCGCATTTCGCCCAGCGCATCAAGGTCACCCACAAGATGGTCACGGGCGGCCTGCCCTTCATCCTGGCCGAAACATGCGCGCGGCTGATCCAGAGCGGCAAGGCGCACGAGATCCGCAATGCAAGCGTTGCAGAGCTGTCAGTCCGTGTGAAGCTTGCGCGCGAGCAGTTGCAGGGTTTCGAGTTCGAATCCCATCCGCATGCGCCCTTCCTGTGGCTGAAACTTCCCGAGCCCTGGATGTCCGGCACGTTCAAGAACGCCGCCTACCGGGATGGCGTTCTGGTAGACGATGAGGATGAGTTCAAGGCGGCCCGTGGAGAGAAGGTCTATCACCGCGTGCGCATCGGCATCTCCTCGCCGAAGGATAGAAACGAAATGTTGTCAGGGCTTATGATATTGAAACGTCTACTGGAAAACGGCGGCTCCGCCTATGATGGGGAAATCTGACCTGTTGCAATTTGGTGTCAGGGCCGTGGAAACGACCGTAACTGGAACACCCGCGCTTTACCGCTGACACCCGGATGTTACCTCTGTCCCATTCCGCTGTTTAAGCGGGAATCAAAGGACAGCAGATGAAATCCGATTTCCGTTCATGCCTGCTACGCCTGTCGAGTATCGCGTCAGCCGCAGTTGTTGCCAGCAGCTTGGGAATGTCATCGGCGCATGCCGCAGGCAGGATCTTCGACGAATTGCGCTTCGGCGCCTCCGCCTCCGTTCAAGGTGGTCATTCCCGAGAAGACGGCGTTTTCCCGGAGATTACGGCCCTCTTCGATCCCTTCGGTTTCGAGCAGGCCACAGGCTGGAAGCAGCAGCTCATGCATCCGCGCGTCCATGTCGGCACGTCGATCGGCACTGAGGGCGAAGCCACGCAGTTTTTCGCCGGTTTCACCTGGACTGTCGATCTCAGCGACAAGATCTTTGCCGAAGCCGGTTTCGGCGGCGTCATCCATACCGGTGATATCAGGGGCAATGACGACGGTCCGGATCTCGGCTGTCGCGTGCTCTTCCACGAATATCTCGGCGCCGGCTATCGTTTCACCAGCAATTGGAACCTGATGGCGCAGCTTGCGCATTCCTCGAATGCCAATCTCTGCGACGGTCCGAACGACGGCATGACCCGCGCCGGACTGATGGTCGGCTACAAATTCTGATCGGCCGCGACCGTTCACGACATGGCTGCGAATTCTTTGATACCTGCCCTCTGTTGATGGCAGGCATTTTCCTGTCGCGCGCACTTCCTACATAAGCTAAAGACACGACAAACGCGCTGGGGCATGTCTGTTTTCCGTAAATCACAGGCACGCTCCATCTCTTTGTTTTCACGCAATCCGAATGCAAAACCGCTGCGCACTTTTGCTGGATTGCTCTAGGCAGGGATTTTCGAGAGCTCATGACCATTCCAAACACCATCCAGATCACGCCGGAACTCATCGCTTCCCACGGCCTCAAGCCGGATGAATACCAGCGCATTCTGGATTTGATCGGCCGCGAACCGAGTTTTACCGAGCTTGGCATCTTCTCGGCCATGTGGAACGAGCACTGCTCCTACAAATCCTCCAAGAAGTGGCTGCGCACCTTGCCGACCAAGGGACCGCGCGTCATCCAGGGCCCGGGCGAAAATGCCGGTGTTGTCGATATCGATGACGGCGACTGCGTCGTCTTCAAGATGGAGAGCCACAACCACCCCTCCTATATCGAGCCCTATCAGGGTGCTGCGACCGGTGTCGGCGGCATCCTGCGCGACGTCTTCACCATGGGCGCGCGCCCGATCGCTGCCATGAACGCGCTGCGTTTCGGCGAACCGGATCATCCCAAGACCCGCCATCTCGTCGCCGGCGTCGTTGCTGGTGTCGGCGGCTACGGCAATTCTTTCGGCGTGCCGACGGTCGGCGGTGAAGTGGAATTCGACGCCCGCTATAACGGCAACATCCTCGTCAATGCCTTTGCCGCCGGTCTCGCAAAGTCCAACGCGATCTTCCTGTCGGAAGCCAAGGGTGTGGGCCTGCCCGTCGTTTATCTCGGCGCCAAGACCGGCCGCGACGGTGTCGGCGGCGCTACCATGGCTTCGGCCGAATTCGACGAGTCGATCGAGGAAAAGCGCCCCACCGTTCAGGTCGGCGACCCCTTCACCGAAAAGTGCCTTCTCGAAGCCTGCCTCGAACTGATGAAGACCGGCGCCGTCATCGCCATCCAGGACATGGGTGCCGCCGGCCTCACCTGCTCGGCCGTCGAAATGGGCGCCAAGGGCGACCTCGGTATCCTGCTCGAACTCGACAAGGTGCCGGTGCGTGAAGAGCGCATGACCGCCTATGAGATGATGTTGTCGGAAAGCCAGGAGCGTATGCTCATGGTTCTGCAGCCGGAAAAGGAAGAGGAGGCCAAGGCGATCTTCGTCAAGTGGGGCCTCGATTTCGCGATCGTCGGCAAGACCACCGACGACCTGCGTTTCCGCGTCATGCATCAGGGTGAGGAAGTCGCGAACCTGCCGATCAAGGATCTCGGCGACCAGGCACCGGAATATGACCGTCCCTGGCGCGAATCCGACAAGCGCGCTCCCCTGCCCGCCAACCTCGTTGCCGCCCCCGGGAATTACAACGAAGCGCTGCTGCAACTCGTCGGTTCCGCCAACCAGTCCAGCCGCCGTTGGGTCTACGAACAGTATGATACGCTGATCCAGGGCAATTCGCTGCAGCTCCCTGGCGGCGACGCCGGTGTCGTGCGCGTCGAGGGTCATCCGCTGAAGGCGCTGGCCTTCTCCTCCGACGTCACCCCACGCTACGTCGAGGCCGATCCGTTCGAAGGCGGCAAGCAGGCCGTGGCTGAATGCTGGCGCAACATTACCGCAACCGGCGCCCTGCCGCTGGCGGCCACCGACAACCTGAATTTCGGCAATCCCGAAAAACCCGAAATCATGGGTCAGTTCGTCGGCGCCGTGAAGGGCATCGGCGAAGCCTGCCGTGCACTCGATTTCCCGATCGTCTCCGGTAACGTCTCGCTCTATAACGAGACCAATGGTGTCGCGATCCTCCCGACCCCGACCATTGCCGGCGTAGGCCTGATGCCCGACTGGCGCAAGATGGCCCGCATCGGCAGCGCTGCCGAAGGCGACAAGGTTGTTCTTATCGGCACCGACGGCAGCCATCTCGGCCAGTCGATCTATCTGCGCGATATCGTCGGCAGCACCGAAGGTCCGGCTCCCGAAGTCGATCTCTTCGCTGAACGCCGCAACGGCGATTTCGTCCGCTCGGTCATCCGCAATGGCCAGGCGACCGCCTGCCACGATATTTCCTCCGGCGGCCTCGTGCTGGCGCTCGCTGAAATGGCGATGGCCTCGGACAAGGGCCTCGACATCAGCCTCAGCGAAGGCAAGGGTGCGGCCCATGCCCTGCTCTTCGGCGAGGATCAGGCGCGTTACGTTCTGACGGTTCCTGGTGATGTCGCCGATTTCGTCTGTGCCAATGCAGAAGGCGCCGGCGTGCCCTTCCGCCGCCTCGGCACCGTCAAGGGCGATGCCCTCGTCGTCGACGATCTGATTGCACTGCCGATTCAGCAATTGCGCGATGCACATGAATCGTGGTTCCCTGATTTCATGGATGGCCGCGGCGAGCTTGTCGCTGCGGAATAATGTGCAAGGAGTAACGATCATGGCCATGAAACCCGGTGACATCGAAGACATGATCAAGGCCGGGATTCCCGGTGCCAAGGTAACGATCCGCGATCTGGCGGGTGACGGCGATCATTACGCTGCCGAAGTCGTCGCGGAAGCCTTTCGCGGCAAGAGCCGCGTCCAGCAGCACCAGATGGTCTATGAGGCGCTGAAGGGCAATATGGGCGGTGTCCTGCATGCCCTCGCCCTGCAAACCTCGGCGCCGGATTGACATGCTGGCTTCGGCCGACTGAGGATCTGAAATGAACAGACCCGGCTGGAAGGCTTCTTCCGCCGGGTCTCTTTGTTTTGAAACGGAAGCGATCGGTTTCGAAAGTACGCCTCTTCGCCCTTTCTTTGCTGAGCTCTCAGGCCGGCAGCTTGTCGTGCTCGGGATCGGCAAAGACCGATGCCGGCATCGGGCCAGCGGTCAGCAGCGTGAAATCGAAGGAGGATTTCTTGTCCGGACCCAGCACATACTGGCGATGAACGCGTAACTGATCCTTGCGGATCTTCTTGTAGTGCTCCGGCGTCAGCATCTGCCGCACGCGGATATGGATCATGCGCGCCTGCGGCGCGTCCGGATGGCCGGACACGCTGACGACAGGCACCTTGTAGAAATTGATCGAGTCCGTCAGGCACTGCACATCGAGCCAGAAAATATCCGGGCACCGCGCAATCAGCCCGACGCGCGAGCGCAGGAGCGTCGCGGACGACATCAGCGCGCATTGCAGGATCGCACAGCCAAGTGTCGCAAAGACCACGCGTTTCCCCTTGAAGACATCCGGCTCCCGCTCCAGCAGAATGCCGACGACATGGGCCGCAACGCTGGAGCCCATGCTGTGCGAAGAGATGACATATTCATCGGCCTCTTCGTTGAGTGCTGCCCGCATCGATGTCGCGCATTGTTCCAGCCAGTCGTTGAAAACAGGCTTGTCCATGCGTGCGAGCGCCACGGCCATCTCCCAGTCAGCAAAAAGATGCAGCGTGTGGAAGCGCTCCGAGAACGGCAGGAAGCCGAAGATGAAGAAGATGGCCGCGAGCGGCGCGCTCCAGCCGATGTGCCAGACGGGAAGTCCGAGCAAATATTGCAGCGTCAGGATCTGCAGCGTGACGACGATTGCGAGAGCCGTCAGCAGGAAGGGAAAGATGAAGAAGAGGCCAAAGCGCCAGGCATGCCGGAAATAGCCAGCCATGCCGCCCTCGCGCACAACCTGCCAGAAGCTTGCAAAGCCCGCCGCGATGCGGCTTGCCGTATTGCCGGCGCGCAACCGCTGCACCAGCTCGTCATGGTCGAAGACATGGACGCGGGTCTGCGTCTGCCAGCCATCGGCGCCGGCGCCGACATCGAAGGAAACATAGGGACCGGTATCGGCCGTACCCGTCTCGATGTTATAGCCCCAGACGGATGCGCTTTGCCTTGCGGTACGCTCATACCGCGCCCGGTGTGCTGCGCCATCGAGTGGTTCAAATCCGGGGAAATGCAGCACAACCCGCTTGTCGATGAGTTTCACAGTCTTTTTCTTCTTTCCGGCGGGTTGAGTGCGCCGTTGCCAGGATGACGGGTTCGCCTGAAAATACGGCGAAAAACCGGATAAAACCGTCGAGCCGTCTTGCTAAGCGAACTCTTCCGGAATTCAATAGGGGCAGCTGCGTTTCGGCAGGGTCGAGGGGGATTTTGTGGGCAATCTCGTGAATGAACTGGTGTCAGGCGTCGTCAATAGCGTGCTGAAGGAAATCCTGAAGAAGACAACGGGCCGTACCACCACAACCAAGCGCAAGCGCCGCAAGGCAGCGTCTGCAACGGCGAGCCGCACCACCCGCAAGGCAACGCCGGTGAGTCGCAAGCCTGCTCGCAAGCAGGTCAGCAAGCGCCGCACGGCAGCGGGCCGCAGCAGGCAGCGCCGCGCCTAGAGCCTTCTCCACCGATACCGGGATTGAGCCGATCAAGGTCTATCGCAATGAGGCGTAACGCATAGGCAACAACCTGTGCCGCTAAGTGTCGCGGATTGGTCTTTTTTTGGTTTTCGCGGGTGGAATTCCGGCTTCCACATGCTATCTAAGGAAAACGATTGAAACGGCGGGCCTTTAACCTGCCTGTTGAAAGGATTAGGTCCCATGAGCGGTATCAACGAATTCATCGAAAACGAGATCAAGAGCAACGACGTCGTCCTCTTCATGAAGGGCACGCCGCAGTTTCCGCAGTGCGGTTTCTCC
>Ga0209758_1000467_pt1 | contig 66705 bp, 68 predicted proteins | sample AraplaMF_Col_mMF_FD_184258 | JGI IMG/M metagenome (GOLD analysis project Ga0209758, IMG submission 184258) | Arabidopsis root microbial communities from the University of North Carolina, USA - plate scrape MF_Col_mMF (SPAdes) (version 2) | ecosystem: Host-associated > Plants > Roots > Endosphere... | reverse complement strand
AAGGCGAGCCAGGCGGCGATCGTCTGCGGCGCGAACTGATCGGCATGGAAGCTGACCCGGATGATGGCCGAGATCCGTTCGCGCGGCGTTGCCGCTTGCCTCAGCGCCGTCACCGCGTCGTTGCGCAATTGCCGTAACAGGAAACGGATGGTCTCGATCAGCAACTGCTCCTTGCTGCCGAAATAGTGATGCGCAAGGGCTGGCGATACGCCGGCTCGACGGGCGATGTCGGACATGGTGACGGTCAGCGAGCCGTGATCGCCGATCACCCGCAGCGCCGCATCTACAAGCGCCTTGCGGCGCACCGGTTCCATTCCGACCTTCGGCAAGTTCAATCCTCCGAGAATAGATGAAGCGTATTTTTGATTGACTGATCAATCAATAAAAATCTTTCGCCGATTGATCTGGGTCACCTCTTTCCGTGCAAAATTGGTGCAGCATATCTTCAGCGATCAGGAGGTGCGCCAATGGCCAATATTTACGACGGATTGCCCGAATCCCCGTTGCGGTCGAAATGGGTATGGTTCGTCGGTCTCGGCGTGCTGCTCCTCATCTGCGGTCTTATCGCTCTCAGCAACCTGCTGATGGCGACCGTCGCTTCAGTCTTTTATGTCGGCATGCTGATGCTGGCCGGCGGGATCATCTATCTCATCCACGCCTTCCAGGTGCGCGGCTGGGATCATGTACTCTTCTGGGCGTTGAGCGGCGTGCTCTATGTGCTCGCCGGCATCTGCGCCTTCATCAATCCTATCCTCACCTCGGCTGCCTTGACCCTGTTTCTGGCCATCGCGCTGCTCATTGCCGGTGTTTTCCGTCTCTTCGTCGGCATGCGCATGCGGCCGCTCAAGGGGTGGGGCTGGATCGTCGCGAGCGGCCTCATCACCGCTCTTGCGGGCTTCGTGATTGCGCTCGGCTGGCCGGTCAACAGCCTCTGGATACTCGGCCTTTTCCTGGCCATCGATCTCATCGTTCAGGGCTGGACGATGCTCGCCTTCGGCCTGGGTATCCGGTCTTGAAACTGTGGAGAGAGGCAGCCGGATAGTCTGATCAGGCCGTTTCTTTTTTGACAAGAAGATGATGGGGTACTAAAATTCATCAATTGAAGGCCGGCCCCGCAGAAGGGCTGCCTCCTGTGCTTAGGCACTTCGGCATTGGCGCAGGTCGCCGCGGAAAGCCGAAAATGGACCCCCGTAGGCAGCCTCTGCCGAAATAGAATGGGAGGAGAATTCCATGCCGATGGTCACCGTTTCCATCTCACCGCTCCAGGCGGCCGGCATCCGCGATGCTGTCGATCAAGGCGGATATGCATCGAGCAGCGAGGTCGTGCGCGAGGCACTGCGCCTGTGGGATGCCGCCCGCAAACTGAATGAATATCACAGCGACGTCTTGGCCGATGAAAGCGCTCCCAGCGGCGGCAGATGCGTCGCCGATATGTTTGCAGATCATGAAGAGGAACATCGCCGTTCGGCTTGAATAAGCCTTTGATTGTAAATGAAAAATCTAATAAACGCTGGGCGCGCATGGAGGCCTGCGCGTTTCATAAAAGTTTCACACTGACGAAAGAGTTCGTTGACCCTTCTGTTCCATTGTCCGACCGAAAAAGAAAAGGTCACAGTGGAGATTGGCATGTCTTTGGCTGCCAGCGTCGAACCGGGTGTCGTGCGTCGTTACGCCAGCGATCAGATCGTTACCCTCGCCAAACTCGTCATCGAAAATGCGTTTCAGCCGATCGTCGAAGCCGGTACCGGCACGGTCTTCGGTTATGAATCCCTCATGCGCGGGCAGGAGCGCATCGGTTTCGAAACGCCGATCGAAATCCTTGACGAAGCCCATGAGACAGGCCAGCTTCTGCATCTTGAGCAGATGGTCGCGAGCCGCGCCCTTGCCAAATTTTCCACGCTCTCGAATTTCGCAACCGCCACGCTTTTCCTCAATCTCGACGTCCGCCTCATCCCGCAAGGCAATCGCCTTGTCGAGAACCTGCTGCTGCAGCTGAAAACGGCGAATATCCCGCCGTCTTCCGTTTGCTTCGAATTCTCCGAGCGTTTCGACAATACCAGCGTGCCGGAATTCGCGGATCTCGTTTCGCGCCTGCGCAAGGCCGGTTTCAAGCTGGCGATCGACGATTTCGGCGTCGGTCACGGCGAGATGAAGCTGCTCTGCGATTATTCGGTCGATTACCTGAAGATTGACCGTCACTTCGTCGCCGATATCGATCGCAGCCCGCGCAAGCGGCATCTGCTGAAGAGCATCGTCAACATGGCCCACGTTCTCGGCACCCGCGTGATCGCCGAGGGCATCGAAACGGAGGCCGAATTCATCGTCTGCCGCGACTATGGCGTCGACCTCGTGCAGGGCTGGTTCATTTCCCGCCCGTCGACGCATCTCTCCGAGCTCGTGCCCGCCTTCCCGCACCTGCAGGAGCTCGGCAAGAACAAGGGCAACAGCCAGTCGCTCGACGAAATCCTCATTCGCAAGCAGATCGAAATGCTGCCGACCGTCTATGAGAGCGACGCCATCGATACGGTCTTCGAACTGTTCCGCCGCAACCCGCGCCAGGCCTATTTCCCGGTCCTGAACGCCAATGGCGAGCCGCGCGGCATCATTCACGAGCACCACCTCAAGGAATATATCTATCAGCCCTTCGGCCGCGACCTCCTGAAGAACAAGGACTACGAGCGCACCATCTCGCATTTCGTCGAGCGTGCGCCGATCGTAGGCCTCGACAGCGATGCTGATCAGCTCATGGTGATCTTCGCCAATATGGAAGGCAGCAACTGCCTGATCCTCACCGACAACATGCGTTATGCCGGCGTCGTTTCCGCCGCCTCGCTGATCAAGGTCATCAACGAGAAGCAGCTGAAAACGGCGCAGGACCAGAACCCGCTGACCGGCCTGCCGGGCAACCGCGCTATCAGAGATTTCATGCGCCATTCCGGTCGCGACGGCGATGAAGTGCGCCACTTCTGCTATTGCGACTTCGACAACTTCAAGCCCTTCAACGATGCTTACGGCTTCCATCTCGGCGACCATGCGATCTCGCTCTTCGCCGCGCTGATGCGCCGCTATTTCTTCGCCGAGCGCCACTTCCTCGGCCATGTCGGCGGCGACGATTTCTTCATCGGCGTCGTCGGCTGGACGAAGGAGGAGCTGACGGAAATCCTCGATCGGCTCATCGGCGATTTCCACGATGACGTGCTCGATCTCTATTCGGATGAGGACCGCGCCGCCGGCCGTATCCGCGGTCACGATCGCACTGGCGCGGAAGCTTTCTTCCCGCTGATGCACTGCTCGATCGGTGTCCTCGAACTGCCCGAAGGTCTCGTCATCGACGATATCAATCGCGTCAGCGCCGAGATTGCCCTCGTAAAGTCTGCCGCCAAGGAAAATGAAGACGGCCTCGTATTTCATGCGCTAGGCGAGGCGAATTGACGCCTCTGTTACTTCCGGCCTTCCCAAGCCCCAGGCCCTGATTTATCCCAGTGCTTCGGAACAGGGAGAGCCGGGTCATGTCGTTGCCGTCGCATATGCGCTTTGTCGATCTGCCGTCTTTCGGCGGGTCGGAGGCGATGGTCATTGCAAACGGGCCGGTGCCGGTGCCGGGCGAAGGCCAGATCCTCGTCCGCACCGAAGCGGTCGGCGTCAACCGCCCGGATATTTCCCAGCGCCAGGGCAGCTATCCGCCGCCGAAGGATGCAAGCCCCGTTCTTGGCCTTGAACTTGCCGGTGAGGTCGTCGCGATCGGCCCCGGCGTGACCGGCTATTCGCTTGGCGACAAGGTGTGTGGCCTCGCCAATGGCGGCGCCTATGCCGAATATTGCCTTCTGCCCGCCGGCCAGGCGCTGCCCTTCCCGAAAGGCTACGACGCGGTGAAGGCGGCGGCCCTTCCGGAGACCTTCTTCACCGTCTGGGCAAATCTCTTTCAGATGGCCGGCCTGACGGAAGGCGAGAAAGTGCTGATCCATGGCGGCTCCAGCGGCATCGGCACTACCGCTATCCAGCTCGCCAAGGCTTTCGGCGCCGAGGTCTATGCGACCGCCGGCTCGAAGGAAAAATGCGAGGCCTGCGAGAAGCTCGGTGCCAAGCGCGCCATCAATTATCGGGAAGAGGATTTTGCCGCCGTCATCAGGCAAGAGACCGGCCAGGGCGTCGATATCATCATCGACATGATCGGCGCGGCCTATTTCGAGAAGAATATTGCCTCGCTGGCGAAGGATGGCTGCCTCTCGATCATCGCCTTCCTGCAGGGTGCGGTTGCCGAGAAGGTCAACCTGACCCCGATCATGGTCAAGCGACTGACGGTGACCGGCTCGACCATGCGTCCGCGCACGGCGGAGGAGAAGCGGGCGATCCGCGACGATCTTCTTTCAGAGGTCTGGCCGCTCCTGGAAGCCGGCACGGTCGCCCCTGTCATCTACAAGACCTTTGCCTTCGAAGATGTAGCCGCCGCCCATCGGCTGATGGAGAGCAGCAACCACATCGGCAAGATCATGCTGAAGCTCCACAGCTAGAGCGCCGTGGTCAGTGCGGACGCACAAAGGACGCTCTACCTCCTTGAATCTACGCATCAGGCTTTCCGAAAATCGATTCCGACTTTCGGGCCGATGCTGTAAGCGACAACGCCGCGCCTGTCGCAATCAGCCCCGGCAATGCCATGATCAGGTAGAGCCAGACAGCCGCCGACAGCGCCCCTGCGACGCCGCCCGGCTCGACCAGCCCTGCGCCATTGGCGATCACGCCGGCAAAGGCCGCGCCGAAAGCGCTGCCGAGCGAGCTTATGGTCGGGATGGCAGCCGAAGCCTTGTCCTGTTCGCTATCGGCCACCAGCTTCAGCACCTTGGCGACGAGATGTGCCCAGCCGAGGCCGACGCCAAAGCCCATCATGAACATGGCGATTGCCGCCGGCACGAGGATTGCCAGATGCGCCTCAGGGTTTTCGCGGGCAAGGAAGACGGCGAGCACGGCTGTCGCTGCGGCTTCGGTTGAGCAGCCCGCAACGATCGCGGCGCTGGCTTTCCTGCCGGAGAAGGAGCCGCTGAAGAAGGCCGCCACCGTCCAGCCGAGGGCGACGAGAGCCACCAGATAGCCTGAAATCAGCGGCGTTACCCCGTGCAGAACCTGCAGGAAATAGGGAATGAAGATATCGCTGACGAGAACGAAGTTGAGGCCGAGCATCGTCAGATAGACCCGTGATATCGGCTGGCTCAGCGTCACCGCGCCTGATGGCAGCAGCCGGTTGTTTCCCTTGCGCTCCATGACCAGCATGGCGCCGACGGCGACGACCGAAACGGCGATCAGCCCAATCTTGGCCGTCGTCATCTCGGTTGTCCCGGCGGTGCTGACCAGCAGCACTGCCCCAAGCAGCAGGCAGATCTGCGCGACAGGCATCTTTGCCTGTTCGCGGTCGTCCTCGGCCTGCGGCAAGAGCCGCGGCGCCAGCACCGCCATCAACACGCCGAGCGGGACGAGCACGGCAAAGGCGTAGCGCCAGGCCCCGTCATGCGCGAAGAAGCCGCCAAGCGTCGGGCCGATGACGGTCGACACCCCCCAGATCGCCGCATAGAGCGTCGACGCCTTGGGCCAGAGCGGTTCGGGATAGACGAAGCGGATGAAAGCGTAGCAGAGGGCGGCGAGCGCGCCGGTGCCGAAACCCTGCACCGTTCGGCCGATCAGCACGACCGGCATCGAGGGTGCGGCCGCACACAGCAGGCTGCCCACTCCGAAGACCACAGCCGCGATCACATAGACGCTGCGCAGCTCGATATTCCGCGGTCGCATCGCCATGAAGATCGAACCCAATATGGTGGCGGCGATATAGAGCGTCGTCACCAGCGAAAACAACTCCAGCCCACCGACATCACGCACGATGCTCGGCGCGATCGTCGCCGTGATGTAGCTTTCGACGGCAGAAATCGTCATGCCGCCGCCAAGCATCAGTGTCGCCGGCAATAGTGCCGGAGAAAATAGCTGAAAGACGGAAGTCGATGAGCCGGGTGGCTCCAAGGTGGTCTCGGACATAATGAATCCTTGCGTTTTTCCTGACCTAAGATTATTTTCCAAGTTATGAGTTGGAAAATTACATGGGCATCAGATTAAAACAAGAGATAACTTGGAAAATATGCGCCAGTCTCCCGTCAACCGTATCCTGATCCTGTTGAAGACCGAGGGGCCGCAGCTCGCCGCCGCGGTCGGCGATGCACTCGGCATATCAGGCGAGGCCGCCCGCCAGCAACTTGCCAAAATGGCGGAAGAGGGGCTGGCGGAGCCCGTCACCGTGGCCGCCAAGGGCAGGGGACGGCCGAGCCAGCTCTGGCACCTGACGGCTGAGGGCAACAGGCATTTCCCGGATGGCCATGCCGAACTGACGGCGGCCCTGCTGACGACCGTTATCGAGCAACTCGGCCCCGCCGCGCTCGATACCGTCATTGCCGCCCGCGAAAGTGAAACGCTGAAGCGCTATCGCGCCGAACTCTCAGACAGGTCGGATCTGGCCGCCCGCGTCGAGGGGCTGGCCGCCATCCGCAGCCGTGAGGGCTACATGGCCGATAGCTGGCAGGAGGAGGATGGATCATTGATGCTGGTCGAAAACCATTGTCCGATTTGCGCTGCGGCGACGGTCTGCGCCGGCTTCTGCCGTTCCGAGCTCGAAACTTTCCGCAGCGTGCTCTCGGCCAACGTCGAGCGTAGCGAGCATATCCTGCTCGGTGCGCGCCGCTGCGCCTATCGCATTACTCCAAGGTAATTTGGGCCGGCTGGCGCATGCGGCTGCCGCTTTCCAGATAAAGCAGGATCAGAATGGCGACGATGCCGACAGCGGCGCCGACGAAAGCCGTGCCAGAATAGTCCGTCACCGCCGTTCCAAGCGCAAAAACACCTGCGGCCACGCCGATGCCGATGAAAGTGTTGAGCGAGATCAGCGAGCTGCCAAGACCCGGACGATCGGCGATAAGGTCTTGCAGATAGGTGATCGGCAGGCTGAGGATGGCAGCCGCCCCGCAGGCGTTGAGACCGAGCAGCGCATAGAGCTGCCAGGGCGCGGTGGCAAAGCCGAGCAGCACCAGATAGAGGCAGTAGAGCACCGTGCCTGATGCCAATACATGCACGGTATGGAAGCGCCGCTGTACCAGGCCCCACATCATCATGAAGGGCATTTCGAGGAAGGCCGTCAGGCCTGAGAGAAAGCCGACGTCAACGACGCTGCCGCCGATCGAGTGCACGACGATGAGTGGCGAAACCATGCCGTTCAGCCGCTGCAGGCCGAGCAGCAGGGACATGACGAAGACGCGGATGAAAACATCGGGCGCAAAGACTCGCTTCAGTGAGGCGAAGAAGCCCGGTTGGTTGGGGATCGTCTCGCGCACCGGGCCATTGCCGGGCGCGAAGAAGAAATAGAGGCAGAAGCAGATGAGGCTTGCGACCGCCGCCACCCCATAAGCCGGCGTCATCGATGGTGATGTTACCAGCGCAAGCCCGACCAGTCCCGGCGCCACCGCCCAGGAGCCGGAATAGAGCGCACGTACCGTCGAGGTGATGGCGACCGCTTCGCTGCGGGCCAATTGATTGGTGCGTGCCCGCACGCTCGCAAACAGCAGCGAGTAGGTTGAATTGCTCATAGGCACCAGAAACAGCACCGAGAAGACGAAGACCGTGGGACTGTGGATGAGCGCGATCGATCCGAAGCCGATCATGCCGGCAACTGAAAGCGCCAGCACCAGCGGTCGCCTTTCCCTAAGCCTGTCCGACCATATGCCGAGCGTCAGGCTGATCGCGACATTGACGACCGCCGCGAAGAACACCAACGCTGAATAGGCGCCGTCGCTCATGCCGAGTTCGCTGATGCCGATGATCGACTGGTAGGGGACCGTCGAGGCATAGGTGAAGGCAAGCGCCACCAGCGTGACGGTTGGAATACGGATGCGGCTGTCGCGGATGATGGAAGAAAACGAGGATGGCATAAGAATGAGTCCTGATAACCCACCTTTAGCCTCATCACGTCTACACGGAAAACGATAGTTTGCCGCACCAACAGTCACTTCGTGTGATGGTTGTTCAGATGCTGTGATCGGCCGATATCTCCCGCAAATTCCGTTGGCTTTCGGAGAGCGAGAGGCTATGCCTTCAGTCTCTGCCCACAATCCGGATTCTTGCCCATGCCCAATCCCGTCCTCGTCGAAGTCACCCGAGGCTTGCTCGTCGAAAGCCGCCATCGCGGATCGGTTGCGGTCGTGGATGGCGATGGCCGTGTCGCCTTTTCGCTGGGTGATATCGAGGCGGGCGTCTTCCCACGCTCGGCCTGCAAGGCGATGCAGGCGCTGCCGCTGGTCGAAAGTGGCGCGGCGGATGCCTATGGCTTCGGCAACAAGGAACTGGCGCTCGCCTGTTCCTCCCATAGCGGCGAGGACGAACATGTGGCGCTTGCCGCCTCCATGCTGTCGCGGGCCGGCCGTGACGTGGAGGCGCTGGAATGCGGCGCGCACTGGTCCTCGGATCAGAAGACGCTGATCCACCAGGCGCGCACGCTGGAAAAACCGACTGCGCTTCACAACAATTGCTCCGGCAAACATGCCGGCTTCGTCTGCACCTGCTGCCATCAGGGCATCGATAGCAAAGGTTACATCGGCTACGACCATCCGCTGCAGCAGCAGATCCGCGATGCCATGGAGAACCTGACGGGCGCCGCACTCGGTCATGACGTCTGCGGTACCGACGGCTGCTCCATTCCGACCTATGCCGTGCCGCTGAAATCGCTTGCCCATGGCTTTGCGAAGATGGCGACCGGCAACGGCCTTGGCCGTGAGCGCGCGAACGCGTCCCGCCGTCTTTTTGAAGCCTGCATGGCCGAGCCCTTCTATGTCGCGGGCACCGGCCGTGCCTGCACGGAGCTGATGCAGATCGCCCCCGGCCGCATCTTTTGCAAGACGGGCGCGGAAGGCGTCTTCTGCGCCGCCATTCCGGAACAGGGCATTGCGATTGCGCTGAAATGCGATGACGGTGCCGGGCGCGCAGCCGAAGCCGTGGTTGCGGCGACGCTCGCCCGCTTCTTCGAGAAGGGTGGCAAGGAACATGCGGCACTGATCACTCTGGCAAATAAGTCGATGCACAACTGGAACGGCATCCATGTCGGAGACATCAGTGTGACTGGGGCACTCGCCTGATAGCTGCCCCATCATAGCATTGTTACGCCGCGCTGCTCCTCAGCCTGCAGCCGCCGGGTCTTGTTCCTCCGCTCCGCCGAACGCGGTTCAAGCTGCGGCAATTGCGACATTGAGTTCGGCGTAGGGCCGAAGCCTTTCCCTAGGCATTTCTGCGGGCACGATCAGCCCCGCCACTTCGCTTACGGCAAGCACCGTGCAGGGTGAAACGAGATCGAATTTCTCCGCCGTCAGCAGCACATGCGTCTCCGCCGAACACCGGGCGATATGCCGTTTGATCGCCGCCTCCTCGAAATCCCCGGTCGAAAATCCGTGCACGGGATGAGCGGCCGTCACGCCGAGGAAGAAGAGATCCGGCCGCAGAGCGGAGATCGTCGCCATCGCGACCGCGCCGGTTGTCACCATGGAATGCTTGTAGAGCCTGCCGCCGCAGAGGATCACCTCGGCCGTCGGGTGATGCTCCAGGTCGGCGGCGATCGTCGGGCTGTGGGTGGCGATGGTGAAGGGGATGTCGCGCGGCAGGTGACGCGCCACCTCCGCCGTCGTCGTGCCGCCGTCGAGAAATACCATCTGCCCGGCCTTCACCATTTGCGCCGCCTTTGCGCCGAGCCGCGCCTTGACATCGGAAGCGACATCGCGGCGGGCGGTGAAGTCAGGCAGGTCGGGGGCAATGGGCAGGGCGCCGCCATGGACGCGCTTCAGCAACCCTTCCGCTGCCATCTCCCGGAGGTCGCGGCGGATCGTATCCTCCGACAGCTCGAAATCTTCAGCCACTCGCTTGGCGATCACCTGTCCGTCACGGCGCAGAATGTCGAGGATGAGAGTTTTGCGTTGCGTGGTCAGCATGGGGGATCTCTGCACGATAATTTACGAAACATCGTGAATATGCACGAATTGACTCGACATTCAAGAAATATCGTGCATTTTCGCGAAATCCCGTGCATGAGGCCGGGAGTTGATGGAGACACCAATGTTGATTTTGATTGCCGGGCCGTATCGGTCCGGAACGGGCGATGATCCCGAGAAGATGGCTGCCAACCTCAAGCGCCTGGAGCAACCATCTCATGCGCTTTTCAAGGCGGGCCATGTGCCGATGATTGGCGAATGGGTGGCGCTGCCCATCTGGCATGCCGCCGGCGGCAAGTCGGTGGGTGACGACCTCTATGAGGAGATCTTTCATCCCGTCGCCGGCCGCCTGCTGCAGCTCTGCGAAGGCGTGCTGCGCCTGCCGGGCGACTCCAAGGGCGCCGACAACGATGTGCGCATTGCCAAGGAGCGCGGTATTCCGGTCTGGTACCGGCTGGAGGACGTGCCGGGTTGCGCGTGATGGGTGCAAGGCCGCGCGAATAATGAAACCTTGTCTTCCGTTGGCCATGATACCCGCGCTATAAGGCTCCCCGAAAGGGGAGTCTCACCATGCTCACACTTTACTTCGCACCCGGTACCTGCGCACTTGCAAGCCTGATTACGCTGGAGGAATCCGGCCTTTCCTTCGATACGAAGAAGGTCAATACGCGTGAGAACGAGCAGCGCTCGGAAGCCTATCTGAAGATCAATCCGAAGGGCCGCGTTCCGGCGCTCGCCACCGACCGCGGCGTGTTGACCGAGTCGACGGCGATCCTCGCTTACATTGCCCAGATGGCGCCCGCCGCCAGGCTCGCCCCGCTCGACGACCCGTTCGAATTTGCCCGGCTGCAGGCTTTCAACGGGTATATCTCATCGACAGTGCACGTGAACCATGCGCATCGCCCGCGCGGCTCCCGCTGGGCCGATGATGAAGTGGCGCTGGAATCCATGAAGGCCAAGGTGCCGCAGACCATGGCCGAGAGCTTCGAATTGATCGAGGCGACGATGTTTGAGGGGCCATGGGTGATGGGTGAAACCTATACGGTCGCCGATCCCTATCTTTTCGTCATGACCGGCTGGCTACCGTCCGATGGCGTCGATCCCGCACGCTTCCCCAAGGTCAGCGAGCATCATGCACGCATGCTGCAGCGCCCTGCTGTCCAGCGTGCGCTGGCGCGCGAAAAGGTCTAACCGCGATAGGCGGAAATCAGCTTCTTCGGCGCCCGGTAGGTCCAGGCGTCGATCAGCCGCTGCTTGAGTTCATCATCGCCGATGGTGGCAATGCGAACCGGCAGGTGCGGCCAGCCGACATAATGGTTTGTCTGAAAGTAGATGTCGGGCGCCATCGTCAGCAGATGTTCCTTGTGGTCGATCGGGATCGAGATCACCACCGTTTCATCGTCCTTGATAAGAGGTGCTTTCCTCGATGCCAGGCAGGCCAGCCTCCTTCGCCAACCGCTTCAACCGTGCCAGAATCCCTTCCACGCTTTCCGCCATATCGCCCGCTCTGACTATTCTTCGACGGGAATATAGTACAGCTTCAGGCGCATTTCTCTAGTTGTCGTTGCAGAGGCCGTTTGGGCGCTGGTACCGGCAGAGGCAGGTCCGCAAGCTCCCGTTGCGACATGGAGGCGATATCGGGGTGGCCGAGCAGATCGTCATCCCAATCATGTTTGGTCTCTGAGATCCTTGTGCCAGGGTCTGTTTGGCTCCAGAAAAACTTCAGCAATGACATCGTGGCTCTCCTTTCTCGATGCGTAACAAAAGGCCATCGGCGCAAGACATTGCAGTCGCCTTCGGCACCACCGGCATGCAATTGCCTCGGAGATAATTGTCTTATGATGCCAATATCGGCGGCGAACGATTGCTTTTCAATTGAGATTACCGGTTTCCTGTTATAGGAAAACTATATGAGAAACCTCAATTCCGTGCATCTCAATGGCCTTCGCGCGCTGGAGGCCGTCGGTCGGCTTGGCTCGCTTCAGGCCGCCGCGGATGAGCTCGGCGTGTCCATCGGTGCCGTCAGCCAGCAGGTCATCAAGGCTGAAGCCCAACTCGGCCGGCTGCTCTTCGAGCGTACGCCGAAGGGCATGCTGGTGACGGAAGCGGGCGCCTCGGTTCTTGCGGCCCTGAACGAAGGTTTCCTCCGGCTTTCGGAAGCCATTGCGATGGCGCAGCGCAAGGACGAATGCATCCTGACCATCTCGGTGGCGCCTGTCCTGGCCGCCCGCTGGCTGGTCTGCCGCCTCGACCGATTCATGGAGCGCCATCCGGAAATCAACCTGCGCCTCGACGCGACCACCAAACTCGTCAATCCGGCCGCCTCCGATATCGATGTCGCCATCCGTGTCGGCAAGGGCCATTGGCCGGGCGTCAAGGTCGAGCATCTCCTGGAGCAGGTGGTGTTTCCCGTCTGCTCTCCCGAGATGGCCGCGAAGCTGAAAGAGCCGGCCGATATCCTGAAGCTCCCGGCCGTCATTGATGCCCATGCCATGTTCACATGGGATGTCTGGATGCAGGCCGCCGGGCTCTCGGGCGCGCCGCCGGCCGTGCGTCATGTTTTCAACGATGCCTCGCTCTGCCTCGATTCGGCGATCGCCGGGCAGGGCGTCATGCTCGCCTGGCAGACCCTTGCCGGCTTTTCGCTGCAGGAAGGGCGGCTGGTGGCACCCTTCGGCATTCGCGCCAATACCGGCGACGGCTACTATTTCGTAACCGCCGAAGGCAGCCGCGAGCCGAAGAAGGTTCGCGATTTCAAGGCCTGGATCCGCGAGGAAATGGCTGAAACGGCGGCGATCTTCGGCTGAGCGTCAGACTTCGATCGGCTCCAGCGAGCGCTTGCGCTGCATTTCCAGATAGGCCGGGCGCGACTGGCAGCGCTTGATCCAGGCATCGATGTTCGGATGCGCCGCAAACAGCGCGGTTTCGCTCTGGGCGTAGCGCAGCACTTCCGCGATGTTGAGGTCGGCGACCGTGAAGCGCCCGCCGACGATCCAGTCCTTGCCGTCGAGATGCTTTTCGAGAACCGAAAGCGGCCGCTTCATGGTGCGGCAGGCGGCATCGATTACGGCGCGTCCCGCCTCGGTGTTTTCCTTGCCGTCATCATAGGTCGAGACGATCTTGCCCGTGTTGCCATCGAGTTCGGAAACCGCCCAGACCGTCCACATTGTCATCAAACCGTCTTCCTCGACGGTTTTGCCGCCGAGCTCGCCGCCATACTTGCGCGCGAGATAGAGATTGATCGCCAGAGACTCGTTCAATACGAGATCGCCATCCTTGATGGCTGGGATCAGCGCCATCGGGTTGATGGCAAGGAATTCCGGCGAGAGCGTATTGATGGGCGCTTCCGGCGACAGCGGATTGGCAAGCCGCCTGGCCTGCAGCACCGGCACGGACTGGAATTCGATCCCCAGTTCCTCGACCATCCAGTAAACGCGTGCGGAGCGCGAACGGTAGACCCCGTAGATTGTCAGCATGGCAATGTCCCCTTCCTCGATGCACAGACCCTAAAGCCAGCACAGCCGCGAGGAAAGCATCTGCGGATGATATGTCGATGAAAGCTTTTGATAGCGCTCAGGAAATGCGGTTTCGCCCGACGGTCAGCTGCTTATAGCGGGAGCTATCATCGGCAAGCTCATCGGAGACCTGCTTGTCCCATTCGAAGCCCATGACAGCGCCCTTGCCCATCTCCTGGAAGATATTGTCGGTGATGACGGCGGAACCCGCGCCTTCGGCGACGGAAACCGCACAGCCGACCGGCGATTTGCGCACGACATTGCCGTTGACGACGACATTGCGCAGATAAGGACCCCAGCCGATCTGCAGCCCCCAGCGCGGCGCGTCCTCGATGACATTGCCCGACACGAGTGTGTCGGCCTCGGCTGCGATGCCGATGCCAAAGCCGACCTCGTGTTTGTAGGGGCCTTTGAGCGTCAGGTTGCGGATGACATTGCCGGTGACACTGGCCAGCCGGCCGCCCTGATCGAAATTGGCGATGGAGATGCCGTTCGCCGCTCCGTCGATCATGTTGCCGGAGACGACGGCGCCGACGAATTCGAACTCCACATAAATCGCCGTCTCGCCCGAACGGCGGCACTGGTTGTTGCTGATCAGGATGTTGGAGCCGGAATTGGCGCGGATGGCGGTGAAGGCACAGTCAGAGATCTGGTTGTCAGTCACCGTCACCCCATCGGCGCGGAAGATATTGATGCCGTTGCCGTTTTCGCCGGTGCCGCCATCATTGGCACGGATATTGGAAACACGGTTGCCGGAAACGGTCGTGCCATCCTCGGCCTTCTTCCAGCGGTGCACCAGAATACCGCCATTGCCGCAGCCGGAAACCGTATTGTCTGTGACCGAGAGGCCTGCCGATTCCACCGCATAGATGCCGGATTGCCCGGCGCCGGAAATACGGCTGCGTTCGATCCGCCCGCCACAACGCTCGAGCTGCAGCGCGTGCTTGCGGCTGCCGCCGATTTCGCAATTGTCGATGAGCACTTCACCGACGCCGGTGAACTGGATGAGGGCGCCGGCATAATCTGCCAGCCACCGGTTCGATCCGTCGATGACGAGATTGGAAAGCGCGATGCGGCCGGCATTCTCTGCGGCAAAAAGGTGACCTTCGCCGGTATAAACGATCCGCGTTGCGCCCGGCACGCCTGATATGCGCGTATTGTCCGGCAGCGTCAGGTTAGAGATGCGATAGGTGCCCGGCGGCAGGAAGACCGGCACGTTCTCGCGCGCCGCTTTCTCGATCATCTGCTGCAGGTTGCGGTTCTTCTTGTCGCCGCTTTCAGGAACGGCGCGATACTGCACCGCATCGATCGAGCCGCGCAGGTCGGGCTGTTCCGCATTGAGCGGAGCCGCAAAAGCGCGCGGCGCCATCATCGCCGTCACGGAAGCGGCTGCGACGCCAAGTATATCCCGCCGGGAGATTTTGCTGAAATCCTTCTTCATGTCAGGCCTCACGCAGGATTCATGCCAGCAGAAATGTCTCTTTTCGACACATGTCCGCAACAGAAGAATAGCCATCGGTCGATTAACAAACGCAACCTTTCCAATATTGTCGTCTTGTTCACCTTTCCATTTAAGCAACCCGAAGGAAATGCTCGTTATTTTAGAAAGCGGTTTCAATTATGACTATTGTGGACAGGCCTGCGCTTACCGGGAGAACAGCGTCATGAATGGAATGGGGGTCCGACGTTGGGAATCTGGTGATAACTTCAGTGCCGAGACACAACGTATCGTAGCTGCCACCGAGGCAATGATGGCGGCGACTGCCCGTCATCTTTCCGAGGGCATAGAGAACCTCCGCCTCAAGGCGATCGTCCACGAGCTTCCCGATTTTCTTTACGTCAAGGACCGCGACAGCCGCTTCGTCTTCGCCAATGCTGTCGTGGCGCGCAGCCACGGGCTGGAGAACGCTGCCGAGATCGCCGGCAAACGTGACTTCGACCTGTTCGATTTTGAGACGGCCCGTCGGTGTTTCGATGTCGAGCAGGATATCATGTCGAGCGGAGATCCCCGCATCGACATGGAAGAACTCGTGCCGATGCCGGATGGCAGCACCATGTGTCGCCTGACCTCCAAGATACCGCTGCGCAACGATCGCGGCGAGGTCGTCGGCCTCATCGGTGTGTCCCGCGACATCACCGAGCGCAAGCGGCAGGAGGAGCTCTATCGCGGCCAGGCGAACCTGCTGGAAATGATCGCCCGCAACGAACCCCTGCCGATGATCCTCGAAGCACTGGTGCTGATGATCGAGCGCCAGATGACCGGCATTTCCGGCTCTGTGCTGCTGCTCGACAGCGAGGGCACACGGCTTTACCACGGCGCGGCTCCCAATTTGCCCGGCGCCTACAGCCGCATGATCGACGGTGTTGCCATCGGCCCGAAGGTGGGCTCCTGTGGCACGGCAGCCTGGCGTGGCGAAACCATCATCGTCGAGGACGTCATGGCCGATCCGCTCTGGGAGGATTTCCGGGCGATGGTCAGCCAGTTCGCCTTCCGCTCCTGCTGGTCCACGCCGATCTGCACCTCGCAGAAAAATGTGCTCGGCACTTTCGCGCTTTATTCGAAAGAAGTGAGACGTCCGACCGAACACGAGATGAAACTGGTGGCGCTCGCCACCCACATTGCCGGCATCGCCATCGAGCGCAAGCGCGTCGATGACCGCATCTATTTCATGGCCCATCACGACGATCTGACGGGCCTTCCGAACCGCGCCTTTCTGAAGGAGCGCATGGCGAAGATCCTTGATCAGGCCCGGCGCAACAGCCGCAAGGTCACCGTCGCCTATATCGATCTCGACAATTTCAAGGAGGTCAACGATACGAGCGGCCACGCCGCAGGCGACGAGGTGCTCAAGGAGACTGCTGCCCGCATGGCGAACTGCGTGCGCGCCTCCGATATGGTCGTGCGCCTCGGCGGCGATGAATTCCTCGTTGTACTCGTCCACCAGTCCAGCCACGATGCCGGCATCATGCGGCGCCTGCGCGAGCTGCAGAAGGCGATTTCCAAGCCTGTACGCTCCGAAGTTGGTGAGATCGCCGTCACTTCGAGCATCGGCGTTGCCGCCTTCCCGTGGGATGGTGCAACGCCGGACGAATTGCTCGCCAATGCGGACCGCGCCATGTACCGTGCCAAGCAGCTTGGCCGCAACACCCTGCAATATCACGACGGCGGCGTGAGCAATTCCGTCGACCTGCCGCTCAGCGAACAGGAGGAACTGCGCCAGGCGATCACCGGCAACCAGCTTTTCCTGCTCTACCAGCCGCAGGTTGATGTCGCGACCGGCCGCGTCACCGGCCTCGAGGCTCTGGCGCGCTGGAACCATCCGACGAAGGGCGTGATACCGCCCATGAATTTCATCCCGCTTGCAGAAGAGACCGGCCTCATCGTGCCGCTCGGTCTCTGGGTGCTGAACGAGGCCTGCCGTCAGGCCCGCACCTGGCAGGACATGGGTCTGACGCCACTGACCATTGCCGTTAATGTATCGCCCAAGCAATTTGCCGACCCGGATTTCGCCTCTCACGTCGCGGAAGCGATCGGCTGCCACCGACTGGATGCACGCTGGCTGGAGCTGGAGGTGACCGAAAGCGTCATCATGCAGGATGCTGCCCGCGCGCTCTCCATGATGCTATCGCTGCGCGCACTCGGCGTGCGCCTGTCGATCGACGATTTCGGCTCCGGCTATTCCTCGCTTGCCGCGCTGAAGACCTTTCCCTTCGATCGGCTGAAGATGGACCGCTCGCTGGTGGAAGCCCTGCCTGCCGACAAGACCGCCGTCGCCATTGCGTCGGCCGTCATTTCGCTCGCCCAGACGCTGAAACTCTCGGTGCTCGCCGAAGGCGTGGAAACCGACGCGCAGCTGGAATTCCTGCGTCATGCCAGATGCGAGGAGGCGCAGGGTTATCGCTTCTCGAAGCCCGTCGCGCCGGAAGAAATCATCGTCATGCTGCTGGCGCGGGGCGCCTGATCACTTCACCAGGTCGGCGATCGTCTCGATCTCGTTCGTCCATATGCCGCCGGAATAATTGTCAGGCAGTTGCGCGAAGCGTTCGGCATTGTCGATACCGGTCGAAAAACCGCCGCCGTGATAGGGGCCGATGACGAAGACCTGGGTATTGGCACCCTGCATCCGGTTGAGGAACCTGTCCGGCCAGCCCCACAGCCATGGCGCGTAGTTGATCGGAACCAGCATCATCGCATTCTTGCAATCGTCAGGCAGAATACCCGTCCAGCCGTAGCCGATATAGCCGGTAAGGCAGCCCATCAGGCTGGCGCGTGAAGCGGTGCGGATATCGGGCGCCAATTGCCGGAGCCGACCGATCGGCTCGTCGCCGCCATAAACGATGATCCTGGCGCGCCGCTCAGCCGGCAGGCCATTCAGCACGGCCGCGAGTTTTTCGCCCTCCAAGGGGGCGCGGCTTTTGACATTAATGAGCAGATGTTTGTCCGGGAAGGTGGAAAGAACCTCGTCAAGGGCGGGCATCAGGCCGATGCCTTTGCCGCGGAACGGGAAATTCTTGCCGCCGTCGGCCGTGTAGCCATAACCGATGTCGAGCAGCTTCATCTCGGCCATGGAGTGTTCGCGCGTGACGCCATGCCCATCCGTGCGGCAATCGAGCGTCCAGTCATGGAAGACGGCGAACTGCCCGTCGGTTGTCGGATGCACATCGACCTCCACCACGTCGGCGCCGGCATCGAAACCCGCCTGCATGGAGCGGATGGTATTCTCCAGAAAATCATGCTTCGGCGGCAGCATGCGCGCGGCCGTGCAGGTGTCGTTCTTGAGGTCCGTCTCGTCGAAGCGCTGGGCGATGCCGCGATGCGCCAGAAGCAGCGGCCTGCTCTCGCGATGTTCGGCTAAAAAGCTGGTATTGTTGAGATAAACTGCGGCGGCAAAGGCGAGAACCGCCATACCTGCATATTTGAGCTTCCGTCCCATCATCCCCTCCGGTCGTGCGCCGGCAAATGCCTAGAAAGCGATTCCGGTGGTTCTTTGGCTCATTTGCGGCTTTTATCGGTTAAGTCTCGCCTTCACGTTGCAGAAACCCTATGTTGAGCCCACAAAAGAGGGAGATAGTGATGGCAGCGATTGCACTTTTTCACTCGGTCTACGGATTGCGGTCCCTTGAACGGGATGCCGCGGTGCGTCTGCGCGCGGCCGGCCATCAGGTCATAACGCCTGATCTCTACGGGGGCAGGGTAGGGGGCACGCTCGAAGAAGGCTTTGCCCTCAAGAAAGAGATTGGCTGGGTCGAACTTTGCTGGCGCGCTGAAAAAGCGATCGCTGACTTGCCGGCATCGGCCGTCCTCGGCGGCTTCTCCATGGGCGCAGGTGTAGCCGCAAGCCTCTGGCCGGCACGACCGCAAGCGGCGGGTATCCTCTTGCTGCACGGTATCGCAGAAATTCCGGCCAATGCACGCGAAGGCATTCCCCTTCAGGTCCATCTGGCGGAGCCCGACGAGTTCGTGCCGGCGGACGAGGTGGCTCCGTGGCGTGCGCATGCCGCAAGAGCTAGTATCAGCCTGGAGGTCTTCCTTTATCCCGGCGTCGGTCATCTCTATACCGACCCGTCGCTGCCTGACTACGATGCAAAGGCGGCGGAGGCCACCTGGAGCCGCGTCGACGCTTTCCTCGCCGCGCTCTGAACCGATCAGGGACCGTTCACCAGCTTCAGGATGAGCTGCTGGATGTTGCCGCCTTCGCTCATTTCCACGCGGTCGAAATCGCGGCCGCGCTGGCGCTGCTTGTTGGAGAGCTCGCCGAGCCGCACCGTCAGCTCTTGCCTGATCCTCTTGCAGCCGGGATCATCAGGCACGGAGAAGCCGTTGCTCAGCGTCTCGATCTCCTTCACCATCTCGACGATCGTCTCGCCATGCCAGCGTTCATGCTTGCGCACACCGTCGATGAAGCTGTCCCAGCTTGCCTTGGTAGCCGCCGGCAGGTCGGACGGCGCTTTCGGAAGCGTATAGATGATGGCGAGCTTCGGCTTTGCTGATGTCAGCGTGCAGGCACTGCCCTGCTGCTCGTACTTGCGCGTCCAGGTCAGCTTGAAAGTCGTATGCGCGATGACCCGTCCCGGCCCGGCCTGCGGCCCGCGTTCGCCGATGGACCGGTAAAGTTCCATGCCGCTGCGGCCGGTGATTGCGTAAGCCTTCACTTCCTCACTCGGCTGCCAGTCTGCTGCCGAGGCCGCGGCAGGCAGCATCAGCCCCAGCGCCGCCAATGCATATCCGAAAATAGTCCTCATACGCCTCTCATTTGCTTCCCTGCTGCAGCGCGGGCGAAGCTAACGATGCTTGTGGGCGGATGCAATGGACGGGGCCGCACGGCTCGCCTTCACCGCTAAATTTGGCACCGTGTATCCCTCTGGCGCAAAACGCATTTCCCACTATCTTTGCTGTCATGAGACCAGACGCGCTGCTCTATCCCGCCCCCGAAGGGCTCTATTGTCCGGAAGGCGGCTTCTACGTCGATCCGGTGCGGCCGGTGGAGCGGGCGCTGATCACCCACGGCCATTCCGACCATGCCCGTCCGGGCCATGTGAATGTGCTCGCCACCCGCCAGACGCTGGACATCATGCGCATCCGCTACGGCGACGGCTTCTGCGCCAGCGAACAGCCGGTCGCTTTCGGGGAAGAACTCGTCGTCAACGGCGTGAAGGTGAGCTTTCATCCCGCCGGCCATGTGCTCGGTTCGGCCCAGATCGCCATCGAGAAGAATGGCACGCGCATCGTCGTATCGGGCGATTACAAGCGCCGCCCCGACCCGACCTGCGAAGCCTATGTGCCGGTGCCCTGCGATGTCTTCATCACCGAGGCGACCTTCGGCCTGCCGGTCTTCCACCATCCCGATCCGATCGACGAGACGGGCAAGCTTCTCGCCTCGCTGCGCCAGTTCCCCGAACGCACGCATCTCGTCGGCGCCTATTCGCTCGGCAAGGCGCAGCGCGTCATCCGCCTGCTGCGTGATGCGGGTTACGGCGAGCCGATCTATATCCACGGCGCCATGGAACGGCTCTGCGATTATTATATCGGTCAGGGTATCGATCTCGGCGAACTCCTTCCGGCGACGATCGAAAGCCGCGACAAGTCCGTCTTCAAAGGCGCCGTCGTCGTCGGCCCGTCCTCCGCCTTCGCCGACCGCTGGGCGCGTCGTTTCAACGATCCTCTGCCTTCCTTTGCGTCCGGCTGGATGATGGTGCGCCAGCGCGCCAAGCAGCTCGGCGTCGAACTGCCGCTCGTCATTTCCGACCATTGCGACTGGCCGGAACTGACCGAGACGATCACCGAGCTCGCCCCGCAGGAGGTCTGGGTCACCCACGGCCGCGAGGAGGCGCTGGTGCGCTGGTGCGAGCTGCAGGGTATCGTGGCCAAGCCGCTGCATCTGGTGGGTTATGAGGATGAGGGGGATTGAGTATGCTGGTTGTGGCTGAACCCCCCTCACTGCGAATCGAAAAATTTAGCGAGCGGCTAACCAAGCATGTCTTCTCCCCAGCGGGGAGAAGGTGGCGGCAGCCGGATGAGGGGGCTGCACGGCATGAGCTCTCCGCTGCTGGAAGAGTTGACGTTCGACGCTCGCGGCCCCCTCATCCGACCCTTCGGGCCACCTTCTCCCCGCTGGGGAGAAGGGAGGGAGTCTCAGTATGAAAGCCTTCGCCGACCTGCTCGACCGCCTGGTCCTGACCCCCAGCCGCAACGGCAAGCTGAAACTGCTGACTGACTACTTCCGCGACACGCCGGACCCTGACCGCGGCTACGGCCTTGCCGTGATCGCCGGCACGCTGGAGGTGCGTAACGTCAAGCCCGCCATGCTGCGCGAGCTGGTGCTGGAACGCATGGACGACGTGCTCTTCCGCTATTCCTATGACTATGTCGGCGACCTTGCCGAAACCATCTCGCTGGTCTGGGACAATGAGCGCGATATCGACCGCTCCGCATTCGCCCAGCCGCGCCTCGGCGAAGTGGTCGTCAGGATGAATTCGCTCGGCCGCACGGAGGTGCGCAGCTTCGTGCGCGATCTGCTCGACCGGCTCGATTCCTCCGGCCGCTTCGCCTTCATCAAGCTGGCGACCGGGGCGCTGCGTATCGGCGTTTCCGCCCGCCTCGCCAAGCAGGCGCTCGCCGATCTCGGCGGCAAGGACGTCACCGAGATCGAGACCCTCTGGCATGGCCTGCAGCCGCCCTATGAAAGCCTGTTCAAATGGCTGGAAGGTGGAGAAGAAAAGCCGGTGCTCGCCACGCCCGCCATCTTCCATTCCGTCATGCTCGCCAATCCGGTAGAAGAGGGCGATCTGGGTATACTCAACCCTGTCGATTACGCCGCCGAGTGGAAATGGGACGGCATCCGCGTCCAACTGTCCCGCTCCGGCGAGACGCGCAGGATCTACTCCCGCTCCGGCGATGATATCTCCGGTGCCTTTCCGGATATCCTGGAATCGATCAGCTTTTCCGGCGTCATCGACGGCGAACTGCTGGTCGGCGGCACGGCGCGTTCCAACAGTCCGACCCGCACCTTCTCCGATCTGCAGCAGCGCCTGAACCGCAAGACGGTAACCTCAAGGATGCTGGAGGAATATCCCGCCTTCATCCGCGCCTACGACATGCTGTTCGACGGCGAGCAGGACGTGCGCGGCAAGAACTACATCGAGCGTCGTGACCGGCTCTCCGAAGTCATCGATCGCGCGCCGCACGACCGCTTTGACCTGTCGCCGCTGGTGCCCTTCTCCACCTGGGAGCAACTGGACGATCTGCGCGCAGCCCCGCCCGATCCCGTCATCGAAGGCGTGATGATCAAGCGCCGCGACAGCATCTATCAGGCCGGCCGCATGAAGGGGCCGTGGTTCAAGTGGAAGCGCAATCCTTTCAATGTCGATGCCGTGCTGATGTATGCCCAGCGCGGCCACGGCAAGCGCTCCAGCTATTATTCGGATTTCACCTTCGGCGTCTGGGCGGACGACGAGGACGGCGAACAGCTTGTTCCCGTCGGCAAGGCTTATTTCGGCTTTACCGATGCCGAGCTCGAAGTGCTGGACAAGTTCGTGCGCAACAATACGACGGAACGCTTCGGTCCGGTCAGGGCGGTGAGGGCGGATAAGGAATTCGGCTTCGTGGTGGAGGTCGCCTTCGAGGGAATCAACCGATCCACTCGCCACAAGTCAGGCGTCGCCATGCGCTTCCCCCGCATCGCGAGATTGCGCCCCGACAAGCCCTCCTACGAGGCCGATCGCCTGCGCACCCTCATTGCTATGATCGACGCCAAGGCGGGTTGATGACATCTGCCTGCGCAACAATGACGCATCCCCCCGTTTTCAACAGCATGTGTATTGGCGGTAACGCTCTTCCGGTGCAGATTTTTTGAGCCGGGGAAATGATGGGTGCCGCGTATGAGCTCGCAAGAACGAAATGCCTTTTTCCGTCAACGCCGCGGCCTGCTTGCAGGCATGGCCGGTTCTCTTTTGCTGCCAAGCCTTGCGAATGCCTTCGATGTGCCCGACGTTCCGAGGCTCGCCAAGCATGACTATGCCAGTGTCCGCCATCACTTCCGCACCAAGCTGCTGCAGAAGGGGCCGGCGCCCGACAAATACGAGCCGCTGACAGCACCTGCCGATGCCGACCGGATCTTCTACCGCTCCGGCTATGGCGGCGAGCTGGAACTGACGGCCTGGGTGTCCAAATACAGGCGCGAGCGTAAGGCCAAACCCGGCATCCTCTTCCTTCACGGCGGCAATGCCATGGGCATCGGCCACTGGCAGCTCGTGAAGCCTTACATGGATGCCGGCTATGTCGTGATGATGCCGTCCATGCGCGGCGAAAACGGCCAGATGGGCAATTTCTCCGGCTTTTATGACGAGGTGGACGACGTGCTCGCCGCGACCGAGCGCCTGCGCCATCTGCCGGGCGTTGATCCCGAGCGCCTGTTCATCGCGGGTCACAGCGTCGGCGGCACGCTGACCATGCTGACGGCCATGAGCACGCATCATTTTCGGGCGGCCGTGCCGATTTCAGGTAACGCAGATGCCTTCCGCTTCTTCAGCCGCTATCCCGAAGACATCCGCTTCGACGATTCGAACGCGCACGAATTCGAGGTGCGCACGGCGCTTTGCTACGCGCACAGCTTCAAATGCCCGGTGCGCGTGTTGCACGGCACGGAAGAGTCCCACTTCAACGATCGCGCCGATCTGCTCGTCTCGCGTGCCCGTGCGGCGGGTAGGCATATCGAAGCCGATACGGTCGCCGGCAACCACACCTCGGCGCTGCCGGCCGAGATCGCGCAGAGCATCCAGTTCTTTCACGGTGTGGCGGCCTGACAGCTGCCGGATGCGGGTCAGGCGACGGCCTGCATCGTCAGACTTTTTCAGTCGATTTCAGCGTCGGCCGCCAGCCTCGCGCCAGCCGCGAATGCCATCCTGCGAGCAGATAATGCTGTCTCTGTTATCGCTGATGAGGATGGTTTCATGAATTTTCTGCGCCGGGCTTTCCCGTTTGCCGGGCTCGTTGCTGCCGCAACGTCGCTCAGTGGCTGCAACATTCTCGTTCCGGATGTCGCAGCCGATTCTCCGGCGCGCTTCGTGCAGGAAATCTCGCCCGTCTTCTACGAGCCGCCGGGCGTCGATCCGCGCCGCGTCAAGCCCATTCCCGATCAGCCGGTGCCGCACACGCGCGAGCTCTACAGGACGCAGTTCAATCAGACTTACGGCCTGCCCGTCAGCAACCCGCTGAACCTCGATATGGGCAGGTACGGCCAAGTCAGGGACGGCGATTTCACGCTGCCGGCCATCCCTGCCAGCCGCATCCACCCGGAATATCTGCGCCAGGAGGTCGACTACCAGACCAACGAACGCCCCGGCACGATCGTCGTCGATACCAAGGACCGCTTCCTCTATTTTGTCGAAGGCAATGGCAAGGCGATGCGCTACGGCGTCGGCCTCGGTCGCGAGGGCTTCGCCTGGAAGGGCCGCGGCGTCATCCAATGGAAGCAGAAGTGGCCGCGCTGGACACCGCCGGTCGAAATGGTCTCCCGCCAGCCGGAAGTCCGCCCCTTCTCCGCCGAAAACGGTGGCATGAATCCGGGCCTCGCAAATCCCCTCGGCGCCCGCGCCATGTATATTTTCAAGAACGGCCAGGACACGCTCTATCGCATCCATGGCACCCCCGATTGGCAGTCGATCGGCAAGGCGGTTTCCTCCGGCTGCGTGCGCATGCTCAATCAGGATGTGGTCGATCTCTATGACCGCGTTCCGGCCAAGTCCGAGATCGTTGTGATGTAGGGCTGCAACAGGGCGGGCGAGATCGTTTGCCCGCTGCCGGACACGTCTGCGTGATGCTATGGTTTATTCAGCATAAGCCGATAGATCTTTCCTACTGCATAATTCCTTAAATCGGAATCGCTTTAAGGATAAAATTATGCAGCGATTTAAAGTGCTACAGCGTCCTTTGCGCGTCTGAAGACGCGCGGCGCTGTAGTCGATTTCGGCATTGGACGAATCAGGGGTAGCTGCGTTATGGCAAACCCCGCATCACGAAGGAAATCAGTCCCGCGTCATGAGCCTCGATAAACCTCTCTCCCGTCGTAGCTTTCTTTCCTTTTCGGCTTTGACAGCGGCTTCCGCGCTGGCAGGCTGTGCCTCCACTTCGAATACGGTCGAAAATGGCGGCATGCAGATCAGCTACCGCTCTCCTTTCCGCGCGTTCCAGACGACGAGCGTGCCGGGTGAAGCAGAACTTGCCGTCATGTACGGCCCAATCGAAGACGGCGGTTTCCTCATCCCCGCCGTTCCCTACGAGCAGATCGATCCGCGCTACTATCGCCAGCAGGTCGTGGATCCGACGGGCCAGCCGCCCGGCACCATCGTCGTCGACACGCCCTCGCGCTTCCTCTACCTCGTCCAGCCCGGCGGCATGGCGATGCGCTACGGCGTCGGCATCGGCCGCGAAGGCTTCGCCTGGTCCGGCAACGGTGTCATCCAGTGGAAGCAGAAATGGCCGCGCTGGAAGCCGCCGAATGAGATGGTCGCCCGCCAGCCGGAGCTTGCGAAATACTCGATCGAGCGCGGCGGCATGGAGCCTGGCCTCCTGAACCCGCTCGGTGCGCGCGCGCTCTATATCTTCTCCGACGGTGAAGATACGCTCTACCGCCTGCACGGCAATCCCGAATGGCGCTCCATCGGCAAGGCTGTCTCTTCGGGCTGCGTGCGCCTGCTCAACCAGGACATCATCGACCTCTACGATCGCGTCCCCAACAAAACCCCGATCGTTGTTTGGCAGTGAGGAATGGTCGGGCGAAGCCCGAGCAATCGATCCAGTGAATCGATTGCAGTGACGAACGCCCGAAGCGCAAGCGCAGGGCCGGAGGGTGCCTCGCCCAAAACACAAAAACCGCCCAACACGGGCGGTTTTCTTTTGACTTGATAGTTACGCCGCCTCAGCGCAAATCCCAGCCCTGCACCCCGAAGCAAGCAGCGCCGCATCCGCTACCTCGACAAACAACCGCCGAAACCACGACGCCCGCTCGTCCGCCCTGTCCACCCGCCGATACAGCATCGACACTGGGTCAGCCGGCAGCTCGATCGGCGGCATCGACACTTCGAGATTATGAAGCTGCGCCATGCAACGCCCCAGCGATTCCGGCACGACGGCGATCGACGGCATGGCTCTCAGCGCCGGCGGCACGGCCGAATAGCGGGGGACGGTCGCCACCACGTTGCGGCTCAGGCCCACCTTGTCGAGCGCGGCATCGACCGCAGTTGTCGCGCTGCCGAAAAAGGAGATTGCGATATGCGGCGCGGCGATAAAATCCTCGACGCTGATCGGCGGCTTCAGCTTCAACTGCTGCGGATCGTAAATAGCGATCGAGCACTGCTCGAACAGCGGCATGCGAATATGCCAGGAGGCCGGTTCGCCATGAACGGAGATGCTGAATTCATACGCGCCGTCATCGAGCATCTGCGCCGCATCGCGCTTGTCGGCGGCAACGCCCACGAGTCGCGCACCCGGCGCAAGCTGGCGTAGTCGCGCGACCAGAGGGCCGAAAAAGGCCGTCTCCAGATTGTCGCACATGCCGACGCGGAATTCACCCTGCCAGGTTGACGGATCGAAGCCGGTGGGCGGGCGGATCGCGCGTTCGATGCCGGAAAGCGCATCCTCGATCGCCGGTGCGATGGCCAGCGCCCGCGCCGTCGGCTGCAACCCGCGGCCGACACGCACGAACAGCTCGTCGTCCAATGCCTCGCGCAGTCGCTTGAGCGCGGCGGAAAGCCCGGGCTGGCCGAGCAGCAGCCTTTCGGCCGCGCGGCTGACATTGCGCTCCTGCATCAGCACTGAAAAGGCGAGCAGAAGGTTCAGATCGATTTTGCGAAGGACAGCGTCATTCATCATTATGGGTAATACCTGGCATGGCTACTATCAATTTGCAATAGGGTTTGAAGCTGTACATTTTCTCGTTCCCTGCCGCCCGCCAGCCTCCCGGTGAAGGCGGCAGCAAAGAAGGAACTGAGATCAATGACCAATTCCCCATCTCCACGCGGAGCCGGCCTGGCGTTGCTGCTGCTCTGCGCTGCGAACTTCCTTGACGCCATGGATGTTTCTACCATCGGGGTCGCCCTGCCTGCGATCCAGACCGAACTTGGTATGCCGGCAACCTCGCTTCAATGGGCCGTCAGTGCCTATGTGCTGGGTTATGGCGGCTTCCTGCTGCTCGGCGGCCGCGTCGCCGACCTTTTCGGCCACCGCCGCGTCTTCCTCTGGTCGCTCGGCATCTTCGCGGCCGCCAGCATTGCCGGCGGCTTCGTGGACAGCGGGCCAACGCTGATCGCTGCCCGTCTGGTGAAGGGCATCGCCGCTGCCTTTACCGCGCCGGCGGCACTTGCCTTGCTGCTTTCCGTCTTCGGCGAGGGCGAGAAGCGGGCAAAGGCGCTCGGCGTCTTCGCCTCGACGGGGGCGACCGGCTTCGTGCTCGGCATGGTGCTCGGCGGCGCAGCCACCCTCGTCAGCTGGCGGGCGACCCTCGTCATGGGGGCTCCGATCGCCATCCTGACACTTGCCATCGCTCCCTTCGTCCTGCCTGCGGATGAGCGGCGCGGCGCGGGACGCAAGCATTTCGACTGGGCCGGCGCCCTGACGATCACCCCCGGTCTGCTGCTCTTCGTCTTCGGCATCACCAATGCCGCAGCCGCCGGCTGGAACGATTTCTTCACCTGGGGCTCGCTCGTTGCCTCCCTGGTGCTGATCGCTCTCTTCCTGATCGTCGAATCGCGCCATGTCGATCCCATGGTGCCGCTGCATATCTTCCGCAGGGCAAAGCTCAGCCACGCCAATGCCATCGCTGCGCTGTTCCAGGGCGCCTATGTCGGCTTCCAGTTCATCGCGACGCTCTACTATCAGGATGTCATCGGCTGGTCGGCCTTTGCCACCGGCTTCTGCTTCGCCTTCGGCGGCGTCTGCGTCATGTTCCTGGCACCGCGTTTTGCCACCGTTGCGCAGAACCGCGGGACCACCGGCCTGATGGCGGTCGGCGTCGGCCTGCAGGCAACGAGCTACATCCTCTGGGTGGCGCTGGTCGGCCATATCGATCCGATCATCCTGGTTGCTCTCAACCAGATCCCGCTCGGCGTCGGTTATGCAATGACCTATCCGGCAATCCAGGTTGCCGCTCTCTCCGATGTCGAAGAGGACAAGTCCGGTCTTGCCTCCGGCCTGCTCTTCGCCTCCTTCCAGATCGGCGGCGGCATCGTGCTTGCGGCGGCCTCCGCGATCTTCGCGGCTGCCCCGCATTTCGGCTGGGACCCCTACGTCGGCGGCATCGTCTTCGTGGCGCTGCTGGCGATCTTGATCACTTTGCTTGCCGCTGTCGGCCCGAAGACCACAACGGTACGGCCGCAGGCCTATCAGGCAGCCGAGTGAGATAAACTGCCCGCGCCGGCCTGGCGCGGGCATCTCGTTTCTGCCGGCGATCAGGCCCCGGCCTATATGCTTGCGTTGAGGTTTCCCCGCAGCCGGTGAAGCATGTCGCGCATGGCGGCCATTTCCTCCAGCGTACAGCCGATCGCCTCGCCGATGGAAGACATGATCGCATTGATCTCGCCCTTCATCGACTGACCTTTCGGCGTCAGCGACACGATGACCTGCCGTTCGTCACGGGAATCGCGGATGCGCTTGATGAGGCCGTTCTGCTCCAGCCGCTTGAGGAGAGGGGAGAGCGTGCCGGAATCGAGATCGAGCTGTTCGCCGATCGTTTTGACCGGCAGTTCAGCCTTTTCCCAAAGCACCAGCATGACGATATATTGCGGATAGGTGAGGCCCACCTTGTCGAGTATGGGCTTGTAGGCACGGGTGAAGGCGTGCGCCGTCGCATAGACCGCGAAACAGAGCTGCTTCTCCAGCCGCTTTTCCTCTTCCGGTATTTCCATCACTTTCGCCGTTCTCGCCTTCATGTCTGCCATCCCTGGAGGTCTTCATTCTCCTCCTTTCAGATTCCGAATGCAATTTGCAAAATTCACTTGCGTACAATTTAATTGTGCGATACTAGAAATCCAACCCGATCGAACAGGGCCAATCAAAGGAGATTGTCATGCCTATTCTTTACACGACCAAAGCTTCCGCCACCGGTGGCCGCGCAGGCCGCGCCGTTTCTGAAAACGGTGTTCTCGACGTCACGCTGACCGTGCCGAAGGAACTCGGCGGCGACGGCGCAACCGGCACCAATCCCGAACAGCTCTTCGCAGCCGGCTATTCGGCCTGCTTCCTCGGTGCCTTGAAATTTGTGGCCGGCAAGGAAAAGGTCAAGATTCCCGAGGAAACCACGGTCTCCGCAACTGTCGGCATCGGCCCGCGTGAAGATGGCGGCGGCTTTGGCATCGAAGTTGCGCTGACGGTCAACATCCCGGGTGTCGATAAGGCCACCGCCGAAAAGCTCGCTGCCGCGGCACACATCGTTTGCCCTTACAGCCATGCCATGCGCACCTCGACCGAAGTTCCGGTCACGGTTGCCTGATTATCCTGCAGCATTGGTACAGGGGCCGGAGCATCGCTCCGGCCTTTTGAATTAGTGCGCCGCTTGTTGTGTCGGACCGGGCAGTTGGTCCGCATCGGTCAGGGTGCCGAGGAAAGCGACGATGTCGTCGATTTCCGATTCCGTCAGTGCCGGCGGGTCGCCGGGCTTGCGGCCGAAGGGCGGGTCCTGGTTGAGATTGTCCCAATAGGCCTGCGGAACATCGTCATATTTGCGGATCGTGCCGTCCGCATTTTTCGGATACCAGCGGCCGGGATCGCTGTCGCGCGTGGCGTAGAAGGAAACGACGTCGCGCAGCGAATGGAAGTAGCCATTGTGGAAGAAGCTCTTCTTCAGCGCCACATTGCGCAGCGTCGGCGTGCGGAACAGGCCGCAATAGTCCGGCCGGTCCTTGAAGTCGGTGCGCTCAGGGCCGCAAAGGCCGAGATCATGATAATCAGGGTCGCTGTTGGCCGGGATCGCCATATTGCGTGGCACCGCGAGGCCGAGGAAGCCGAAGTCCGAAAATTGTGGCGGCTCGCCGTCATTGGCGGGCTCGCTCAGATGACAGCTCGAACAGTTTCCCTTGGCCGGATCTTCGAAGAGCTCGCGCCCATGCAGCTCCTGCGCCGTCAGCGTGCTCTTGCCGGCAAGGAAGGCGTCATAGCGGCTGGAATAGGGGTAGAAGTCCGCGCCGCTCTCTTCGAAGGTGCTGAGCGCCTCGACGGCGCCCTGGAAGGCATCCCCGGCATTGCCGAAGATATCCTGACCGAAAATCTCCTTGAAATCATCGGCATAGGGTGCCTTGCCGAGTGAGGCGGCGACCTGGGCTTCATCCTTGTTGCCCATTTCGAAAGGCGAAAGCAGCGGGATCTTCGCCTGGTCGTAGCCGTGGTCCACGCGCCCGTCCCACGTCAGGCCGCCGGTCGGCCCGTTGTCGACGCTCTCGTCGCCTTCATCCTCGGAATCATAGAAGTGCTCGGTGAAGGAGGGGACCGCCTGCAGATAGCGCAGCGTCGGCACGGCACGCAGGCCCGGCTGGTCCATATGCGGCCCGCCCATTTCGACCGGCGTCGCGGCGGCCGGGGCGAAAGCATGATGCGGATCGTGGCAGGAGGCGCAGGCCTGTGCGCCGGAAGCCGAAAGCGAGGCATCGAAGAACATCTTGCGGCCGAGTTCCGTCAGGGCTTCGGCGCGGGCATAGGCTTCCGCTCGCGACATCGGACCGGGATGTACGCCTCCGCCGATCGCCGCGCTGCTTTGCCGCAGAGGCAGAAGGCTGAAACCGATCGCCGTCGCCGCCAAACCGAGCGCCAGACCGGATCGCAAGAGCCAGATAATCTTTGTCGCCATGACAGGGATTCCAATGGGTTAACATTGTGTTCCCCCATGATCGAACCTGACTGCAACAGATTGATGACGTGCGCCTGCCAGCCGTGGCGATGACCCGCCCGATGTCACAAAGTTGATAGATGGCGGGAATAGCGTCGCGCTTGCGCTTGGGCCTTTTCACTTCCGCCGGGCGCTCCTCTAGCCACGCCCCCTTAGCCATGAGGTATCCCGCCATGACCAGACTGAAGCTTCTCCGCAATCTTTCGCTGGCCGGTTCGGCCATGCTGCCGCTGGTATCAGCCACGGCCGCGCATGCTGCGCCCGCCGGCATGGACAAGATCCAGAATATCGTCGTCATCTACGCCGAAAACCGCAGTTTCGATAACCTCTACGGCAGCTTTCCGGGCGCCAACGGCCTCGCCAACGTCAGCGAAAGTCAGGCACGCCAGCTCGATCGCGACGGCGCGCCGCTTGCCGAACTGCCGCCGGCCTGGGGCGGCCTGACTGCTAAGGGTGTGACGCCAGCCGTCACCGAGGCGCAGTCCGCACACCTCGCCAATGCCGCCTTCTCGATCGACGATCCCAAGGGTTTCGCGCAGTCGCCTTCCGTCATCACCCGCGACCTCTGGCACCGCTTCTATCAGGAGCAGATGCAGATCGACGGCGGCAAGAACGACAAGTTCGTCGCCTGGGCCGATTCCGGCAGCCTCGTCATGGGCCACTATGACGGCTCGATCCTGCCGATGTGGCAGGTCGCCAGGAAATACGTTCTCGCCGACAACTTCTTCCAGGGCGCCTTCGGCGGCTCCTTCCTCAACCACTTCTCACTGGTCTGCGCCTGCGCGCCCTATTATGCCGATGCCGACAAGAGCCCGGCCAAGCCGACCATCGCCAAAGTCGATGCCGACGGCACTTCGCTGACCGTTGCCGAAAATGCACCAAAATCCGCCCTCGAAGGCGCTCCGAAATTCGTCTCCGACGGCAACCTCACGCCCGATTTCTATGCCGTCAACACCATGCAGCCGCCCTACCAGCCGAGCGCCAATGCCCCGGCCAAGGATGGCGATGCAGCCTATGCCGACCCCTCGCAGCCCAACACCCTGCCGCCGCAGCATGAAATCACCATCGGCGATCTCCTGTCGCTGAAGGGCATCACCTGGGCATGGTACAGCGGCGCATGGCAGGCAGCCCTTGACGGCAAAAATGCCACGCCGGTGCCGAACTTCCAGTTCCATCACCAGCCCTTCAACTATTTCGCCAACTTCGCGCCGGGCACTCCCGCCCGCGCCGAGCACCTGAAGGACGGCGGCCTCGGCGGCGAAGCCTTCATCAAGGATATCGACGACGGCAAGCTGCCGGCCGTTTCCTTCTACAAGCCGCAGGGCAACCTCAACGAACATGGCGGCTACGCCGATGTTTCGAGCGGTGACCAGCATCTTGCCGATCTGATCTCGCATTTGGAGAGGAGCCCGCAATGGGGTCACATGCTCGTGGTCGTCACCTATGACGAAAACGGCGGCTTCTGGGATCACGTCGCGCCGCCGAAGGCCGATCGCTGGGGACCGGGCAACCGCATCCCGGCCTTCATCATCTCGCCCTACGCCAAGGGCGGCATGGTCGATCACACGCAGTACGACACGACCTCAATCCTGCGCCTGATCACCGCCCGCTACGACCTGCCGGTTCTGCCGGGCCTGCTCGCCCGTGACAAAGCGCTAGCGCTGAACAACGAGCCGCCGATGGGCAACCTGACGGCAGCGCTCGACCTGACGCGCTGATCTGCCGCGACAATGTCCTGTCTTCTCCCCGGATGCCGGGGAGAAGACTTCGTACTGTCAGGATGTTCATCCGTTGACTTCGTGCATGCCCATCTCGCCGTAGCGATCTCCGACGGCGCGGGGCAGGGTCCTGGCGATTTCCTCGAGATCCTGTGCCGTCAGATCGATGGCGGCCGCTCCGAGATTTTCGTCCAGCCGGCTGCGGCGGCGGGTGCCGGGGATCGGCACGATATGTTCGCTCTGTGCCATCACCCAGGCAAGCGCCAGCTGCGCCGGTGTCACGCCCTTGCGGCGCGCAATCTCTTCGACCACGCCGACCAGTTCGAGATTGCGCTCGAAATTGTCGCCCATGAATCGCGGCGAGGTCCGCCTGTAATCGTCAGGCGCAAGATCGTCGATGGACCGGATGGCGCCCGACAGGAAGCCGCGCCCGAGCGGCGAATAGGCGACGAGCCCGATCCCGAGTTCACGCAGCGTCTGCAGCACGCCGTTTTCAGGATCGCGCGACCAGAGCGAATATTCGCTTTGCACGGCTGTAATGGGATGCACGGCATGCGCCCGGCGGATCGTTTCAGGGCTCGCCTCCGACAGGCCGATATGCCTGACCTTGCCTGCTTCGACGAGCTCCTTCATCGCGCCGACCGTTTCCTCGATCGGTGTGTTGGGGTCGACGCGGTGGAGATAATAGAGGTCGATGTGGTCGACGCCGAGGCGCCGCAAAGACCCTTCGCAGGAGGCTTTGGCATAGTCGGGCCGCCCGTTGACTGTCTGGGTGCCAGGTATTACTTCTAATCCGCGTACGATGCCGAACTTGGTTGCAAGCACGACCTGCTCACGCCTGCCTCTGATCGCTTCCCCCACGAGTTCTTCGTTGGTATGCGGGCCATAGACATCGGCGGTGTCGAGCAGGGTTACGCCGCGCTCGAGCGCTTGATGGATCGTGGCGATGGCCTCGCCCCGGTCCGCTTCCGTTGCGCCATAGGCCCAGCTCATGCCCATGCAGCCGAGACCGATCGATCCGACCTCAAGTCCTTGCCCGAGCCGGCGTGTCTGCAATGTTTCGTCTGTCATCTCTCATCCTTTCTTCCGCCTCCTCATAGGAGGCGATTTTACCGTCGAGGACGCGAAGGCAGGTTTCGAGATCGGCCATATGGGTCCGGACACGCTCACGATGCTCTTCGAGCATCTCGCGACGCTCGCTGAAAGTGGTTTTCCCCTTGTCGGCAAGCTTTGCATAAAGCAGCATGTCGCGGATCGGCATGCCCGTCGTCTTCAGACGGCCGAGAAACTCGATCCAGGAGAGGATTGAAGCGTCGTAGTCGCGTTGTCCGGATTGGTCGCGGTCGGCATAGGGAAGCAGGCCGATACGCTCGTAGTAACGCAGCGTATGAGCCGACAAACCGCACCGTTTCGCGAGGTCACTGATCTTCATGAGACACCTGTTCTCGTCACGACGCCAAGGAAGCTACGGCTTCGAGTGCACTCTAAGTCAAGAGGCTTTTTGCAGTTGATTTGCAGCCGTCGGATTCCGGGCTTTGCAAGATCACGCCAGGTATTGCAGGTCGCGCCTCAGCCCATCCGCATCGCCATTTGGCAGTTTTGCTTCCAGCGCCGCATGCGTGCTCTCCCAGATCGGCAGCGCCTTTTGCAGCGCCGCCCGTCCATCATCCGTCAGGCAGAGCAGGCGGCCGCGCCGATCCCTCGGGTTCGGCACCACATCGACGAAGCCCTTGCGCTGCAGTGGCTTCAGTGCCGCCGTCAGCGTCGTCTGGTCCATGGCGAGCAGGCTTGCGACGGGACCCATCGGCGGCGGCTCAGGCCGGTTCAGGGACATCAGCAGGGAGAACTGACCGTTGGTAAGGCCGACGGGCCGCAGCGCGTCGTCGAACAGCCTTGCGAGCGCACGGGCGGCGCGCTGCACATGCAGGCACAGGCACGTATCCCGCACCAGAAGCGTCGTGGAAAAAGGAATCGCGATCGGGTTTGACATGATCTATTTCTATTGATATCAATGTATTTAGTCAAGAAGAGGAGACTATCTGCAGGAAAATACCGGCGCGCCGGAGGAGGGCGCAGACCATGTTGAACAAGGTGACTCAAAATCCCGTCGTTTCCCGCGAGGAATGGCTCGAAGCCCGCCGGGCTTTGCTCCTGAGAGAGAAGGAGGCGACCCATCTGAGAGACAAGGTGAATGCCGAGCGCATGGCTTTGCCCTGGGTGAAAGTCGACAAGGACTATATGTTCGACACGCCGCAGGGGCCGAAATCGCTCGCCGACCTTTTCGATGGCCGCAGCCAGCTGATGGTCTATCACTTCATGTTCGGCCCCGAATGGGAGGCTGGTTGCCCCGGCTGCTCATTCCTCGCCGATCATCTTGACGGCACGCTGCCCCACCTCAACCACCACGACGTGACCCTTGTTGCCGTCGCCCGTGCGCCGCTCGCCAAGATCGAGGCCTACAAGAAGCGCATGGGCTGGAATTTCCCCTGGGTTTCGTCCTTCGGCAGCGATTTCAACTTCGATTATCACGTATCTTTCACGCCTGAGGACCTTGCCAAAGACAAAGTCTTTTATAATTTCTCTCCCACAGCGCCCTCTGACGCCAATGACGAACTGCCTGGACTTTCGGCCTTCTACAAAAATGAGAAGGGGGAAGTGTTCCATACCTATTCGAGCTATGCTCGCGGTGCGGAAGAAATCCTCGGCACGTTGATGATCCTGGATCATGCCCCCAAAGGCCGCAACGAAGATTCGACCATGGATTTCGTAAAACGCCACGACGAATATGAGGAAGCCCCCCAAGCCTCATCCTGCTGCCACTAACGCACTTCCAGCAGCAAAAGTGTTGCGCGGTTTTGCGTCCGGAATTGCGTGAAGCATCAAGTCAGCCATCCATCATCCGGAGGAGAAGGACGATGAAGACTGCAGAAGTGCTGAAGGAGCATGCTTTCCTGGAGAGAATGGTCGGTCACTGGACCGTTGCCGCTTCAGACATGACCGGCCAAAAGCCTTGGGAGGAGATCGTGCGTTCCCTGCAAGGCATCTGGTTCGTTGCCGAAGGAGCCGGCGAGATGACCGACGGCAAGCAGGCGACGACGATACTCACGCTTGGCTACGACCCGAGCAAAAGCAAATATGTCGGCAGCTGGATCGGCTCGATGATGGACTACATGTGGACCTATGAGGGCGAGATCGAGCCCTCGGGTAATGTTCTGTCGCTCTATACGAAGGGGCCGGCCTTCGACGGCAGCGGCCTTGCCGACTATCGCGAGCAGATCACCTTCCTTGATGACATCACGAGAACCTTCACATCGAGCACCCGTGAGCCTGATGGCTCCTGGAAGCAGTTCATGGAAGCCAGATATACCCGAAAGGGCTGAAATCGCCGGGGCAAATTTCAAGACTGAACTCAAGCGTGGACCCAGGAGGACACGATGTCCAATACGCATGGCAAGTTCATATGGTGCGAACTGATGACGCCGGACCCGGATGCGGCGGCGAAATTCTACGGCTCGGTCGTCGGCTGGACGTCGAGCAAAATGCCGGCGGCAGACCAGCCGGAATACACCATCTTTGAAGCAAACGGCGTCAGGGTCGCCGGCATGATGCCTTTTCCGGCAGAGCTGGAAGGGCAGGGCATTCCGCCGAACTGGACCGGTTACGTCGCCGTCGACAATGTCGATCAGTCGGCGCGCGACTTCTCGGCAAATGGCGGGACTATCCGCCGCCAGCCGGCGGATATTCCGGGCATCGGCCGCTTCGCGGTCGTCGCCGATCCCGATGGAGCGGTGCTCTGCATCATGACGACGGTGCCGATGGAAAATCCGCCGCCGGAACTGCCTTCAGACACGCCCGGCCATGTCGGCTGGCGCGAGCTCTACGCCAATGATGGCGCCAAGGCCTTCGCCTTCTATTCCAAGCTCTTTGGCTGGACGAAGGACCAGGACTTCGACATGGGGCCGATGGGCATCTACCACATCTTCGCCGTGCACGGAAAACAGACCGGCGGCATGATGACCCGCCCGCCGGAAGTCGGCATGGCCTTCTGGTCCTATTACTTCACCGTGCCGGCGCTCGATGCTGCGATCGAGCGCGTCAATGCCGGCGGCGGCAAGGTCGTCAACGGTCCCATGGAAGTTCCCGGCGGCTGGGTCTGTCAGGGGATGGATCCGCAGGGCGCCTATTTCTGCCTCTCGGCGGGCAAGCGGTAGGTCGGCGGCCGAATGCAGGAATGAGGAGGGGTGCCGCATGGCCCCCTCATCCGCCTGCCGGCACCTTCTCCCCGAGGGGAGAAGGGACCTTGCCGGGCTCTCGCTTTTTTTGCCTTCTCCCCAGCGGGGAGAAGGTGGCCCGAAGGGCGGATGAGGGGGCCACACGACGCGACTGACGACGAAGTGTAGCCTTCAAACCCCGCTATTCAGCCCCGCCAAGGCTCGCAAAGAACCCTTCCGGGCTCTCAACCTCTACCAGCTTCTTCCGCTCGATCAGCCAGAAGCGGTTTCCCACTGCCCGTACGAAGCTGCGGTCGTGGGAGACGAGCAGGCAGCTCGCCTCATGCGCCATCAACTCGCTCTCCAGTGCCTCCTGCCCCTCGATATCGAGGTGGTTGGTGGGCTCGTCGAGCAGGTAGAAATTCGGCTGCGTCAGCCGCAGGACTAGCATGCCGAGCCGCGCCTTCTGCCCGCCGGATAGCAGCTTTACGGGCTTGCCCTGCATCTCGATCGTCATCCCGGCGCCGGCAAGCAGCGAACGCGCCCGCTGGTCGCCGACATCGAAGCGGCGGATGATCGTCTGCAGCGGCGTATCGGCATCGCTGAGATCGGCAAGCAGCTGGTCGCCATAGCCGAGCACCAGCGAGGGCGTGGCCTTGATGCCGGCTTTTGTCGTCTCCGGCTCTGCAATTGCCCCCCTCAGCATCGAGATCAGACGCGACTTGCCGGCGCCGTTGAGGCCGAGCAGCACGATGCGGTCGCCCTGGCAGATGAACTGCCGGCCCGTGCGAAAGAGCAGGGTACCGTCAGGCGTCGTGACCTCGGCATCTTCAAGCGTCACCAGAACCTTGGCATGCGTGCCCCGATTGGCGAGCCGGATTGCACCGGCCGAGCGTTCCAGATGGGCGGGCTTTGCGGTCTCCTCCAGCTTTTCGGCGCGTTGTTTCAGCTGCTTCGTCTTGACCACCAGCAGGTCGCTGCCGGAATTGATGCCGATATTGTTGAGCTTCGCCGCCTGCTTGCGAAGCTGCTCGACCGTCTTCATGTCCTTTTCGTAGCGTCGCGCATCCGAAGCATCCGCTTCGTCGAGGGCGGCACGCGCCCGGCTGTAGGGCAGGGAGAAGGCAACCGATTGCTCCGGCCGCAGGAAGAGGGTCCGGTTGGTCGTCGCATCGAGAAAGGCGCGGTCGTGGCTGGAGATGATGACGGGCGTGTCGCGCGGCAGCATATTCAGCCAGTTCTCGAGCTGCGCGATCTTTTCGAGATCGAGATGGTTGGTCGGCTCGTCGAGCAGCAGCACATCGGGTTCATTCACCCATGTGCGGGCGATCAATGCCAGCCGCTGCCAGCCGCCGCTGAGCTGCCGGAGCTGCCGTTCGCGCAACTCCTCGGGCACTTCGAGAGATTCCAGCACGACATCCGCCCGCCAGCTTTCACTTTCGGCCTGGTCGGGCGGAAGGGCGTGCAAGACGGCGTCGCGGAAAGTGGCGTCGAGAAGGGCTGACGGCACATTCTGCTCGACATGGCCGATGGTGAGCCCCCGCGCTTTGGTGACCTCGCCTTCGGTCGGCTCCAGTGTCCCCGTCATGATCCTGAGCAGGGTGGATTTGCCGCGCCCGTTCGCGGCCACGAGGCCAAGCCGGTCGCCGGCATTGACGACGAGGTTGAGCTTCGAGAACAGCGGCGCGGACAGCACGATGCCGAGATTGCGGATATTGATGAGGGTCATGATCTGAACCTGGTCTTATTAGGCGAACACGCACATCCGGGGCCTCAGCCATCGACGGAAAGCGCGTTATGCCTTGCGGATTGAGAGATGCATGCGGCTTAAACGTCAGACGTTCAGGCGCAGCAATGCCACAAGGGGCGGACCAGGAGGAGAGAGAAACGGTCTCTGGTCAGCCCTGCAAACGCATCTGCAGGGCGTTGACTGGGCCACGCTGGCGATGATGCCGGAAATAGGTATTCACGCGCAGCCCTCCTTTCTTTCTCGGTTGCAGGAAGCAAATACCATTGCTCGCCGTCAGGCACAAGGGATCGTGATGGCGCCGGACACGCGCCGATGGTATGAATGGCCACCACCATCCGGGATTGGGAGATGAGGGATGATTTCCGTTTCCAGGGCAGGCAGCACAGAGGATTTCATCATTGTCGCCGGCTTCTGCGAAGCGCTCGGCGCGCTGGATGTGGAACTGGGGCGTGCCCACGGCGTCCCCGCCGAAATCGTCATGGCGCTTTTCCACGGCGAAAATCACGAAAGCCTCGCCCTGAAATACGGCTCCGACGACGCCATGATGTTCATCGCCCGATGGGAGGGAGCGCCGGCGGGATGCATCGCACTCGCGCCACTCGAGACGGATGCCATGGAAATCCATAAATTCTTCGTGGACCCCGCTTTTCGCGGCCGGGGCGTCGGCAATGTGCTGATGCAAAGGGTGTTCGACGAAGCGAAGAAGAGCACACGCACCACCATGCTCGTCAATACCGCAGCCTATTTGAAGAGCGCACTCTCCCTCTACGAAGCCTTCGGCTTCGTTCATTGCCCGCCTTTCCATGCTGTGCCCGCTGAAATCAGCCATACCGAAGTCTTCATGTCGCGACCGCTTTGATCGCGACACAATTGCCGCTCGGCGATGTTGACGCATCGTCAGGGAAGCGTGGCATGCTTATGGCCCATTTACCGGCAGGCCCAGGTGACGCGCTGCTCGGCCTGCCGGGCTTCTTCAAGCTGAAGCCGGCGGACGGCGCACTTCCCGGTCTGCCACTGCGGTTGCGCAACAGCGCGTGATCGTATAAGCGGCCGACCATGAACTGAGGAAATTCCTGATCGAGGGTGAATATCATGGCCGGTGGTGACGACGAATATGTTTACGACGAGGCGACGGGCGAATGGCGCCCGGCCTCCGAGATGGCCGCAGCCGCACAGGCCGCGTCTGAGGTTCGCGACGCCTCGGGAAACGTCTTGAAGGACGGCGATTCCGTCACGCTTATCAAGGACCTCAAGGTTAAGGGCGCCAACCAGACCCTGAAGCAGGGCACGGTCATTCGCTCGATCCGTCTGACGGACAATCCGGAAGAGATCGACTGCCGTCACGATACGATCAAAGGTCTCGTCCTGCGCACGGAATTTGTCCGTAAGCGCTGATTAAAGCATGTCGCGCAAAAAACTGTGCAGCGGTTTGCGCGTAACGACATGCATCAAACAAAAACTTAAAGCGTGGCAGGCGGATCTGGAAGATCGCGCCACGCTTTGGTCTCAGCGCTTCAGGCTGCCGAGGATGCCGCGCACCAGCGCCCGACCGACCTGGGTCGCCACCGTGCGCGCCACGCTCTTCATTGCCGCTTCCACGACAGTTTCACGCTGGTAGCCGGAACGGCCGCGGGACTGGCCGCGCGCGGGTTGGTCGTCGTCGCCCCCACCGAAGCCGGGGAGCGTCCAGCCGGAGGTGGTGCTGCCTTCCTGTGGCGCCGGGGCCTCTTCCTGCGCCCGCTTGGCAGCTTCTGAATCGGCGGCTTTCTTGGCGCGGGCTGCCAGCATCTCGAAGGCAGACTCACGGTCGACGTCCTCGTCATAGACGCCGAGCACGGGGCTGCGGTCCATGATCTGCTGACGCTCGGCATCGCTCACCGGTCCGACGCGGCCGGACGGCGGGCGGATCAGCGTGCGCTCGACGATCGAAGGTGCTCCCTTGGCTTCCAGCGTCGAGACCAGCGCCTCGCCGGTGCCGAGATTGGTGATGACGGTGGCGCAGTCGAAGGCCGGGTTCGGACGGAAAGTATCGGCCGCCGTCTTCACCGCCTTCTGCTCACGCGGCGAATAGGCGCGCAAAGCATGCTGCAGGCGGTTGCCGAGCTGGGCGAGTACCGTCTCCGGCACGTCGAGCGGGTTCTGCGTGACGAAATAGACGCCGACACCCTTCGAACGGATGAGGCGCACCACCTGCTCCACGCGCTCGGTCAGCACCTTCGGCGCATCGTTGAAGAGCAGATGCGCTTCGTCGAAGAAGAAGACGAGCTTCGGCTTGTCGGGGTCGCCGACCTCAGGCAGCTCTTCGAAGAGCTCGGAAAGCAGCCACAGCAGGAACGTGGCGTAGAGGCGCGGGTTCATCATCAGCTTGTCGGCGGCAAGCACGGAGATCTGCCCGTAACCGTTGTTCGACGTGCGCATGATATCGGAAATCTTCAGTGCCGGTTCGCCGAAGAAATGTTCGGCACCCTGCTGTTCCAGCACCAGCAGCGCCCGCTGGATCGAGCCGACGGAAGCTTTGGAAATCAGGCCGAACTGGCTGGAAAGCTCTGACGCGTTCTCGCCCATATAGTTGAGCAGCGCCGTGAAATCCTTGAGGTCGAGCAGCGGTAGGCCGGCCTTGTCGGCGATCTTGAAGGCGATGTTGATGACGCCTTCCTGCGGCTCGGAGGCATCCATCAGGCGGGCGAGCAGCAGCGGCCCCATCTCGGCGACGGTCGTGCGTACCCGGTGCCCTTTCTCGCCGAAAAGATCCCAGAAGATGACCGGGAACTGGTCGAACTCATAGTCGGTAAAGCCGATCTGCTCGGCACGTTTGGTGAGGAAATCCTTCGGCTCGCCCCTGGCGGCGATGCCCGAAAGGTCGCCCTTGATATCGGCAGCGAAAACCGGCACGCCGGCTCTCGCGAAGCCCTCCGCCAGCACCTGCAGCGTCACCGTCTTGCCGGTGCCGGTAGCACCCGTCACGAGCCCGTGGCGGTTGCCGAATTTGAGGTCGAGATATTCGTCCTTGTTGATGCTGTCATCAGGATTGCGGCTTGCGCCGATGAAAATCTTGCCGTCCTCGAGCATGTAAGAATATCTCCCTCGGGCGATGCCGCCGCTTCATTCCAGAATATGCGATAATCCTCTTTCCGCACATTCATGCAAATATCGTTTGTCTGTTATAAGCAGGCGACAGGAGACGGACAACTGTCTGTGTTAAAACGAAAAGCAGGAAAGAGGCGCCTCACAAAGCGCCGCTTGAGTTGCCGCCTCGATTCAATTACGTTGACGTTAACGTCAAAAACAGGAGGCAGACGATGAATGAGATTGTAACTGAAATCGCCAATCGTGTGGGCATTTCGCCTGAACTGGCCGAAAAGGCGCTCGGTATGATGCTCGGCTTCCTGCAGCGCGAAGCGGCCGACGGCCCGGTTGCCGAGATGATCGAGAAGATCCCCGGCGCCACCGAACTCGTCGCCCGGTTCAACGGCGAAGGTTCCAGCAATGGCGGCGGCCTGCTCGGCGGCCTCATGAGCGCGCTCGGTGGCGGCGGCATCATGGGCCTCGGCCAGCAGTTGATGAGCGAAGGCCTCGGCATGAGCGAGATCACCTCGCTCGCCAAGGAAACCATCGCGATTGCCAAGGAACATGCGGGCGAGGAAGTGGTTGATCAGGTCGTCGCCTCCGTGCCCGGCCTCAGCCAGTTCGTCTGAGATCACGGATCTTTCGAAGGCTCCGCAATTTGCCTTCGGCGTGAAGAATCTGTTCCACCACTGAGCATTTCACCCGCTCGACGGACGATTATGGCCGCAAATTCGCGGGCCAGCCGCGCACCTCCTTCGTCAACGCATCGATCCCCTTTTGAGATCTGATCAATCCATCCGGCATATCAGCCGCCGGATGGAAATCCGCACTGACCTTCCCTAGATTAAATGGTGCCGGTTTTTTTCACCGATGGCCGGATCGGCTGGAACGATGGATATCCAATTCTCGTTTCATATCGGCCAGATAAGAAGGAATATGGTCATGCGTAAGGTCGTTGCAGCAGCCTCGATCATTCTCCTCGGTTTCGCCGCTCCGGTCTTTGCCCAGGCCCTCGGTGATATGGACTATTCCGGTCGTTTCGGCGGCATGCCGCCCGGCACTGTGCCGGACGCGAACGCGAATGGCGGCGGCATCTCCATTCCGCTCGACACGGTCGAAACCGATAGTATTCGCGTCGTCATTCCATCCGACCGGACGCCTTGCCCACAGCCGGGCACGCGTGCATATCGCACGGCTGAGCGTGACCACACGCTGCCTGCCGCCTGCCGCTGACGGGATTACTCTATCGGATTAGCGAGCAGGAACGGCTATTTGCCGCTCCTGTGCAGAAGCACGCCCAGTTCATGCCACTTGCGGCCGTCGCGCTCGATCAGTTCGTCACCGCAGGCAGGTCCCATTGTGCCCGGGACATAAGGATCTGGAATGCGGTCATCCTTTGCCCATTCGTCCAGGAAGGGCTGCACCGCTGCCCAGCCGGCCTCGATGCCGTCGGCGCGCTGGAAGAGTGTCTGGTCACCGATGAAGAGATCATAGAGCAGCGATTCATAACCTGTCGTCTTGCCGATATCGAACTTGTCAGCATAGCGGAAATCCAGCGCGACCGGCACGGTATCGACGGATTGCCCCGGTGATTTGATGGAAATCTCCATGCTCATGCCCTCGTCCGGCTGCACCTGGATGACGAGCCTGTTCGGCGGCAGGCGGCGGTTGGCATCCGTTTCGCGGAACTGCGCGAAAGGGACGGGCTGGAAGGTGATGACGATTTCCGTATCGCGCGCCGTCATCGCCTTGCCGGTGCGCAGATAGAAGGGAACGCCCGCCCAACGCCAGGTATCGGCATAGAGCTTCAGCGCCACATAGGTCTCGGTTCTGCTGTCGGGCGAAACGTCTTTCGTCTCGCGATAGGCGGGCAGATCGATGCCATTGAGCGGGCCGGCGGTGTAGGCACCGCGCACGCCATTCGCCTTGGCTTCCTCCGGCGTGTAAATGCGCAGAGCCTTCAGCACCTTGCTCTTCTCATTGCGGATCGCTTCGGCGTCGAAACTGTTCGGCGGTTCCATGGCGATCATCGCCAGAAGCTGGAAGAGATGGTTGGGGATCATGTCGCGCAGCGCGCCGGTCGCATCGTAGAACTTCCCGCGCGTACCGACATCGACGATCTCCGAGGCGGTGATCTGTACGTGATCGATATAGCGATTGTTCCACAGCGACTCGATCATCATGTTGGCGAAACGTGCCGTCATCAGGTTTTGCACCGTTTCCTTGCCGAGGAAATGATCCAGCCGGTAGACTTGGCTTTCCTCCACGCGGGCGAGGATACGCGCATTCAGCGCCTTGGCGGATTCGAGATCGGTGCCGAAGGGTTTTTCAATGGCCACGCGGCGGAAGCAGCTCCCGCTTTCATCCATCAGTCCGAGATCGGCAAGTTTTTCGACGATCGGGCCGAAGAAGCTTGGCGGCACGGCAAGATAGAAGGCTGCATTGCAGGTCGTGCCGAGGCGCTTGCCGATTTCGAGGAAGATATCGTCCCTGGTGAAATCACCCTGCAGATAGGAGATGCGCGACCGCAGGCTCTCCCAGGCTTCGTCCTTTATTGTTTCTTCCTCGCCGCTGATCTGGCTGAGAAAGTCATCCAGCCGCTTGCGCAGGAACTCGTCGTCACCGGGCTCGATGCCGACGCCGAGGATATGCAGGTCGCTGCCGACGAGGTGGCTGCGCGTGAGATTGATGATAGCCGGAACCAGCAGTCGCCGTGTCAGGTCGCCGGTGGCGCCGAAGATGACGAGAGTGACGGGCGGTGTCGGGTGAGCGTCCATGCGTGCCATCTCCTGCTGGATTGTCCCGGCTGAATATAAAGCGCTTCCGCTTTACCGCAAGAGAACCTGCAGCCCAATGATAACAAGCATTTGACAGGGCGGTACGGGTGCGGCGCTATGCCCTGAAAACAGTTCCGGGGCCGAAGCCCCAGAAACGATCGCCATGAAACCCGTTTCGCAAGAGCAGGTTAGCTGCTCTTGGTCGACTTGTCCGTGCTGCTATCGGCTGCCGGCGTCTGAGTATTGGACGTGCCCGTGCTCGTATCCGACTTGCCGGCATCCGGTGTGGTCGGCTTCGTCTCGGTCTTCACCGGCCAGGTGATGTAATAATTCTGCGTGCCGACCTGCCCGAAATAGACTTCGTTGCCGGTGCCTTTTTCGATGAAGCTGCCGTTTTCGCTTCTGACGAGGCGCCCGTGGGAATCGCGCTGCAGATGCTCGCGCAGGAATTCGTTCCAGTCGCTGGTCTCGATTGCAGTGCCCTTCTTCTGGTCGACATCCGCTTCCTTGGGATCGGTGACATCCCAGGCCTTGATCGAAACGCCCCGGGTCGGATCGGTGATGGTCAGCTGGCCCTTCTTGAAGGCGGCAAGCATCGCTGCCTCCTGGCTGCCTTCGCCCTTGGCGTCTGCCGCGGCGGTCATGTTCTGGCGCAGCAGCGCCATGAAGGAGGCGGTGGTGATATCGGTGCTGGCGGTGGTGTTGCCGGAGGCGTCCGTCGATCCAGCCTTGCCGGAGTTGATCTTGTCGAGCATGACCGACAGCGCCGAGCGGGACTGCGAGGGAAGGCTGGAATAGTCATGATCGGTCGAGCTGCTGGAACTGCTCTCGGAGGAGCCGCTCTTGATCACCTGCAAAGCTATCTGCGCCGTTTGCAGCCGGATGTTGGAAACAGAAGAAACCATCTCAAAATCTCTTTGTCAGGCCCCGCACGTTGTGGCGCAAAGGCGTTTAATGGATAGCAATCGACGCTGGTAACGTCGCGAAAGCACGTCTGGATTGAGAAATCCCAGAGCGAACCGCTACGCTTCAAACTTTGCGTGTGGCTTGTGGAGGCTGACAAAGCGCCGCCGGCGGCGATCGCTTGGACCGCTGCCGGCATCAAGGACGTCGGGATTTCCCGGTCAGGCCTTGACGGCCACCATGAAGAGCCGCGGGAACTTGAGCAGAAGCTTACCATCGGCAGCCTTCGGATAGACCCGGTCGATACGTTCGAGATAGTCAGCCAGAAACGCCTCGCGGTGCTCTTCGCCGGCATGGTCGAGATAGGGCCGCAGGCCCGTTGCCTTGACCCATTCGACGATCGCCGCGGCATTGTCCATCGGGTGGTTGTAGATCGTGTGCCAGATGTCGACGCGAAAGGATTTGGCGATCAGCCGGCTGTAATAGGTGGATGGCGGCGGCAGCACGTTGCGCCGAACGCTCTTCCTCTCAAACGCCGTCTTCCAAGGCCCGGCATGCGCCGTTTCCTCCATCATCAGATGGCTCGGTTCGCCGAGATTGTCAGGCATCTGCACGGCAAGCACGCCGCCCGGCGCCAGCCCGTCCATCAGTCGGTCGAAAATGTCGAGATGGTTGGGCAGCCACTGGAAGACGGCATTGGCAAACAGCAGGTCCGCCGGCTCGGTGGGCTGCCAGCTCGAAAGGTCCGCCTCCACGAAGGCTGTGCCCGGCAGGCGCTTGCGGGCGGCTTCCAGCATGTTCAGGTCGCTGTCGAGACCCGACACGTTTTGCGCCCCATAGCGGTCGATGATCAGCCCGGTCGAATTGCCCGGCCCGCAGCCGAGATCGACCGCGTGGCGGAGTTCCGTCAGCGGTACCTGAGCCAGCAGGTCGCGGGCAGGGCGGGTGCGTTCATCCTCGAATTTCACATATTGGCTGGCTGACCATGCCATTGTCTTTCTCCTGATGTCAGGCCACGTCCTCGACGTGGCGATGCGAACCTTGTCGATGTTGCGGCCATCGAGCTTGACCGCTTCGAACTCGAACAATGCATTTCCGGACAAGTACCACTTGCTTCCATCCGGCTCGAATCGGCCCTCCGGGAGGGCTTATGGGTCGAGGCAAAGATCACTTTTCGCAAAGCTGCCGCTCGCCAGAGTAGGGTTGGTAAGTGCAGTCCGACGGTCGGAAGGAACGATAGCTGCGGGAGCAGGCGGCGATGTTGCAGGACTGCGGTGCGCCTTGACCGTCAATCATCGCCCCTGTAGACCGCGCCTCATTCGGCGCAGGCTCGGTCATCGCCTCCTGCATGAACTCCCGCCAGATACGCGCCGGCAGGGCGCCGCCTGTGACGCCATTCATCGGCGCGTCATCGTCATTGCCCACCCAGACACCGGCGACGAGCGGTTTTGTGAAGCCGACGAACCAGGCATCGCGGTTGCTCTGGCTGGTGCCTGTCTTACCGGCCGCGAACGTCCCTGGGTCGGCTCCCCGTCCAGTGCCGCGCTCGACAACCAATTGCAGGAGCCCGAGAAGATCGGACTGATAGGGCGAAAGGTCGACATTCGGCCCAGCTTGTGAGCCAACCCGAAACGCTTTTGGCTGCCCCGCTGCCTGAAAGTCGATGATACCCCAGGGCCTGACGGGCGCCTTGCCGAGATGGACAGACGCGTAGGCGCTGGTCAGGTCAAGCAGATTTACTTCTGATGTGCCGAGCGCCAGAGACGGTGTATTGGCAAGCGGCGCATCGATGCCGAGCTCACGTGCGGCGGCAATCACATTGTCGAGCCCGACCTTTTCGGCAAGCCTCACCGTCGCGGCATTGAGGGACCTGGCGAAAGCCTCGGCAAGTGTTACCCAGCCGTAATAGCGGCCGCCGGAATTTTCCGGCGACCAGCCGTCGATGTCGATCGGCGCGTCGAGAACCCAATCGGACAAGGTGAGCCCAGCCTTCAGGGCCGCGTAGTAGACGAACAGCTTGAAGGTGGAGCCCGGCTGCCGCATCGCTGTGACGGCGCGGTTGAACTGGCTTGCCTTGTAGTCGCGGCCGCCGACCATGGCAACGACTGCGCCCTCCGGTGTCATCGCAACCAACGCGGCCTGCGATGCTCCCGCGGCCTTTCCTTCCTTGTCCAGGGCTCTTTTTACGACGCTTTCAGCGATCTGTTGCAGATGCGGAACGAGGGTCGTGCGCACCGTCGTCGACCCCGGCGAGGCGCCGGCGATCTCGCTCGCCTGCGGCGAAATCCAGTCAGCAAACCAGCTTCCGGAGCGCGGTGTCGGCGTCGTGGGATGCAGCTTGGCGAAACTCGCCCTGGCTTCCTCCGCTTCCGGTCTGGTGATCTTGCCATTGGCCACCATCGCGTCAAGGACAACGGCGGTGCGTTGTCGGGCGCCTTCGAAATTATCGATCGGATTCCACTGGCTCGGCGCCCGCAGCAATCCCGCCAGCATCGCCGATTCCGGCAGGTCGAGGGCGCCGATATCCTTGTTGAAGTAGATCCGCGCGGCGGCAGGCATGCCGGTCGCACCAGCGCCGAGATAAGCGCTGTTGAGATAGCGCGCCAGGATTTCCTGTTTGCCGAGTTTCCATTCCAGCCAGAGGGCGATGACGACCTCCTGTATCTTTCTTTTTATTGTCCGATCGCTGTCGAGATACTGCAGTTTGATAAGCTGCTGGGTGATCGTGCTGCCACCTTCCACCACCGAGCCGGCTTCGAAATTCCGCAGGAGTGCTCTTCCGATTCCTCTGACGTCGATGCCAAAGTGATGCATGAACCGCCGGTCCTCGATTGAGAGGACGGCGTCGATCAGATGCGGCGGAAACTGGTTGTATTGCGCATAGGCTCCTTGATAAGGTCCCTGCCTTACCAACGGTGCACCGTCAGCGGTTTCCAGCACCACGACAGGCTTCAAGGTCCCATCCCGGATCTCGCCCCAGGGAACGTCCTTTAGCGCCCACACCAAAACACTTCCTGCCAAGAGGAGGCAGACAAGAAAGGCCGATCCTAGAGCGATTTTCAACCGTCCCGTATGAACCGGCGCGCGTCGGCGATTTCCGAAGAGCGTCGCATACAGACCACGAATACTGCCCTCTGCCTTAACCAGGGCAGCCGCGAGCCACTTGCCAAGATTGCGGATGGTTGTTGTGGTTTCCTGCCGATTTGATCCCCTGAACTCTGCCTTCAAATAGGAAGCGGCTGCGATTGTCTTAGCCCTGGCCCAGGTTGAACTCACCCGCAAATCATGAGTCAGGGCATGCAGTAAATTGTGCGCTGCCTGTCTGCTTTGGCCGAAGGACTTGTAGGACTGTTGCGGTTGGTCGGCCTGGGGGGATGAACTGGTGCCATCCAATGAGTCCGTGGCGGACGCCTGCGCCCCAACATCGTCGGGCGGATGCTCCAAATTTGCCGAGTGATCGACACCTATGCTTGAGTCCCCGGCACTTTGCGTTGAGGATTTGGGAGGATTTGGCATCGGTTACCGTTAAAAGGCTCTTCCCGAAAGTAGCGCGCGCTTATAACGCGGCAATGCCAAATGATCCATTGCAAAACGGCCATGTAGCGCGTTCGCCGAGGACGACCGTTCCTCCCCCGAGGCGTCTGGCCGATCCAGTGCCAATGTCGAACACGCCGATCATCCGGCTCGACGATCCGGCGTTGAATGCAACCCCGGCCTTATGTCATCGGACCTAAGTCCTTGTTCGAGCGGGACCTAGGTCCAGTGTCCAGACACGGTGCCGATGGCATATTAAGACTCAAGGCGTGGGGAGATTGCCTTGCAGGCGAGTGCACGTAAATCGGAATCGGAAGAGGACATGAAAAAGTTCATTATCGCAGCGCTGGCTTTAGCGACGGCGTTAACAGCATCGCCCGCATTTTCGCAGATCTACTTCGAGTATGGGACCGGCCCTCGCTATTATGATCGCCCGCCACCACGGTACTATCGTTACCCGCCACGCTACGCCTATGATGACTACTATGGCGGCCCGCGATATCGCCATGGCGACCGCTGCTGGACACAGAGATACTACGCATATAGGCATCACCACCGCGTGGTACGATACAGGACCGTTTGCGACTAGAGCCAAACGCGGTGGCTGTAGTTATCTGCAAGGGCATTCAGGGCAGCAGCGCCATCTCTCCTGAACGGCGCCCGCGCGACCGCGAGTTATTCGTTCCTCGCCCCGCACTCGGCGGCCTCGAAATGGCTGAACGCGATCCAGCGCAGACGTGCGGGGGAATCGACGCAGCCGGATCAGCTCTCCTCGCTCCAGCCCACTGTTTTCGGAAGAGGGGATCGGCCGCAAGGACCGATCCTGTCAAGCCGCCAGGATCGTGATCCCATGGGCGTTTGCCGCTGCCCGCATGCGCGCCACCGTCTCCGGTGACGGGCTGCCCTGCGGCTGTTCGGTAACGCCTTCGGTCTCGATGAATTCTGCCATGTCGCGATCGACGATGGCCGAAAAGATCGTAGGCACGGTTCCGTTGTTGGAATAACCGTGCACCATGAAAGGCGCGATGGAGACGATATCGCCTTCGCTCGCTTCGATCTCTTCCGGCCCGGTATCGGTCAGACGCCAGATCGTCAGCGTGCCTTCGATGATCCGGAAGACTTCCGGGCTCGCATGCGCATGGCGCGGCGTTTTGCCGCCGGGCTCAACGGTCACATCGAAGATGTTGAGCCAGTTGCCTGTCAGGCGAGGCCGTCGCTCGACCTTGTCGCCCAGCACGAAGAAGCTCTTGGCCTCCGTATGGGCATCTCTTTTCACAAATGAGTTGGACATGATGTCTCTTTCTTGTTCTTGCGGGGCGGTCCGATAGACCTTCGCGGCCGTTTTGGCAACCGCCGCAAAATCGGGGAGGGGCGGCAAACATGCGGCTTTTGCATGCTTTCAGGCCCTGAAGCCGATCGCGGACATATCGGTACGAAGCATCCGTTGCGCAAGTGCGACAGGTTGGCCGCTGCCATTCCTGTAATATCGGCGACATAGAAGAGGCGCATAGAACGCGCCGATCCTTCCCCGCCAATCAGGCCATACCATCAGCGGAGCAACCCCATGTCTTCTCTTCCCGTCGTCGGCGCCGCCATGACGATCGACGAACTCGAAAACCATCGCGACTGGCTCTTCGAAAAGTCCCGCGATCTCGAGCTGCAGAGCTTCATCAATGCCGACGTTCTGAACGGCGATTGGACGCCGCGGGCCGAGCACGCCAGGAAGCTGCTCAACGGCTTCAAGGGCCGCGTCGGCATCCATGGCCCGTTCTGGGGCTTCATCATCGCCTCGCAGGATCCGGATATCCGCTCCGTCGTCTCCCGCCGCCTGGTGCAGGGCCTTGATGTCTGCGCCGCGATCGGCGGCACGCACATGGTCGTCCATAGCCCTTACACGACCTGGGGCTACAACAACCTCGACAACAATCCCGGTGAACGCGAGAACATCGTCGACTACTGCCATCAGACGATGCGCGACGCGGTAAAGCGCGCCGAGGAAATCGGCTGCACGATCGTCATCGAAAACATCGAAGATAAGGACCCGCATATCCGCGTGGCGCTTGCCGAGAGCTTCAACTCACCGGCCGTCGCCGTTTCGATCGACACCGGCCATGCGCATTACGCCCACGGCTCCACCGGCGCCCCGCCCGTCGATTATTATGTCCATGCCGCCGGCAACCGCCTCGGCCATGTTCATCTGCAGGACGCTGACGGTTATGCCGACCGCCACTGGGCGCTCGGCGAAGGCACCGTCAACTGGCGCGCAATCTTCGCTGCCCTTGCCAAGCTTGAAAGCAATCCGCGCCTCATCATCGAGATCAAGGACAAGTCGAAGATCATCGCCTCGGCCGAGTATCTCGCCTCGCTCGGAGTGGCTCAATAATAGAAACAGGCGGCGGGATGATCATCTCGCCGCCATCCCGAGCCTCAGTCGCGCATCGCCCAGCGAATGCCGGCGGCGACAGAGAGGCCGAGAAGCGGCCATATCGCCCAGAATATCCCATGCCACGTCAGCATGTTGATAACGACAATGCCGATCCCGACAACGGCAAGTGCAGCAATCCGCTGGTCGAACTGGTTCTGTATTCGCACCCACGTCATGGCCGCCACGAAGGCGAAGGCAAGCAGCGGCCATGCCGCCCAGAACTCACCGTCCCAGGTGGCAATATTGATGACGACGAGCATGGCGCCGATGACGGCCAGGATGCCGGCGAGCTTGCGCAGCCGGCCGAGCGGCGGCAGGGCCGGGGCCGGCCTTGGCACCGGCATTTCGACGGAACGATCCGGAGAGGCTGTCGGCTCCTGCGGCTGAATTCCGATATCGCCGATGCGCACGACATAGCTCGGCACGGCGTCGGCGACATTCTTCATCTCCAGTGCCCCCAGAAAGTCGAATCCAACAGCCACCTTGTTGCGCACCTGATCGTAGACGGTATTCGAGATCACGATGCCGCCGGCAGGCGCTGAGGTTTGCAGCCGCGCGGCTATATTGACGCCGTCGCCATAGATATCGTCGCCTTCGACGATGACATCGCCGAGATTGATTCCGATACGAAAGAGCATGCGCCCGTCCGTCGGCCGCGCCGCATTCTTGCCGGCAAGCTCGTTCTGCACGTCGATTGCCGCCCGCACTGCCTCGACGACGCTCGGGAAATCGGCAAGCAGCCCGTCGCCCCAGGTGTTGACCACCCGTCCGCCATGCGAGGCGATGAGGCGAGACATGGCATCGCGATAGTGCTTCAGCATGGCGAGCGTGCCTTCCTCGTCCTCGCCCATCATGCGCGTATAGTCCTGCACATCGGCCGAGAAGATCGTCGTCAGCTTGCGTTGTGTCTCGCTCATGGACTCCCCCATCGCCGCCGGCGGGCCGGTGGCTTCGTCACTATAGGTGGGATCGCAATCTTGTATCCGGTAGTCCGCCCCGGCGCGAACTGCCCCCACCGCTCTAGAACTGCGTAATCACGCTGATACCCGTACCCTCGGCCTTGTCGAGCGCCATAATCGCCGGCACTGCCTCAGCGAGGTTGATGCGCCTGCCGATCAGTTTCTGCGGCGCGATCTTTCCGGCGGCGAGCATCGCGAGCATGGCATCATAGCGCCAGGCCTGCATGCCATGGCTGCCATAGATTTCCAGCTCGTGGCCGATCACCTGCGCCATCGGGATCTGCGGCGTGGAATGCTCGCCGAGCATCAGCCCCACCTGCACATGCCGGCCGCGCCGGCGCAGGTTTTTGATCGAATTGAAGCAGGTGACGGGATGGCCGAGCGCATCGATCGAGACATGCGCGCCGCCCTTGGTGATCTCGTGCACGGCTTCCGCCACATCGGCTACCGAGGAGGCATTGATCGTGGCCACCGCCCCGCATTCACGCGCAAAGGCAAGCTTCTCCTCGGAAATATCGACGGCGATCGCATTGGCTCCAAGCGCGCTGGCGATCATGATCGCCGAAAGCCCCACACCGCCGCAACCATGCACTGCGATCCATTCACCGGGGCCGGTTCGCGCCTGATCGGCAACCGCACGGAAGGAAGTGGCGAAGCGGCAGCCGAGGCTTGCCGCTGTTGCATCGTCCACAGTCTCGGGCAGATGCACCAGATTGGTATCGGCATAGTCGATGGCGACATATTCGGCGAAGGAACCCCAATGGGTGAAGCCCGGCTGGAACTGGTTGGGGCAGACCTGCTGGTTGCCGGAATGGCATTCGGCGCAATGGCCGCAGCCGGAAACGAAAGGCACGGTTACCCGGTCGCCAACCTTGAAACGCACCACGCCCTTGCCCGTCGCGACGATCTTGCCGGCAAGCTCGTGCCCCGGCACATGCGGCAGGCGGATATCTGGGTCATGGCCCATCCAGCCGTGCCAGTCGCTGCGGCAAAGACCGGTTGCGCCGATCTTGATAACCACGCCATCTTCCGAAGGCGTCGGGTCCGGCACGGTGCGGATCTCAGGCGCCTGTTCGAAGGCTTCGTAATACATGGCTTTCATGTTCATCTCCTGGCCCGGCCCGCGTTTTCCGTCTTCCATGATGGCATGCGGCAGGGGCATCCATCCAGCCGGCGTTTCATCATTTTCCTTTATGGACCCATCGTTTTAGCACCATGACACGCGCATCAATATTTCAATCGTAACGCGGTCTCCGGTATTTTCTTGCTTCGATGTTTCAACTGTCAATTTGCGCTTGACCGTCCCCGGCAGTGAGGATTTTGCTTTGCCGACTTCACAAGGAGAGCCGCAATGCCCGTCGATACGTCACCCCGCACGACCACCTGGACCTATGTCGACGGAGAGTGGATCGCCGGCAATCCGCCGCTGATTGGGCCGACCTCGCACGCCATGTGGCTCGGCTCCACCGTTTTCGACGGCGCCCGCTGGTTCGATGGCATTGCACCCGATCTCGACCTGCATTGCCAGCGCATCAACCGCTCCGCCGTCGCCATGGGCCTGAAGCCGGTCAAGACGGCCGAAGAGATCGAGGCGCTCGCCTGGGAAGGTGTCAAGAAATTCGACGGCAAGACGCCGATCTACATCAAGCCGATGTATTGGGGCGAGCATGGTTCGGCAGGCAGTGTCGTCACCGTCGACGGCGAATCCACCCGTTTTGCGCTCTGCCTGTTCGAAGCGGCAATGGGTGGCCATGGCGGCTCTTCGCTCACCGTTTCGCCCTACCGTCGCCCGACGCCGGAAACCGCGACGACCGACGCCAAGGCAGGCTCGCTCTATCCGAACAGCGGCCGCGCGATCGCCGAAGCAAGAAGCCGCGGTTTCGACAATGCGCTGATGCGCGACATGAACGGCAACGTGGCCGAAACCGCTTCCTCGAACGTCTTCATGGTCAAGGACGGCGTGGTTCTCACGCCTATCGCCAACCGCACTTTCCTTGCCGGCATCACCCGCCAGCGCGTCATCGGCCTCTTACGCAAGGCCGGCTTCGACTTGCGCGAGGCGACACTGTCGGTCGAGGATTTTATGGGCGCCGACGAGATCTTCACGAGCGGCAACTATTCCAAGGTTGTCGGCGTCAACAGGCTCGACGGCCATAATTTCCAGGAAGGCCCGGTTACGCGCAAGGCGCTGGAGCTCTATATGGACTGGGCCTACGGCCGCTCGGCGAGTGACGAGTAGTCGTGGTGAGACCCGACGCCGCGCAGCGGCGGCAGTCGATCCAGTGAATCGATTGCAGGGTTGAACGCCCGAAGCCATGCGAAGGTTCAGGCTTCCTCCTCCTTCGTCCGCACCAGCCATGTGAAAGCCGCGCCCGCGAGCAGCAGAACGCAGGTCCCGAGAAAGACCGCCGGCATGCCGATGTGCCCGCCGACGAAGCCGCCGAGAACAGGCCCGACGACCTGGCCCACGTATTGCGAGGAGATGGACAGGCCGAGAATGCTGCCGGCCGCGCTGTCGGGCACACTATGCCGGATGACGGCGGCGATGCAGGGCAGCAACCCGCCGAGCGCCACACCCATCAGGAAGCGTAGAACGATGAGTTGCCAGGAGGCAGTGACGAAGGCCTGCGGGATGAGCAACAGGCCGGCGACCGCCAGCGCACCGGCAATGACCGGCCAATGGCCGATCCGGTCGGCAAGCTCGCCGAGCCGCGAGGCCGAGAGAATGCTGCCGAGCGCTGCCGCCGACATGACGATACCGGCCACCATCGTCACCTGACCCTGATCGGGCACGAGCTGCGCCACATAGACGGTGATGATCGGTTCGATCGACATATTGGCGAGCATCAGCAGCAGCCCGGTCGCGAGCATGGCGACCACAGGCCCCTTGTCGGGAATGGATTTCCAGCCGCCGGATGCCTTGGCCGCCTCTTTGCGGGCCGCCGACTTTTCCTCCTTGATCAGGAAAGTGGTTGCCAGGAAGGCAAGGAAGATCATGCCGCCTGCGGCCAGGAAGGTGCCGCGAATGCCGATGATCGGCGGCAGCGCTCCACCGATCAGCGGGCCGACGAGATTGCCGGCCATGATGCCCGACGACAGCACGCCAAGCGCCCAGGCGGACCGGTCCTTCGGCGTCTGTGTCGCCACCAGCACCATCGAGCCGGAGGCGTAACCGCCCGCCAGGCCGACGAAGAGGCGCAGCGCCACGAGCTGCCAGACGCTGCCGGCCATGCCCATCAGCGAGATGGCGATGGTCATGCCGAGGCTGGCGCGCACCAGCATCAGCTTGCGCCCATAGATGTCGCCCAGCCGGCCCCAGAGCGGCGCCACGCATGCGGCGGCAAAGAAGGTCGCGCCATAGGCGATGCCCGACCACTGCACGATCGCCGCATGGTCGCTCACGCCGAGTTCTTCCACGTAAAGCGGCAGGAAGGGAAGAAGCAGCGTCATCGCCACGATGGTCGTGAACGAGCCGAGCAGCGAGATGCCGAGATTGCGTTTCCAGTAGGCGGAGCCGGGCACCGCCTTTGCGGCGTCCCATTGGGTATCGGTCATTGCGGATCTTCTTCGGTACAGTCTGGCCGCGGCCAAGATGAAGCGATCCTCACTTTACGCACCACCCCAAAAGCTGCCAAGGACGGATTCCGCCCAATCAGACCTGCCGGCAAAAGGAAAAGCCACTTGAAAGTCGCGACCTTGTCTCTATCTGATTGCAAGATGCAATCGGTTATATGGAGAAGCAGACATGAGCAACAGGGATGAACACCGCGCCCGGATGCTGCGCGATCTCTACGCAGCCTATATCGATCACCGCAAGGATATAGTCGGCGCGATGCTGACCGATGATTTCACTTTTTCCAGTCCGCAGGACGATCACATCGACCGCGCTACCTATTTCGAGCGCTGCTGGCCGAACGAGCCGGCGCTGAATGCCTTCGACATCGAGTTCCTGTCGGTTCAGGGTGACGAGGCGGTCGTGCGTTACCGCGCCGAAACGGCTGGCGGCAAGGCCTTCCGCAATATGGAGAGCTTTCGCTTCGCTGGCGACCGGATAGCATCCGTCGATGTCTATTTCGGCCGCAACACGGCCTGAAGCATGTCAGCGAATCTGAAAGATCGCGTCACGCTTCAGAAGAATCGCATCGCCGAAGTCGTGATGATGACGAGAGAAACCGCAATCATCAGCGGTTTCATCGGCAGCCGCTTGACGAGGATCGCTCCGAAAGGCGCTGCGATCACGCCGCCGATGATCAGCCCGACCGCCGAGCCGAGCTCCGACCAGCCGAGCGTCAGCACGAAGGTGATCGAAATGATCAGCGTGACCGCGAATTCGGTGAAGCTGGTCGAGCCGATCACTCGCTTCGGATCGTGACCGCGGCCGACGAGCGAGCTGGTGACGATCGGTCCCCACCCGCCGCCGCCGACCGCATCCAGCACGCCGCCGCAAAGCCCGACGGGTGGCACCATCCAGTCGCGGACGTCGCGCTTCGGTGTCGGGTGGAAGGCTTTCCAGAGAATGATGAGGCCAATGGCGATCAGATAGGCTGAGACGAAGGGCTCGATCACCTTGCCGTCGATGCTTGCAAGCAGGAAGGCGCCGACGGCCCCGCCGATCATGCCGGCGGGTGCGAGCCGCGCCACGAGCTTCCAGTCGACATTGCGGTGCCAGACATGGGAAATGCCCGACGCTGCCGTCGTGAACATTTCCGTCACATGGGTCATGGCGCTGGCATTGGCGACCGGCACGCCGAGCGCCAGCAGGCTGGTCGTGGACAGCACGCCGAAGGCCATGCCGAGAGCGCCGTCGACGATCTGCGCGCAGAAACCGACGACGATGAAGAGGAAGAAATCCGTGGTCATGAAAATCCCTGACGAGCGAAGGTCCTGATGCAAACGTTAAGGGTGAAAAAAGCTCCGCCTCAAACATTCGGAGAGCGCCGCCTGAGGCGGATGACCTTGAAGAAGCCGTTTGGGAAAACCGGCAGTATTTCGATCGCATCGAAACCCCTCGCGCGCGCCCAGTCGGTGATCCGACTGATCCGGAAAGACGAGCTCCAGCCGATCCGCCGGGCAAGCGGCGCCACCGCCTCCTCGATTGCGCCCTGCAGCCCGATACCATCGCCGAGCTTGCTGGCAAGGATGATCTCGCCGCCCGGCCGCAGAACGCGGGCGCATTCGTCCAGCGCCCGTTCCGGATCGGGGATGAGCGTGATGACGAAAGGCAGGCAGACAGCATCGAAAGATCTGTCGTCGAAGGCCAGCGCATGCGCGTCCATCACCTGTAATTGCTGCACATGGAAAAGCTTGTGGCGGGCGATTTTTTCTCGCGCCTTGGCGATCATGTGCTCGGAAATGTCGATTCCCGTCACCCGGCAGCGTCGCGGATAGTGGGAAAGCACCAGCCCGGTGCCGACGCCGATTTCCAGAATGTCGGCGCCGGCGTCAGCAGCGAGCCGCGCCAGCGTGCGGTGCCCATCGCGCAGGATGCTGCGATAGACCCGGTCATAGACCGGTGCCCAGCGCTGATAGATCTTCTGCTGGTCTTCAGCCTGTTTTTGTGCATGTCCCATGTGAGCGCCTCCTCCAGGCCCTGCCTTCAAACTCGCGAAGGCAGGCTCCGGTTCCGGCGACACGGCAAAGGACTGTCAGGCGTGCCACTTTTGTTTTCGGCGGAAAGTTCTCTCCCGCCGAAGAGAGCCTGGATCACTCTGCCGGCGGCGTGCGCAGATCGGCCTCGACGGCGGCGAGCTCGTCATTGACGGAGCCGGCGATCATGCCGTTGCGCAGCGACTTGTTGGAAATGTCGATCATCGGCGCGAAGGTGGCAGCCGGCATGCGGACCTCTTCCTTCACAGGCTCTTCGACGGGCAATGCGTCGGCAAGGGTTGGACGATCGCCGCGTGCCACTTCGAGTTGGCCGCTGAGGATCGCGCGTTCGGCGCGAAGCTGGCGGATTTCCGACTTGGCGATTTCCAGGCTCGTGCGGAGCTGGCTGATTTCGTAACGGTCGGTATCGAGGCGCGTATCGAGATCGTGCTTGAAGGCTTCGATCTCGCGGTCGCGCTTGTTGCGCTGGCTTTCGGCCTCGCGCAGCTTCATGACAAGATCGTTGCTGTGGGCGGCGAGCTCGCGGCGGGCCGCTTCGCTTTCCGTGCCGTTGAGGCGCACGCGGTTGATCTCGTCGGTCATCCGCTCCAGGCGCGCCAAAGCCGTGGCAAGCTCGGACTTGGTGCGCTTCAGTTCCACGCGGGTGGACTGCAACTCTTCGTCCGTCATCTTGTTGCGGCTGTTGGCGGTCGACAGCAGCTTCTCGACGAGTTCAGACTTGGAACCGATTGCTTCGTGCTTGGTGCGCAGGTTGGCGATCTCGAGCGTCGAAGAGGTTTCCAGCGTCTCGAATTCAGCTTCCAGGCGGCGATAACGCTCCTCGGACGCGGCCAGGTCCTGCTTCAGGTTGGCGACGGAGGACTGCAGGCCGCGCGTCAGCGCCTCATGCTCCGAAAGGTTGGTCCTGAGGTGGCTGCGCTCTTCATTGAGGCGGGCGATTTCGCGAAGCTGGATGCTGTTTTCCCGGCGCGAGCTTTCGGCGAGGAGCTGATGGGCCGTGGTTTCCAACTCCAGCTTCTCGCGGGTGCTCGCCAGCTCGCGGCTGCGCGCATCGAGGTCCTGCTGCGTGCGGCGAAGCTGCGAGGAAACCTCGTCGAATTGCAGCGCCCGGTCGCGAATCTCGCGCTCGGCATCGATCAGCCGCGCCTCGACGACGGTGAATTCTTCCCGCGCCAGCTCATGCACGCCCTGCAGCTTCACCAGTTCTTCGCGGTAAGTGCCGGCCTCGACACGAAGCTGGCTGCTGTCGAGCTTCAGCTCCTTGTTGTCGATCGCGAGACGCTGGTTTTCCTGATCGGCCTTGCGCCGTGCATTGCTCTCATAGTCGAGCAGAGAGCTCAGACGCGAACATTCCGCTCTCAACGCGCCCGTTTCGTTGAGCGAGTGGCTGTGCGCGCCGAGCAGCGAGGAAACCCGCTCCTGCAGCGACGTCAGGCTGACCAGCAGCTCTTCCGAAGACTGCTTGTTCTCCTCGATCGCTGTGCCGAAAGCCTGGAAATCGTCGACTTCCGAAACGCTGTACTGCACCGGCGGCTTGTCCACGAGACCCGTCTGTTCGGTGACGGACAACGTCTGGCGATGGCTGGATACTCTCAAACCCGGCTTGACGGGTTCTTCATTACGACGAAAAAAGCTCATGACCATCACACGCCCCGAAGTTGATGTCAGAAGTCCCTGAAATGATTTATGCTATGCTAATTAAGTTAATCCTGTCGAAGGTTGTGCTAAAACTCTTCGATGGCCATGGGTTGCATCTAAGACGCGCTGCTCATCGCCTGTCAAAAGCGCCCAAAAGAAATTAACAGATTTTTATTGAAATTCCGGTGGCCGCCCCTAAGCGCGGTGAGCGGTACGCGAGCAGGGCTCATTTTCCGTGTGTGGTTCAAGGGAAATGCGGGTTTGGCGGGGGAGGGGATTTTATTCCTTTCTATGCCATCTTCCCGTCTTGCCGTCATACCAGCTTCATATCCCGCAAAGCGCGGCACGGCCTGTGATTTGCGCTTTTGGAGAGAGCCCGTTGCGAGAGGCAATTTTTCCTCGAAGTCGTTGTTTTTTGATAATTCGCCGGTTGCCACTCCGTGCTTCCCCTCCTATGTTCCGCCTCACCTGCCGATGACGCAATCTATTGCCAAGAGGAGATCTGATATGGCTTTCGAATTGCCTGAACTTCCCTATGACTACGAAGCCCTTGCTCCCTTCATGTCGAAGGAGACGCTGGAGTTCCACCACGACAAGCATCACAAGGCTTACGTCGACAACGGCAACAAGCTTGCAGCGGAAGCCGGCCTGGCCGACCTCTCCCTGGAAGAGGTCGTCAAGAAGTCCTTCGGCACCAATGCCGGCCTGTTCAACAATGCTGCTCAGCACTACAACCACATCCATTTCTGGAAGTGGATGAAGAAGGGCGGCGGCGGCAATAAGCTGCCGGGCAAGCTCGAAGCTGCCTTCACTTCCGACCTCGGTGGCTATGACAAGTTCAAGGCCGATTTCGCCGCTGCCGGCGCCACCCAGTTCGGCTCCGGCTGGGCCTGGGTTTCCGTCAAGAACGGCAAGCTCGAAATCTCCAAGACGCCGAACGGCGAAAATCCGCTCGTTCACGGCGCCACCCCGATCCTCGGCGTCGACGTCTGGGAACATTCCTACTACATCGACTACCGCAACCTGCGCCCGAAGTACCTTGAAGCCTTCATCGACAGCCTGATCAACTGGGACTACGTCCTGGAGCGCTACGAAGCGGCGACCAAGTAAGTTCTTCCGAACATTCGGCTTTTCAACACCCGGCGCCGCCAAGCGCCGGGTGTTTTCGTTTCCGCGAGAGCTTGGCACACCGGTAATTGGAAGACTGCTTGACTCATTCATACCCATCTGGCTATAAGTCAATCCATAGCTAAACGGGTATGAATTCGCATGTCGAATGCTCATGACGCCCTTTTCAGGGCGCTTTCCGATCCGACCCGAAGGGCGATCTTCGAGCGCCTGTGCCGCGAAGGCGAGAAGACCGTCGGCGCGCTGACGGCGCGGGCCGGTGTTTCTCAGCCTGTCGTATCGAAACATCTGGCGGTGCTCAAAACCGCCGGTCTGGTGCGCGACCGTCATGAAGGCCGCCAGACCCATTATACCGCCGAGATCAAGGCGCTTGCGCCTCTGGCGGACTGGACGACAGAGATGGCCGGCTTCTGGGAGAAGCGGTTCGACGATCTCGAAGATCTGCTCAAAAGGATGGACCAATGAACGAGACCCTGCCTGAAATCCGCTCCGTCATCGTCGAGCGGGAGATCGCCTTCCCGCCCGAAAAGATCTGGCGCGCGCTGACCCAGCCGCATCTGATCGAGGAATGGCTGATGAAGAACGACTTCAAGCCCGTTCCGGACCATCGCTTCAAGCTTACCGCTGAATGGGGTTCCGTCGATTGTCGGGTGCTGGAGATCGAGCCGAACAGGACGCTTGCCTATACCTGGGATGCCTACGGCCTCGAAAGCACCGTCACCTGGACGCTGACACCCATCGGTTCAGGCACCCATCTGCGCATGGAACAGTCCGGCTTCCGCCCGGATCAGGAGCAGGCCTATCAGGGCGCCAAGTTCGGATGGCAGCGCTTCTTCGAAAATCTGCAGCAGGTTCTGGCACGTGCGGATTGATACGAAAAGGCATCGGCCTGTTTGAGGAGGAATATCAATGAACTGGAACAAGTCTATCCGCCAGCTCCACCGTTGGCTGTCGATCATCTTCACGGCGACAGTCATTGCCAATTTCGCCGCGATGGCACTCGGCACGCCGCCGGCCTGGGTGGTCTATTCGCCGCTGCCGCCGCTTTTCCTGCTTTTGTTCAGCGGCCTCTATATGTTCGCATTGCCTTACTTTGCCGGTCGCCGTAAGCAGGCATCGGCCGCAGGCTGAGGCATCGCAGGGCCTTTTATCAAAAGGCCGCGGCTGGCAGCTTCGTCACATCGCTGTCATCCGCGGTCTCTACATCACGCCGCATGTCATCAGCCGATCTTCCCCTTTTCCGCTTCGGCATCATCGCCGATCCGCAATATGCCGCCATCGAACCGCAGGTCGAGATGGGGCGCTATTACGCCAACAGCTTGGCCAAGGTCGGCGCTGCGGTCGAGACCTTCAACGGCGAGGAACTGAGCTTCGTCATGACGCTCGGCGATATCATCGACCGCGATTTCAAAAGCTTCGACGATATCCTGCCGGTCTATGACACGCTGCATCACGAAGCGTTCTTCCTGCTCGGCAATCACGATTTCGGCGTCGCCCCTGAGCATCTGGAAAAGGTCGCGGAACGGGTCGGCATGCCGGCACCCTATTATAGCTTCCGGCGCCACGGTTTCCGTTTCATCGTGCTCAACGGCAATGAGGTCAGCACATTCGCGCCGCCGGAGGGCCATCCCCATCGTACGCTTGGCCGCGAGCGTCTGGCGGCTCTGCTGGCAGACGGCGCCGATAACGCCCATGAGTGGAACGCATCGCTGAGCGACGAACAGTTCGCCTGGCTGGCGGGCGAAATCGAAGCGGCGAAGGCCGCAAGCGAGAAGGTGATCGTCATGAATCATTTCCCCGTTCATCCGCCTTGCGAGCATGACATGTGGGACCGTGAGCGTATCGTCGAACTGCTGTCCTCGCAGGAGAATGTCGTTGCCTATCTCAACGGCCATAACCATGTCGGCAATTACGGCAAGGTTGCCGGCTGCCACTTCGTCAATTTCAAGGGCGTGGTCGATGCCGAGAGCGAAAACACCTTCGCCATCGTCGATGTCTACGCTGACAGGATGGAAATCCGCGGTTTCGGCCGCGAGGATAGCCGCACGCTCAACTACTAAGCCACTTCCGTTGCGATCCCCGCTGGCTGTGCCCGGTGCTCCTGCGCGTCCTTCTTCGGCGGCGTGCCGAACATGCGCGAATATTCGCGGCTGAACTGCGAGGCACTTTCATAGCCCACCTGATAGGCGGCATTGGCAGCGTTGATGCCATCGGCCACCATCAGCCGCCGCGCCTCCAGAAGCCGCAACTGCTTCTGATATTGCAGCGGGCTCATAGAGGTCAGCATCTTGAAATGCTGGTGGAAGGAGGAAGGGCTCATTCGCGCTGCCGCTGCAAGCTGCTCCACGCGCACGGGCGCCGTGAAATTATCGCGCAAGATATGGATGGCATCGGCCACCCGCCGCGTCTGGCTTGCGGGCAGCGCCAGCTTGCAGACCTCGCTGCCGTTTTCGCCTGACAGAAGCCAGAAGCTGATCTCGCGCAGGATCGCCTGTCGCAGGATCGGGATAGATTTCGGTGTGTCCAGCATGCGCATCAGCCGCAGGATGCAGTCCTGCAACTCGGAGCCGAAATGCTGGACGAAAACGCCCGGACCACCGTCCCCCGATGGCTTCGGTGGAGCTTCCATTGTCTCCAGAACCTCGCGCAGAATGGTGACGTCGAGTTCCAGCGTCAGCGCAATCATCGGCCGCTCCGGGCTTGCCTCGATCACCTGGCCGAAGGCCGGCATCTCGATACTGATGACAAGCGCCTGCATGGCGGTATAGGTGAAAAGCCGCTCTCCGAACATGATCTGCTTAGCGCCATCGACGATGATACAAAGCGCCGGCTTGTAGATCGCCGGCTTCGGCATGGTGAGGGTGGAAGAGCGCATCAGGTAGAAGCCGGGCAGGGCAGTCGCATAGAGCCCGTCGCCGCCGCCATGGCTGTCCATATATTGGGTGAGCGCTGTCTTGATTTGGTCAGACATCATTCTTCTCCGGTGGCGGACTCTACCGCGCCTTTGCCCGCCATCTTACTCCACGAATGCAAGGCGACAACCTGTCTGGAGGAATAGGCAAGAAGTTCGAGGCTTTCGGCATTCGGGAAAAAGGGTGCCGGACCTAGATTCTGGTCATCCGAACAAGGAGCAATTGAGATGACCGACCCGAATGCAAATTCCAAAATCGCAATCGTAACCGGCGGCAGCCGCGGTCTCGGCCGCAACACTGTCATCAGCCTCGCCCGCGATGGCGTCGACGTGATCTTCACCTACAATTCCAACCGCGAAGAGGCCGACAAGGTCGTCGCCGAAGTCGAAGCGCTCGGCCGCAAGGCCGCCGCCCTGCAACTCGATACCGGCAATGTCGCCGCCTTCGATACTTTCGTGGAAAATGTCCGCTCGGTGCTGAAGGGCTGGGGCCGCGAGCGTTTCAACTTCCTCGTCAACAATGCCGGCACCAGCTACCATGCCTCGATAACAGAGACGACCGAGGAGGAAATGGACAAGCTCTACAACATCCATTTCAAGGGGGTCTTCTTTCTGACGCAGAAGCTGCTGCCTGTCATTGCCGATGGCGGCCGCATCGTCAATCTCTCCAGCGGCCTTGCCCGCGTCGCCGTCCCGGGCTCCTCGGCCTACGGTTCGCTGAAGGGCGCCGTCGAAGTGCTGACGCGCTACATGGCCAATGAACTCGGCGCTCGCGGCATTGCCGTCAACACCGTCGCACCGGGCGCCATCGCCACCGATTTCAGCGGCGGCATGGTGCGCGACAATCCGGAAATCAACCGTCGTGTCGCATCCATGACAGCGCTTGGCCGCGCCGGTGTGCCTGACGATATCGGCCCGATGATCGCCTCGCTGCTGACAGAGGCTAACCGCTGGGTCAACGCCCAGCGCATCGAGGTCTCCGGCGGCATGGCGCTCTGAGGTCTTGCTGGGTGGAGGAGAGCGTGGCTCACGCGTTGGCGGCCAGTGGCTTCTCCGTCCAGCTCTCGGTCCACAGTGTGCGCAAGCCGTCGCCTTCACCCTTGAAGAAGACGTCGGCCTCGGCACAGGCCTCCACCCGGTCGCTGCGAAAGTTGCGGATCGCCTGCCTGAGTTCACACCAGGCGACGATATTAGCGGTCTGGGAATAATAAATCAGCGCGATCGGGCGGATCATTCGCTCGGTCGCGCGTCCCATTTCGTCGCGATAGGAGAGGGCGAGCTTGCGCTCGTCACGGATCGCCCTGCGCACGATGGCAAGGTCCAAACCGGCAGGCGCGGGCGCTGCCGTGCCCCAGGCATAGAGCGCCTTGTTCTCCATCGCCTGGCGTAGCGGTGCGGGTACTGCGCCGGCAAGCTTCTGGTTGACGCGCCGGGCGGCGAGCTTCAGCTCTTCGTCGCCGGTGCGCTCCAGGAGCGCCAGCGACAGCACGATCGCTTCCGTCTCCTCGATTGAGAACATCAAAGGCGGCAGATCGAAGCCCGGCCGCATGATGTAGCCGATGCCGCGCCCGCCCTCGATCGGCACCCGCATCGCCTGCAGCGCGGCGATATCGCGGTAGATCGAGCGCACCGTCACTTCCAGCCTCTCGGCCATGACGGCTGCGGTCATCGGCTTCTTCGCCAGCCGCAATATCTGGATGATCTCGAAAAGCCTGGAGGCCTTGCGCATCTACCACCTTTTCTCCAACTCTCCTGACAATACACTGTCAGTTGGCCTGCCGTATAGATGTACCTATCGATTTGAAATGAATGCACTTCCAGAAAAAGTGCACGAAAATACGGGACGGACAACTGACATGAATTATCACGAAAGCCTCTGGCTCTATTTCACTCTTCTCTTCGGCATCATCATCGTGCCGGGCATGGACATGCTTTTCGTGCTCGCCAATGCGCTGACCGGCGGCACCAAACGCGGGCTCGCCGCCACCAGCGGCATCATGCTGGGCGGGGCGGTGCATTCGGCCTATGGTGCGGCGGGCGTTGGCATCCTCGTCGCCATGCTGCCCGGTATCTTCAACCTGCTGCTCTTTGCCGGCGTCGGCTATATGATCTGGATCGGCATCTCGCTGATGAAGAGCTCGATCAAGGTCGAGGCGGTCGGCCCCGGCACGGCGCGATCCACCTGGAAGGCGTTCCGGCAGGGTGCGGTCACCTGCCTCGTCAATCCCAAGGCCTATATCTTCGTGCTCGCCGTCTATCCGCAATTCATAAAGCCGGAATATGGGCCGATCTGGCTGCAGGGTCTGATCATGGGCATCATGACCGTGCTGACGCAGCTTGCCGTTTACGGCACGCTCGCCATGACCGCCGGTCGCAGCCGTGATCTCCTGGTTTCCAACCCGAATACGACTGCCGTCATCGGCCGTCTTGCCGGCCTGCTGCTGGTCGTCATCTCCGCGATCAGCCTTTGGCAAGGGTGGAAGACGGCCTGAGCCAGCCTGTTCCTATCACATTGTTTTTATGAGGATCCGGCCAAACGTGACTATGCGGCCACATGGATTTTGTCATGATCCCGGTGCAGATTGCCCTCGGCCGGCTTCGCCGGCGGAACAATGGAGAGAGAATCATGAATTGGAAAGCAGTAGTCGCGGCTGTGGCGTTCGCCGGCATTGCCCTCGGTTCGGCCATGGCTGTCGACGGCACGCATGACGCACGCATCGGAATGATGAAGCAGATCGGTGGTGCCGCAGGCGCGCTGTCCGCCATCGCCAAGGGCACGAAGCCCTATGATGCGGATGCCGTCAAGGCGGCGCTGACGACGATCGCCACCACGGCGAAGGCCTTCCCGGACCAGTTCAAGCCGGGCACCGAGACGGGCGACGAGGAGGCGAGCCCGAAGATCTGGGAAAACATGGATGACTTCAAGGCACGCGCCGCGAAACTGTCGTCCGATACCGAAACCGTGCTTGCGCAGCTTCCGGCCGATGCAGCCGGTGTCGGCGCGGCGCTGAACACGGTCGGCGGCAATTGCGGTGGCTGTCATCAGCTCTATCGCATCAAGAAGGACTAGGCCGTGGTGACGATTTAACTATTTGAGCCATATGGCGATAGCGGCGAGTTTGACGAAGCCCATGAAGTTTGCGAGCAACTTGTCATAGCGGGTTGCCACGCGACGGAACTGTTTGAGCTTGTT
>Ga0209758_1000466_pt1 | contig 66920 bp, 63 predicted proteins | sample AraplaMF_Col_mMF_FD_184258 | JGI IMG/M metagenome (GOLD analysis project Ga0209758, IMG submission 184258) | Arabidopsis root microbial communities from the University of North Carolina, USA - plate scrape MF_Col_mMF (SPAdes) (version 2) | ecosystem: Host-associated > Plants > Roots > Endosphere... | reverse complement strand
CTGTGCCGCCGTTGATGACGCCCATCATCATCATGTTCATTTCGGCGACGATCTGCTCGGATAACACGCGCGGCGGATTGTCGTAGGTGTTCTCGTAAAGCACCTTGCCATCAGCGGTGGTCACCCTGCGGATCACATGCGGCGTCGCTTTGTAGCCGCCGTTCATGAAGGCGGCATAGGAGGACGTCAGTTCCATGAGTGACACTTCCGAGGTGCCGAGTGCGATCGAAGCATTAGGTTGCAGGTCTGATTCGATGCCCAGGCGGTGAGCGAGCTTGATCACCTGATCCGGCCCGTCATACATCACGAGCTGGGCAGCCACCGTATTGAGCGACTTGGCGAGCGCAGTGCGGAGCGTCACTTCGCCGTTGTATTTCTTCTCGTAATTTTCAGGCGTCCAGTCGCCGATGCGGATCGGCGCGTCGTTGAAGACGGAATCCGGCGTCAGACCCTTTTCAAGCGCGGCGGCATAAACGAATGGTTTGAAGGAGGAGCCTGGCTGCCGTTTGGCCTTGACGGCGCGGTTGAACTGGCTCGTCGCATAATCCCTGCCGCCGACAAGCGCCCGGATCGCGCCCGTGCCGTCGATCGAGACGAGGGCCGCCTGCGACGCATCGAACTTGCCGCCCTCCTTGTCGAGCACGTCGACCAGCGACTGCTCGGCTTTCTTTTCGAGCGTCTTGTCGATGGTCGTGTCGACGATGACGTCTTCCTTCACGTCGCCGACCAGCCCCTGCAACTCGTCCATCACCATATCGGCGACATATTGCCCGGCGCCCGACCAGTAGCTGCGGGCAGAAGCCGGCGTCTGCGACATCGCCGTCTTGATTTCGTCCGCGCTGATATAGCCCTGATCGCGCATCGCCCGCAGCACGACCTGCGCGCGGGCGTTTGCCGCCTCCGCATCGCGCGCCGGGGAAAGTCGCGATGGCGCCTTCACGAGGCCCGCAAGCAGCGCAGCTTCGCCGAGGTTCACATCGCGCGCCGACTTGTTGAAATAGCGGCGGGCGGCCGCTTCGACGCCATAGGCATTCGAGCCGAAATAGACACGGTTCAGATACATCGCAAGGATCTGGTCCTTGGTGTATTTCTGCTCCAGCCAGAACGAGAGCAGCACTTCCTGCACCTTGCGCTCCAGCGTGCGGTCGGGCGAGAGGAACAGGTTCTTGGCAAGCTGCTGCGTCAGCGTCGAGCCGCCCTGGATCGGCTGGCCGGTCAAATTGTTGATGAAGGCGCGCGCAAGCCCGAACGGATCGACGCCGAAATGCGAATAGAAGCGACGGTCCTCGATGGCGATGACGGCTTCCGGAATATAGGGCGACATAGTCTCCAGCGAGAGCTCTTCGCCGCCGGTCGCGCCGCGATTGGCGATCACGCTGCCGTCCACGGCAGTGATCTTGACGTTCGGCGGCCGCTCCGGGATTGCCCAGGTGCTGGCGCTCGGCATGCGCGAACCATAATAGAACACGAGCCCGGCGACACCGATGCCGGCCCAGATGCCAAGCACGATGCACCAGTAGACGACCCTGCGCAGCAATGCGAACAGCCCACCGCCTTCGCGTTCCCGAGGCTCGGGACGGCGTTTTGCCGGTGCGCGGCGGGCGGCGGGAGATTTCGATGTACGTTTGGAGCCGTGCCGCCCGTCGATGCGGTCGTCGGCATCGAGCGCGAATTCGTCATCCTCCTCACGGCCGCCACGGCCGTTGAAGGACGGTTCGATCCTGTCGTCTGATCTGCGTCTGGCTACCATCGTGGAGCGGTTGACCCTTGTTATAAGACCGCGCCCCAGAGCAACGGTTTTATTCGACTGAACTGTAAATGCGGCGAATTAACGGGCTGTTAAGAACAACACCAATACACCCGAGTACCCTCCCTGCCTGCCTTTTCTCCGTTAACGACTTCCGCCCGCTCCAGGAAGCGGATGCGCAATATCCAGAAAGAAAATGACGATCGACCCCGACGGAGTAGACGAGGCTCGCCTCCGCGGAGCGTGCATGCCTTTGCGCAGCACTGCCGCCTCGACAGGATAGAGGAGAGCCGGCTGTAGATGCTGCTCGGCTCCTATGCGCAGATGCGCGACCTGCTGGCGACCCAGCGTCGCACATCGTCTGGCTGGTGAGGGAACCAATAGGCTTCGCGGTAGTTTTATCAAAAGCGGGACATACCCCTCACGTCCCGCTCCGATCGGCCGTCTCCCCTCAACACGCGCCGATCAATATCAGGCCCGGCGTATCACCAGATACGTCGGGTCCTTTTCTTCAGGGACGGTAGGGGCCATGATCGCGATAATAATAGTCCGGCCCACGGCGCCAGCGGTCTCGATCACGATAGAAATCGCGGTTGCGATAGTAGCGGTCCCAATATGGGCCGACGCTGAAGGTCACTGTCGGAATACCGAGCGGACGGTAATATTGCGGGCCGACATAGATCCGGCGCCGCTCATAGGTCGCCTGGACATATTGGCCGGAAACCCAGCCCCGGCCTCCATAGAATTGCACATCGCACCACGGCGTATCGGCAAGGCAGCCGCGGATTTCCAGCGACGTGCCGTTTGGAATGACGGCGACGGCAGGATAGCGCGTGCTTGGGCCGGCACGCATGTTCACGTTCGCAGTCGAAACGCCCTGCGCGGCTTCGGCAATCGCAGGCGCCAGCAGCAACAGGCCGCCTGCGGCAATTTTCAGAAGAATATGTTTCACCTTTTACTCCTCGCAATGAACGACGGATGCCGGGCGTCGGGACGGACATTTCCCGGCGGGGCAAAGATAGAGCGTCTGCGGCGCAGGTCACGCAGCGCAGATTTCACGTTGTTTTTCAAAGGCTTATAGGGGAATCCGGATGAACGCAGCTTGAACGGCGGTCAAGCTTTTGTACGAGGCCTTGAAATGTAAAAGGCGGCTTCCGATATAAGGTTCAAGAAATCGCAGCCCGGAAATGTCGTGCGCCCTGTCGGTGATACCGTTTCCGAGATGTGGTTGGATGGATCGTTTACCGGTCGTTAATCCCTAAGGATCACTCTGGCTGTGCATTATCTGCTTCTCCTTTGACCACGGATGTACTGGCACTGAGATGAGGCGGATAACGGAAGGCCGGCTCGAACCGGCCTTTTTGTTTGCAGATTTCGGATGGCGTGCCGCGCAGACCGCAGGCACGCCTTTTTCATTTCAGGCCTTCAGTGCAGCAAGGATGCGCACCCATGAGCGGATGCCCTTGTGGTAGGAGGCAAGCTCGTACTTTTCGTTCGGCGAATGGATGCGGTCGTCGGAGAGGCCGAAGCCGACGAGCAGGGATTCCATGCCGAGCATCTTCTGGAAATCGCCGACGATCGGGATGGAGCCGCCCATGCCGATGACGACGGCAGGCTTCGGCCATTCATCCGAAAGCGCCGTCCGCGCCTTGGTCAGAACAGGCGAGTCATAGGAAAGATGGATGGCCGGCGAGGCGCCATGCGGATGGAACTCGACCGAGCAGTCGGTCGGGATCTTCGAGCGAACGTAATTGCGGAAGCTCTCGCGGATCGCTGCCGGATCCTGTGTGCCGACGAGGCGGAAGGAAACCTTCGCTGAAGCCTTTGCAGCAATCACGGTCTTGAAGCCTTCGCCGGTATAGCCGCCCCATATGCCGTTGATCTCGGCCGTCGGGCGCGCCCAGGTGAGCTCCAGGACCGAGCGGCCCTTTTCGCCCGAGGGGATGGAGAGCCCGACTTCGCCGAGGAAGCTTTCCGCCGACTCGCCGAGCGTTTCCCAGGAAGCCTTGATATTGGAGGGCGTTTCTTCGACGCCATTGTAGAAACCGTCGAGCGTGATGCGCCCGGTCTCGTCATGCAGGCCGGCAAGCGCTTCTACGAGAATATGGATCGGATTGGCGGCCGCCCCGCCGAAAAGGCCGGAATGCAGGTCGCGGTCGGCAGCCGTCACCACGACTTCTTCGCCGACAAGACCACGAAGGGCAGCCGCGATTGCCGGTGTATCGCGATCCCACATGCTGGTGTCGCAGACGAGGGCATGGTCGGCCCTGAGTTCGGCAGCATTGGCTTCGAGGAACGGCTTCAGCGACGGCGAGCCGGATTCTTCCTCGCCCTCGAAAAGTATGGTGACGCGGCATGGAAGCGCGCCATTGATTTCCTTGTAGGCTCGGCAGGCTTCGACAAAAGTCATGAGCTGGCCCTTGTCGTCGGCCGTACCGCGACCGGTCAGGATCTTGCGGCCATTGCCGGCATCCTTGACGGCGGGATCGAAAGGATCGTTTTCCCAGAGTTCGATCGGGTCGACCGGCTGCACGTCGTAGTGACCGTAGAACAAGACGTGGGGCGCATCAGCCGAGGCGCCTTCATGATGGGCGACCACCATTGGATGGCCGGGTGTGTCGCGAACCGAGGCGTCAAAGCCCAGTGTCTTCAGATAGGCGGTGAGCCACTCGGCTGCCTTGCGGCATTCGGCCTTATAGGCCGGATCGGTCGAGATCGACTTGATGCGCAACAGCTCGAACAGCTTTTCAAGGCTTGAATCGAGATTCTGGTCCGCACGCGCAAGGATGGGATTTAGTTCGGTCATTTCCGACTCCTTCTGAAATTCGGCCGGACGATAGACCCAATTGTCTGTGGTTTCGAGCGTCAAATTTCAGGGTGTTATGTTGGCGCTAAATGCTACAATAGGTGAAGTGGTGGCGCCTAATGCAATTTACGGTTATTTAGTATACTCTAAATAATCTCGCCCAGAGGTCGACTTCCGAGGTGGCGAATGTTCTCTGTCATTGCCTGCATCAGGGATAATCATGATTGGCGGCTGGTTATCGCAGCGGTGATTGTCTGCCTCGTCGGCAGCCTGACGACCATGCTCCTTCTCTTCCGTGCCCAGGAATGCGATGTCGGCCAGCGAAAGCTCTGGATCGGCACGTCCGCCTTTGCCTGCGGCGTGGGCATATGGGCAACGCATTTCATCGCGATGCTCGCCTATGATGGTGGCATGCCGATCAGCTATGATCTCGGCCTTACCTTTCTCTCGGTATTCCTGTCGATTTTCGGTTCCTGGGTGGCCATACTGATCGCGTCGGAAGGCAGGACCGGCTATGCCTTTGCTTTTAGCGGCGTGTTGATGGCGCTTGGCATCACGGCCATGCATATGACTGGCATGCAGGCGATCGAGGCCCAGGCCGTCATCGTCTATGATGCCCTCACCTCGGTCGTCGCTTTCTGCTCCTGCGCGGCTCTGGCGACGGTGGCCTTCCTCGTCTTCTTCCAGTTGAAAGGCATGAAACGCTTCGCCGTATCGTCAGCTGCCTTCGTGCTGGCGATCTGCACACTGCATTTCATCTCGATGAGCAGCATCACGCTGGTGCCGGACCCGACGCGCGAGGTGCCCGCAATGGCGCTTCAGCCCGAGCTGCTTGCGGTGATCATCATGGTTGTCGCAACCGGCCTCATCCTCATGGCCTTCTGCGCGGTCTTCCTGGAAAGCCATCTGACCGATCTTCGCGGCCTTGCCAACGTCTCCCTGGAGGGTCTCGTCATCCTGCGCGAAGGCAGGATCATCGATACCAATGAGCGCTTCCTGACCCTGTCCGGTTGGAAGCTTGCGGAACTCACTGGCAACATTCCCTCCGCCGTCCTGGCTCTCATCTGTGTCGAGCAGGAGAGTGATCACCGGGAAATGCTGCTGATTGCCAAGGATGAGAGGCAGATCCGTGTCGAGGTCGTCACACGGCGGATCGTCTATCGCGGGCGCCATTGCGATGTTCTCGTCGTTCGTGACCTTACCCAGCGCAGGCGCACCGAAGAGAGGATCGAGCATCTTGCCCATCACGATGCTTCTCCAGGCGCCGCAGGTCGCTGAGCTAGAGTGGGCGCAGATTGCCGGCATGCCGAGGCCAAGGTAATAAAGCTCAAGCGCAACCGCGCCGCCCCAGGGCGATTCAGAGCGCTTTTGCGTTGTTGATGAGGCGCCGGATATATTCGAGCATTAGCTCCCGCTCGAAGGCCCGGAAGCCTTTGAATAGGGCAAGATCGGCCTCACGCGCCGTGTCGATGGCTTCCGTTTCCATCGCCTTGGCTTTCTCGGTCAGGAAGATCAGCTGGGCGCGCTTGTCGGTGGGGTGCGGGCGCCGCTCGATCAGCCCGTCACGCGCCATGCGCGAGAGCGTGTTGGCCATCGTCGCCTGCTCGATATCGACGCGCTCCAGAAGCTGCTTCTGGGTCAGCCCGTCTTCGGCCCAAAGCTCCAGAAGTATCGGGAACTGGCCGGGAGAAAAGCCGAGCCCTGCCGCGCGCTGATGCAGCGAGCGGGCAAAACCCTTGGCCAGCTGGCTGGCAAGGTAGGCGCCGGATTCCATTCGATTAAATCCCATGATTGTAAGTTAGGCTCAAAATCGTGCAGTAGACAATGCAACAAATCGCATACGATCCATCAAAACATAGGAACGAAGCTCTTAATTTTTGAGTGCTGCAGCGGATGGCTGAAAAACAAAGCCGCCACGGCCTGGAGGAAGGCCATGGCGGCTTGAAAATGAGGACAAAGGCCCGGAGAGGGGGATGAGGCCTTTGTCCAAGCCTGACGCGGGCGGGGGACAAGCCGGCTATCAGACCCGCGGCGCGATCAAACGCCGGTAAGCCAGATTTGTGATTGAGATTGTGGTTTTTCAAGGGAAAGAGAAAAAACCGCCTATTACAAATTGGTAACAGTTTGGTGAGGCGGAATCTTTTTGCGCAACCAAGTTTATATGGACCTCGAAGAACCGCCGCGCTATCCATGCTGCCATGAAAAAAGGCGATCATCTCTTCCTTGTCGACGGTTCGGGCTTCATCTTCCGGGCCTTTCATGCATTGCCCCCGCTGACGCGCAAATCCGATGGCCTGCCGGTCGGTGCCGTCTCGGGTTTCTGCAACATGCTCTGGAAGCTGCTGAGGGATGCACGCAGCACCGATGTGGCTGCCACGCCGACCCATCTCGCCGTCATTTTCGACTATTCGTCGAAGACTTTCCGCAAGGATCTCTATGACGCCTATAAGGCGAACCGTTCGGCACCGCCCGAAGAGCTGGTGCCGCAGTTCGGCCTGATCCGCGAGGCGACGCGCGCCTTCAATCTTCCCTGCATCGAGACGGAAGGTTTCGAAGCCGACGATATCATCGCCACCTATGCCCGCCAGGCCGAAGCCGTCGGCGCCGACGTGACGATCGTCTCCTCCGACAAGGATTTGATGCAGCTCGTCACAACCAATGTCCACATGTACGACAGCATGAAGGACAAGCAGATCAGCATCCCCGATGTCATCGAGAAATGGGGTGTGCCGCCGGAAAAGATGATCGACCTGCAGGCCATGACCGGCGATTCCGTCGACAATGTTCCGGGCATTCCAGGCATCGGTCCCAAGACGGCCGCCCAGCTTCTTGCCGAATATGGCGATCTCGACACGCTTCTCGAACGTGCCCATGAGATCAAGCAGGAAAAGCGCCGCCTGACGATTCTCGAAAACATTGACAAGGCAAAGCTCTCCCGCGAGTTGGTACGCCTGCGCACCGACGTGCCGCTGGAACTTGACCTCGACGCGCTCGTCCTGGAGCCGCAGAACGGCCCCAAGCTGATCGGCTTCTTGAAGACCATGGAATTCACGACGCTGACGCGTCGTGTCGCGGAAGTCTGCAATTGCGATGCCAGCGAGATTGAGCCTGCCTTCGTGAAGATCGAATGGGGTGCCGAAGCGCATGGCCCGGATCTCGATGCGGCCGAACCGGAGCCTGTCGCGGGCGCTATCCCTGGCGTGGGTGGCGAAGCCGTCGCGGTTCCGCCGCGTGCAAAGGCGAAAACTCCGGTCGAAGGCACGTTTGCGCCGGCCGATCTTGCCAAGGCGCGTGCAGAGGCCTTTGCGACCCTGCCGTTCGACCATTCCTCCTATGTGACGATCCGCGACCTTGCGACCCTCGATCGGTGGATCGCCGACGCGCGGGACACCGGCCTCGTCGCCTTCGATACGGAGACGACCTCGCTCGATGCCATGCAGGCCGAGCTCGTTGGCTTCTCCCTGGCGATTGCCGATAACGCGATCGACCCGACAGGCATCCGCATCCGCGCTGCCTACGTGCCGATCGGCCACAAGACAGGTGTCGGTGACCTGCTCGGCGGGGGGCTCGCGGACAATCAGATCCCGATGCGCGATGCGCTGTCGCGACTGAAGGCGCTGCTGGAGGATGAATCGATCCTCAAGGTGGCGCAGAACCTGAAATACGACTACCTGCTGATGAGGCGTTACGGCATCGAAACGAAGAGTTTCGACGATACGATGCTGATATCCTATGTGCTCGATGCCGGCACCGGCGCGCATGGCATGGACCCCTTGTCTGAAAAATTCCTCGGACACACACCGATCGCCTACAAGGATGTCGCCGGCTCCGGCAAGTCCAACGTCACCTTCGACCTCGTCGATATCGAGCGCGCGACCCACTACGCCGCCGAAGACGCCGACGTGACGCTGCGCCTCTGGATGGTGCTGAAGCCGCGCCTTGCCGCCACCCAGCTGGCGCGTGTCTATGAGCGTCTGGAACGTCCGCTCGTGCCCGTTCTGGCGCGCATGGAAGAACGCGGCATCACGGTCGACCGCCAGATCCTGTCGCGCCTGTCGGGCGAACTGGCTCAGGGGGCAGCCAGGTACGAGGATGAAATCTATCAGCTTGCCGGCGAGAGGTTCAACATCGGCTCTCCCAAGCAGCTCGGCGACATCCTGTTCGGCAAGATGGGCCTTGCCGGCGGCAGCAAGACCAAGACCGGCCAGTGGTCGACCTCGGCGAGCGTGCTGGAAGATCTGGCGGCAGCCGGCTTCGAGCTGCCGCGCAAGATCGTCGACTGGCGCCAGCTCACCAAGCTGAAGTCCACCTATACGGATGCGCTTCCGGGTTACATCCATCCGGAAACGAAGCGGGTGCACACCTCCTATTCACTGGCATCGACGACGACAGGCCGCCTTTCCTCCTCGGAGCCGAACCTTCAGAACATTCCGGTCCGTACTGCCGAAGGCCGCAAGATTCGCACCGCCTTCATTTCATCGCCCGGCCACAAGCTGATCTCGGCCGACTACAGCCAGATCGAGTTGCGCGTGCTCGCCCATGTCGCTGAGATCCCGCAGCTCGTGCGCGCTTTCGAAGACGGCATCGACATCCATGCCATGACCGCTTCCGAAATGTTCGGCGTTCCCGTCGAGGGCATGCCGGGCGAGGTGCGCCGCCGCGCCAAGGCAATCAACTTCGGCATCATCTACGGCATTTCCGCCTTCGGCCTCGCCAACCGGCTTTCCATCGAGCGCTCGGAAGCCGGCGACTACATCAAGAAATATTTCGAGCGCTTTCCCGGCATCCGAGATTACATGGAGAGCCGCAAGCAGATGGCTCGCGACAAGGGCTACGTCGAGACGATCTTCGGCCGCCGAATCAATTATCCGGAAATCCGCTCGTCCAATCCTTCCGTCCGCGCCTTCAACGAACGTGCGGCCATCAACGCGCCGATCCAGGGTTCGGCTGCCGATGTCATCCGCCGCGCCATGATCAAGATCGAGCCGGCGCTCGCCGAGGCCGGCCTTGCCGATCGGGTGCGCATGCTCTTGCAGGTGCATGACGAATTGATCTTCGAGGTCGAAGACGAGGATGTCGAAAAGGCGATGCCAACAATCGTTTCGGTCATGGAAAACGCCACCTCGCCGGCGCTGGAAATGCGCGTGCCGCTTCGGGTCGACGCACGCGCCGCCACCAATTGGGACGAAGCGCATTAAGGCATGTCGCGCAAAACTGTGCAGCGGTTTGCGGCAACGACATGCGAAAACAAGGGCTTAAAGCGTGGCAAGCGAATCTTGGGGATCGCGACACGCTTTAAGGCGCTTCGTCAGATTACCCCAAAGATTTTTCCTGGAGAGTCAAATCTCTGAAACCAATGAGGTTTCGTCCTTTTGGTCGTCCCGGAACAAGACGGCTGGAAGGAACTTATTAACCTTCATTTCCTATCCGGAAGGATGTCAGAATTTACCAAGCGTGAGTGAGTAACTGTCGCATGCGTTTTCCCAGAACCAATTTGACGGATGCCGGAGATTTCTCCTCCGGACTGGAAGCTGAACATCCCGTGGAAAATGCCCCCGTGGAATATGAAGGCGAAAAGCCGGTGCCGCCGCTCTGGCAGAGCAATTTCTCGCTCGCCCCGAACGTCCGCTTCACCCGCACACCGGAAACGTTGATCAGCAAGCGCCGCGCGCCGGAAGAGCCAGGTCGTGGGGAAATCATTGTGCCTCCCCTGCAGGCCGTAGCAGCGCCGCAACCCGCAACAGTACCACAGATGCGCGCGCCGATCACGGTGAACGTACCCTTCGATATCTATCTGCCCGAAGTCGCCGAACCGACCATCGCGCCGCAGCCGGAACCTCTGCCGCAGCCTGTTGCCGCAATTCCTGTCGAAGCAACACTACGCGCCGCAACGGAGCTTTCCTCCATTTCGGATTTCGCCTTCTGGGAAGTCATGGCCTTCGAGGAGACAGATGTTGGCCCGTCGCGTACTCCGGTCATCGCTTTGCAGCAGGCCGAACCCGAATCGATCACCTCGCGCTTCCGCATCATGGAATGGCGCCCAGGCCGGCATAATCCGGCGCCGGTGGCGCCGCGCGCAACGCTGCCCGCTACATCCGTGCCCGTCCGCCCCGCACGTCCTCCGGCAGTACGCGTTGCTCAGGCTCCGGTCGCCCCAACTCCGGTCGCTCAGGTTCCAGTAGTTCAGGCCCCTGTGGTTCAGTCGAACCAGGCACCGGTAGAAGTCCCGCCCGCGCCGCGTGTCGAGATCGCCGCACCAGCACGGTCCCCGGTTCGCCCGGCCCGCATGATCGTCGAGAAGGTCGATGCATCGGGCTACGAATTCCCACCGCGCGCCCTGCTGCAGGAGCCGCCGGAGCGGCTTGGCGAGATCATGTCGCAGGAAACGCTCGAGCAGAATGCCGGCCTCCTGGAAAGCGTGCTGGAGGATTTCGGCATCAAGGGCGAGATCATCCATGTCCGCCCTGGTCCGGTCGTCACACTCTATGAATTCGAGCCGGCGCCGGGTGTGAAGTCGTCCCGCGTCATCGGCCTTGCAGATGATATCGCCCGCTCCATGTCGGCCCTGTCCGCCCGCGTAGCTGTCGTCCCCGGCCGCAATGTCATCGGCATCGAACTGCCGAATGCGACGCGCGAAACCGTCTATTTCCGCGAGATGATCGAGAGCGAGGATTTCGACAAGAGCGGCTACAAGCTGGCGCTTGGCCTCGGCAAGACGATCGGAGGCGAACCCGTGATCGCCGAACTTGCCAAGATGCCGCATCTGCTCGTTGCCGGTACGACCGGCTCGGGCAAGTCCGTCGCCATCAACACGATGATCCTGTCGCTGCTCTACCGCATGACGCCGGAACAGTGCCGTCTCATCATGGTCGACCCCAAGATGCTGGAGCTCTCCGTCTATGACGGCATCCCGCATCTGCTGACGCCCGTCGTTACCGATCCCAAGAAAGCCGTCATGGCGCTGAAATGGGCAGTACGCGAGATGGAAGAGCGCTATCGCAAGATGTCGCGTCTCGGCGTACGCAATATCGACGGCTATAACGGCCGCGTTAGCCAGGCCCGCGAGAAAGGCGAGACCATCCACATCATGGTGCAGGTCGGCTTCGACCGGCAGACCGGTGCGCCGATCGAGGAGCAGCAGGAACTGGACCTTGCGCCGATGCCCTATATCGTCGTCATCGTCGACGAGATGGCCGATCTGATGATGGTCGCCGGCAAGGAGATCGAAGGCGCGATCCAGCGTCTCGCACAGATGGCGCGTGCCGCCGGCATCCATCTCATCATGGCAACCCAGCGTCCGTCGGTCGACGTCATTACCGGCACGATCAAGGCGAACTTCCCGACCCGCATCTCCTTCCAGGTCACCTCGAAGATCGACAGCCGCACGATCCTCGGCGAACAGGGCGCCGAACAGCTGCTCGGCCAAGGCGACATGTTGCATATGCAGGGCGGCGGCCGCATCGCCCGTGTCCATGGCCCCTTCGTCTCCGATGCCGAAGTCGAAAAGGTCGTGGCACACCTGAAAACGCAGGGCCGGCCAGAATATCTCGATACGGTCACGGCCGGCGAGGAAGAAGATGCCGAGGATGAAGAGGACGGTGCCGTCTTCGACAAGAGCGCAATGGGCGCCGAGGATGGCGACGAGCTCTACCAGCAGGCCATCAAGGTCGTCATGCGCGACAAGAAGTGCTCCACCTCTTACATCCAGCGCCGTCTCGGCATCGGCTATAACAGAGCCGCCTCACTGGTAGAGCGCATGGAAAAGGAAGGGCTCGTCGGCCCGGCAAACCATGTCGGCAAGCGTGAAATTGTCTCGGGGCGCAGCGACGGCGAATAATCGGATCGCGGCTGGTTATCCTTCCTCGGAGGCCAGCCGCAGCGTCTCGAGCACGAAGTCACGCTTGCCGCCCGTATAATAATCCCAATCGTCATTTGCCTCGCCCATGAGCTTCATTTTGAGGGCCGCATAGGCGTTCGCCCGTTCCGTGTGCGAGCGTAAATAGTCTCGAAACACTATCCGGTCCCGCAACACGGCATTGTCCGTCGAGCATAGATAGAGCCGCGCACCGTACGAGCCCTTGCCGCTGGTGAAGGTCCAGGTCTGCTGGCGGTATTTGTCGCCGTGGCAGGTGTAGGCGCCGAGCGATTGCACACGTTCGATCGCCTCGGGAAGCACATCCGCATTCTCAAAGGCGGCGTGCAGGTCGATCTTCGGCTTGGCCGCCAGTCCGGGGACGGATGTGCTGCCGACATGATGAAAGACGGGGGTGAGATCGGCGAGAAACGGCTCAAGCTCGCCGACAATCTGACGGAAGAGAGACGGCCATTCCGGGTCATAGTCGACAACGTGAATGGCCATTCTCATGTCCTTGTCTTGTTCAGGGTCTTGTTCAGGCGATTTCCTTCAGGAAGCCGTCCAGGAGATCGATCATCTTGCGCTCGGCCTCTTCCAGCGAATCGCTGTTATCCAATTCCACGACATCATAATCGCCACGCACTGTCAGCGGGCCGCGAGCAAGACGGGCCATGATGTCCTCATGCGTCTCGCGGCCGCGAGCCTCAAGCCGGCCAGCCAGCACTTCCGGGCGGGCCGTGACATTGATGACCTTCAGCCGCGGGAAGGCGGCCTGGAAGCGGTGCAGCGCCGAGCGTGAGCCGTTGGCAACGACGATATGGCCTCTGGCGAGCGAGACGGAAACTTCTGCCGGAATGGCGTATTTGAGACCATGCGCCTCCCACCAGACGGCAAAGGCACCGGACTGCTCCATCGATGCGAATCCCGCATCCGAAACGGCGAGATGATCTTCTCCGCCGGCATCGCCTTCACGAGTGATGACGCGGCGGGCAAAATGAACGTCCTCCCGGCGATCGAAATGCCGGGCCGCAAGGTTCATCAGCGTGTCCTTGCCAGCCCCGCTCGGACCGACGACGACGACCATGATGCCGCGTTCAGCGCCGGCGCCCGGATGGGGTTCGTGTGACATCATCATGCGACACGGCGTCCTTCACGCCAGACGGAGCGGGTCACCGGCACGCCATGCGAGCGGTGAACGCGGACGAGATCGGCACGGAGGCCGATTTCGATGCGGCCGCGATCGTTGAGACTGACGGTGCGTGCTGGCGTTGCCGTCACCATTGCAATTGCCTTCGACAAAGTAATGCCCTCAACCTCGTCGGCAAGAATGAAGGGCGCATGCAACAGGCTGAGCGGTACATAATCGGAGGACAGCACATCGAGCACGCCAAGCTGCGCCAGATCGCGGGCGGCGATATTGCCGGAGTGCGATTTGCCGCGCACGATGTTCGGCGCACCCATGAGCACGCTCATGCCGTTTTCATGCGACAGCCGGGCTGCGTCGACGCTTGTCGGGAATTCGGCCAGGCGAACGCCGTTTTCGATCGCCTCATCGACATGGGCAGATGTGGCGTCGTCATGGCTCGCAACTGTGATGCCGCGTTCGGCGCAGACCTTGGAGATCGCGTCGCGATTTGGCGTCGAATTGCGATCGGACTCGGCGATGCGTCTGGCGCAGAAACGGGCGAACTCCTCATCGGAAAGACCGCGCTTCTTCTGATAGTAAAAGATGTACTGGTCCATTGTCTGGAACTGGCGCTGGCCGGGCGCATGGTCCATCAGCGAGACGAGACGAACATAGGGGTCATTCTCGAAATCGGCGAAGTGCTGCAGCACGTTGTCGGCCGAAACCTCGCAGCGCAGATGGATGAGATGCTCGGCGCGCAGGCGCCCTTCCTTCTCGGCGGACTGTATGGCGTCGGCCATCTCGCGCATCTCGCCATGTTCGAAGCCGCCGTCTTCGTCAGCCCCCATACGCAGGCAGTCGAAAACGGTGGTGATGCCCGAGGTAACGATCTGAGCGTCATGGGCCTGTATGGCCGCCGTCTTGTTCCAGCGGATGCCCGGGCGCGGCGAGTAGTGGCCTTCCAGATGATCCGTATGTAACTCGACGAGGCCGGGAATGATGTAATCGCCCTCAAAGTCTTCGCCGGCTACTGAACTGCCTTTTGAAATATCGGCGATCTTGCCGTCGCGGATTAGGATAGAGCCCGAAAGAATATCGTCCTCGAGAACGATGCGGGCGTTTGAAAGAACGGTTTCTTTGCTCATGTCAGAAAATCTTTCAGCTTTTGGCGCCAGCAAGAGGCAGCCATGTGTGGACTTTGAAAGGCGCGCCGCGCGCCTCCTCGCTAAAGACGGCAAGGCCGGAAATATGAAGCGGCCTGCCAGTGAAAGCTGCGAAACGCTCCGTGAGGATCGCCTTCATTACTTCCGCGCGTTCTTCCGGCACCTGGCCGGTCAGCGTCATGTGGAAGCCGAAGTCATCCATGACATATGGATAGCCCCAGCGCATGAGATTATTGCGCTGGCTCTCAGAAAGCCTTTCCGGTTTGCGCCTGATAATATCGGCCTCGGAGAGTGCCGCCCGGAACGGCTCGAAAGACTGTACCACCTTTGCCGCGAAATCCTGAAGCGGTTGGTGCTGCGAACCCGGCACAAGCGCGAAGAAGCGACCAAGCTGGCCGAGCACCAGCTCCGGGACTTCAAAGGCCGGCGTGTTGGCGGCGAAATCTTCGACGACGGCCATCAGGTCCTTTTCGGTCACGGAGGAGGCAAGCTCGAAGGGCGCCTTGATCGTCGCATGGAAGCCATAGCGGCGCGGATCGGCCGTCAGTTCGAACTGTTCATCAGCCGGCAACGTCTCATGATCGGGCGCGGGATAGGTCTCGTCGGTAAAGGCATTGCGGCCGAGCCAGACGGAGGAGGCATCCGTCAGGGGATCATCCTTGGACGGCGAAAAATAGAGAGCGTAGCGCAAGGCTTTTATCCTGGAGATCGTCCGAACGGGGAGCGCAATGTGCAGTGATTTGGCGGCGAACCGCAAGCACGCTCCGGCTAAAAGATTTCCATGACAGAATGATGATGACGGCAGCCGTCATCATCTTTTACTTATGTTTAGTGGCCGGCCTTGGTGCCCATCAGACGGTGGCGCAGCGCATTCGAAGCGGTATCGAACAGGAAGACGACGATCAGGATCAGGATGACCATGTAGGCGACGTTTTCCCAATTGGAATTGGTGCGCATGGCTTCCCAGAGCTTGAGACCGATACCGCCGGCGCCAACCGCGCCGATAATCGTCGCGCCGCGCACGTTCGATTCCCACTGGTAGAGCGTCTGGCTGACGATGACGGGGACGATCTGCGGCATGATGCCGTAGCGATGCACCAGCACGGTCGAGGCGCCCGTCGACTTCACGCCTTCGCGCGGTTTGTTGTCGATGTTTTCAAGGCCTTCCGAATAGAGTTTGCCGAGCGTGCCGGTCTCGGTGAGGAAGATGGCGCCGGAACCGGCAAGCGGGCCGGGGCCGAAAGCGCGCGTCAGGAAAAGCGCCCAGATCAGCATGTCGACCGAGCGCAGGAAGTCGAAGAAACGCTTCAGGGCCTGATTGAGGAACCTGTTCGGCGTGATGTTGCGGGCTGCCATGAAGGCGAGCGGGAAGGCCGCAAGCGAACCGAGCAACGTGCCGAGGAAGGCCATCACGATGGTCTGGAACAGCTTGGTCCAGACATCGCCATGCTGCCATTCGCTGTTGTTCCAGATATTGTCGAAAGCGAGCGACAGGTTCGACTGGTCGGAATGGATCCGCGGGCCGGAGACGATGAGACTGATGACCTCGCTTGCCGGCTTGTCAAAGAAGGGCGACTGCGTATCGAAGACGAAATTCGCCCAGCCGATGAAGCGCTTGCGCACCTTCACACGGTCGACGGAAATGCTGACATCTCCTGCAAAGCCGAGATTGGCAAGCACGTTATCGTCATAGACCGTCATCCAGCTCGGAACCGGACCGACGACCTTTGGCGCGCCGCTGGAAACATCGACCGGCACCGTCATGCCGTGGGCAACGATCACCGTCTGGCTCTTGCTGACCGTCACCGTGCGGCCGCTGCCGCTGACGAGGACCGTGATGCTGCCATCTGTGTTGGTTTTCAGCCAATCCGGATGCGGATCGTCGCCAAGCGGCGAGAAGCGCGGATAGCGCGTCTGGATCGTGCCGTCATCCTGGATGCGGAATTCCGGCTGCACATCGTAGCTGATCCACTGGCTCATATAGATGCCGAAGCGTTCCCAGTGGGCTTCGGCGATGAGCTTCGGCAGGTCGAAGAACCAGACGGCATAGATGCCGTAGAGGATGGTGGCGAGCACGATGAGCAGGCCGCCGAAACGCTGGCGGAAAGACTTGTGAAAATATTCTGGATAGCGCGTTTCGATCTCATGCATGCGGTTTGCGTCGATGACCGTCATGGCAGCCTCAATGTTGCAGGAGGAAGGCGTGTTCGCCGACGAGCCGGCAGCGCAGCCAGGCGGAGAACTGGTCGACAGCGACGATCGTCACGAAGAGCAGCAGGACGAGCGCTACGGTCTTCGCGCCGAAACCGCGGGAAATGGAGAGCTTGAGTTCTTCACCGATACCGCCGCCGCCGACAGCGCCGATGATGGTCGATGCACGTACGTTGACCTCGAGACGCAGCAGCGCATAGGACGCATAGTTCGGCATGACCTGCGGCAGCGCGGCAAAACGTACCCGCTCCAGCCAGTTCGCGCCGACGGCGCGCATGCCCTCGTCCGATTTCATGTCGATGTTTTCGGCGACTTCGTAGAAAAGCTTGCCGAGCGCGCCGATCGTATGAAGTGTGATGGCGATGATGGCCGCCACCGGACCGATCGACAGGATCGCCGAAAACAGGCCGGCGATAACGATTTCCGGAAAGGCGCGCAGGAATTCCATGATGCGCTTGGTAAAGATGCGCAGCGGCCAGTTCTTCGTCAGATTGCGCGCCGCAAAGAAGCTGAGCGGAACGGCGAAGATGAAGGCGATGATGGTCGAAACGAGCGCGATATTGATCGTGACGATCATCAGCTCGAAATACTCAGGGATGTAAAAGCTGCCCCAGACATAGACGCGGCCATTGGCGAAATTGAATTCTTCGCCACCCTTGTCGTTCGGGCTCGCAATATCGAAAAGCGCGCGCCAGACATCGGTCCAGTCTTTGGGGATGAGCCAGCTCAGGAAGTCGAAGAGATGCGGCAGGCGGTCGAAGAAGTGACCGGCATTGCTCTCGTCGGCAAAGCGCACGGAGCTGACGAAGGCGATGAGCAGGATCACTAGACCGAGAACCGTATAGAACCGGCGTTTGGCGACCATACGGTCCCAGGCCTTGCCGATGTCACTCGTGCTCTGGATATGCGGTTGGGTATCGGCAATGGTCATCGGTGTCGCGCCCGCTCACAAGAAAAAGGGCGGCCGTCATCGGCCGCCCTGTACTTTACAGATCCGATCAGCCGCCGATAGCAGCCTTACGAACTTCTACAACAGCGTTGTAAAAGTCGCGCTTGACCGGGACGTAGCCCTTGTAGTCGCCGCCTTCGATAGCTGCGAAGCACTTGTGGTCCTTCTCCGGCAGGGCCGTGAAGAAGGCGGTGAGCTTCTTCTGCCACTCTTCGCCGAGAGCGTTGCGAACGACGAGCGGGCCGTTCGGGATCAGCGGCGAACGCCATACTTCGACCAGCTTGTTCGGGTCGACGGCGCCCTTGTCGACTTCCTTGCGGAAGGTACCGGAAGTGTAGCCGTCCTTGAAGTCGCCGATGCCCGAAGAGTCGTCGACAGCAACGTCAACCTTGCCGTCGTAGGCAGCGAGCAGGTTGTTCTCGTGACCGCCGTTGAACTGCGTGGAAGCGAAGAACTTGTCGTTCGGCATGCCGGTGTCCTTCGGGATCTGCGTCAGCGGAACGAGGTAGCCCGAGGTGGAGTCCGGATCGGCGTAGCCGAGCTTCTTGCCCTTGGCGTCCTTGATCGTCTTGATGCCGGAAGACTTCAGGGCGAGACCGATCGAGTAGTAACCCGTGGAACCGTCCTTCTGCTGCGTCGTCAGGATCGGCGTAACAGCCTTCGGGTCCTTGATGTAAACGGATGCGTAGCCGGAAGCGCCGAGTTCGGCGAAGTCGAGCGTGCCGCCGAGGAGGCCCTGGATAACGCCGTCATAGTCGGCGGCCGGGAAGAGCGAAACCTTCTCGAAGCCGAATTCCTGCTTCAGGTGGTCTGCAAGGCAGGCGTAGTTGCGCAGGCGGTCGGTTTCGTTTTCGCCGCCGAGGATGCCGACGCGGAATTCCTTGAGGTCGGCGGCATTGGCAGCGCCAACTGCGAGCGACAGAAGCGCCGTAGCCGCAAAAAATGCTTTCTTCAACATGGGTTCTCTCCTGAATGACCGGGAGTCCGGTCGTTTTTGTTACGAAGATACGAAGAAATCTGCCCTTGACGCGGGCATTCGATCGCGGCCGCCCCTCTCACAGACCGGCCAGCGCCAGCGGTTGGTTGCCGGCGGATTGGTTTTCGGCTCCTTCCGGAGCCATGTTGATGGCGGTCGAGGTCATCGTTTCGTCGATGCCCGCACCGTCCTTGTCCGTGCCGTAGATTTCCTTCACGGCCTCGGTGGTCAGTTCGGAGGGCCTGCCGTCGAAAACGACGCGGCCACCTGCCATGCCGACGATGCGTTCGCAGTAGTTGCGGGCGGTATCGAGCGTGTGCAGGTTGGTGATGACGGTGATGCCTTCTCGCTCGTTGATATCCCGCAGGGCGTCCATGACGATCTTGGCGTTCAGCGGGTCGAGCGAGGCGATCGGCTCGTCGGCCAGAACCATCTTCGGGTTCTGCATCAGCGCGCGGGCGATGGCGACGCGCTGCTGCTGGCCGCCCGAAAGCGTTCCGGCAGCCTGCAGCGCCGTCTGCTCGATGCCGAGGCGTTCGAGTGCTGCGATGGCGTGGATGCGCTCTTCACGGCTGAAAACGCTGAGCAGGCTGAGGACTGTCGAGCGATGGTTCAGCCGGCCGAGCATGACGTTGGTGAGCACGTCGAGGCGCGGCACGAGGTTGAACTGCTGGAAGATCATCGCGCAGTCGCGCTGCCAGTTGCGCAGTGGCCGACCGCGAAGGCCGGAAACCTCGACACCACCGAAATGGATGGTGCCGGAGGAGGGTTCCTGCAGGCGGTTGATCATGCGCAGGAGCGTGGACTTGCCAGCGCCGGAACGGCCGATGATGCCGACCATCTGGCCCTGAGGAATGTCCAGCGTTACGGAGTCGACAGCGAGCTTCTTTCCGAACCGGCGTGTGACATTCTTCAGCTCGAACATCATGCTCATCCTTCGCATTTCAGGCTTGCTTCTGGGATCGCATTAGTCCCGCTTCATGAACCTCGCATGTCAGTTTTGTGTAAGTCCTGTCACAATTCCCCACACCGCAAAATTGGGCTCAACCACCGTAGCGCGAAAGGAAGTCTTCCGCCCCGAGCGCCCGGAAATCCGCCAGTGCTTCGCGCAGCCGGTCGTGTTCCCAGTCCCACCAGGCAAGCCCGTCCATGCGCTCGCCAACCTCTTTCGGAAAGCGCTCGCGGATGAGCTTGGCCGGCACGCCGCCGACGATCGTGTAGGGAGCGACATCCTTTGAAACCACCGCGCCAGCGCCGATGACGGCTCCGTTGCCGACGGTCACTCCCGGCAGGATCGTGGCGCCATGCCCGATCCAGACATCATTGCCGATCACGACGCGGTTGGAGCGGCGCCATTCGAAGAATTCCGCCTCCATATCGGCATCCGGCCAGTAGTCGACGGCGCGGTAGGTGAAGTGATGCAGCGTCGCGCGCCAGGTCGGATGGTTGGTGGCGTTGATGCGCACCGCGGCGGCGATGTTGACGAACTTGCCGATCGTCGCGCACCAGATGGAGCCGTCCTGCATGATGTAGGAATAGTCGCCGAACTCCGCCTCGCTGATGCGGCAGCGCTCGGAAACTTCCGTATAGCGGCCGAAGGTCGAATTGGAGACGGAGGCGGTTTCATGGAAGTAGGGCTCGATGCCCAGCTTGCGGCTCATGCTGCGATTGCCTTTCGAGGCGAGAATTGCTGAACATCGAGAATGCGGTCGGCGGCGGCCTCGCGCACTTCCTCATCGTGGAAGATGCCGAGGAGCGCGACGCCCGCCTTTTTCTTTTCCTCGATCATGCCGACGACGACGGCCCGGTTCTTGACATCGAGCGAGGCGGTCGGCTCGTCGAGCAGCAGGATCGTGTGATCGGTGATGAAGCCGCGGGCAATGTTGACCCGCTGCTGCTCGCCGCCGGAGAAAGTGGCAGGCGGCAGCTGCCAGAGCGCTTCCGGCAGGTTGAGTTTTTCAAGCAGTGCGGCAGCTTTTTCCCTCGCGCTGGCGGCAGCTTCGCCGCGCGCGAGCAGCGGCTCGGCAACCACGTCGAGTGCTGCAACTCGCGGCACTGTGCGCAGGAACTGGCTGACATAACCGAGCGTCTGGCGCCGTACATCGAGAATGGTGCGTGGGTCGGCGGTAGCGAGATCGACGATCTTGCCCTTGTGGTCGACGAGGATCTGGCCGGTATCGACGGCATAATTGCCGTAGATCATCTTGAGCAGCGAGCTTTTACCAATGCCCGAGGGGCCGCCGAGCACGACACATTCGCCCGATGCCACCGAGAAGGAGACATCGGATACGACCGGCAGTTTGATGCCGTCGCGCAGGTGCATGGTGAAGCTCTTGGCGACTTCTGAAACGACGAGAGGCGTTGCCATGGTTCTTAAACCTGCAGGATCGAGGAAACGAGGAGCTGGGTGTAGGGCTCGCGCGGATCGTCCAGCACGCGGTCGGTCAGACCCTGCTCGATGACGAAGCCGTCCTTCATCACCATCATTCGGTGGGAGAGAAGACGGGCGACGGCGAGATCGTGGGTGACGATGATGGCCGACAGGCCGAGATCGTTGACGAGACCGCGCACCAAGTCGAGCAGGCGCGCCTGTACCGAGACGTCGAGGCCGCCGGTCGGCTCGTCCATGAACACGAGGCGCGGGCCGGTGACGAGGTTACGGGCGATCTGCAGACGCTGGCGCATGCCGCCGGAGAAGGCGCGCGGCTGGTCGTCGATGCGGTCGGCATCGATCTCGACGCGTTCCAGCCAGTCGATGGCGGTGGAGCGGATCTTGCCGTAGTGCCGGTCGCCGATCGCCATCAGGCGTTCGCCGACATTGGCGCCGGCAGAAACCGTCATGCGCAGCCCGTCAGCCGGGTTCTGGTGCACGAAGCCCCAGTCCGTGCGCATCAGGAAGCGGCGCTCGGCCTCGTTCATATGGTAGAGGTCGCGGTAGCTGCCGTCGCGCATGTGGTACTCGACGCTGCCGGTGGTCGGCATCAGCCGGGTGGAGATGCAGTTCAGCAGCGTCGTCTTGCCCGAGCCGGATTCGCCGACGATGGCGAGAACTTCGCCGGGCCAGAGCTCGAAGGAGACATTCCGGCAGCCGATGCGGTTGCCGTAGAACTTCGAGAGGTCGTTGACTTTGAGAAGCGGTGTATCGGTCATTCTGCAGCCTCCCGGGCCAGCATTTCGCCGGCATGTCCGTGTGCGCGGCGGTCTTCGCAATGGTCGGTGTCGGAGCAGACGAACATGCGCCCGCCCTTGTCGTCGAGGATCACCTCGTCGAGGTAGACGTCCTCAGCGCCGCAGAGCGCACAGGGCCTGCCGAAGCGCTGGATCTCGAAGGGATGATCTTCGAAGTCCAGGCTGACGACGTCGGTATAGGGCGGCACGGCATAGATGCGCTTTTCGCGGCCGGCGCCGAAAAGCTGCAGCGCTTCCGACTTGTGCATCTTCGGATTATCAAATTTCGGGGTCGGCGAGGGATCCATGACGTAGCGGCTGTGAACCTTGACCGGATAGGCATAGGTCGTGGCGATGCGGCCGTTGCGGGCGATATCCTCGTAGAGCTTCACATGCATGAGACCGTATTCCTCGAGCGCATGCATCTTGCGGGTCTCGGTTTCGCGCGGTTCGAGGAAACGCAGCGGTTCCGGGATCGGTACCTGATAGACGAGCACCTGGCCTTCGCCGAGTTTCTCCTCGGGGATGCGGTGGCGCGTCTGGATGATCGTCGCCTCCTTGGTGTGCGTCGTAACAGCGACATTGGCGACCTTCTGGAAGAAGGCGCGGATGGAGACGGCGTTCGTCGTGTCGTCGGCGCCCTGGTCGATGACCTTGAGGACGTCGTCAGGTCCGATGATCGAGGCTGTCACCTGCACACCGCCGGTACCCCAGCCGTAGGGCATCGGCATTTCGCGCGAGGCGAAGGGTACCTGATAACCGGGAATGGCGATCGCCTTCAGGATGGCGCGGCGGATCATGCGCTTGGTCTGTTCGTCGAGATAGGCGAAATTGTAGGTGGCGAGATCACTCATTCGGCGGCCTCCTTTTGCGTCTCGCCGCTGTTGCGGGCGGCTTCGAATTCGCGGCGCATGCGGCGGACGAGGTCGAGTTCGGCCTGGAAGTCCACGTAGTGCGGGAGCTTCAGGTGCTCGACGAAGCCGGTCGCCTGCACGTTGTCGGAATGGGAAATGACGAATTCCTCGTCCTGCGCCGGCGCGGTGATGTCCTCGCCGAGCTCTTCAGCGCGCAGCGCGCGATCCACCAGCGACATGGCCATCGCCTTGCGCTCGCTCTGGCCGAAGACGAGGCCGTAGCCGCGGGTGAACTGCGGCGGAGCCTTGGCCGAACCCTTGAACTGGTTGACCATCTGGCATTCGGTGAGCTGGATCGTGCCGAGCGAGACGGCAAAGCCGAGTTCCGGCACGTCGAATTCCACCTCGACCTCGCCGATGCGGATTTCACCGGTGAAGGGGTGGTTGCGGCCGTAGCCGCGCTGGGTGGAATAGCCGAGCGCCAGCAGGAAGCCTTCGTCGCCGCGCGCAAGCGCCTGCAGGCGAAGATCCCTAGTCATCGGAAATTCCATCGGCTCGCGCGTCAGGTCGCCCGTCTCGTGGTCCTCAGGAAGCTCGCCGTCGCTTTCGATCAGTCCTTCCTGTCCGAGGATTTCGGAGACGCGCATGACGCGGCCGCTCTCCGCCGCGCGTTGCGCAGGCTGCTCCACGGCTTCGTCCGTCAGAAGTGTGGGATCGAGCAGGCGGTGCGTATAGTCGAAGGTCGGGCCGAGCAGCTGTCCGCCCGGAAGGTCCTTGTAGGTGGCGGAGATGCGGCGTTCGATCTGCATATTGGCGGTATCGAGCGGCTTGGAATAGCCAAACCGCGGCAGCGTCGTGCGATAGGCGCGCAGCAGGAAGATCGCCTCGATCATGTCGCCGCGCGACTGGCGCACGGCAAGGGCGGCAAGCGTCCGGTCATAGAGCGAGGCTTCGGCCATGACGCGGTCGACGGCGAGCGCCAGCTGTTCGACGATCTGCTCGATGCCGATGGCGGGCACGGAGCGGTCGCCGCGCCGGCGGTCGGCGAGCAGGCGGTGGGCATTGGCGATGGCGGCCTCGCCACCTTTGACGGCAACATACATGAGCTCAGATCTCCGTTGCTGTGATCTTGGTGGTGCGCGGCAGGCAGAGGAAACGCTTGCCAGCCGTCAGCACGATGTCGACGCCGCGCGGGAAGAGCGCGCGGTTTTCCGTCCAGAGGCGCAGGAAGGTCTCCGGCAGGCCGACAGGCGCGATCTCGGTCACGCTCTGGATGCCCGGACCCATCAAAGCGAGCCGGCGCCCGCCTTCGAGGTCGGCAAGCTCGATCACGACAGTCGTGGAACGGTCGGGATATTCCTGAGTGCCCGCAGCAAACAGACCGAAGGTGGAAAGTGCCATGCCTGCCTCAACGAAAGCGAAGCGCGCTTCGGCCTTTTCACTGGTCAGCGGCGCGCCGGCGTGGAAACCGAGCCATTCCGGAACCGCCGACTTGGCGAGCCCTGCGGAAAGCCAGACGGGGGTGTCGTGGTCGCAGAGCGTCAGGCCGATCGCGCCGGCGGCGATTCCGAGCGGCGCAGGAGGCGCAACATCAGGCGTGACGGACTGGATCGTGCCGGGCCGCGCCATGCCGTCCATCAGCATCTTGAACACGCTTTGCGCATTGAAAACCGGTTCAGCGAAGCCGCCGGTCAGAACGTCGGTCTTGAGGCCCATCAGTCTTCCCCCCGAACCATGGTGAAGAAGTCGACGCGGGTTGCGGACGTTTCTTCAGCCTTGCGATTGTTGTCATCGGCGATCCGCTGGGCGATCGGCGAAAGCAGCTTTTCCTCGACGAAGCTCTTGGTCGCCTCTTCCTGCCAGAGGGCGTCGAAGATTGCGGAAAGCCGCGCCTTCTCGCGGTCAGTGCCGAGCGCCTGCGCGTGACCGACCGAGCCGGAGGCAAGGCGCACCGTTGCGCGCGTCACCGTCACTTCGCCGAGGTTGAAGGGTGCCCCGCCGCCGCCGATGCGGCCGCGGACCATGACGAGGCCCGTCTCCGGGCCGCGCACCGGCTGAACGACCGGCTTTTCCGCCAGCGCATCCCACGCCGCCAGCAATTCCTGTGTCTCGGCGCGGGCAAGCAGATAAACGGTGCGCTTACGCCCGCCTTCCGTTCGCGCCGCAGCTTCTGTCTTCTCCGCTGCCGTCATCGTCTTTTTTCCTCGAAATGTCTATTGATATAGACAACCATACAAGCTATATCTATCCCTAAATCGGCGAGGTGACAAGCGTGTGACACGGCACGCCCGAAATCGGCTGGGCAGGGGCGTAATGGCAGGAATAAAGCAGGTGCAGCGGCAGACAGGGGTGGCGCTCTGGCGGCAGATCGCCGACAGGATCCGCGAGGCAATCGGCAGCGGTGCCTATGACGAAACGGGCATGGTGCCGCCGGAAACGGTCTTGGCGCTGCAGTTCGGCGTCAACAGGCACACCGTCCGCAGCGCGCTGGCCGCTTTGGCGCAGGAGGGCATCGTGCGCGCCGTGCAGGGCCGCGGCACGCTGATCGAGCGCAAGGAGCGCCTGAATTTCCCGATCAGCCGCCGCACCCGTTTCACCGATGGCATCCGGGATCAGGCGCGCGAGACACGCGCTCTTCTGCTTGGCCACGCGGAAGAGGAGGCGGATGCAGAGGTCTCTCGCTGGCTGCATCTCCAGCAGGGCACGCCGGTGATCCGGCTGGAAACAGTGCGCGAGGCAGACAAGCGGCCGGTTTCGCGAGCCACGAGCTGGTTCCCGGCCGTGCGCTTTGCCGGCATCGGCGAGGCCTATCAAACGGCGGGATCCATTACCAAAGCCTTCGCCGCCCTTGGTCTGTCGGATTACGTGCGCGCCACGACGGAGATTACCGCTGCCCACGCCGATTCCGCCGATATTGCCGATCTGGGACTGACGCCAGGCGCCATCCTGCTGATCACCAAGGCGATGAACACCGATCTGGAGGGCGTGCCGGTACAATATTCGATCAGCCGCTTTGCGGCCGACCGCGTCCAGTTCACCATCGAAAGCTGAAAATGGCGAGAATGGAAAAGGCCGGGCATAGCGAGCCCGGCCTTGGCTTTATCCGTGCCTGATTGTGATCAATGCGCGCCCGACATGTCGCCGAGCACTTCCTTGGAAGCGACGGTCGAATCTGCCTTCAGCTTGTAGACCATGGGCACGCCCGTCGCCAGATTCAGCGAAAGAACCTGCTCGCGGGTGAGGCGGTCGAGAACCATGACGAGCGAACGCAGCGAATTGCCGTGCGCGGCAACCAGCACCTTTTGGCCGCTGAGCACGCGCGGAAGGATTTCCGTGAGGTAGTAAGGCCAGACGCGGGCGCCGGTGTCGCGCAGGCTTTCGCCGCCCGGAGGCGGAACGTCGTAGGAGCGGCGCCAGACATGCACCTGCTCTTCGCCCCACTTGGCGCGGGCGTCGTCCTTGTTGAGGCCGGAGAGGTCGCCATAGTCGCGCTCGTTGAGCGCCTGGTCCCGGATCGTCTCGAGGTCAGGCTGGCCGACCTTGTCGAGGACAAGCTTCAGCGTGTGCTGGGCGCGCACCAGTGCGGAGGTGAAGGCGATATCGAACTTGATGCCGTAATCGGCAAGCGCCTGGCCGCCGGTCGTGGCTTCCTGGATGCCGAGCTCGGTCAGGTCGGGGTCCTTCCAGCCGGTGAAGAGATTCTTGAGATTCCAGTCGCTCTGGCCGTGGCGAACGAGGACGAGGGTACCGCTCATGAAAAATGCCTCCGAGAAATGGTCAATGGGAAGAAAGCCCGAGAACGTCGAGCATGGAATAGAGCCCCGGTTTCTTGTCGCGTGCCCAAAGGGCTGCCTTGATGGCGCCGCGCGCGAAAATCGACCGGTCGGTTGCGCTGTGCGAAAGGGTGACGGTTTCGCCTTCGCCGGCAAAGAGCACCGAATGCTCGCCGATCACTGAGCCGCCGCGCAGCGTCGCAAAGCCGATCGTACCGGCTTCCCGCGGCCCGGTATGGCCGTCGCGCACGCGCACGGATTTCGAGGCTAGATCGATATCGCGGCCCCTTGCCGCCGCCTCGCCCAAGAGCAAAGCGGTGCCCGAGGGCGCATCGACCTTGCGCTTGTGGTGCATTTCGAGAACTTCGATATCCCAGTCGGCGGGATCGAGCGCCTGTGCCGCCTGCTGCACGAAAACACTGAGCAGATTGACGCCGAGGCTCATATTGCCCGACTGGACGATGCGGGCATGGCGCGCGGCGGCCGCAATCTTTGCGTTGTGTTCATCGGAGCAGCCGGTCGTGCCGACGACATGAACGATGCGCGCCTGCGCAGCCAGTCCGGCAAATTCCACTGACGTGGCGGGCGAGGTGAAGTCCAGCACGCCCTCGGCATGCAGGAACGCTGCCAGGGGATCGTCGCCGATGATGATACCATTGACGCCGAGACCGGCGACTTCACCGGCATCCTTGCCGACGAAGGGCGAGCCCGGCCGCGCGACCGCTGCATGCAGTGTCACGCCGTCGATGGAATGGATGAGACGGATGAGCGTCTGTCCCATGCGCCCCGCCGCTCCGACCACAACCAGTTTCATCGCAGCGTCGCTCATGTCAGTCCGTCATCCCGCTCAGTATGAATCAGAAGCCGAGGGCCTCTGCAGATTGTTGAGGCGAGCGTAAAGTCCGTCGCTGACCTTCGCAAGCGTCTCGTGATTGCCTTCTTCGACGACGCAGCCCTGTTGCATCACGATGATCTTGTCGGCACGCACCACCGTCGAAAGCCGGTGGGCGATGACGACGACGGTGCGGCCGGTCATGGCCTCGTCGAGCGCCTTCTGCACGGCTGCCTCCGATTCCGTATCGAGCGCCGAGGTCGCCTCGTCGAGAAGCAGGATCGGCGCGTTGCGCACCAGCGCACGGGCGATCGACAGCCGCTGGCGCTGGCCACCTGACAGCGTCACGCCGTTTTCGCCGACGGGCGTATCGTAGCCCTGCGACTGTGCGACGATGAAGTCATGCGCATAGGCAAGCCGCGCCGCCTTCTCGATATCCTCGTCCGTCGCTTCCGGACGGCCGTAGCGGATATTGTCGCGGATCGTGCCTTCGAAGAGGTAAGGCTGCTGCGAGACATAAGCGAGCTGCTGGCGCAGCGACCGCTTGGTGATATGGGCGATATCCTGCCCGTCGATCAGGATCTCGCCTTCCTTCGGATCGTAGAAGCGCGGAATGAGGCTGATGACGGTGGATTTGCCCGCACCTGAAGGACCGACGAGCGCCGTCGTCTTGCCGCCCTCGGCCGTCAGCGTCACGCCGTCAAGCACGCTTTCATTGCCATAGGCAAAGGAGACGTTGCGGAATTCGATCTTCGCTTCGGTGACAACAAGCGGCTTGGCATCCGGCAGGTCGCGCTGGCGCGTTTCCATGTCGAGCAATTCGTAGATCATCCGGGCATTGACGACGGCGCGCTCCATCTGCACCTGCAGGCGGGCAAGGCGCCGGGCCGGATCGTAAGCGAGCAGCAGCGCCGTGACGAAGGAGAAGAAGGCGCCCGGCGGCACACCCTGATAGATCGAGCGATAGGCGGCATAGGCAAGCACGCTCGCGACGGCAAAGCCCGCAAAGCTCTCCGTCAGCGGCGAGGTGCGCTCGGAAAGCCGCGCGATGCGGTTTGCCCGGCCTTCGGCAGCGCCGATCAGCTTGTTGACCTTGTTCTCCAGCGCTTCTTCCATCGTGAAGGCCTTGACGATGGAAATGCCCTGGATCGTCTCCTGCATGGCGCCGAGAACGTGACTGTTGAGGTCGACGGCCTCGCGGGTGGCCGAGCGCAGCCGTTTGGAAACGTAGCGCAGCGCATAAAGCAGCGGTGGCGCCAGAATGAAGACGGCAAGGCTCAGCAGCGGATCCTGAACGACCATGACGCCGATCAGCGAGACGAAGGTCAGGAGGTCACGCACGGTCGACGTGATGGTGAGGTTCAATACGTCGCGGATACCGGTAACGTTTTGGCTCACCTGGGCCGCGATATGGGCAGAGCGAGACTCGTTGAAGTAGCCGACGGAGAGCGTCATCAGGTGCGAATAGATCCGTCGCTGATAACGCGCGACGATATCGTTGCCGATCCGCGACAGCGCCACACCCTGTCCGTAGCTCGCAAAACCGCGCAGCATGAAGGCGATGAAAATGGAAAGACAGATGATCCAGACGACGTCCGCGCGCCTGTTGGCGAAGGCCTCGTCAATGATCGCCCGCATGATCCAGGCCGTGAATGCCGTCGAAAGCGCTATGACGACAAGGCAGGAGATCGCGAAGACATAGCCCCAGAGATGGTCCCGGCCGTTTTCCGCAATGATGCGCTTCAGGATTCCGGTCACGGTATCGCTGTTGACATGTGGCTTTCTGCTGTCGGCGGCTTCCAAAAATAGGCTTCCTGTCTCGGGGCTGCGTGCCACAGGCGCGGCACGCATATGCGCGGGCTCTATAAAGAGTTGACGGGGCTTTGGCTAGAGCGCCGTGCGTCCCATCGGGGCGCACAAAGGACGCTCTAACGCCTTGAAACTATGCTTCAGGCTCAGGCTCAGGCCCGCCAGCGCCGTCCATCCGTCGAAAGGCCGAAGTTTGCAGGCATGCGTGCATAGGAAGAAAGCCCGGCAAGAGCAGCCAGCGGATGCGTAACGACATACGTCGGGATCGTGCGCAGCAGGGCCGAATGCGGCGCCTTGTCTTCGAATGCGGCCCGGAATTCCGGCTTTTTCAGTGCCGGGAGGATCTTCTGCGAGATGCCGCCCGAGAGATAGACGCCGCCGCGGGCCATGAACACCAGCGCCATGTCGCCCGCCACGCGGCCGAGATAGGTGGCAAACAGCGAGACGGTTTCGACCGCGATCTTGTTGCTGCCGACGAGCGCATGCGACGTGATGTCCGCCGGATCGCTCATTTCAGGCTCAGCACCGTCGGCTGCGCAGATGGCGCGGTAAAGATTGACGATGCCGCGGCCGCAGAGGATCTGTTCGGCCGAAATGCGGCCCTCGATGGTTTCGACATGCGGGAAGATCTCATAGTCGCGTTTGCTGCGCGGCCCGAGGTCGACATGCCCGCCTTCGCCCGGAACCGGAATCCAGGTCGACTGGGTATGGACCAGACCGCCGACGCCGAGGCCGGTGCCGGGTCCGAGCACGACGCGGGAGGCCACCATGTCGCCGGCAGCATTGCCGATACGCTCGCGATTGTCGTCGGAAAGGGCCGCGATCGCCAACGCCTGTGCTTCAAAATCGTTGACGACGAGCACATCGACAAGGCCCAGACCCTCGATCATCCTCTTCGGCCGGACCACCCAGGGGCAGTTGGTCAGCGGGATTTCGTCGGCCTTGATCGGGCCGGCAACGGCAAGGATCGCAGCGCGCGGCTGTACGGAAGTCTTGTCGAGCACACCCTTCTGGATCGCCTCGTCGATCGTCTCGTAATCGGCCGTACGCACATTGGGAAACTGCTTCGGCTCCGCATAGGCATCCGTCAGGATGGAGAAGCGGGCATTCGTGCCACCGATGTCGCCGATCAGGATCGGAAAGGGCAAGGGAGTAGAGGATGCAGTCATGGCCGGTTCCGTGCTGTAGCCCGAGGGATCAGGCGTTAAGGGTAGGGAGAAGCTTTTCGGCTGTCGACTCGTTCAGTGCCATCGGAATGTCGTAGACGATCGCAAGCCGCATCAGCGCCTTGACGTCGACATCATGCGGCATTGGCGTCAGCGGGTCCACGAAGAAGATCAGGGCGCTGACCTCGCCGGTGGAAATCAGTGCGCCGATCTGCTGGTCGCCGCCGAGCGGGCCGCTTTTCAGCCTGACCACGTGAAGGTCGGGAGCGGCGTCGAGCACGCGCCCGCCCGTCGTGCCGGTAGCGACGATTTTCCATTGGGCAAGGAGATCCCTGTTGCGGCGGGCAAACGCCGCCATATTGTCCTTCTTCTGGTCATGCGCAATCAATGCTAGGCATTTGCCGCCGGCCATGAACGGAACCTCCGCGCGAGTAATTCAATCGATTTGACGGCTTCTACACCAGGCGTTTGCGATTTGAAAGACAGCCGCCCGCCCGCCTGTTTAGCCTCTCGGCCTATTGCACGACCGGCTTGTCGCTTGGAACCGGGCCGACGGACGGAAGCGCGCTGCCGGTATCGCCAGATGGTGCTGCAGCCGGGACTGCCGTCAGCGCACTCGCCGAGGAAGGACCGCTGTAGGTTCCGGCTTCCGTAGAGGTGATTGACGGGGCATCGACAACGGCAGAGCAGGCCTTCGGCAGGTCGGAGACCATGACCTCACGCGGCGGCTTCGGCGGCTTTGTGCTGGGCTTCGGCGCCGCCCAGGGCTCTTTCGTAAACCACCAGGCAAGCGATTTGTCGCAGCCGTCGCCGGCAGCCACCGGCGGCTGCGGCGTACAGCCTTTGGCTCCAACAGGGCATTTGATGCGGATATGGAAATGCGAATCGTGCCCGTATTCGGGCCTGAGCTTGCCGAGATTGGTGCGGTCGCCCGTCCAGGTGTCGCACAATTTCTTCTTGATTGCCGGGTTGACGAAGATGCGCTGGACCTGCGGATAGCTTGCCGCCAGCATCAAGAGTCCCGCGCGCTGCTCGTTCCATATTTTGGGATCGAGGGTGAGGAACTTGTCCTTCTGCAGCATGGAGATGAAGGGCAGGTCTTCCCGCTCTTCATAGCTCATGCGGTGCGAGGGCATGGGGGTCAGCCAGACATCGGCATCGAGGCCGATCTGGTGCGAGGCATGACCGTTGGGCATCGGCCCGCCGCGCGGCTGGGCAATATCGCCGACGAGGATACCGGGCCAGCCGATCTTGGCACGCGCATCCTGCGAGAACTTTTCCAGAAGCGAAATCATCGCCGGATTGCCCCAGCGCCGGTTGCGCGACAGGCGCATTGCCTGCCAGGTCGGCCCGTCGTCCGGCAGCGCCTCCGCACCGGTCATGCAGCCCTTGGCGTAGAAACCGATAGGCTGCGCCGGACCCTGCGTCGGCAATTTCACGGCGCCGAAAATCGCCTTGGCGCTGCCAGGGCTTGGCGTCTTCTGCTGTGCGCCGACATCGCCGGCGACGAGGCTTGCGCCCATTGCCCCGGCCAATGTCAGTTTGCCGAAAGTCCTGAAAGCCTGAACAAAGCCGAAAGCCATGCCGTTTCCTTGCTGTGCCAAAGTGATTTGCAATCGAATCTACCGTGAAAAGCAATTTTGGTGAATCGATGTTTTGGCAGGCGGCATGGGGACGGATCGCCGGAGCATTATCAGTTGGAAAGAACCTCGGCCGTTTTGCGCACGCGCGACAGGCGCGGCAGGATGCGCTCGCAGGCAAGCGAATGCATCTCGGCGGAGACGGTGCTCATCGCGTCCTCGACGGCGAGGACAGCGTAATTATGCGCATACGCATCGCGGATCGTTGCCTCGACGCCGAAATTCGTGGCGATGCCCGTCAGGATCACGGTCTTGATGGCGCGGCGGCGAAGCTGGAGATCCAGTTCCGTGCCGTAGAAGGCGCTCCACTGATGCTTGACGATATGGACATCGGCTGCGAGCGCAGCGATTTCCACTGGTGCCGCAAGTGCCGCCGCCGAAAGGCCGCCTTCGGGGAAAACCGCCGGCTCGTCCACCGGCTGGTTGACAGCATCGGCATAGTCCGGGGAGAATCCGACGGTAACGAGGATCACCGTCCCGCCTTCGGACGCCAGTTTCGTGGCGATGGCGGCGGTATTCTCGATCACCTGCCGGGCGGAATGGGGCGCAAGCTGCCGGCCGACGATGAAGCCTTGCAGGTCGATGGAAATGAGTGCGGTGGTCTTCGGATCGTAAAGGGACATGGGGAATCTCCGGGGGAAGAAAATATGAGGATATCCTCACAATGACAAATACGAGGATTGCCTCACAAAAATCAAGCCCGGAACCGCAAACCCGTGTGCCGAAACGCCAGCGCGGCCATGAGCGCGTCGCGATCCTGCTTGAAGCGGCAGCCAGGGTCTTTCTCGAAAAGGGCTATGACGCCGCGACCATGACGGAGATCGCCGCGGCCGCGAATTCTTCGATCGGTTCGCTCTATCAGTTCTTTCCGACCAAGCCTCTGCTTGCCGAGGCGCTGCATATCGATCGCCTGCAGCGTTTGAACAGCGGGCTCGCCGAACTCGCGGAAAAGACCAGGGGGAAGAGTGCTGCCGAAATCGGCGATGCGATCTTCACGCGGCTCGGCCGGTTCATCGAGGATCATCCGGAATTTCCGGTTCTCGCCGCGCGACGCGACGTGCCGAAGGAGCGAAAGGCGAAGTCGCGTGCGGAGCTTCGTGCCAGCATCACCGCACTCCTGAAGAATGCTGAACCGTCGGTCGAGCGCGATGTCGATCTCCTGGGCGCCCTCGTCCTGGAGCTGCTGCGCATCGTCGTCGCGGCCGCCAACGACCCTGATGGTTCGGGCGATCCGCGCCTGGTCGGAGAGCTGCGTCGCATGCTCCGCAAGCGCCTCGAGGAAGTGACGCCCTGACCTCCATTGGTAAGGTCAAAATTTCGCGAGCCCGGTAAAAAACAAACTCTTTCCTGTTTTTCGCCTGCATTTCTCGTATTGTCGGCGAAACTAATAACAGGGGAAGAATGAATGGCGGTTTCGTGGTCGAAAATCGGTGTGCTGATAGCATTGGTGGGTGCGCTCGCACCTATGACTGTATTGGCTCAGGACCAGCAGTTTAAAATCGGCAGTTCGGTCATCAGCGAGATGAAGTACAAGCCGGGCTTTACCCGTTTCGACTACGTTAATCCCGATGCCCCGAAAGGCGGCGACCTGCGCCTGTCTTCGAGTGGCACTTTCGACACTTTCAATCCTTTGCTGGCAAAAGGCCAGACAGCGGTAGGTTTGTCGCTCGTTTACGACACCCTGCTGAAGCCAGCTGATGACGAACTCCTCGTCTCCTATGGTCTGCTTGCCGAGGGTCTTTCCTATCCGCCCGACGTTTCAAACGCCACCTTTCGCCTTCGCGAGGAGGCGAAATGGGCTGATGGCCAGCCGGTCACGCCCGAAGACGTCGTTTTCAGCTTCGACAAGACCAAGGAGCTGAACCCGCTTGCCGGGAACTACTACCATCACGTGGTCAAGGCCGAGAAGACGGGCGAGCGGGACGTTACATTCACCTTCGATGAAAAGAACAATCGCGAGCTACCGAATATTCTCGGCCAATTGGTGATCGTGCCGAAACACTGGTGGGAGGCACCGGGACCGGATGGCAAACCGCGAGACATTTCGAAGACGACGCTTGAGCCGGTCATGGGTTCGGGACCATACAAAATTGCCGCCTTCTCGGCTGGTGCGACGATCCGCTACGAGTTGCGCGACGACTATTGGGGCAAGGACCTCAATGTGAACGTCGGTCAGAACAATTTCCGCAACATTCTCTACACCTATTATGGCGATCGCGACGTCGAATTCGAAGCGTTCCGTGCCGGCAACAGCGATTACTGGCAGGAGACTTTTGCTGCACGTTGGGCAACAGGATATGATTTCCCGGCAGTGAAGGAAGGCCGCATCAAGAAGGAAGAGGTTACCAACCCCCTGCGCTCCACGGGCATCATGCAGGCGCTGGTGCCGAATATGCGGCGCGACATCTTCAAGGACGAGCGGGTGCGCGAGGCGTTGAATTACGGCTTCGATTTCGAGGAATTGAACCGCACGGTCGCCTTCAACAGCTACAAGCGCATCGACAGCTACTTCTGGAACACCGATCTTGCCTCGTCCGGCCTTCCGCAAGGCAGGGAGCTGGAAATTCTTCAGGGCTTGAAGGATCAGGTTCCCGCGGACATCTTCACGACCCCCTACAGCAATCCCGTTGGCGGGGATCCGCAGAAAAGCCGTGACAACCTTCGCAAGGCGATCTCCCTTCTGAAAGACGCCGGCTGGGAGCTGAAGGGCAATCGGATGGTCAATGCCAAGAGCGGTCAGCCGATGAGTTTCGAGATATTGTTGTCGAGTCCCGTACTTGAGCGCTGGGCGGTGCCCTATGCCACCAATCTGAAGAAGATCGGTATCGATGCGCGGGTCCGCACGGTCGATGCCGCGCAATATACCAACCGTGCGCGCAGCTTCGATTTCGATATGATCTGGAATGTCTGGGCCGAAACCGTGAACCCCGGAAACGAGCAGGCCGATTACTGGGGATCGGGTTCCGCCAATCAGCAAGGTTCGCGCAACTATGCCGGCATCGCCAACCCGGCCATCGATGCGCTTGTTCGCATGATCATCTTTGCCCCCAACAGAGATGAACAGGTTGCGGCCATCAAGGCTATGGACCGCGTGTTGCTCGCCAATCACTATGTCATTCCGCTGTTCTACCGGGACACCTATTCGATTGCTTATTGGAATACGGTGACACGTCCGGCAGAGTTTCCGGCATACGGCCTTGGCTTCCCCGATGCCTGGTGGTCCACCTCGGCGAAATGAGCAGACTTGCAATGCGAGGGGGCCTGCGCTCCAAATGGCATTGGCGAATCATGAAACGCTGGCACAAGCCGGCAAAGGAAGGCTGTCAGATTGAACGGCAATAGACTGGACGGCGTGCAGGCGAAGATATTCCCGGAGGCCCGAGACTGATGGGAGCCTATATTCTTCGCCGCCTGCTTCTGATGATCCCGACGATCATCGGCATCATGGCGATTTCCTTCATCGTCGTTCAATTCGCGCCCGGCGGCCCCGTCGAGCAGGTGATCGCCCAGTTGACTGGCCAGGCCGACAGCGCCGATCAACGCCTCTCCGGCGGCGGTGATCTCGTGGTCGGAGGAGCAGGCGAAGAAGGCTCGAAATATCGCGGTGCCCAGGGCCTCGATCCGGAACTGATCGCCAAGCTCGAAAAGCAGTTCGGTTTCGACAAGCCACCCCTGACCCGCTTCGGCGAAATGATGTGGAACTATATCCGCTTCGATTTCGGCGAGAGCTTCTTCCGCAACACCTCCGTGCTCGACCTCATCAAGGAAAAGCTGCCGGTCTCGATCTCGCTCGGCATCTGGATCCTGATTTTCTCCTACGCCATCTCCATCCCGCTCGGCATTCGCAAGGCTGTGAAGGACGGATCGACCTTCGACGTCTGGACGTCAGGCATCATCGTCATCGGTTATGCCGTGCCGAGCTTCCTGTTCGGCATCCTGCTGATCGTGCTGTTCGCCGGCGGCTCCTTCTATGACTGGTTCCCGCTGCGCGGCCTCGTCTCCGATAATTTCGACCAGCTCGCCTGGTGGCAGAAGCCCCTCGATTATTTCTGGCACCTCACGCTGCCGCTGATCTCGCTCTCGCTGGCATCCTTTGCAACCACGACGCTTCTGACCAAGAATTCCTTCATCGACGAGATCAAGAAGCAATATGTCGTCACCGCGCGCGCCAAGGGCCTGAACGAACGGCAGGTGCTCTATGGTCACGTTTTCCGAAATGCCATGCTGATCGTCATTGCAAGCTTCCCGAGCGCCTTCATCTCCGCCTTCTTCACCGGCTCGCTCTTGATCGAGAATATCTTCTCGCTCGATGGCCTTGGCCGCCTCGGCTATCTCTCGGTCGTCAACCGCGACTATCCGATCGTCTTTGCAACGCTCTATATCTTCTCCCTGCTTGGCCTCTTCGTCGGCCTGATCTCCGACCTGATCTACACCTGGATCGATCCGCGCATCGATTTCGAGCGGAGGGATGTCTGATGGATGTCGCCGCAAACCCGACGACAGCGCCCGTCCGCCCGCCCCGCAAGGGCCTGCTGTCGCCGACCAACATCCGCCGCTGGCGGAACTTCAAGGCGAACAGGCGCGGCTACTGGTCGCTCTGGCTGTTTCTCGTCCTCTTCGTTCTCAGCCTGTTTGCCGAGTTCATCGCCAACGACAAGCCGATCGTCGCCTCCTACAAGGGCGAGATCCTTTTCCCTGTCGTCATCGATTATCCCGAGGAGAAGTTCGGCGGCTTCCTGGCCGAGACGGACTACCGCTCCTCGGTCATATCGGATGAGATCAATGCCAACGGCTGGATGATCTGGCCGCCGATCCGCTATTCCTACCAGTCGGTCAATTCCAACATCCCGCATTCGGCCCCAACCGCACCCTTCTGGCTGATGTCGTCGGAGGAGCGCTGCTCGGCCTATCCGCAGGGCGTCAACGATCCAGGCTGCAGGCTCGGCAATCTCAATTGGCTGGGCACCGACGATCAGGCCCGCGACGTTCTGGCCCGCGTCATCTATGGTTTCCGTATTTCCGTTCTCTTCGGCCTGGTGCTCACCATCTGCTCGGCCGTCATCGGTGTGACGGCCGGTGCGGTTCAGGGGTATTTCGGCGGCTGGACGGACCTGTTTTTCCAGCGTTTCATCGAGATCTGGTCCTCGATGCCGGTGCTCTACATTCTGCTGATCATTGCCGCCATCCTGCCGCCCGGCTTCTTCGTGCTGCTCGGCATCATGCTGCTCTTTTCCTGGGTCGGCTTCGTCGGCGTCGTGCGCGCCGAGTTCCTGCGCGCCCGCAATTTCGAATATGTCCGGGCCGCCCGGGCGCTCGGCGTCAACAATCGCACCATCATGTGGCGGCATATGCTGCCGAATGCGATGGTGGCGACGCTGACCTTCCTGCCCTTCATCCTCTCAGGCTCGATCACCACGCTGACCTCGCTCGATTTCCTGGGCTTCGGCATGCCGCCGGGCTCTCCCTCGCTCGGTGAACTCATCGCCCAGGGCAAGGCCAACCTTCAGGCGCCATGGCTCGGGCTGACGGCCTTCTTCACCATGTCGATCATGCTGTCGCTGCTGATCTTCATCGGCGAAGCGGTGCGCGATGCCTTCGATCCGAGAAAGACGTTCCAATGAGTGAAGCGCTGCTCTCCGTCCGCGATCTCTCGGTCGCCTTCCATCAGGGTGGCGAAACTTCGCTTGCCGTCGACCGCATTTCCTTCGATATCGGCAAGGGCGAGGTTGTCGCGCTGGTCGGCGAATCCGGTTCCGGCAAGTCGGTCTCGGCAAATTCCATTCTGCGGCTTCTGCCCTATCCTTCGGCCAGCCATCCAGGCGGCGAGATCGTCTTCAAGGGCAAGGATCTGCTGAAGGCCTCCGACCGCGAGATGCGCGACGTTCGCGGCAACGACATCACCATGATCTTCCAGGAGCCGATGACGTCGCTCAATCCGCTCCATACGATCGAAAAGCAGATTGCAGAAATCCTCGCACTGCATCAGGGCATGACCGGGCAGCCGGCGCGCACCCGCGTGCTGGAATTGCTGAACCAGGTCGGCATCCGCGAGCCGGAAAAACGGCTGAAAGCCTATCCGCATGAACTCTCCGGCGGCCAGCGTCAGCGTGTGATGATCGCCATGGCGCTCGCCAACCGGCCCGAATTGCTGATCGCCGACGAGCCCACCACCGCGCTCGACGTCACCGTCCAGGCGCAGATCCTCGAACTCCTTCGCAGGCTGAAGGGCGAGCACGGCATGTCCATGCTCTTCATCACCCACGACCTCGGCATCGTGCGCAAATTCGCCGACCGCGTCTGCGTCATGACCAAGGGCAAGATCGTCGAGACCGGACCGGTGGAAGAGGTCTTCACCGATCCGAAACACGAATACACGCGCCACCTGCTCGCCTCAGAACCACGCGGCGAACCACCGGTGACCGATCGCTCCAAGCCTGTTGTCATGGAAGGCAGTGACATCAAGGTCTGGTTCCCGATCAAGGCCGGCCTCATGCGCAAGGTCGTCGATCACGTGAAGGCCGTCGATGGCATCGACCTGACGCTCCGGGCCGGGCAGACGCTCGGTGTCGTTGGCGAATCCGGCTCCGGCAAGACCACGCTGGGCCTGGCGTTGACACGCCTTATTTCCTCGAAAGGGCGCATTTCCTTCGTCGGAAAAGATATAGCGAGCTATTCATTCACGGATATGCGGCCGCTGCGCAACCAGCTTCAGGTCGTTTTTCAGGATCCCTACGGCTCGCTGAGCCCGCGCATGTCCGTCGGCGATATCGTTGCCGAAGGCCTGAAAGTGCACGAACGCTCGCTCTCAGCCGACGAGCGCGACCAGCGCGTCTGCTGGGCGCTGGAGGAGGTCGGCCTCGATCCGCTCACCCGCTGGCGCTTCCCGCACGAATTCTCCGGCGGCCAGCGCCAGCGCATCGCCATTGCCCGCGCCATGGTCCTGAAGCCGCGCTTCGTCATGCTCGACGAGCCGACCTCGGCGCTCGATATGAGCGTCCAGGCGCAGGTGGTGGATCTGCTGCGCGACCTGCAGAAGAAGCACGAACTCGCCTATCTCTTCATCAGCCACGACCTGAAAGTGGTCAAGGCGCTTGCCAACGATGTCATCGTCATGCGTTTCGGCAAGGTCGTGGAGCAGGGGCCGTCATCGGAGATTTTCCGCGCGCCGAAGGATGATTATACCAGGGCGTTGATGGCCGCCGCCTTCAATATCGAGGCGGTGCCGACACCTGCAGTCCAGCAATAAAAAACGGCCAGCAGTAAAGAAGATCATGTCATCAAGACCTCCCGTTCTCGTCGACCTCAAGTTCGATCCTGAGACCGTTGCCCGCATCCTGAAGACCGCCTTTGCCGATCGCGGCAGCATCAACCTTGCCGATCCCGCCAGCAAGGGGCTCGACCTTGTTGGCGTGGACTATGCGCTGCTCTGGAAGCCGGATGCGGATATTTTTCAGCGCGCGCCGAACCTGAAGGTGCTGTTCTCCGGCGGCGCTGGGGTCGATAGCATCCTGTCCATTCCCGATCTGCCCGATATCCCGATCGTCCGCTTCGTCGATCGCAGCCTGACGACGCGCATGAGCGAATGGGTGGTCATGCAATGCCTCATGCACCTGCGCCTGCAGCGCGAGCATGACCGTGACCAGCGCGATCGTGTCTGGGGCAAGCTCGTGCCGCCCGAAGCCGCCGAAATGACCGTCGGTGTCATGGGCCTTGGTATTCTCGGCCAGGATGCCGTCGCCAAGCTCAGGGTCATGGGCTTCAACGTGATCGGCTGGTCGCGCTCGAAGAAAGAGGTGGACGGCATCGAAACCTTCGATGCTTCCGAACTCGATACTTTCCTGTCGCAGACGGATATCGTCGTCGGCCTGCTGCCGCTGACGCCGGATACGACAGGCCTCTACAACAGGGCCTTCTTTGCCAAGCTGCGCCAGGACGGCGCGCTCGGCAGGCCGGTCTTCATCAATGCCGGTCGCGGCAAGAGCCAGATCCAGGCCGATATCGCCGCCGCAATCGAAAGCGGCGTGCTCGGCGGCGCCTCGCTCGATGTCTTCGAGGTCGAGCCACTGCCGGCGGATGATCCGCTCTGGCATCTGGAGAATGTCTTCATCACCCCGCATGACGCCGCGATCTCCGAAGAGAACGCGCTTTTCCGTCATGTCGAGACGCAGATCGCCCGCTTCGAACGCGGCGAAGCGCTGCAATTCGTCGTCGACCGTACCGCCGGCTACTGACAGCATCAGGGAACTTCCCCTGCCGCTTGTCGTTTTCTTCGCAGAAGCTCTGCAGGCCCGGCCTGCGGATGAGCGGAAGGAGACGATCATGGCGGATATGGAAACGCGGTGGGAAAAGTCCGATCGCAAGCTTCATGCCGAAGAACAGATTTCGCCTGTCAAGGCCAGGCAGGGCCGCATGGGCTATCGCATCCTGACCGTGCTGGTTACCGCACTGGTGCTGGCCTTCCTCGTCTGGATCCCCGTCGAGATCTGGGGCCAGAAGGAAGCCGATGATGTCGCCCCGCAGCAGCCGGGCCAAGAGATGCAGTCTCAGGTTCCGGCAGCTCCACCGCAGAATGGCGGTCCGGCTCCGGTTCAGCCTGCGCCGTCAGCACGATAAGGTTCGGATGTCAGGCATTTAAACCACGTCCCGCAGCCATTCCTGCTGCGGGGCGTTGCCTATTGATTTTTCTGGACTTTGCCGATCGATTTTTCGATAAGAAAGCGCACGAGCCGGTTTCGTGCGCTGGCCGTTGCCAGGCCGCACTTGACCGGATTGACGGACAGGCAGGAGTTTCATGGCCAGGACCGATATCGCAAGGCGCGTCTATAATCATACCTGGAAACTCGATCCGATCATCCGCAGTCTGATCGATACGGATTTCTACAAGCTCTTGATGCTCCAGATGATCTGGAAGCTCTATCCTGATGTCGACGCCTCCTTCACGCTGATCAACCGCACCAAGCGCGTGCGCCTCGCCGATGAGATCGACGAGGGCGAATTGCGTGAGCATCTCGATCATGCGCGCACGCTGCGGCTCGCCAAGAAGGAGATGATCTGGCTGGCCGGTAACAGCTTCTACGGCCGCGCACAGATCTTCGAGCCGGAATTCCTGGCCTGGCTCTCCAATTTCCAGCTGCCGGAATACGAGCTCTCCAAGAAGGACGGGCAGTATGTGCTGGATTTCCATGGGTCGTGGAAGGAAACGACCATGTGGGAAATCCCCGCCCTTGCCATCATCAATGAGCTGCGCTCGCGCGCCGCCATGAAGGCGATGGGTCCCTTCACGCTCGATGTTCTCTATGCCCGCGCCAAGGCCAAGATGTGGGCCAAGGTGGAAAAGCTGCGTGAGCTGCCGGGCCTGCGTATCTCCGATTTCGGCACCCGCCGCCGCCACAGCTTTCTCTGGCAGCGCTGGTGCGTGGAAGCGCTGAAGGAAGGCATCGGTCCGGCCTTCACCGGCACCAGCAATGTATTGCTGGCTATGGATTCCGATCTCGAAGCCGTCGGCACCAATGCGCATGAGCTGCCGATGGTGGCCGCTGCCCTTGCCGAGACGGACGAGCAGCTCAGGAACGCGCCCTATAAGGTGTTGCGCGACTGGAACAAGCTCTATGGCGGCAACCTGCTGATCGTACTGCCGGATGCCTTCGGAACGGCCGCGTTCCTGCGTGGCGCGCCGGAATGGGTGGCGGACTGGACCGGCTTCCGCCCGGACAGCGCTCCGCCGGTCGAAGGCGGCGAAAAGATCATCGACTGGTGGAAGAAGATGGGCCGCGACCCGCGCCAGAAGCTCCTGATCTTCTCCGATGGCCTCGATGTCGATGCGATCATCGACACTTACCGGCATTTCGAAGGCCGCGTGCGCATGAGCTTCGGCTGGGGCACCAACCTGACGAACGACTTCGCCGGCTGCGCACCGACCGACACCTCCGACTTCCTGCCGATTTCCATCGTCTGCAAGGTGAGCGACGCCAATGGCCGCCCCGCCGTCAAGCTGTCTGACAATCCGCAGAAGGCGACCGGCGAACCTGCCGAGGTCGAGCGCTATCTGAAATTCTTCGGCGCCGAAGACCGGACGGATCAGGCGGTGCTGGTCTAAGAAACGGAACGCAGCGCCGGCCAATGCCGGCGCGGCTCTTCGACCACCAGGCGGCTGCCACGGCGTTTCGGCTTGGCGACGACACTGTCGTCAGGCGGCAGGGCGACACCCAGCTTTTCGGCGAGCGATCGGGCATCGGCCGGCGCGCGCACTTTCACGTCATTGTCGAAATAGATATAGACATCGCGCCCGCTTGCCGAGTGTTTCAGCGGCGGCTTGATGCGATTGGCATCATCGGGTTCGACCCCATGTGTCCAGGCATCGATACGCCCGGCCCAGCGATCAAGCGCCTCGTCGCTATAGCCGCTGACATAGAGCTGCTCCGATCCGTGCAGGCGGCAATAGATGAAATCGGCCGTCAGATCCATCAAGAGCGGCCATTCCACCGTATCGGCAACCACCAGCCCGACCTTGTGCTTCCGCAGCAGGTCGATGAAGTCGGGCGCGCGAAAACTGTCATGGCGGATTTCCAGCGCATGGCGCATCGGCTGCGTTGTCTCGCTCTTCGTCCAGGCGCGGCCGTCGAGCCGTTCGTCATGCCGCTTCGCCATATCGGCCGCAGCATCCGTATCCTCGGGTAGCATTGCCAGAAAGTTTGCGAAGAGATCGGTATCGAATTTCAGGCCTGGCGGAAATTGCCAGAGGATCGGCCCGAGTTTCGGGCCTAGTCGCAGCAGGCCGGAGGCAAGGAAATTGGCAAGCGGCGTTTCGACGTCGCGCAGGCGTTTGAGATGCGTGATGTAGCGCGAGCCCTTGACCGAAAAGACAAATCCTTCCGGCGTCTCGTCACGCCAGCTGGCGAAAACATCCGGCTTCTGCAGCCCGTAAAATGTGCCGTTGATCTCGACGGAGGGAAACTGCCGGGAGGCATAGGCAAGCTCGCTCTTCTGAGCCAATCCCTTCGGGTAGAATACCTCGCGCCAGGGCGCATAGGTCCATCCCGATATGCCGATGCGGATCGTGCCTGTTTTTGCCATGCAAAGGGAACTGTGCCGGTGCGCTCTTGTTCCCGCATGAAAAAAGGCGCGGCCTTGCCGGCAGCGCCTTGCATTGTCGCAAGGTCAGCCGGCCGGCTTCAACGAGTTGATGATGGCGATCAGCTCGTCGTCATGAGCGTCTTGTTTGCCCTTGGTGCCCCAATAGGTGATCAAAAGCAGCTTGTCTTCGCTTGGTGAAAGCACGGCGACGCCGATATTGACCGGACCTTCCTTGTCCGTGCCGTCCCAGTCGAAGGTCTTCATCGTCATGCCGTTGATCTCGGCATCGGATACCTTCTGGGTCTTCTCGTCGATGGCAACGCCGTTCTTCTGCAGGAAGGCGAAGGCCTCGTCGATGACCTTGTCGCTGGTCTTTGCATCGGCAACGTCGATCGAAAGATAGATCGCCGAATCGTCCGACGTTGCGTCGATGCCGGTCTCCGTTTCCTTCGGCCCCCAGTTGTCGGGAATGGTGACGGTCGCGACCGGATCGTCGCTTGGAAATTCCAGCGTTTCCGCCTGGGCAATCACCGGCAGGAATGCCGCGAAAGCGACGGCAATGATGAGCTTCTTCATGTCAGGTCCCCACATGGTCGCGTCCCGGCGGGCAGCAGCCCTTGCCGCCCCTCTCGCTCCGGATCGCGCCACATCGGATCGTAACCGGCTTTGCTTTGCCAAGCCTTACCGGGCGCGGGGGCACTGTCATTCAACGCCCGAAAGCACGATCCATTTTTGGTGCTGTCCGAAAAATCCCTCATGGCGGCCCGGGCAAGCTTCGCCCCGGAAGGAGCCGGCCCGGAGAATGACCCCATCGGAGTGACTTCGTCCAGACAACCGTCTGCCTCCTATGGATACGGCCGGATACACAACCAGACTCGGAGAGAACAGGTGGAAGCCAGCCCGAAAATTCTGCTCAACATCAGGCAAGTCACAGAGACGACCGGCATCAGCCGCGCCAGCATTTACCGGCAGATGAAGGCCGGCCAGCTTCCCTTCGTGAAACTCGGTTCGCGCACGCTGTTTCGCCCTCGGGATCTGCAGAATTTCGTCGACCGGAACGTTCAGGTTTCGGACTAGCGCCTTCATTGGCCTGGTGCCTGTAGCCACGGGCGATGCATCAAACGCCCCCGGCAAAACAAGAATCAAGTCTTTAACTCACCCGGAAAATTTCATGTCACGAACACATTCATACGCATCCTCGGCCGAACCTGACGATATCGCACGTCTGCGGCGGGACGTGTCGCTGTCTTCGACCGTCACGCAATACGGCTACAAGCTCAGCCGGAATGGACGAGAGTTTGAAACCTGCTGCCCCTTCCATGCCGAAGACACGCCGTCGTTCAAGATTTTCATAGCACACGATGGAGTGGAGCGTTTCCATTGCTTCGGCTGCGGCAAGCGAGGCGATATCATTGATTTCGTGCGGGAGGTGAAGGGCGTCGATCTGCCCGAAGCCATCCGCATCCTCGGCGGCATCGGCAGCCGGCCGAACGCTCGGCCGAAGCCGGTCAAGGCGCCGGATGTCTATGAGGGCATAACGGCCCTGCCGCCGCCGGCGGATTTGCTACAGGCCGGCCGGCCTATCCGGCTCTACAATCCCAAGCGCAGGGGCGGGCGCTCCGAATGGGGCTCCTTTGCGCCGTCGATGGTGTTTCCCTATCGCAACCCTGACGGTTCGCTTCTCGGCTACGTGCTGCGTCATGATTTCGCCGACGGCGGCAAGGAAACGCCGATGGTCCTGTTCGCCCGCCTGCCCGATGGGACGCAGACATGGTGCCGCTTCCCGTTCCCGAAGCCGCGGCCGCTCTATGGTTTGCAGGATATCGGCGAGAAAGAAGTGATCATTGTCGAGGGCGAGAAGTGCCGCGACAGGTTGCGCATGTCGAGCGGGCGGGCGGTCGTTTCCTGGGCGGGCGGGACGCAGGGCGTCAAGCACACCGATTGGTCGCCGCTCTCAGGCCGCGACGTGCTGATATGGCCGGATTTCGATCGCCCGGGCCTGGCGGCGGCGCATGAAATCGCGCTGCACCTGATGCGCCTCGGAGCGCGCATCCGGCTTGTCGGCTTTGCCGATGTCGATACCGCAAGCGCGCTCGAATGCTATCGCGTCGACGACTGGCGGGCCGGCCTTTTTCCAGGCCGCGGCTGGGACTGCGCCGATGCGCTCGATGACGGATGGACGCTGGCTGAGATCGACGCCTTCATTGATGAAACGGTGCGCCCCTTCGCGCCCACGGGTGCCGACGACGAAAAGCCTGTAACGGTCGAGGGGCTGGACCGCGCATCGCGGCGCAAACCAGTCGTCCGTGACCTGCCCCCACCGACCACGGAGGGAGACGAACGGCCGACGCTGCTCTTCCATGAAGCCGACCTTTCGGAAGCGGTAACGACTGCTTGCCGCTTGGTCATCGATGCCGGCGCGCCGCTCTATGCCCGCGACACAGCCCTGTTTCACGCCGTCCGCATCGCGGGGAAGGAAAAGACGGTGCTGGTCCCCGTCGATGAGCATGCGCTGATCGCAATACTGACGAAATACGTGCGCTGGCTGAAACCCGACGCGAGAAGGACGCTCGGCTACAACGCCGTGTCCTGCCCGGCGCTGGTCGCGAGATCCGTCATTGCGCGGCACGGGGAATGGCCTTTCCCGCAGATCACGGCGGTCGCATCCCTGCCGACGATGCGCAGCGATGGCACCATCATCGACACCAAGGGCTTCGACCGGCAATCCGGCATACTCTTCGAATCGGACAAGGCATGGCCCCAGATCCCCGAATGCCCCGGCAGGGCAGAAGCCATGACAGCGCTGGAAAGCATCCGGAAGCTTGTCGCGAGCTTCCCCTTCGTGAGCGGCATCGATGAATCGGCAGCGCTCGCCATGATCCTGACGGCGATCATCCGCCCCAGCCTGAAAACCGCCCCGCTGTTCGGGGTGAATGCGACGGCGCCCGGCACGGGCAAATCCAAGCTGGTGGACGTTGCCGCCATTCTCGCGACCGGCCGGCTCGCGGCGGTCAACTCCTATGCGGGCGACGACAACGAGCTGCGCAAGGTGCTTGAGTCCAGGCTCTTGCAGGGCGACAGTTTCATCGCTCTCGACAACCTGTCGGTGGCGCTTCGCTCCGATCATCTTTGTCAGGTTCTGTCCCAGGAGGAAGTCAGTATCCGTCCGCTCGGCAAGACGCTTGCGCTGGATTCGGCAACGGCGGTCATGCTCTGCGCCACAGGCAACGGGCTGCGCTTTGCCGGCGACCTGACGCGGCGCGTTGTGCTGATAAATCTCGATGCCGGCGTCGAGCGGCCGGAGGAGCGCGTCTTTGCGAGCGACGTCATCGAGGATGTGCGCCGGCAGCGGGTGGAGATCGTCACATCAGGATTGACCGTCCTGCGGGCCTTCGTGGCGAGTGAGGCAGACAAGGTCTCACCGGCGCTCGGTTCCTTCGAGCACTGGTCGAACCTCGTCCGCTCCGCGCTCGTCTGGCTCGGCCTGCCCGATCCGCTCGGCAATGCGGCCAAGATCCGGGACAACGACCCGGAGAGGGAGCGCACCTCGGCGATCATTTCAGCCCTGCCGGCCGGCAAGCCCTGGGTCGCGGCCGACATTGCCAGGATGGTGGACGAAGGGGCCTTCGATCCGATCGGCAACCGCCGGCACGAGGGGCTGGTGGAGGCGCTTTCGGATTTCATCGACCGCGGCCGGCTGAATACGACGCGGTTCAGCGGGTTCCTGCGCAAGAACTGCGGGCGGATCGTCGACGGGCAGATGATCGTCGGTGCGGGAAAGAACCGCGCCAATGCGGTCCTTTGGAAAGTCCAAAGTGCGGGCAAAAGTTGAGGCAAAGACGCTGCCTACGCGACAACGCTAAGCTGGACGGATGCTCTCGTCGAAGTGGATGTTCTTCGCGGCAGTCAACCAATGTTCCAGCCCCGATGTGGGACTTTCAAGTACCTCTCTGCATAGGATGCATAGGATGCATAGGATTTTTTATACGCCGTGTGGGAAATGTCAGATGGTGACATGACAGGCATTGAATCTGACAATTCCTAGAGAGCGCTGAAAACTGCCTATGCATCCTATGCATCCTATGCACCCAGCGAAGATTATCTACTTCGACAGCCAGCTTTCGAAATAGTGGCGAACGGCAGCACCTGCGCCGAAATGATCGGTCGTATCCAGCCTCGCAACTGCGCCCCGCACGACATCCGCCATGACGGCTGCAGGCACGATGCCGGACTTGACCAGGGATTGAAACAGTTCCTCCACCAGGATGATCGTCCCGATCGCTTCGTCCTCAGCCTTGAAATTCGCCATCGCTGATCTCCCTCTGCGTCGTTGGCAATGAAGTGGCTATGAAGTGGCTATGTATCGAAAGTCCGGAGCATCCTGGCGGCTGCGCGAGTGACTCACAAGGACTTGGTCTATTGAGACAGTGTGGTTCAGCTCACCACTTTCGTCCCAAAATAAAACCCGATTACCACTAACGCCAAATCCTTCAACACGAGCGCTGGATTCTCGCTCAAGAAAGCAGCCACGCAGAAAGCGCCAACTACAGAAAAGGCAAGTACTGTTTTCACGTCTACCGCAGCAAGGTTAGAGGTGAACTGCGCATCGAAGCCAATAGTTTTGCCAAACCAATAGATGACGAATGCGATTATTATGAGCTGCATAATCGGGCGAGCAAAAGTCCACACCGCCCCGATAGCGGAGGATAGGTCGGTAGCCAGGGATTGAACCAGTTGGTCCGGTCTCGGCTCGCCGCTCTCTCGCGTCCTTTGCTGAAATCTCAAGTATATTGATAGAGCATAGAGCGCAACGTGGGCCAATCCCATAAATACGAGAGCCGTAATCAACCAGCTTATAAGCGAATTTGGCGAGAACTCCGACATCTACTTCCTCCAAATCTTTCGATCCTTGCCCGCTATATCTATCTTGGATAGCGAACGACCTGCAATAGGCGCACACATGCTTGAAGGAACGATTTTGAAGCGGTCGATCGAGTTGCTTCCGTTGGCTGACGATCGTTTGTGACGCCTGAAATCAGCAGGTTGGTCAGCCCAGAGTGCATCGAGAGAAATTCAGCGTCCCCCGGAGGCGTTCACGCAAGCAAAATTGGGTCCTATCAAGGGGTACCGGGGGGAAGTCGCGCGGCAACTGGCACGTAGATGGCCTTTCTGATGATTGACCCCTAAATCTATTTCAGCTTACTACTTTAACGACACATAGGGACCCGAGGCACCCTCGATGTCTGACAGATGCTTCCATCAACGCTACCGCGTGGTCTTCCAGACGATAAAGCCGCAACCACAGGGGCAATGTAATATTGCCTTGCTCCTCGCGGCCTACCCCGTGCTTTGGCGCATATTTCAAAGCGGACCATCTACCACAACCAGTCGTTTCCAGACACAATTTACTGACGAGTGATTCGACAATTCCGGAGGAGACCTTGAATAAGGACGACGCGCTTAACCTGCTTCAATCTAACGGCCATCATGTTAAATCGGCCGAAAGGATGAACAACGACAAGGGATGGGACATTCGTTGCTCAGGGGGCGAAGTCATCGCCCTTTATGACTCCGGCAAGACAGTTATCCAAGGGCAGAACCAGGCAAACATTAAAGCTCTGTTCGGACAAGCTGCTCCACCTGCCGCCGCGCCTGCCTCAGCGCCCACGCCCTCAAACTCCAACCTGCCTCCTCGGGATGTCTTCGTGGTCTACGGACACGATGGGACGGCCCGCACGGAGCTTGAAGCCATGCTCCGACGCTGGGGTCTAAATCCTCTCATTCTTGACCAGCTCACGTCGGGAGGACAGACCATCATTGAAAAACTTGAGAGCGCTTCGGGAAAGGCGAGCTTTGCTGTGGTCCTCGCCACACCAGACGATGAAGGGCACCGTGCTAGCCATGGTGAAGAGAAGGCTTTTCGAGCAAGACAAAATGTCGTTCTAGAGCTCGGTATGATGCTCACCAAACTGGGTCGCGACCGGGTCGCAATTCTGATGAAGCAACAGGAGAACATGGAACGACCAAGCGACATTCAGGGTCTTATCTACATCCCGTTCAAAAACGATGTGGGTGAAGCGGCGTTGCAGTTGGCTAAGGAGATTGATGCCCGGGGAATTGCCATCGACCTAAGGCGCGTATGAACTGAGCCCAGTGCCGTGCTCGGCGGGGTGCTGCGTGGATAGCCTCTGAAAATGGGATCCCTCCAAAAAATTTGGCTACTTTAATCATGGTCGCAAGCTGCTGAACTTCGGCGTTCTCGCGTCTACCGCACATGAAACAGAGCGCATAACTCGTGGTGTCGATATGGATTCGGAGACTACTTCCGCAAACTTCAACGTCGCAGTTCCCAGCTTAAAATCACTGTATATAGAAATGTACTACGGTGACCTTCTGCTCGCGAGCGGATCAGCCTTTCTGGCTGCAAACGACAAAGAATCACACTGCGCTTTAATTACAAATCGCCACAACGTGACCGGCAGGCATCAAGAAACATCCAAATGCCTGAATCGCAACGGAGCGATACCCGACAACATTGTCATACATTTCCACAAGGCGAGCGAGAGTGTTTGGAAATGGAAGGAGGTCAGGCTTCCCCTTTATCGAAGTAATGGCACTCCATTCTGGATAGAACATCCCAGATTCGGCGCAAAGGCGGATATGGTAGCACTGAATCTTTCGTGGGGTTCAGATATAACTAAATACCCCTACTACCTGAAAACCGATCTTGACCGCCATTCCATTGAAATTGGACCAGCAGAGCCGATCAGCGTAATCGGATTCCCATTTGGGCTTTCGTCATCCGAACGTTTCCCACTTTGGGCAACGGGCTTTCTTGCCCAAGAACTGAGTTTCGTTTCCCCTGAGAACCCGTCGTTTATAATTGATTGCAGAACGCGGCCTGGCCAGTCTGGCTCCGCAGTAATAGCATATCGTCCCGGAGGCTATCGCTCAATTAAGGACGGACGCATTACCACTAGGTTAGCCGGGGAAACAGTGTGGGAGTTTCTTGGCATATATTCGGGGCGAATTAATCCTGAATCCGACCTAGGCCGTGTTTGGCACGTGTCTGCGATCGAAGAGCTATTAGCGGCCGCAGAGGCTGTTTACATTACGCCTCGTGGAATACAGTAATCGATGAGTTGTCGAGGCATGAGCGTCTGAGCGATCGTCTGGGCTGCTTGACCACAACTTGCTCTCCCATCATCCTCAACCAAAGGGCATAGGGCGGGCGGAGACTAAGGGATGGACCTTCTTTCAATCATTTTGTCAGCTATCGGGTGGGAGAAGGACCGAGCACTTCAAGCGAGTGACCGCAAAGTAGAAGCTTACAGGCTGGTCTCCGAGGTGGTGGCCGAATGCATGCGCACAATCCAACTCCTGAGCGCCACAACGCCCGGCATTGAGCGGCGACTCGCAGCGCCATTCCCTGAATACCCCGAAGTGATCCGTACCTGCAGAGAGGGGTTGGCAAAGATGCTGTCTGAGACTGCCCAGCTTCAAGCTATGGCTGAGAGCTACAAGCCGATGATACAGAACGCCAGCACCTGGGCGGACTGGGAGACTGGCCTTATGAAACTGCACGAGTGGCGGAGCACGGCGGCTGTGCTCTATCCTCACGCAGATACGATGATTGGGCGCATCGAAAAGCTGTTAGCCGAGGCAGAACACGGTAATGTCCCATCCGAGGATGAGAGCTATACGCAAAAGGTCGTGGCTTTCAGAGACCGTGACCGCGGATTTGACGCTCCGCCGCTCTAATGTGCCTCGGCAAGTAAAAGGTGTCATCCCTGAGCACGGCTGGACTCGTTGCCGCGCTAGCTCCAAAATGCCTCGATTCTTGAGTCGGGCGAAGCGCTAGATGCATCTATGCTTTATCGATGAAAGCGGAACTCCGCCATCAAAGCCAAATCCTAACCAGCCGTACTTCACGCTGGGCGCTGTTATCATCAGAGACGAAGACTGGAGCGGAATAGCCAAGGCCGTCCGAGGCTTCGCCATTCGGCATAAGCTGAGGGGCGAACTGAAGTGGCGCTATTTCTCTCCCCATAACTCCTCGTCCGATAACCCCATGCTTGGCAAAAGCGCAGAGGAAAGGAAAGCGCTGAGCCTAGAACTGGCGGGCATCATCGCGAAGAGCCCACTTACCATAATCGCCTGCGTGACAGACATCGGGGCGGCGTTTGAATATGCCTCGGTGAACAGTCAAAGGGAACTGTATCATTTCGCTTACAAGCCACTGACTGAGCGCTTCCAGTATTTTCTTCAAGATAGCAAGAGCGTGGGGATCATCATCGCAGATCATCGGGGACGTGATGACGACCGACTCCTGCGAGCACACCATGACACACTAATTGCGAAATCTGGAATCAACGTATCGGGCTATAGTAAGCTGATCGAGGGTCTTTTCTTACAGGACTCGTGTCACTCGATAGGAATCCAGTTGGCTGACTTTGTGGCAGGGGCAATCCACCGGGCGTACTCCACGAAGGATGGGGACCTAGCTAAGATTATAAAGCCTCGGGTTAGGGCAAAGCCAGACGGCACTGTATCTGGGCACGGCATCGTGCACCATCCGCGTGACCGCTTCAGGGCTGGGCTGGAAAGAAAGTAGACGCCGGGCGAGACAGTAGTCTCGACGCCATAGATGTCAGGCTCCCGAGCGCACCGTATATGTACTCATGAAAGGTTGACCCTTCAAGGAATCGCATTCCAAACTGCGGCTCTATGCTGGCGTATGGTGAATCATTTTTCTCCCAGGCCGATTCGAAAGGTTCCGCGTGGTCGGTAGTGGGTACTTCCTCTGGGTACTTTCTTGGGTACTTGCCGAAAGCACACCTACCGATATCTTCTTGTTTTCGTGAAAAAATAAAGAATGGAAGGGATTTTGGTGGAGCTAAGCAGGATCGAACCGCTGGTCTCCTGTATGGCATGCAAGACTGGAGCACACGACCTCAATTTCACAGCAAGCGTGAACATTCTAATAGGTCTTCAGTAGCTGTCACTCAGAGCTAAAAGTCGCGATCGAAATGGCGATACAGGCGAGCCTGCACTAAATAATACAGAATTTTCAGCGCATTAGTGAAAACAAAATGGCGGACAAGGTGGGATTCGAACCCACGGTACGCTTTCACGTACACACGCGTTCCAGGCGTGCGCCTTAAACCACTCGGCCACCTGTCCTTTTTGGGCGTTCGCGCCTTGGATAGGAGCAAATCGTCGGAACGGCGCGATATATACCCAAGAATTTTTGCTGATCAACCCAAATCTAACAGTTTTTTGACTTCTTCCGATAAAACTGCGCGCATGCCGTCCATTGCGCTGTGCCTGCTCCAAGCCTATCTCTAGGTTTGAGTGGAGAATGGCGCGGCTCGCCGGACATCAGGGCATTACCGTCGTCGGAGGAATTGATGCGTTTCTTGTTGCGTCTTGCCAGTCTGTTTGCGCTGGCAGTTGCGGTCATTGCCGGAACCATCGATTCGATCCAGTCCGTCGCATCCTCGCAAGTGATCATGACCCCGATGGCCGATGCATGGCAGGATGTCAGCCCGTCGACGCTTGTCGCGCTTCAGTCCTCCGTTTCCTATTACGTCCATCCGCGTTTCTACGCCTTCATCTTTCAGTGGCTCATGCTGCAGCCGGCCTTTGCAGTGCTTCTGGTGCTGTCGCTGCTGCTATGGATGATCGCTTACAAGAAGCCGCCGGTGGCAGGCCGTTTTACCGCGTAACTGACGGGCCGGAGGGTCTGGATGAGCGCAAACGACGGCTACCAGAACGGGAAGATATGATGCCGATGACGCCAAGGCATTGGTTAGAAAATCCGCATTTTAGCGGTCGATTTGCCCAGAATTCAGCACCCGTGGACTGATTTTCGGCAATAATGGCAAATCTTTACCACCCGAAAAATTTTTCGTGAATTTTTCGCGGAGCCATGCAAGGATGCACGCAGCCAGGCCTCCGGGGGGAGGTCGGTGGTTCCGCAGACATGCCTGAAAAAGGCTTGCGGGAGGACCCCAGACAAATAGCAAACAACAGGGCTGCAAACTCATGAAAAAATCCCTTCTCACCCTCCTTGCCGTGGCAGCGATGTCGACGACGGCGCTTGCCGCCGACATCAAGCCGGCTCTCGTTTACGGCACCGGCGGGAAGTTCGATAAGTCCTTCAACGAAGCTGCCTTTAACGGCGCTGAAAAGTTCAAGAAGGAAACCGGCATCGCCTACCGCGATTTCGAGCCGACCGGCGACACCCAGGGCGAGCAGGCCATCCGCAACTTCGCAAGCCGCGGCTTCAACCCGGTCGTCGCCGTTTCCTTCGCCTGGACCTCGGCTGTCGAGAAGGTTGCCGCTGAATTCCCCGACACCAAGTTCATCATCGTCGACTCCGTCGTCGACAAGCCGAACGTCCGCTCTGTCCTCTACAAGGAAGAGGAAGGCTCCTATCTCGTCGGCGTTCTCGCCGGCATGGCGTCCAAGACCGGCAAGGTCGGTTTCGTCGGCGGCATGGACATTCCGTTGATCCGCAAGTTCGAATGCGGCTATGAGCAGGGTGCGCGCGCCGTCAAGGCTGACATCGAAGTCTTCCAGAACATGACCGGCACGACCGGTGCTGCCTGGAACGACCCGGTTCGCGGCGGTGAGCTCGCCAAGAACCAGATCGACCAGGGTGCCGATGTTGTTTACGCAGCAGCCGGTGCCACCGGTCTCGGCGTTCTGCAGACGGCAGCCGACAACAAGAAGCTGTCGATCGGCGTCGATTCCAACCAGAACCACCTGCATCCGGGTTCGGTTCTGACCTCGATGGTCAAGCGCGTCGATCTCGCCGTCTACAACGCCTATAACGACACCAAGAACGACAAGTTCACGGCTGGCGTCCAGGCCCTCGGCGTCAAGGAAGACGGTGTTTCCGCCGCGATCGACGAGAACAACAAGTCGCTGATCACGCCGGAAATGCAGGCTGCCGTCGACAAGGCCAAGGCCGACATCGTTGCAGGCACCATCAAGGTTCACGATTACACCACGGACAACGCTTGCCCGAAGTGAGTCGTAACTGAGATCGGGCGTATGGCGGACAAGGATTTTCGCCATACGCCCTTTTCTTATTTGGAGCCTGCTGTGACAGACCAGCCTGCTATCGAACTTGTCGGCATCGACAAGAAATTCGGCGCCGTTCACGCCAACAAGGACATCAACCTCACCGTCGCCAAGGGCTCGATCCACGGTATCATCGGTGAGAACGGCGCGGGCAAATCGACGCTGATGTCCATCATCTACGGTTTTTACCAGGCCGACAGCGGCGAGATCCGCGTCAACGGCCAGCCCATCACCATCCGTGACAGCCAGGCGGCCATCGCAGCCGGCATCGGCATGGTGCACCAGCATTTCATGCTGGTCGACAATTTCACCGTGCTCGAAAACATCATGCTCGGCGCCGAAGGCGGCGCGCTGCTGGCGAGGGGCGTTGCTTCCGCGCGCGCCGAACTCAAGCGGCTGGAGACGGAATATGGCCTGGAGGTCAATCCGGACGCGCTGATCGAGCAGCTTCCGGTCGGCCTGCAGCAGCGTGTGGAAATCCTCAAAGCCATGTATCGCGGCGCCGAGATCCTGATCCTCGACGAGCCGACAGGCGTGTTGACACCGGCCGAGGCCGATCACCTGTTCCGCATTCTCGGCGTGCTGCGCGACGAGGGCAAGACCGTTGTCCTCATCACCCACAAGCTGCGCGAAATCATGGCGATCACCGATACTGTCTCCGTCATGCGCCGCGGCGAGATGGTCGCCACCCGCAAGACCAGCGAGACGACGGTGGAAGAGCTTGCCGAACTCATGGTCGGCCGCCGCGTTCTGCTGCGTGTCCAGAAGGGCGAGGCAAAGCCTGCCGATGTCGTGCTGTCCGTCCGCAACCTCACGGTCAAGGATAACAGGGGCGTGACGATGGTCGACAACGTCTCCTTCGATGTCCGCGCCGGCGAGATCGTCGGCATTGCCGGTGTCGCCGGCAACGGCCAGTCGGAACTGCTGGAAGCGATCGCCGGTATCCGCAAGCCGGCGTCAGGCGAAATCCTGCTCGACGGCCAGACCATCGACAAGGCCGATCCGGCCCGCCTGCGTGAGCTCGGCCTCGCCCATATCCCCGAAGACCGCCACCATATGGGCCTCGTCCTGAAATTCGAGGAATACGAGAATGCCGTGCTCGGCTATCATCGCCGGCCGGATTACAGCCGCGGCCCGCTGCTCGATCTCGAAGCCATCCGCAAGGATGCCATGGAGAAGATCGAGAAATACGACATCCGCCCACCGAACCCGCGCCTGAAGACGGCGAATTTTTCCGGCGGCAACCAGCAGAAGATCGTCGTCGCCCGCGAAATCGAGCGCGACCCGAAGATGCTGATCATCGGCCAGCCGACCCGCGGCGTCGATATCGGCGCTATCGAATTCATCCATCGCCGGATCATCGAGATGCGCGATGCGGGCAAGGCCATTCTGCTCGTGTCGGTCGAACTCGACGAAATCCGTGCCCTTTCAGACCGTATCCTTGTCATGTTCGCCGGCCACGTCGTCGGCGAGAAGACGCCCGATGCCGGTGAACAGACCCTCGGCCTGATGATGGCCGGCATTGCCGCGTGAGGCCTTAATGAGCACTGCTTCCGTAACACTACCGAGATGGATCAATTACGGTCTGATCCCTCTTTTGAACCTGGTCGTTGCCTTCCTGATCTCCGGCTTCGTCGTCTGGCTGATCGGCGAAAGTCCGCTGGCCGCCCTCTCGCTGCTCATCGAAGGCGCTTTCGGCAGCGGCGAGGGCATCGGCTTCACGCTCTATTACGCCACGAGCTTCATCTTCACCGGCCTTTCCGTTGCCGTCGCCATCCATGCCGGCCTCTTCAACATCGGTTCGGAAGGCCAGGCCTATATTGGCGGCCTCGGCTGCGCGCTGGTGGCGCTGGCGCTCGACAAGTATGTGCCCTGGTACGTGACCATGCCGATCGCCGTTGTCGGCGCCGGCCTTTTCGGCGCCGCCTGGGCCTTCATTCCCGCCTTCCTGCAGGCCAAGCGCGGCAGCCATATCGTCATCACGACGATCATGTTCAATTATATCGCCGCAGCCCTCATGGTGTATCTGCTGGTGCATGTGCTGATCGTGCCGGGCAAGATGGCGCCGGAAACCCGCACCTTCCTCGAAGGCGGGCAGCTTCCGAAGCTCGGCTGGGTGATGACCATGTTCGGTTCCAAGCTCGGTGCAGCGCCCTTCAACGTCTCCTTCATCATCGCGCTCTTCGCCGCCTGGTTCGTCTGGGTCCTGGTCTGGCGCAGCAAGCTCGGCTTCGACATGCGCACGCTGGGCGCCAGCCCGACGGCTGCCTCCTATGCCGGCACGCCCCATGCGCGCACCATCATCATCGCCATGCTGCTCTCTGGCGCGCTCGCCGGCATGATGGCGCTGAACCCGGTCATGGGCTCGTCGGCCCGTCTGCAGGTGGAATTCGTCGGTGGTGCGGGCTTCGTCGGCATCGCCGTATCGCTGATGGGACGAAACCACCCGCTCGGCATCATCTTCGCCGCGATCCTCTTCGGCGTCCTCTATCAGGGCGGCGACTGGGTCTCTTTCGAAATGCCCAACATCACCCGCGAGATGATCCTCGTCATTCAGGGTCTGGTGATCCTGTTTGCCGGTGCGCTGGAATATATGTTCCGCCCGGCGATGGCGCTGATCTACCAGCAGTTCAAGCGAGCCTGAGGAACAGACGATGGAATATTATGACATTTTCATCAACGTTCTGAGCTCGACGATCCGGCTCTCCATTCCGCTGATTTTTACCGCACTTGCCGGCCTGTTTTCCGAGCGCGCCGGCATTTTCGACATCGGTCTCGAAGGCAAGATGCTGGGCTCGGCCTTCGCCGCCGCCTGTGTGGCCTATCTCACCGGCTCGGCCTGGGCCGGCCTCGGTGCCGGCGTGCTCTGCTCGGTGGCGTTGAGCCTCGTGCATGGCTTTGCCTCGATCACCAATCGCGGCAACCAGATCATCTCGGGCGTCGCCATCAATTTCTTCATCGCCGGTATCACCATCGTGCTCGGCCAGGCCTGGTTCGGGCAGGGCGGCCGCTCGCCGCAGCTGGAACCCGAGGCCCGCTTCGCGCCGATCATACTCCCCGGTGCCGATGCCATCCGTGGCGTGCCGATCGTCGGCCCGCTCTATGCCGGCGTGATCTCCGGCAACAATATCCTCACCTATCTCGCTTTCCTCGCCGTGCCCTTCTCCTGGTGGGTTCTCTACCGCACGCGTTTCGGCCTTCGCCTTCGCGCCGTCGGTGAAAATCCGGGAGCGGTGGATACGGCAGGCATTTCGGTGACCTGGCTGCGCTACCGCGCCGTCATGTGTGCCGGCATCCTCTGCGGCTTTTCCGGCACCTATCTGGCGATCGCCCAATCAGCTGCCTTCATCAAGGACATGTCTGCCGGCAAGGGCTATATCGCGCTCGCGGCACTCGTCTTCGCCAAGTGGAGGCCGGTGCCCGTCATGTTCGCCTGCCTGCTCTTCGGCTTCCTCGATGCGCTGGCGAATTTCATGCAGGGCAAGCAGGTGCCGCTGATCGGCGAGGTACCGGTTCAGGTTTTCCAGGCTCTGCCCTATATCCTGACCTGTGTTCTGCTCGCCGGCTTCATCGGCGTTGCAATCCCGCCGAAGGCCGGCGGAGTGCCCTATGTGAAGGAGCGTTGATATGTCTCACGACCTGTTCGAAGCTGCTCGCGGCGCCATGGCCTTCGCGCACGCGCCCTATTCCAAGTTCCCGGTCGGTGCGGCGATCCGCGCCGAGGACGGCAAGGTCTATACCGGCGCCAATATCGAAAACCTCTCCTTTCCGCAGGGCTGGTGCGCCGAGCCGACGGCGATCAGTGCCATGATCATGGGCGGCGCCAGGAAGATCGTCGAAATGGCCGTCATCGCCGAGAAGCTGCCGCTTTGCCCGCCTTGCGGCGGTTGCCGGCAGAAGATCTCGGAATTCGCCTCCAAGGACACGAAGATCTATCTCTGCGACGAAGCCGGCGTGAAGAAGACCATGACCATGGAAGAGCTTCTTCCCTTCAGCTTTGAGACCGAACTCGGATGAACGCGACCGTCAGTTTGCTCGCGGCTCTGCTCGGCGGGCTCAAGCCGCGCTACGGCATCGTGCTCGGCTCCGGCCTCGGCTCGCTCGTCGGCGAGCTTACCGATGTGGTGCGCATTCCCTACAAGGACCTGCCGGGTTTTCCGGTCAGCGCTGTCTCGGGTCATGCCGGAGAAGTGGTCGCAGGCCATCTCGGTTCGGTGCCGGTGATCATGCTCTCGGGTCGTGTCCACTATTACGAAAAGGGCGATGCCAACGCCATGCGCCTGCCGATCGAGGTCCTGCAGGCGCTTGGCGTCGAGGCCCTTATCCTCACCAATTCGGCGGGTTCGCTGAAAGAGGACATACCGCCCGGCTCGGTCATGCAGATCGCCGACCACATCAACTATTCCGGCATGAACCCGCTGATCGGGCAAGAGAGCGATCATCGTTTCGTCGGCATGACCAATGCCTATGATGCCGAACTTTCGGCGGCCATGCGAGATGCAGCCAAGACGCTCGGCATTCCGCTCGCAAGCGGTGTCTACATGTGGTTCTCAGGCCCGAGTTTCGAGACGCCGGCCGAAATCCGCATGGCCCGTATTCTCGGCGCCGATGCGGTCGGCATGTCGACAGTGCCCGAGGTCATCATTGCAAGAATGCTGGGCCTGAGGGTTGCGGCTGCCTCGGTAATCACCAACTATGGGGCTGGCATGACCGGAAACGAGCTCAGCCACGAGGAAACCAAGGATATGGCGCCGGTTGGCGGTGCCCGTCTCGCCGCCATACTCAAAGAGATGATTGCCGGTAACTGATTGCCGGCGGAGGAAGCGAAATGAATAGCCATTCCAGCCGGGAAACGGCCGCTGTCGCCCTTTCCCTTCTCGATTTCACCAATCTGAATGACGATTGCACGCAGGAGCAGATCGACACGCTTTGCGCCCAGGCACAGACGCCCTATGGCAACAGCGCCGCAATCTGCATCTGGCCGCGTTTCGTAGCCCATGCGCGCACCGTGCTCGGCAAAGGCCATCCGGTCCACATCGCGACCGTCGTCAATTTTCCCTCCGGCGATCTGGAAATCGCCGATGTCGCCGCCGAAACGCGTGAGGCGATCGCCGACGGCGCCGATGAGATCGATCTCGTCATTCCCTATCGCAAGCTGATTTCGGGCAACGAAAAGGCCGTCACCGATATGGTTTCGGCCGTGCGCGCCGAGTGTGTCGCACCTGTGCTCTTGAAAGTCATCATCGAGACCGGTGAGCTGAAGGACGCGGCCCTCATCCGCCGCGCCTCTGAGCTGGCGATCGAAGCGGGCGCCGATTTTATCAAGACCTCCACAGGCAAGGTTTCCGTCAACGCCACGCTGGAAGCCGCCGACATCATGATTCGCGCGATCAGGGAAAGCGGCCGGAAGGTGGGTTTCAAGCCCGCCGGCGGTATCTCGACTGTCGCGGATGCGACCCTTTATCTGAGCTTGGCCGAAACCATCATGACGCCGGACTGGCCGATGCCCTCCACCTTCCGTTTCGGTGCCTCCGGCCTGCTCGACCATATCCTGGCCGTCCTCAGCGGCACGGAACCGAAGCCGGCGGCTGTCTCGGGCTATTGAGATGATCCCGCAGGAGATCATCCGCCAGAAACGCAACGGCGCGGAACTGCCGACCGATGATATCGACGCCTTTATCGCGGCGCTGACTGCCGGCGATCTGTCGGAAGGCCAGATCGGCGCCTTTGCCATGGCGGTCTGGTTCAAGGGCATGTCGCGCACCGAAATCGTTGCGCTGACACTTGCCATGGCGCGCTCCGGCGACATGCTGTCCTGGAACGATATCGACCGCCCTGTCGCCGACAAGCACTCGACCGGTGGTGTGGGCGATAATGTTTCGCTGATGCTTGCGCCGATCGCTGCTGCCTGCGGTCTGGCTGTGCCGATGATATCAGGTCGCGGCCTTGGTCATACCGGGGGAACGCTGGACAAGCTCGAATCCATTCCAGGCTATACGATCAATCCGGATGCCGCTCTCTTCCGAAAGGTGGTGAGAGAGGCCGGCTGCGCCATCATCGGTCCGACGGGTGCCCTGGCGCCGGCCGATGGCCGGCTCTATGCGGTGCGCGATGTGACGGCAACCGTCGATTCCATCCCGCTGATAACAGCCTCGATCCTGTCCAAGAAACTTGCTGCCGGCCTTCAGACGCTGGTGCTCGATGTCAAGACCGGCAACGGCGCCTTCATGGCCGATCCGGAGCAGGCGATCGTGCTGGCGCATTCGCTGGTCGAGGTCGCAAATGGCGCTGGCGTGAAGACATCTGCGCTGATCACGGATATGAACCAGCCGCTTGCCGATAGCGCCGGCAATGCCGTGGAAGTTCGCAACTGTCTCGATTTCCTGGCTGGCCGAAAGGCCGGTACCCGGCTTGAAACCATAGTGCTTGCCTTTGCCGCCGAAATGCTCGTGCAGTCGGGTGTTGCCGGCTCGCTTATGGAGGCGGAGAGCAAGGCGCAGGATGTCCTCTCTTCCGGCAAAGCTGCGGAGATCTTCGCGCGCATGGTCCACATGCTCGGCGGCCCGGCCGATCTTCTGGAGCGGCCGGATGCCTATCTGCGCAGGGCGCCGATCGAGCGGCCTGTTGCGGCATCGCGCACCGGCTGGCTCGCGGCCTGCGACGCCCGCGATGTGGGCATGAGCGTGATCGACCTTGGCGGCGGGCGACGCTATCCGGCCGACAGGATCGACCACAGCGTCGGCTTCACCGGCCTGCTGCCGCTTGGAACGCATGTGAATGAGGGCGATCCGATAGCGCTCGTTCACGCCGCCGACGAGGCTTCGGCCGAAAGAGCCGTCGTCGCACTTGCCGCAAACTATCGCATTGCCGATGAGAAACCGGAGCTTCCCCCAGTTATCGCCGGCCGTATCTGATAGGCTCTACTGCTTGAGGCTGAGGGAGCCGTCGGCGACGGAATAGGAGGCAAGCTTCTGCAGGAAGCTCATGCCGACCAGCGTGCCGCTCAGCGCCTCGTCTTTCAGCACGAAGGCTTCGACGTTGCGAACGCGAATGCCGCCGATTTCCACGCGGTCGAGCATCACATGCGCGGCCTTGGTCTGGCCGTTCGCCGTATTGACCGCATAGCGGAAATCGAGCTGATTGCCGGAAAAGCCGAGCCTGCGCGCAAGGTTTTCATTCAGCGCGACATAGGTGGCGCCGGTATCGATCAGCCCCTGTACTGGCTTGCCGTTGATCCTGAAATTGCCGGTATAATGACCCTGCGCGTCGGCCTGCAGGCGGATCATGCCGCTATCGGCGATCGCCGCCGGCGCATCGGGCGCGCTGTCTTCGGTCGAGACGAAATTTGCGGAGATCGTATTGCCGGACTGCTGTGTCGTGCCGCTGAGCAGGGAGGGCACTTGTGTCGCCAGCGCAGCCGCGATGCTGGCAAATATGACGGTGCGCATGAGCATGAAACAGAAATCCTTCCTGTATAAACCCCGCCTCATGCGGGACCTCATGTTTCAAGCAGCTAAGCCATAAGTGCTGAAAAGTTGCTAACGGCAACATAAAAGGCCCGGACCGAACCGACCGGGCCTTGGAAGGCTTTCGAATTGGTAAAGGAAGCTGAAATTACTTGGTCCCGTACATCCGGTCGCCGGCATCGCCGAGACCGGGCACGATGTAACCCTTCTCGTTCAGATGACTGTCGATCGCCGCCGTGAAGACCGGAACGTCTGGATGGGCGGTGCGGAAATTCTTGATGCCTTCAGGGGCGGCCAGCAGGCAGAGGAAGCGGATATTGCGCGCGCCGCGCTCCTTCAGCTTGTCGATCGCGGCAATGGAGGAATTGCCGGTCGCAAGCATCGGGTCGACGACGATGATCAGGCGCTCGGCCACATCCTCAGGCGCCTTGAAGTAATATTCGACCGGCTGCAGCGTCTCGTGATCGCGGTAGACGCCGATATGCGAAACGCGGGCGGACGGCACGAGATCGAGCATACCTTCCAAGAGGCCGTTGCCGGCACGCAGGATGGAGGCGAAAACCAGCTTCTTGCCTTCCAGGATCGGCGACTGCATCTCCTGGATCGGCGTTTCGATCGTCTCCATCGTCAGCTCCAGATCGCGCGTGACCTCATAACAAAGCAGTGTCGAGATTTCGCGCAACAGCCGGCGGAAGCTGCCCGTCGAGGTTTCCTTGCGCCGCATGATGGTGAGTTTGTGCTGCACGAGCGGGTGATCGATGACTGTGACGCCGTCCATAGGGAAACCTTCCAATTCTTTGTTCTTATCGGCTGTTTCTTCCATGGAAACCGCCTTCACTTCAAGAGCGGAGGCAAATTTGCCTGGAGCTTTGACAATCCCATGCCCTTAAAGGCGGGCGAACAATGCCTTGCGGGTCTCTTCATCGACGAAGGCCGCCTCGATGGCCGTACGTGTCATCGCATTGATCTCAGCATCGCTTAAGCCGAAAGCCTCCGAGGCAAGCTCGTATTCCCGCTTGAGCGACGTGTGAAAGAACGGCGGATCATCGGAACTGATCGTCACTTTCACACCCGCATCCCTCAGGTTGCGCAGCGGGTGCAAAGTGAAATCCGGAAAGACCTTGAGCGCGATATTCGAACCGGGGCAGACCTCCAGAACCGTGCCGAGATCGGCAAGCCGCTTGACGAGATCGGCATCCTCGATTGCCCGCACGCCATGGCCGATACGTGACGGGCGCACGGCGTCCAGCGCGTCCGAAACACTGAAAGCGCCGCAAACTTCACCGGCATGGATGGTAAGGCCAAGTCCGGCATCGCGGGCAATGTCGAAAGCGCGCGCATAATCGGCAACGCGGCCCATCCGCTCTTCACCGGCAAGGTTGAAGCCGGTAATCAGCGGATTCTTGGCCTTCGCCGCATAGTCCGCAGCGCCGATCACGCTTTCCGGGCCGAAATGCCGTTCCCCGGTCACGATCAGTCGCGTTTCGATGCCGCTCCTTGCCTTCGCCCGACGGATGCCTTCGCATATGCCTTGTATATAGGCGTCGGCGCCGAGGCCGATGCGCTTGCCGTGATCGGGCGAAACGATGAGCTCGCTGTAGATCGTGCCGATGCCGGCAAGCTCCTCAAGGTAGGTTTCCGTCAGCAGCGCATAGTCTTCCTCGGTCTTGTAGACCTCGGAAACCTTGTCGTAGCATTTGAGAAAGCTCGCGAAATCATGCCAGACATAGATGCCGTCCTGCAGATAGGCACTGATGTCGATGCCGTATTTATGTGCCTGCGCTTCCGTCAGTGCCGGGGGAGCCGCACCTTCCAGATGACAGTGCAGCTCGACCTTCTTCAAATGCGACGTCACAGAAAACTCCTTCCATGCGGTCCGGAGGGAATACCCAAATGCCGCGCAACGCTCTCGCCGATATCGGCAAAGCTCCGGCGCATGCCGACAGAGCGCGATCTGATACCGGGACCGTAGGCGATAACAGGCACGCGCTCGCGCGTATGATCGGTGCCGCGCCAGGTCGGGTCGCAGCCGTGATCGGCGGTGAGGACCACGAGATCACCCTCCCGCAGCTTCTGATGAACCTCGCTCAGGCGCGCGTCGAAGGCTTCGAGGGCGGCCGCATAACCCGCAACGTCGCGGCGGTGGCCATAAAGCATGTCGAAATCGACGAAATTGGTGAAGATCAGGTCGCCATCGTCAGCTTCGTCGATGGCAGCAAGGGAGGCATCCATCAGCGCGTCGTTGCCATCAGCCTTGATGACCCGTGAAATGCCCTGATGGGCGAAGATATCGGCGATCTTGCCGACGGCGTGCACATTGCGGCCATGCTGGACGAGTCGGTCGAGCAGCGTCGGCTCCGGCGGCGGCACCGAGAAGTCGCGGCGGTTGCCCGTTCTCTGGAAGGTCGCCACACTTTGACCGACGAAGGGACGCGCGATGACGCGGCCGATATTGTAGGCATCGAGAAGACCGCGGGCGACCTGACAGAGGTTGAGCAGTCGGTCGAGGCCGAAATAGACCTCGTGAGCTGCTACCTGGAACACGGAATCCGCTGATGTGTAGCAGATCGGCTTGCCGCTGCGCATATGCTCTTCGCCGTAACGGGCGATGATCTCGGTTCCCGAAGCATGGCAGTTGCCGAGAACGCCGGGTACGTCAGCCGCGCGGCAGAGCGCTTCGATCAGTTCCTGCGGAAAGGCATCGCCCTTATCAGGAAAATAGCCCCAGTCGAAGGTAACAGGCGTTCCGGCGATTTCCCAATGTCCAGAAGGTGTGTCCTTGCCGCGTGAGGTTTCGTTGGCGGCGCCATAGACACCGTAGATCTTGTCCGGCAGCGGCATGCCGGCGGGAAACTGCCCGGAGGCCGCTCGCGCAATATGCATGAGCCCGAGTGCCGACATGTTCGGGAGCGAAAGCGGGCCGGAACGCAGGCCGGCCCGGTCGGCAGCACCGGCCGCACAGAATTCGGCGATATGGCCGAGCGTGTCGGCGCCTTCATCGCCATAGGCTGCCGCATCCGGTGCTCCGCCGACACCGAAGGAATCCAGAACGAAGAGAAAGGCACGCGCCATTTTTCACCCGTATTATCTGCTGTCGTCAGCGTATAGCTGGAACGATCCGACTACAGCGCCGCGCGTCTTTTCAGACGCGCAAATGACGCTGTAGCACTTTAAATTGCTGCATAATTTTATCCTTAAACCGATTCCGATTTAAGGAATTATGCGGTAGCGCCCAGCCATATAATGACGGGAACCGCTTGGCAAATTTGAGGTGTGGAAGCGCTCTAGCAGTCGCCGCAGGGAATATTGTCGTTTTGCCGCTGGCGATAGAAATAGCTGCGGCTGATCGTGATGGTGCGCATTTCCACCGGCATGAAGTTGGGAGCAAAGACGAACAGCGCATAGGGTATGCTGAGTTCGCTCCGGATGAGGAAGCTGTTGACTTTCTTCATTTCCGTCGGAACGTCGGAAACCGTGCTGTTCTTGGCATAAGGCGCTGCCCCCGTTGATGCCCAGGACCACATGACCGTCGGATTGGAGCTGCCGTCGATCTGGATTGCGGTGACCTTCACCAACATGCCCGAGCTGTCGTAGGGCGAGTAGATTGGCGGCGCGGCTTTGGCGATATCTGTGAGCGAGCTCTTTGTGACGCTCTGTTGTTGGGTGATGATATCGGCGATCGACCCGGCGGCACGTGCCGTGCGCTTGCTGACGCTGAGCCCGATCGTGATCTCGAATGCACCGAGATAGAGCATGACCAGAACCGGGAAGATGATGGCAAACTCGATAGCGCCGACACCCTTCCGGTCGCATGCAAAGCGCCGCGTCGTCGAAGCCAGCCGTATGAGAAGTCCGGGGCGCGCCATTATGGGTACTGCTCGTTCTGGAAGGCAGCCGTTGAGACGATCAAATATTCGCTCGGCATGGAACTGCCAGCCGGGCGCAGCCCTGTAATATAGGGGCGCACGAGATCGACAATGATGGACCAGCGATAATAGGCGCGCAGCATGTTGATCGAGCCGGGACCGCCGGGCGTGAATTTGAAGGCTGAAATTTTCAGATCGGAATATTTATCCGCCGACATTCTTGGGATCGCCGTCGGTATGGCAGCGAAAGTGGGGAAGGTCTGCACATCCAGGTAGAGCTTGCCGGGCGTTGCCGCCTCCGTATCCGAGCAGCGGATGATGATCGAAATTTCGTCGCAGAAGGCCTGCCGGAACTGGGTCTGCGTCTTGTAGCCCGCACGCGCGGGATCGACGAAGGTGATCTGCCCTGTCCGCATCTGGCGGCTCATGGTGTCGACGGCGTTCGAGACGAGCTCTTCCGCCGCAAAGGCGATGAAGGTTTCCAGGATGGCGAATATGACGACGAAATAGGGAATGGCCAGCAGCGCAAACTCGATCGCCGCGGAGCCGTCGCGCGAGCGGGCCAGGGCGCGAAGTCTGGATAAACGGAGGGACGCACGCACCTTGCCCGTCTCCTGCTGACTGATCGCCATGGTCTGGCCCCGAAAATGTTCTTCGGGCGCCACACTAAGGAGCGTTCGTTGATTTTCCGTTTCAGGCCGGAGCAGCTATTTTAACGAATGCGCGTGAATATCCCCGATATCGGTTAGTTTGTGGATGCGGCCCCGCCTTGCTGTGCATGCTGTTCGCAGTTGGGTGTGCAGGAAAGAACCGAGCGCTCCGTCTGGCGGTAGACGCGCACCGTATTGCCTTCGTCGATGGAGACGAGGATGCGTTCGTCCAGAATGGCGTTGCCACCGCCATCAAGCAGCACGATGTTGGTCGTGCCGAAGCTGCGGCCCGTCAATACGATCGTCTTGGCGTCGGCGACAGTCGCATCGGCAACCTTGGAATTGCCGACGATGACCTTGCTGACCGGCCGGTCGAGCTTCAAAACGCGCGCGTGATCCATATAGACGCGCAGCATGTCTTCCTGGGCGCAGGCCGCGGATGCCGTAAGAGCCGCAATCACCCAGGCAAAGAAAACGGTCTTGCCGTTCGATGGCATTTTGGCCCTCTTTCACGATCGCAATGAAGATTGCAGATAGAATGGAAAAAAATGGTGAACGAAGCTTTAAGCTCTCCACGCCATGTTCATGAGTGAAGCGCCCTGGATCGTTTCGGTACGCCTCGATGAGGCATGAAATCGACGGGCAGCAGAAAGTCGTGCCATTTCTGGATGGCTTGAAAGCTATTGTCCCACTTTGCTC